>ERZ827478.64-NODE-64-length-110174-cov-9.612592_pt1 | contig 110174 bp, 141 predicted proteins | sample MGYA00519705_ERZ827478 | MGnify/ENA primary metagenome ERZ827478 (study PRJEB31778, sample SAMEA3449318) | human gut metagenome | biome: human gut; feature: human-associated habitat; material: faeces | place: United Kingdom | collected 2010/2012 ...
CAGATACAGTATACTCTATTTTCTTTAATTCTATACCTTTATATTTTCCAAGTTTTACCTCTGGTTTTGTTTGAATAATTGCTGTGAAAATTAAATCTTGTCCTTTTCCAATTTGTGTTACTTCAATATCAGGTTTACTAACTGCTTCTATATTATTTGCTTTTAGCTCTTCTGCATATATATCTGGAACGATTTCATTAAATGTATCTTCATAAAAAATTTCTGAACCATATTGTTTTTCAATTATCTTCATTGGTGCTTTTCCTTTTCTAAATCCAGGGATTGTAAAATATTTCGCTGTTTTAGTATAAACTTTTTTCATTCCCTCATCAAATTTAGCTGCTTCTACTGTGAATGTTAATTTTAATTCATTATCTTTTTTAGTTTTTTCTACTTTTATACTCATTTTTTTCATCCTTTCTACGCTATTTAAATAAACTTAGCTTTTTTATTATACCACATTTTGTAAATTTTGCAATAGTAACAGTTGCTATTTTCTTATTTGTTACTAATTTCTTAAATTATATATTATAAAATTATAATCTATTTAAAATTAATCTTCTATTTTTATCAAATCAAAGTTTAAATAATCTGAACTGACCAATTGGAACTTTATTCCTTCTACAATTTCGTTTATTGCCTCCATATGTGATTTACCATGTAAGTGCCCATAATAGCACCTTTTCACGTTATATTGTTTCATTGTACTAAAAAATTCTAAATGATTATTTTTCATTATATTTTTTGAATTTATTGGTGGATAGTGCATAAAACAGATGATTTCTTTATCTATGCCAAATTGCTTCATTCCATCTTCAATTGAAAGTTTTAATCTTTCATTTTCGCGATGTATCATTTTATTGCTATTTTCACTGTCTTGTAATGACCATCCTCTTGTTCCTACAATTATTTTATTATTATATAAATATGCTGAATTGTAAATAAAATCTATTTTTTTAAACCCATTCTCATTTAGATAATTTTTCATTTTATTTAATGTTGACCACCAATAATCATGATTACCTTTTAGTAATAATTTCGTTCCTGGCAATTTAGATAAGTATTTAAAATCTTCAAAGGCATCTTCTAAATGCATAGCCCAAGAAAAATCTCCCGGTAATACAACTAAATCATCTTCTTTGACCTTTTTTATCCAGTTATTTTTTATCTTATTTGCATGGTCGTTCCAATTTTCACCAAATATATTCATTGGTTTATCTTGCCCGAATGATAAATGTAAATCTCCTATAACATAAATAGACATACTTTTTTCCTTATTATTTATTTAGGTTTTATTGGTTCCTATAACCTTTCATCTTTATTCTTCTCCAATTTTCAAATTTGGAATTGCATTTAATGTTAAATCTGATATTTTTCCATTTATATAATTATAATATCCAGCTGATGCTATCATTGCAGCATTATCTGTGCAATATACTGGTTCTGGATAATATATTTTCATACCATGTGTTTTTTCTAGTTTTATAAACTCACTTCTAATATAACTATTAGCAGACACACCTCCAGCTAGAGCTATTTTATTAATGCCTAATTGTTTAGCTGCTTTTAATGTATTTTCTAAGAGAATTTCAGTAACTGTATGTTCAAAACTTGAACATAAGTCTGCTTTATTTATTTCTGGATTTTTATGATGCATATTTATAATAGCTGTTTTTATTCCGCTAAAGCTAAAATCTAAGTTATTGAAATGTGTCTTTGGTATTGGGATATTTGGCTCTCCCTCTTTTGCTAGTTTATCAATTTTAGGTCCCCCTGGATATCCAAGTCCTATTACTCTTGCGACTTTATCAAATGCTTCTCCTATTGCATCATCACGCGTTTTTCCTAAAATTTCAAATTCTTTATAATTTTTTATATGTACCAAGTGTGTATGTCCTCCTGATATAACTAAACATAAACATGGTGGCTCTAATTCCTTATGTGTTATATAGTTTGCTGCTATATGTCCTTCAATATGATTAGTTCCAATTAGAGGTTTATTTAGTGCATAACTAAGTGCTTTAGCATATGAAACTCCTACAAGCAATGCACCTACAAGTCCTGGTCCATAAGTACATGCTACTACATCTATATCGTTAAAGCTTACATTTGCTTCATTTAGTGCCTGTTTTACAACACTAGAAATATTTTCAACATGGTTCCTAGAAGCAATTTCTGGTACAACTCCTCCAAATCTTTCATGTATTTTTATTTGTGTATTAATTACATTTGAAAGAACTTCTCTACCATTTTTTACAATGGCACAAGAAGTTTCGTCACAACTCGATTCAATTCCTAACACAATGATATCTTTCATTTTCTTTCTTCTTTCTATTTATATATTAATTCCTAATGCATATGAAACTATAGTTAATATTCCTTTTATTATTAAATTAATAACTGGTGAAATAATAATACTTGCTATTCCTAAAACCCATATTGCAATAAATACAATATAAAATATATATTGGTTATTATCAAACCATACTTGCGCACTTCTTGGTAAAAAGTGTCTTAATATTTTCGAACCGTCTAATGGTGGAAGTGGAATTAGATTGAATACACCTAATCCTATATTAACACATATTAACTGCATGAAAAACACAGTAATTAATTCTGCATATATTAATTTCATATTAGAAAACAAATTAAATTTTATCATAATACCTAATATGAAAGCAGATACAAAAGCAAGTATGATATTCATTAGTGGTCCTGCAAATGATACTATTGCTTCTCCTTTAGAAACACTAATGTTTTTCTTAAATCTAGATGGGTTTATTTGTACTGGTCTTCCCCATCCAAATTTTGCAAATACAAGCATTATAAAACCAACAGGTTCAATATGCTTTAGTGGATTTAGTGTTAACCTTCCTTCTCTTCTTGGAGTATCATCTCCTAATTTATCAGCAGCAAAAGCATGCGCAAATTCGTGAAATGTCATAGCTATAATAACTGCTGGAAGTGATAAAACTAGCGATAATAAGCTATTTGGATTGTTTATGTATCCAGCTAAATTCCATAAAACAATTATTCCAAGTACTATATATAAAGATCTTTTGTCAAAGTTAAACATTATTATTTTCCTTCTTGTTATATTTAGATTTTAAAAGAAAAATCTATAAAACTTAAATTTTCTAAGCTAAAGGTTTCATTGTTGGGAATAATAAAACGTCTCTTATTGAAGCAGAATCTGTAAGTAGCATTATTAATCTGTCTAATCCTATTCCTAATCCTCCTGTTGGTGGCATTGCATGTTCTAGTGCAGTTACAAAGTCTTCATCCATCATGCCTGCCTCATCATCACCTTTTTGTTTAGCTTCTACTTGTTTTAAAAATCTTTCATATTGATCAATCGGATCATTTAATTCTGAATAAGCATTTCCATATTCTCTACCACCAATAAATACTTCAAATCTTTCTGTTAATCTAGGATCTTCTTTTTTTCTTTTTGCAAGTGGTGATATCTCAACTGGATAATCCATTACAAATGTTGGTTCAATTAATGTTTCTTCAACATACTCCTCAAAGAATTGATTAATTATATGTCCTCTTGTCTCCTTACCTGGCTCTAATGTTAATCCCTTTTCTGCTAATAGTTTTTGTGCTTCTTCATCTGTAGTAATTTCATTAAAGTCTATTTCTGTTACTTCCTTTATACTTTCAATCATAGTTATTCTTTTCCAACTTGGTGTTAAATCAATTTCTTGTCCTTGATAAGTAATTTTTGTTGTTCCCAAAACGTTTCTAGCAATTGTAGAGATGATTTCTTCTGTTAAATTCATCATGTCATTATAGTCTTTAAACGCTGCATATAATTCCATATTTGTAAATTCTGGATTATGTTTTATGTCCATTCCTTCATTTCTAAATAATCTACCGATTTCATATACTTTATCAAATCCACCTACAATTAATCTTTTTAAATATAATTCTGGCGCTATTCTTAAATACATATCTAAATCTAAAGTATTATGATGTGTAATGAAAGGTCTTGCTGCATCACCTGTTACTATCGTATTTAAAATTGGTGTTTCAACTTCCATATATCCTTTTTCATCTAATATTCTTCTTAATTCTTTAATAATTTTACTTCTTTTTACAAATGTTTCTTTTACTTCTGGATTTACTATTAAATCTACATATCTTTGGCGATATCTTAAGTCTGTATCTTTTAAACCATGATATTTCTCTGGAAGTGGTCTTAAAGACTTAGATAATAATTTTAATTCTTTTGCATGAATAGAAACTTCTCCTGTTCTTGTTTTGAATACAAATCCTGTTATTCCTATTATATCTCCTATGTCATCTTCTTTAAAGTCTTTATAACTTTCTTCACCTAAATCGTTAATACTTACATAACTTTGTATTTTCCCTTGTGAATCTTGTATATGGCAAAAAGATGCTTTTCCCATAATTCTCTTTGCTATTATTCTTCCAGCAATCGTAACATCTTTTCCTTCTAATTCATCATAGTTTTCTATTATATCTTTGCTAGTATGAGTTCTATCAAATTTTGTTATTTTATATGGATCTTTCCCATCTTTTTTTAAATTTTCTAATTTTTCTCTTCTTACCCTTACTAATTGGTTTAAATCAATTTCATTTTCTTGATTGTTTTCCATAAAAAAACCCCTTTTCTCCTATATTTGCTTGATTATTATATATCAAATTTTATATTTTGTAAAGATTTTTATGAAATTAACATAAATTGCGTACTGTTGCAATTGAAAATATATAATATCTATATTTCAAACCGCTTTTCTCATCTCAATTGCATGATTAATCGCACTTTGTGTTATATCTCCACTTGACATTCTTGCAATTTCTTCAATAATTTCTTCTTCTGTTAATCTTTTTACAGATGTTTGGGTTCTTTCATTTTCAACTTTTTTACTTATATAATAATTATAATCGCCCTTTGCAGCTATGCTTGCTTGATGTGTTATACATAATACTTGGTGATTTTTTGATATTAATTTCATTTTTTCTGCTACAGACTTTGCAGCTTTTCCACTTATTCCTGTATCTATTTCATCGAAAACCATAACTGGAACTTTGTCACTATCTGCTAAAACTGTTTTTATAGCTAACATTATTCTAGATATCTCTCCACCAGATGCAATTTTAATTAATGATTTTTCTTCATCACCTATATTAGTACAAATCATAAATTCAATATCATCTATTCCATTTTCATTAAATTCTATAAGTTCTTTTATACTTACTATAAATTTAGCATTTTTCATTTCTAGGTCTTTTAGTTGTTCATTTATTTTTTTATTTAATATTTCAGATTCTTTTGTTCTTATTTGATTCATTTTTCTACTTAAATTTGACATTAGTTTTCTTGTTTTTTCTAACTCTATTCTTAATTTTTGGTTATTTTCTTCCATATTTTCTATACTTGTTATATCGTTTTCTAATTGTTCTTTATATTCTAAAATTTCTTCTATGCTGTTTCCATACTTTCTCTTTAATGAATATATAGTATCTAACCTTTCTTCAATTTCTACTCTATTCGATTCATCAAATAAGTTTTCTTCTTTTTGACTTGCAATATCTCTTCCCAATTCTTGTATATCATAATATGTACTTTTTAATTGTGATAAGTTCTGTTTGTATTTAGAATCAAATTCTTCTATTTTTTCAAGAGATCTAATTGCAATACTAAGTGCTTCCATTGCATTTTCATTTAACGCTTGATCTGCTTCCATTAGATTTTTGCTAATCTTTTCACTATTTAACATAACATTTCTTTTTGCTTCTAATTCTTCTTCTTCTCCATTTTTTAGATCTGATTCTTCTATTTCTCTTAACTGATATTGCAATAAGTCTAACTTTCTTTGTTTTTCCTTTTCATCTCCGTAATTTTCTTTTAATTGCTTTTTTATTTTATTATAGCTAGAATATAGCTTTTGGTACTCACTTTTTATCTCTAGAATTTCTTCTCCAATAAAATAATCTAAGTAATGTATATGTGATTGTTTATTCATTAATTTTTGTGTATCGTTTTGCCCATGAATATCTATAATTTCACTCATGAATTGCTTTAATTCATTAACCGTTACTAGTCTTCCGTTTATTTTACACGAATTTTTTCCATTCAAATAGACTTCTCTTGAAACTATAATATTTCCATCAATTGATTTTTCATTTTCTGGCAAATATAAGCTCATTTCTATAAATGAGTGATTTTCTCCTCTTCTAATCATTTCTTTTGAGAATCTTCCACCACAAATAATTCCGAAGAGAATCTATAATTAGAGTTTTTCCAGCTCCTGTTTCTCCTGTTAAAACATTAAAACCACTATTTAAATCTATAGCTAGATCATTTATTATACCGATATTTTTTATATGAAGTGTAGAAATCATTTTTACAAACCTCCGTTTTCTGAACTTATGTTTGTATTTTATATCTTTTATTTTACTTTGTCAATACGTTCTTTGTTTTATTTGTTAAAATTTCACTAAAAAAAGAGTACCAAGTAATTTTATCAATCCTTGATACTCTAGTATTTTAATGTTTGGTGACCCGTACGGGAATCGAACCCATGATTCAGCCTTGAGAGGGCTGCGTCTTAACCGCTTGACCAACGGGCCTTGAAAGTCGCTAAATATATTTATAACATATTTAGTAACACTTCGTCAATCCCTATTTTAAAATTATATTGATTTTTCAATCAATATAATCTTGAAATAATATAGAATACGGATATATATCTTTTGGGAAATTTGGTGTGCTCTGTTTCATCTAAATTACATATTATCTTCTAATATTATTTTAAAAATTTCCCTTAGTCTTTCATCATTTTTTGTTAAATATAAATAGCCAATCAATCCTTCAAAAGCAGTAGAATACATATATTCTTCTACATTAGCATTTTTAGGCAAGTGATGATTTTCAGCATTTCTTCCTCGTCTTACAATATCTTTTTCATCTTGTGTTAAGTTTGGTTCTATTTTTTTCAAAATATCAGCTTGTGCTTTAGCCTTTACATATTTAATTGCCTCAATATGTAATCTATGTGGTTTTAACTTTGTTTTATTTATTAAATGTGTACGTATTAATAATTCATAAACACTATCACCTACATATGCCCATGTAAGTGGCGATAATAAATTAATGTCAACCTCATTTTTTTCCCTATCTATTAAATCTATCACTTTTTCCTCCTATTTCGTTACTTTTTCAAGTGTTATTTTACCAATTTTGCCGCTTCTAAAGTCATCTAATATAATACATGATATTTTTTCGTCATCAATCCTTCCGCCTGAAACAATGGCACCTCTTTTTCTCGCAATTAATTTCATTATTTCATATATTTTTTCATTTTCTTCTAAATCTTGACCCAAAATTTCATCTATTTCTTCATTGTCTAACTTATACCTGTCTATTATTCTTTCTTTATATTCTTGTAATAAATATTTAAGTAATTGAAATGCAATTTCTGTTTTTTCTAATACATCATCTTTGATTGTACCAGTGTAAGCCAAATTAAGCGCAACTTCTTCTGACTCAAATTTTGGCCATAAAACCCCTGGTGTATCCATAAGTTCTATGCCAGCTTCTAGTCTAATCCACTGTTTTTGTCTTGTAACGCCTGGTCTATTTCCAACTTGTGCAGAAGATTTTCTAGTAATACGATTAATGAAAGAAGATTTACCTACATTTGGAATTCCTAATACTAATACTCTTGTAGCTTTTCCAATTCTTCCTTTATTTTTATATTTTTCTTCACTCTGCTCTGAAATCTTTTTTATTTTGTAAATTACATCATTAATGCCCTTTCCAGAATTCGAGTCTGTTATTACAGCAGGAATATTTTGTTTTTCAAAATGCGAAACCCACTTTTTTGTTTCTTTTTCATCTGCCAAATCACTTTTGTTTAAAATTATAATCTTTTTCTTATCTTTAATGTCCTTTTTTATATCTGGATTTTGACTAGATATTGGAATTCTTGCATCTACAATTTCTACTACAATATCAATTAGTTTTAAATCCTCAATAATTTGTCTTTTGGTTTTTGCCATATGGCCTGGGTACCACGAAATTGGGACTTTTGAAAAACTTTTTTGACTATCATTATTTTTCTTTTCTGCTCTGATTTTTCTTTTTTGGTACATATCCATTTTAATCACTTCCTTTTTACAACTAGTAAGTTATCGCTGAGATTGTGATTTTTTACCATTAAATTTCTTGACGCTATTAAAATAGTATGATAGTATAATAAGCAAGAAACTAGTTACCCTCGTTTATGCAAATTCAGAGGGGAATTCCTCTGAATAATTTCAAGGAGGAATGAATTATGTATACTGTTGTATTAAAACAAAAGTCAGAAGATCTTATAATTTTTGATGTTTTCAAGAAACCATTATTAGGACGACAACGGATAATAGGCAATGTTACTTGTAAAAAGATCGATGGTGAATATAAAGCCAGTTCTACTATCTATATGGCTTCATGGAAAAATAACATAAAATATGATGGAGGAAGAACAGATTATTGTATTGAAGAAATGGCTATTAGTATATGTAACTATATAATTGATGACAAATATTAATATTGGTAGTAATGTAAAATTTGCATAAGAATAGCCACTTATCAATAAGTGGCTATTTTTAATATTATTGACAAAGGTATAAACAACATGCTTTAGCAACAAATTACAATTTAGTAATTAGTTAGAAAAATTGTAATTTGTCGTTATCCTTAATTATTTTCTTGATACCATTCTGCAAATTTTTCCATAGCAGAATAAGAACCATCTATAGAACTTCTATCATCTCTTTCCTGTTCATTCATTTCTGCTAAAGTTTTATCAAAACCTTTAGGTTTAAAAATATACCATAAATCAGACCATTTTTCTTTTCTATCTTGTCCTTGAATTTTATTTGATAAATTACCAGGATGCTTTCCATAAAAATAATGTATTTCTTTTCCATCATGATATGCTAAACATTCATTAAATGCACATGTTCTATTACTTTTATTTTCCATTAATTTTAAAATTCCATCTATTCCAATTGTTTCTAATGAAAAATTAACAAAAGCTCTTGGAAAACCATTCAACTCATCAATTCTAAAATCCGTATCTAATGCAATGCAAGATTTTTTCACCATTTCATAGGCTTGACAGACTTTTGACTTTGCAATTTCTTGTATATCATCACTTCGTGGTTCATCTAACTCAAAATCAATTGTACTTAATTTTATATTCTTAAAGTATTTCTCTGCTGATTTAGCTTTTCCTTTGTTATGTGTTACAAAAATTATTTCTTTTTCCATTTCAATCACTCCAATTATTATCTGTTATTTTAAATAATTAAATATTTCTTTTGGATATATTTTTAACTCTCCATTTATAAAGTTATCTATATCTATCCACATTGCATCATTTTCACAATTATCATCAACTATATGATATTTTTCTTTATAATCAAAATTATTTATATCGACATTATAAAATAATATTAATTCATGTGCATTTTTTCCGTTATAAGTAAATATATTTTCAGAAATACCCAAAAATTCTCCTACATTAATATCTATATTAAGTTCCTCTTTAAATTCTCTTTTTAAAGCGTCTTTACTATTTTCTAAAAATTCAATACCACCACCTATGCTTCTATAGAATATTTCATTTTTAGTTTTATCATACCCTTCACTAACTAAAATTTTATTATCTTTTTTTACTATGCCAAGTACAATAGGTCTTATCTCTTTAAATTTATCCATATTTAAATCTTACCTCCCCTACAACTTACTTTGTCCTTTTCTTTTTTTTCTTCACAAAAAAATCTCCTTTACCAATGAATAAGAAATTAAACGATGTGAGTTTCAAAAGAGTCGTTAACATTTAGTTGCCTTTTTCAAAGTCAAAATCATTAATACTATAACCCAATTCTTTTAATTTTTCAAATATAATACTTGGAGAAATTCCTAATAATGTATTATAATCACCATCAATCTTATCTATAAATATTGACGCTTTTCCTTCTGGAACGTATCCACAGCAGTCAAAAACTTTTGGCTCATTATTTACATACCAATTGATTTCATCATCAGTCATATTCTTAAAATAAACATCTACTTTTGAAGAAAACGATATTGTTTTATTTTTATATAAGTCCATTATTGTTATTCCTGTATATGCAGAATTTTTATTTCCAGATAGCTCTTTTAAATTGTTAAATGCTTCTTCTTTTGTTTTTGGTTTTTCATATTTTTTATTATTATAATAAATTATTGTATCTGCAGCAATAATAATTCCTTTATCACTTATTTGTTTATAAACTGATCTAGCTTTATTCAATGAAAGCTCTTCTACATATCTATTTGGCTTTTTCTCATTGCTTATTTCCTCAACATCACTAATAATTACTTCATATTTAAGTCCTATCATTTTTAATATATCTTGTCTTTGTTTTGAAGATGATGCCAAAATTATTTTCATAAAATAACCTCCTATTTTTACTTATAATTTAGTATCAGTGTCAAATAGAGCCGTCCCCATTGACATATTTCTTTATTTTTCCTTTGCTTTGCAATATAGTTAATTTTTCTTCATATCTAAATAAATCCTTTTCGAAATTTATTTTATTACTCTCGAATTCACTTGTCCATTTATACATATTTTTTAACATTTTCATATTTGGCATATAATTACACTTTTCAAGTCCTAATCTTTGTTTTATATACCTATATAATATTCTTCTTTTTCTTATTTTTAGTGGAATATCTAGATATATGATTTTATCTGCTATATCTAATAAATTATATAAATTCTTTCTCAATGTGCCTTCTATTATCCAATTTTCCTGTTTATTAATTTTTTCAATTATTTTCTGTTGCTCTTCATTTGTTCTTTTTCTTTTGTTTATATCATCATGAACTATTGAGTCTATTTCGTAATTTGTAATGTTATTTTCTTTTGATAATCTTCGTGCTAATGTTGTTTTACCACTTGCAACTATGCCAATTATTAATATTTTCATAACATCAATTCTCTTTCTTTTTTCAATATTTATTTTAATACTATTTCAAATTCAATATTGGATTCTTCATTTTCGCCAATTGATTCGACAAAAATTCTATCTACTATTGTTTTAAATTTATCATTAAGACAAATTTTCTCATGTTCATTATCTGTGCACCCCAAAGTAATATGTGGTACATATGTAAAGTTTAATTTAGTTTGTAGTACCTTTTCATATATCAGATTATAAATATTTAATATCTTTTCTTGTCCTTTTTTCAAATTTAGAAATATATAATTGGTCTTTATTTTATCGTCTTTCCTTAAGCTAACACCTTCCATTTCTATTTCAAATGGCTTTACATTTTTTAGTACTTCTGTTAGTAATTTTTTTAATTTACTATTTTCCATCTGACTATCAAATGGAAATGCTAGTGTTATATGTGGAGGTATTATGCCATATAATTGGTCATATTGCTTTCTTATATTTTCAATTTTATATGTATCTTCGAAGTTAGGAAATATTAAAATGTCTCTCTTTCCTTTATTAATATAATTCATAATATCACTCTTTCTTTTTTAGATATTTTAATAATTTGTATTTAAGCAAAGATGTATGACTTTACTTGGCTATATTTACCCATTTATATCTATTTTATATAACTTTTCACTACTGCTTAAATTTTTTATATATTTAGCACCAAATTTTTCATAATAATTTACCAGTTCAGTCTTCAAATATAATGTTTTAATATTCCTTTTTTTAGCTTCTTGCACAATAGCATCATTAAGTAACTTTGAATATCCTTTTCCTCTATATTCTTTTTTCACAAACATAGTAGCATACCAAGGACTTAAGTTTGGTTCTTCATCTGAATCGTTAGGAAATATTGAAATAAAGCCAACTAAATTATTATTATCTAGTAATATTAGTTTACAAAAGAACAAATTATCTATATTTTTTTCATACTTGTCAATTTTTTTGTTGATTCTCTCTTCAAAATTATCTTTTGAATTTTTAGCCCATTCATTATGTTCCAGAATCATTACCTCTCTTAGGTACTCTTTCTTATCTTTCAAATCATATATTTTCATATAAATAACCTCACAAAACTAATTATTTTGAATTATATCATACATTTTTTGAAAAATAAACTATTGTATTTTTAACTTGTTACCTATATAATATTTTTATGAAAAGTTTAATTGTTGAAGAAAAATATAATAAAAAAAGATTAAATACTTTTTTGCTAGATAAATTTGATGGTTTATCAATAAATACAATTTATAAAGCATTAAGAAAAAAAGATATTAGAATTAACAATATCAAAATAAGCGAAAATGTAATACTAAATACTGGAGATGAGGTGAAATTATTTATTGTAGATGGTTTACTTTCTTCGTCGTCTAAGCAAAACTTCGAGATTGTATATGAAGATTCTAATATTTTAATTGTAAATAAACCACTAAATATTGAAGTTACAGGTGAAAATTCTTTATCTAGTATCTTACAAGCTCAATACCAAGATAATGGAGTCCCCTTTTTAGAACCTTGTCATAGATTAGATAGAAACACATGTGGCCTTGTTTTATATGCTAAAAATGAACCTTCTTTATCTATACTACTTAATGGCTTTAAAAATAGAGAAATAGAAAAACATTACCGCTGTATAGTGTATAATTTGCCGAAAAATAAAAAAGCTACTTTAAATGCTTATTTATTTAAAGATAAAAAGAAATCACAAGTGTATATATCAGACATTCCGATGAAGGGATATCAAAAAATTACTACTTCATATACATTACTAGATACTGATATTAAGAATAACCTTTCTTATTTAGATATCCATCTACATACAGGAAAAACTCATCAAATAAGAGCACACCTTGCTCATATTGGTTTACCAATTCTTGGCGACGGAAAATATGGTATTAATAAAATAAACAAACAATTTTCTTGTAAATATCAACAATTGTATAGCTATAGCCTTACATTTCATCTAAAAAGTCCAAAACACCTTGCATATCTAAATGAAAAGACATTTAAATTAAAAACTTTACCGTTTAATTTAAGTAAATCAAATTTTAATTATTAATATAGTATATGAAAAAATAAACGCTACTTTTTTTAATAAGTAACGTTTATTTTAAATCTGATTTTATAGTATTATTAATAAACAACATTATTTTAATTTATGCTAAAATTTAAACCTCTAGCTACCACACTACCCATGTTATCTATCAGATCATCTATTTCCTTTGGAGTAACAATCATATTAAAGTCATTTGGAATAAGCGCACCTTTTATTTCTTCATAATTATCTTGCTCTTTTAATCTATTCAAATAATCATTTGACTTTGCTTCTTGTTGTAACTTTGTAATAAACAAGTCTAAACAATCATCTGTAATAGTTGCCAAATCCACTACCATTGGAACTCCAATTGCAATTACTGGAATTCCTAATGTATTTTCACTTAATTCTTTTCGTTTATTTCCAACTCCAGCACCTGGAACAATTCCAGTATCTGCAATTTGTATAGTACTGCTTATTCTTTCTATACTTTTGGATGCTAAACTGTCTATTACAATTAGTAGTTTTGGTTTAACATTATCTACAATTCCTTTTATTATTTCTAATGTTTCAATTCCTGTTGTTCCCAAAACACCTGGAGATACTGCGCAAACTGCTCTTGTACCTTCTTTTACATATTCTGGTGCATATGTTAATAAATGTCTTGTAATATCTATTTCTGAAACAACTTTTGGCCCTAATGAATCTGGTGTTACTTGCTCATTTCCTAACCCAACTATTAAAATTCCATCTTCTTTTTGTATATGTTTTGAAATTAATTCATCTAATTCCTTTGTAACACTCTCTGATGCTACTTGAATTTCATCTTCTCCTGCTATTTTCAGATTTTTAATATCTATTGTTACATAACTTCCTTTTGGCTTTCCTATTGCTTCTGCACCTTTTTCATCTAAAACTGTTACTTTTGTCACTTTAATATTTTCATTATCATTTCTTTCCTCTGTTTCTATTCCAGGAACATCATTTAGCTTATTTATTTTCTTATATATATCTCTTCTTTCATCAGCCATATCTGTTCTAAAATTGTACATAAAAAAACCTCTCTTTCTTCTTTTATTTTTTGAAGAAAGAAAGATTTTTATTCATTTAGCGCAATATTTACATAAGATTGATTCTAGACCTATATTTATATCTATTAAACCAATTTTATAATTTGCATCTAAATTAATTAACTCCTCGATTATTTTTCTTAATTCTGCCATAGAAAAATAATCGGATTGTCTTTTATATTTATTTACTAAAAACATCTGATTTGGCTTTAAATTCATGCTTTCTGCTAAATTTCTATTTTCTTTTATTGCAAGTTTTAACAAAAACAACTTTTTGAAGTGATTATATAATGTAATTAAAATTTTCTGAATTGGTTCTTTATTATAAATTAGTCCACTTAGTGTTTCTAATGACGCTTTTATATCTCTTTTGCCTAAATTATCTGTTAAATCAAAAATAACACTTTCAATTTGTTTTGTTGCTAATTTATCAACATCTATTTTATTAATTGTTCCATTTTCTCCTGCATATTCAATAAGTTTTCTAATTTCATTTATTAAATCCTGCATATTACTTCCGAGAACATTCAACTAAATACATTAATGTATCTTCAGTTACATTTACCTTATATCCATTGCAAATTGCCTTTAATCTTTTTACAATTTGCATAGGTTTTAACTTTTCAAAATTGCATGTAACACCATACTTTTCTATAATTTTATAGGTATCTGTTTTATTTATTTCTTGCTCAATAAAAACAAGAACTACAGAACATCTAATATTATCTATATTTTCTTCAATATAGCTACTTATTTTTTTCTGAATTATTGTTGATTTACCATCTTTCTTTTTTGTTTCCTTTTTCATTATACCTGTATTTCTTGCAATAATTAATTTTTTTTCAAATCCAAAGCAAGGTGTTTCAATATTAGGGATTAATTGATCAATATTTGTTTCGTCAATTTTTATATAGTTAATTCCATCTATCAAAGTTCCAAAATTAGTTTTTATCTTTTTTAAACAGTTTTCTAAAAGAAAAGTATCTTCCCCATATAATAAATATAATGCATTTAATTTACCTGTTTTCAATTCTTTTTCTAGCTCTTCAACTAACATTATAATTTACAACCCCTCTTACTTTTTAATCTTTTAATATAATTCGAAATACTTCTGCTACACTCCAACCTTGGGCAAATGCTCCTTTTGCCTCAAAAGGCTTTTTAGAATCATATAATTCTGAAATACTACCAACTGTCTTTCCTTCTTTCAATTCTTTTGTGAAGGTCTCTTTTACATCATTTACAAATTTACTATGTCGAACCTCTAATTCTTTCTTTTTGATTTTAGATTTTTCATATTTTATGATATTTTTAAATGCATCATTATAAATACCCAAAAGCCATGGCCATGTAATACCCTGATGATAACTAGAATCTCTTTTAAAACTATCACCTTCATATATTTCTGTATAGTTTTCTTCTCCTTTGCTAAGAGTTTTTAAACCATATAAATTAAGTAATTTTTTTGTAACAGTTTCAAAACAATTCTTTGCTTCTTCTGTACTGCAATCTAATATTGGATAAGATAAACCTAGTGCAAATAATTGGTTTGGCCTTATTTTACTATCACCTAATACATCATATAAGCATTTTCTTCTTTTTTGATAAAATTTACTTTCAAAAGATTTCTTACATTCTTTAGCTAAATTTCCATATTGTTTAGCATACTTTATTCCATAAAATTTAGCTGTAATTTCCTCCATAATTTTAAGTGCATTATACCATAAGCTATTTACTTCTACTGCTTTTCCATTTCTCGGTGTAATAGCAACTCCATCAATCTTAGCATCCATCCAGGTATTTTGTGTATTTTGTGTTCCTGATATTATTAAATAATCTTTGTCCATATAAATATTATTATCGTCAATATCAATTCCATCAATATATGAATAAATTATTTTTACTAATATATCATATAAATTGTCTTTTATAAATGCCTCATCTTTAGTATATTCTAAATATTTTTTCACTTGTTCAAATAGCAATAATGAACTATCCACACTATTGTATAGGGGTCTGTTATCAAATCCTGAATATCCATTTGGAACTAAACCATATTTTACATCTCTAATCATTGTAAGTAAAACTTCTTTTGCAATATCAAATCTTTTAGATATTAATAATAACCCTTCAAATGATATCAATGTATCTCTTCCCCAGTCTAAAAACCATGGATATCCAGCAATTATTGTATGCAATCCAAAAGATGGTCTATAAACAACAAAGTTGTCACTTGCAATTATATAAGTTTTAATTAAATCCTCATCTATTCCATCTTGTACTAATTCAGAATTTTTTATTAAAGATTTTATTCTATTTTTCTCTTTTTTAATAACTTCTTTTCCATCTAGTTCATCAATATTTTCTTCAAGAGAACATATAAATGTAATATCTTTTTGCTCATTTGGTTTAATTTCTATTTCATATCTTCCAGGAACTATATGATCTTCCTCGGCACAGAATCCCCTTTTTTCTTCTTCTATATAAAACATATTTTTAAAAATGTCATCATAATGCTTTATATATTTTCCTTCTGATACCTTCATATAAATTGGAAACTCGTTATATTTATCTATTATTAATTTTAATTTTGTATTTACATTATTTTGCTTTAATTTAAAATTATGATTTGTATTTGTAGTATGAAAATCACGGAAGTTTACAACAGGTGCTAATGTTAACTTAGAATTGTATTCTCCATTTTTAATATTATATTGAACAATAACTGTATTTTTTCCATATTGCATACAAATAGATTTTTTTATTTTAACATCTTCAATCTCATAATAATATACTGGTATCTCTGACTTTTCAAAATATTTCTGATATTTATATCCATCTGTAACATAATCTTTACCTATATTTGTATAAATATTGTACTTTTTATTTACTATTTCTATGCTTTCATCTAATTTAGATAGTACTAAAAATCTTCTGGCTGGTGGAGTAAGTGGAGCTACAAGTAACCCATGATATTTTCTTGTATTAGCACCTATTATAGAACTTGCTGCATATCCTCCTAAACCATTTGTAATTATCCATTCCGTTTTTAATCCCTTTTCTAAGTTCATGTACTTTTTACTATATTTCATTTGTGTCCTCCCTCTTTACCAGATTAGAGAATTTATTTTCTTAATTTATTAATTGTATCAATAATTTTTTTTCTTTCTTCATCATCTAATTTATTAATTTTATTTACAGGTTGAATATTGTTTTCTTCACTTTTTATACTTTTTTTAGTTTTATCATCTCTAGTTATTTTCTTCTTTAGTTTTTCTTGTATTTTTGTTAAATTATCTTTTTCTTTTAATCTAGTTCTTTCTTTTAATTTAATATCACTTTCTTGTATAGATTCAATTCTATCTTGATATTTAGTATAAAACTTGCTTTTTCCTTTGACTTGTTTTGGAATCTTTTTAGTTTGATTTATATTTTTATTCTTTTTATTTTGTTTTTTACTACTCTTTAATCTATCATTTACTAGCATATATTTAAAATCATTTTGCTTATCTCTAAATTTTAAATCTTCACAAATAAGTTCCATAATAGCTCCGTGCTGTTTTAGATGGATCATGTTTTATATAACCATTATCTACACATGATATTTGCCTTTGAATTAACTTTACACCAATATTTTTTACTTTCTGAATGTCTTGGTCTACTAATTCATATCCTTCCATATTATATTTTCTAATATACTCTGGAATAATTTCAGTGGTATCATATATACAGTAATCAATAATTCCACTTCCTGCATGTGCATTAATTGCCTCAATATGATCTGCTAATGTATAATTGTATGTTTGGCCCGGTTCTGTCATTAAATTACTAACATATACTTTAAAGGCTTTGCTTTCTTTAATTTCTCTTGCCACACCTTTTATTAGTAAATTAGGAATAATATTAGTATATAAACTTCCAGGGGCAATTACTATGGCATCTGCTTGGCTTATTGATTCTAATACTCCTGGAGCTGGTTTTGCATGGTATGGCTGAACATATACTCTACTAATTTTACTTGTTTTGCTATTAACAACATCAGGAATATCGTTTCTATTTTCAATTACAGTACCGTCTTCTAATTCAGCACAAATTTTAATTTCTTCTAGTGTAACTGGCAATACTTTTCCAGTCATATTTAATATGTTTTTTGTTTTTTCAATTGATTGTGCAAAATCTTTATTAATTTCATTCATCGCTAATAAAAATATATCTCCAAAAGAAACAGATTCTAATGCTCCAGTACTAAATTTTAAATTCATTAAATCTTTCATAGATTTTTCATCCTTGGCAAGCGAAATAATTCCACCCTTTACTTCATCCAATGGTAAACTATTTAGAATCTTCCTAGATGATGACAATTTTTCTCCATAATCAGAAATTGTTACAATTGCTGTAATATTATCTGTATATTCTTTTAGCCCTTTTAATACTGTATTTAATCCATTTCCACCTCCTAAAACCACAATTTTAGGTCCTTGGCTATAGATTTTTTTATTAAAAATAAGTGCTTTTGCATTTGCACTATTATTTGAATCAGTATCTTCAATAAGAATTTCCAATGTTCTTTTTTGTATATAAATAACTCCAACTATTATACAAATAAATCCAACAATAAAACTCAAAATTATTTTTCCAACTTCAAAGAAATTTAATTCTTTTGTAACTAAAATATTTGAAATAGCATAGCAAAGAAAAAAAACTCCTACTAATATTAAAAATATCCACCTCTTAATTTTTGTATTTGATTTAAACCATTTTAAAAAGCCCTTCATTTTTTTCAAACCCTTCTTTTTTATTTTTCTCCAATTATTTGAACTTCTAATTCAATTAAATTATTTGTTTTATTGTAAACAGTATTTTTTACATATTCTATTAAATCTAAAACATCTTGTGCTGTAGCATTTCCTGTATTTACAATAAACCCTGCATGTTTTTTTGAAACTTCAGCGTCTCCTATTTTATATCCTTTTAAACCACATTCATCAATTAATTTGGCTGTAATGAAATTATTGCCTCTTTTAAATGTGCTTCCTGCACTTGGCATTTGAATTGGTTGTTTTTCTTTTCTACTTCCGAGCATATTGACTCATCTTCTCTTTTATTTTTTCTCTAATTCCATAATTTAGAATCAATTTAGTACTCAAAATAATAAACTTATCATTGGAAAATATACTTTTTCTATATTCAAATTTTTGCTCATTATTTGATATTGTATAAATATTTCCATCCATATCTATGTATGTTGTTTCTAAAACAATATCTTTCATTTCTTTTCCATAAGCACCCGCATTCATTCTAATTGCTCCGCCAATTGTTCCTGGTATTCCTGCTGCAAATTCGAATCCTTCTATTTCTTCTTTTAAAAGTATTTGTGCTAAGTTTCCCATTTTGACTCCAGCACCCACAGTTACAAAAACTTGGTTGTAGTTATATGAATATACCTCTGTTTCTTCTGCTACCATTGTTTCTGTTAATTGCATAGCTACATCTTCTTCTTTTTTTTGTATTTCAATTCCCTGCAAATCTATTTTCAATACGATTCCGCGAATTCCTTTATCAGTTACTAAAATATTACTTCCATTTCCTAGTACAGTTAGTTCTATATTATTTTGTTTTACAAATTCAAGTATATTTTTAATTTCTTCAATTGTTCTTACTGTTACAAAAAAGTCAGCATTTCCTCCTATTTTAAATGTTGTATGCTTTTTCATGCTTTCATTTACTTTTATATTAGATGGTTGAATAATTTTTATAAGTTCATTAAAAATTTCCTCATTCTTCATTTTTTTAACTTCTCCTTCCTCTAATATAGTATTTAACAAGTTAAATTTTATCATCTTTTTTGCTATAATACAATATAAAATTTATTCAAAAGTCATTTTTACTTTTTTAAAAGCATAAATATAATTATAATTTATTATAAAATAAAACTTTAAAATACTAATTATATTTTTCTTATTTAATATATTGATATTCTTGGCTTTAAGTTATTACATATTGGCATTTTATTAAATATATTTTTAAATATATTTTTAAATTATTTTTAAATTTGCTTGAAAATTATGTAGAATATTGTATAATATATTTATATACAAGAAAGGAGAAATGATTATGTTTTGTAAATCATGTGGTAAAGAAATACCAGAAGGAAATGAACTTTGTGACGAATGTGCACAAGCAAATTCATCTTCAACTGAAAATACAACAGCTGAAAGTACAGTAAACGAAAATACTACAACATATGAAACAGAAACACCAGAAGCTACTGTTGTTAACGATAATCAATACAATACAAATAATTCAAATTCTAATGTAAATCCTAATCCAAAGTCTAAATTAGCAGCTGGATTATTAGGAATTTTCTTAGGAAGCCTTGGTGTACACAATTTTTATTTAGGTTATACAACAAAAGGATTAATTCAATTACTTGTAACTTTATTGGGTGGTGTTCTAACTTGTGGTATTGCATCTTTTGCAATATACGTATGGGGACTTGTTGAAGGTATTATGATTCTTACAGGAAGCATTAATACAGATGCAAATGGAAATCCATTAAAAGATTAATAATTAATAAAGTAGATATTTTAGATACTATTTAAAATATCTACTAAAGTTTTTAAGCAGTATAGTTTATACTATACTGTTTTTCTATTCTCTTTTAATATTTTAAACTCTTTTTCAAAAGTATATTTATTTGCTAAAATAAATATACTTCCAGCTCTCTAATAATATATATCAATTTGTTGATATTTCTCATCTTTAATCTTTGTTTGTTAATGGACTAATATTTTATAAATTAATTCATTCACTATTTCTGGTATAAGTTTTTTTGTTTCAGAATATTTACATAAAAATCAATAGATTCAGATAATATGGTTGAAATTTACATAAAAACGTGATAGAATATTTTTGTTAATTTAATTATCTTGCTTTAAGCAAGTATATTATATATATCCTATTTAAATAATTTTATATGAGGAGGATTACTTATGTTAAAAAAATGGTTTAAGACGTTGTTTGGTAAAAAGGCTTCTAATGAAGACACACGGAAAGTAGAAGATTACTGTAACTATTGGGCTGATGAAGATGGAGTAGATTATTCACCCTCTTTTACAGCACAAGATGTACTCTCTTCTGCAGTAACAGAAACAGTTAACTCTAGCGATACCAAATCAAAAGAAGAAGAAGAAAACAAAAAAACTACTTTTGGTGGTGGTTGTGGCTGTAGCGGAGGCTGCGGTGGAGGTTGTATTGGTGGCTGTGGTGGAGGTTGTTTATAATCTCAGGAGGAATAACAATGACACAAAAATACTTTGGACTCCAATGGCATATTACAGACAGTTGTGACCAAAGATGTAAACACTGTTATATTTATGCAGGAAAAGATTTGTGTAAAAACAATGATTTACCTTTAGAAAAACTTTCTGTAATATTGCAAGATTTTGTTACTACCTGTAAAAAAATGAAACGAACACCTTTTATCTCTGTAACTGGCGGAGACCCACTACTCTATAAAAATGTATGGGAATTTTTCGTCCTACTCAAGCAAAACAATATCAAATTTGCAATATTAGGAAATCCATTTCACATTACAGATGAAGTAGCAAAAAAACTCAAAGATTATGGTTGTATCAATTATCAAATGTCTCTTGATGGGTTAGAAGAAACCCATGATTTTATAAGAAAAAAAGGCTCTTTTTCTGCGACCTTAAGTAAGCTTAATTGTCTGAAGAAGGCTGGGATTGCTACTACTATTATGGCTACCGTTTCAAAGAGCAATATTGATGAGATTCCTAGTTTAGTTGACGTTGTTGTAAAATATGATGTGGACAACTTTGCTTTTGCAAGATATTGCCCTAATCCAGATGATTTCCAAAACATTGTATCAGCAGAAGAGTATCACAAATTTTTAGGCACAATGTGGGAGAAATTTATTTACTATAAGGAAAGTCATACAAAATTTGTGTTAAAAGATCATCTATGGACTTTATTTCTATATGAAAATGGCTTATTTAATATTGACGGTATTAATAATCCTAAAAATATGATACTAGATGGTTGTCGCTGTGGAATTTCTCACATGACAGTTTTGTCTGATGGAACAGTCTATTCCTGTAGAAGATGTGAATCTCCAATTGGAAAAGTACCAGAGGAAAGTCTGTATGACATTTTTTTCGGTAACAGTATGGAACAATATAGACACTACGAAAAATTTGAAGAATGCTCAAAGTGCAAACTTAGAAATTTTTGTCGTGGCTGTCCGTCAGTCGCTAAATGTCTATCCGGTAACTTTTATGGTAAAGATCCTCAATGTTGGAAAACAATTGAATAACATGAGCAAGCCCGTTTTGATTTTCTCAAAACGGGTTTTACTATTCTTTTTTTAGCTTGTTTATAATTCTTCTAGAATATCATTTATCTAACTACATTCCGTAAACAATATAATATCATTTAATAAAAGTAACTATATCAAATACTATTTCATACGATATACGAGGAGGCGGTCAACTAAATGAATAATATTGAAATTAAAACATTGGAAAATGAGCTTAAATATAACGGTGAAATAATATTAAAATATAGAATTGAATATCCTCAAATTAGAGAATTTTATCCATTACTAGGTAAAATGGCATTCAACACTTATAATGCTGAAAATGCATTGAAGTTGCAAAAATATTGTGAAGGCGAACTTTTTAAAGAAGCAAAAGAATTATATGATTTTAACAAAGCTAACAATTATCCAATTATGGTATATGAAGTTTTATTAACATTTACTATGACTTATTTCAGAAATAATCTAATTAGTCTTTTTTCAGATGAATATATATTCTCAGGAGGTGCGCATGGAAATACAACAAGAGTATCTCAAAATTGGAATTTGAGTATTGGAAAACAATTTGATTTGCAATACATATACGGACATGATCCATATTATCAGATTAATATATTAAAAGAAATTAATAATCAGATAAAATATCAGATTTCACATGGACAAAATCAATATTTTGAAAATTATTGTGAATTAGTTTTAGATTCTTTTAATCTAAAAAATTTTTATTTTAATTTTCAAAATGCAATTATATTTTTTCAGCAATATGATATTGCACCTTATTCAAGTGGAATTCCCACATTTTATATCCCACTTCCTAGTCAATTACTAAATAAATAATGATTTTGTTTTTTTAATTTTGTAGCGTATTAATACAAAAAAGTAGATAACTTTTGTAAGTTTTCTACTTTTTTAGTTTTAATTATATAATAAATTATTTCATAGATTCTTCAACTGCAACAGCCACGGCAACAGTTGCTCCAACCATTGGGTTATTTCCCATACCAATTAATCCCATCATTTCAACATGAGCTGGAACTGATGATGATCCTGCAAATTGTGCATCTGAATGCATTCTTCCCATAGTATCTGTCATACCATAAGAAGCAGGTCCAGCAGCCATATTATCTGGGTGAAGTGTTCTTCCTGTTCCACCACCTGAAGCTACTGAGAAATATTTCTTTCCTTGTTCAATACATTCTTTCTTATATGTACCAGCAACGGGATGTTGGAATCTTGTTGGGTTTGTTGAATTTCCTGTAATTGAAACATCAACACCTTCTAAGTGCATAATTGCTACACCTTCTCTAACGTCATTTGCTCCGTAGCATCTTACTTTTGCTCTTTCTCCATCAGAATAAGCAATTTCTTCTACAACATTTACTTTTCCTGTAAAGAAGTCAAAATCTGTTTTTACATAAGTAAATCCATTAATTCTTGAAATTATTTGTGCTGCATCCTTTCCTAATCCATTTAAAATAACTTTTAAAGGTTCTTTTCTAACTTTGTTAGCTGATTTTGCAATTCCAATTGCTCCTTCTGCTGCTGCAAAGCTTTCATGTCCTGCTAAGAATGCAAAGCACTTTGTTTCTTCTGATAATAACATTGATGCTAGATTTCCATGTCCTAATCCAACTTTTCTATCATCTGCAACAGAACCTGGAATACAAAAAGCTTGTAATCCTTCACCTATTGCTTTTGCAGCTTCATGAGCTTTTACTGCTCCTTTTTTTATTGCAATTGCTGCACCTAAAGTATATGCCCATGCTGCGTTTTCGAAGCAAATTGGTTGAACTCCTTTCACTATTTCATATGGATTAAATCCTTTATCCTTACAAATTTGTAATGCATCTTCGAAATCTTTGATTCCGTATTTTTCCATAACTGGTTTAATTTGGTCTATTCTTCTTTCATAACTTTCAAATGTTACTGCCATATTTATTCTTACCTCCTAAATTTGATTTTTCTTTCTATTATTATTCTTTTCTTGGATCTATTTTCTTAACTGCTTCATCAAATCTTCCGTATTTTCCACTTGCTTTTTCAATTGCTTCCATAGGTTCGATTCCAGCTTTAATATTGTCCATCATTTTACCTAAATTAATATATTTATAACCAATTATTTGATCATCTTTATCTAGACCAATTTCAACAATATATCCTTCTGCAAGTTCTAAGTATCTTGGTCCTTTTACCTTTGTTGAGTAAATTGTACCAACTTGGCTTCTATGACCTTTTCCTAAATCTTCTAGTCCTGCACCTACTGGAAGTCCTCCTTCTGAAAATGCAGATTGTGTTCTTCCATATACAATTTGTAAGAATAATTCTCTCATTGCTGTATTTATTGCATCACAAACTAAGTCTGTGTTTAGAGCTTCTAATATTGTTTTTCCTACTAAAATTTCTCCTGCCATAGCAGCTGAATGTGTCATTCCTGAACATCCTATTGTCTCTATTAATGCTTCTTGTATAATTCCTTCCTTAACGTTTAATGTTAATTTACAAGCACCTTGTTGTGGTGCACACCAACCTATACCATGTGTTAATCCTGAAATATCTTTTATTTCTTTAGACTTAACCCATTTTCCCTCTTCTGGAATTGGTGCTGGTCCATGGTCAACTCCTTTTGCAACTGGGCACATATTTTCTACTTCTTTTGAATAAATCATTTTTATTTGCTCCTTTCTTAACCTCTTTTTTTAGTTTAATTATTTCTTTGTAATTTTTATATTTTCTTTAGATTTATTTTTTTACTATTATACTTTCACCTGTCATTTCATCTGGTTTCTTTAGTCCCATAATTTCTAACATAGTTGGTGCTAGGTCTGCAAGTTTACCTGTTTTTAAAGTAACTCCTTCCATTCCAACTAATATAAGTGGAACTGGATTTGTTGTATGAGCTGTATGAGGCTCTCCTGTTTTATAATCAATCATTTGCTCTGAATTTCCATGATCTGCTGTAATTAAACAAATTCCATTAACTTTATTTATTTCTTCAATTACCCTTCCCACACAGTTATCTATTGTTTCTATTGCTTTTATTGAAGCTTCTAGATTTCCTGTATGTCCTACCATATCTGGATTCGCATAATTTAATATTATACTATCATATTTTTCAGACTTTATAGCTTCTACAACTTTATCTGTTACTTCAATAGCACTCATTTCTGGTTTTAAGTCATAAGTTTCAACTTTTGGAGATGGTACCAATATTCTGTCTTCTCCTTTATATTGCTTTTCCTCTCCACCATTAAAGAAAAATGTTACATGTGCATATTTTTCTGTTTCAGCAATTCTTAATTGTGTTAACCCATTATTACTTATATATTCTCCAAATGTATTTTTCAAAGGCTCTTTCTTAAATGCAACTTTTACATTTGGCATTGTCTCATCATATGGTGTCATACATACAAAATATAAATTTAAATCTTTAGTTTCGAATTCATTAAATTCTTTATCTACTAATGTTCTTGTAATTTCTCTTGCCCTATCTGGTCTAAAATTGAAGAAAATAACAGAATCATTTTTTTCTATTGTTGCAATTGGAGCTTCACCATTTACAATAACTGTTGGTTCAACAAATTCATCAAAAATTTCTTTTTGATAAGAGCTTTCAATTGCAGTAACTGCAGATGTCGCTTTTTCCCCAGTTCCATTTACTAATGCATCATATGTTTTTTTGACTCTTTGCCATCTTTTGTCTCTATCCATAGCATAAAATCTTCCTGAAATAGATGCAATCCTACCAACTTCCTTTTCTTTCATCTTTTCTTCTAATTGCATAATATAACCTTCAGCAGATGCAGGTGGTGTATCTCTTCCATCTAAAAAACAGTGAACATATACATCTTCAAAATCTCTTCTTTTTGCAAATTCTAATAAAGCAAAAAGATGTCTTATATGACTGTGAACTCCTCCATCTGATAAAAGTCCCATAATATGCAATTTTGAATTATTCTTTTTACAATTTTCAATAGCTTCTACAAACTCTGGTATACTAAAGAAATCTCCATCTTCAATTGATTTTGTTATTCTAGTTAATTCTTGATAAACAATTCTTCCAGCTCCAATATTAGTATGACCAACTTCTGAATTTCCCATCTGTCCATCTGGAAGTCCAACATTAAGTCCACTTGTATAAACTTCAGTTGTTGGACATGTTTTCATTAGTCTATCAATGTTAGGGGTATTAGCAAGTTTAACTGCATTTCCTTTTTCATTATCATTTATACCAAACCCATCTAATATCATTAGCATTGTAAGTTTTTTATTCATTTTAATTTTACCATCCTTTTTTCTATATATTGATTAATTCATTTATTATCTTTCGTAGTTTACTATTTTTTCGAATTCTTCTGTTTTTAAACTTGCTCCACCAACTAATGCCCCATCAATATCTGATGTCATAAATAATTCTTGTGCATTTGCAGATTTTACACTACCGCCATATTGAATTATAACTTCATCTGCAACATCTTTTCCATATATCTTTTCTATTTGTCCTCTTATAGCTTTAATACTATTATTTGCGTCTTCTGATGTTGCCGTTTTTCCTGTTCCAATTGCCCAAATTGGTTCATAAGCAATAATTGTATTTTTTACTTGTTCATGATTAAGTCCATCTAGTGCTAAGCGTGTTTGAGATGTTATTATTTCTTCTGTTTTTCCATCTTCTTTTTCTTGTAAAGACTCACCAACACAAACTATTGGTTTTAATTCATTTGCAAAAGCTGCTTTTATTTTTTTATTTACAGTTTCGTCCGTTTCACCGAAATATGCTCTTCTTTCGGAATGACCTATTATTACATATTCTACTCCAATTGATTTAAGCATTTTCCCAGAAACTTCACCAGTATATGCACCATTTTCTTCCCAATGCATATTTTGTGCACCAATTTTTATATTTGTATTTTGTGCGGTTAATAATGCATAAAATAAATCTGTATAAGGTACACATAAAATCACTTCATTTTTTGTATCTTTAACCAAAGGTGCTAGTTCGTCAATAAATCTTATTGTTTGATCTGGAAGCATATTCATCTTCCAATTTCCTGCAATTACCTTTTTTCTCATAAAATTACCCCCAATATTTTTATTTATCCATTAAACATTCAATTCCTGGTAATTTCTTGCCTTCTAAAAACTCAAGTGAAGCTCCTCCACCTGTTGAAATATGTGTCATTTTATCAGAAAGACCTGCTTTTTCAACAGCTGCTGCTGAATCTCCTCCACCTATAATTGTTTTTGCATCAAGTGTTGCTAAAAGATTTGCAATTTCATTTGTTCCAATCGCAAATTGATCAAATTCAAATAATCCAACTGGTCCATTCCATATAATTGTCTTTGCCTTTTTTAATTCTTCTTTGTACATTTCAATTGTTTTTTCTCCAATGTCAAATCCTTCCCAACCATCTGGAATATCTGTCCATGCCACAGTTTTGCTTTCTGTATCTTTTTTAAATTCTCTTCCTATTTTTGTATCTATTGGCAACATTAATTTTACATTTTTTTCTTTAGCTTTTTCAATAAGGCTATTTGCCAAATCCAATTTGTCAAGTTCACAAATTGAGTTTCCAACATTATATCCTTGTGCCTTAAAGAAAGTATATGCCATTGCTCCACCAATCATTAATGTATCTACTTTTTCAAGTAAGCTATTTATAACTCCAATCTTATCTGATACCTTTTTTCCACCTAAAATAGCAACAAATGGTCTTTCTGGATTTTCCAAACTTGAACCTAAGAATTTTAATTCTTTTTCTATTAAAAAACCTGAAACTGCTGGTAAAAAGCTAGCTACTCCTGTTGTTGAACTATGAGCTCTATGTGCTGTTCCAAACGCATCATTTACAAAAACTTCAGCAAGTGATGCAAGTTCTTTTGAAAATTCTTCATCATTTTTTTCTTCTCTTGGATCGAAACGAACATTTTCAAGTAAAACTATATCTCCCTCTTTCATGTTGGCTACTAAAGATTTTGCACTATCCCCTACAATATCACTTGCAAGTTTTACTTCTTTTCCTAATAATCTAGATAGTTCTTTTGCAACCGGCTCTAAAGAAAATTCTTTTTTATATTCTCCCTTTGGTCTTCCTAAATGTGAGCAAAGAATTACTTTTGCATTTTTATCCATAAGATATTTAATAGTATCTAATGCACCTACAATTCTTCTATTATCTGTTATTTTTCCATTTTCATCTATTGGTACATTAAAGTCACATCTTACAAGTACTTTTTTACCTTCCACATTTATATCTCTTACTGTCTTTTTATTCATAACACTATCCTCCTTAATTCGTACTCATTTTAGTACAAATTTATGCATGCAAAATTATGCATAATGTGTTAAGAGCAGACTTTTTCAGGGTCTGCCCTAAAATTTATTTATGCAAGCTCTGCAAAATATTTTATTGTTCTTACCATTTGGCTTGTATATGAATTTTCATTATCATACCAAGCTACAACTTGTACTTGATATAAATCTTCTGATATTTTTGTTACCATTGTTTGTGTACTATCGAATAAAGAACCAAATCTTATTCCAATTATATCTGAAGAAACCAATAATTCATCTGTATATCCAAATGATTCATTTGATGCTTCTTTCATAGCTTCATTTATTGCTTCTACTGTTATATCTTTTCCTTTAACAACTGCTGTTAATATAGTTGTTGAACCTGTTGGTACAGGAACTCTTTGTGCTGATCCTATTAGTTTTCCGTTTAATTCTGGAATAACTAATCCAATTGCTTTTGCAGCTCCTGTTGAATTTGGAACTATACTGCAAGCTGCTGCTCTAGCTCTTCTTAAATCTCCTTTTCTGTGTGGTCCATCAAGAAGCATTTGATCTCCTGTATAAGCATGTATTGTAGACATGATTCCTGATTGAATTGGTGCAAACTTATTTAATGCATTTGCCATTGGTGCCAAGCAATTTGTTGTACAAGATGCTGCTGATATTATAGTATCATCTTTAGTTAATATTTTTTCATTAACACCAAATACTACTGTTGGTAAATCGTTACCTGCTGGTGCTGATATAACAACTTTTTTTGCTCCTGCTTCAATATGAGCTTGCGCTTTTGCTTTTGATGTATAGAATCCTGTACATTCTAAAACAACATCTACTCCAATTTCTCCCCAAGGAAGATTTTTTGCATCTGCTTCTGCATATATTTTTATTTCTTTTCCATCAACTGTTATAGAATTTTCTCCTGCAACTACAGTATCTGCTTTTTCGTATCTTCCTTGTGCAGAGTCATATTTTAATAAATGAGCTAACATTTTAGGACTTGTTAAATCGTTTATTGCAACAACTTCATACCCTTCTGCTCCAAACATTTGTCTAAATGCTAGACGTCCTATACGCCCAAATCCATTAATAGCCACTTTAACTGACATAATAAAATTCCTCCATTCCGATGCTTAAAAACATCTTTTTTGGTTTTAAACAACCACTGCTATTGTATATCAAAAAAGAATACTTTTCAAGTATTCTTTTAATTTTTGTCCATTTTTTCCATAAAATTTATATTTCCATTTGTGTTGCTAAAAAACTTGCTGCTGATTGAACTACCTTTTGCTCCACTTCAGACATCTTAGTTTTAGCATCTTTGGATAATAAAATTACAGTACCAATTGCATCTCCATCTGCAATTATTGGATATACTACTTGCGCATTATTTTTTCTTTCATTATTATCATTTTTTGTAATTGGAATTGCAGTATCGTTATTTTCTTTACTATTATAATTTTCTTTTTCGTCCATTATTTTTTCTAATTCTTCGCTAATCCCTTGTTCTAGATATTCTTTTTTTGAACCTCCTGAAACTGCAATTACAGTATCTTTATCTGTTATACAAGCAATATGACCTGTTGTTTTTGCAAGGGTTTCAGCATATTCGGTTGCAAACTCTGAAAGTTCCCCTATAGGAGAATATTTTTTTAATATTACTTCTCCTTCTTTATCTGTAAATATTTCTAAAGGGTCTCCTTCTTTTATTCTTAGGGTTCTTCTTATTTCCTTTGGTATAACTACTCTTCCTAAATCATCAATTCTTCTAACTACTCCAGTTGCTTTCATTTCTTCCCTCCTTGTTTTTCATTTTATAATTTTATTATTACAATTTAGGAAAAAATTATGCAAAATTTTTAATTTTGTAAATGCACATAATATTTTATGTGTATTCCTCACTTTAATGCTACTATAAAATAGCAATTATTATTTTATATAGATTACCAACCTGTTCCTGAGCTTTCAACACTATATTTTCCATTCTGTTCTTTTAACCATACATTAACTAATTTATTCTCTATCCATTCCCCTTTATCTGTTCCATTACCAGCTAGCCAGTATTGCTTTGATGATGCATCTGGTTTTACTGAATATGTAATAGTTGCAAAAATGTCACTTTTTTTAGCCCCAGGATAATATTCTTCAATGCCATCTATATTCTTTTTTATTTCCTCAAAATCAACAATCTTTACTGAATCTACTCTATAATCAAGTAATTTAGTAGGCATTTCAGATTGTAACTCTGACTCTGATTTTAACTCTTCAAGCCATACTTTCTTTACTGTTTCTTCATTAGAAGTTTGAGAAATATTTTTATCTGTGCTACTTACATTATTTGTAGCTTTTGTCGTATTATCTGTTGTACCATTTATATCATTTGTATTATTTTCATTTATACTGCTATTATTAGACTCCTTCATTATTTGATTTTCCACTTTATTTTCGCCCTTATTTTCCGTTTCAACCTTGTTACTGCTAGCTGTACATCCTGTTAAAACAAATAATGTAACTCCTAATAATATAATCATTAAATTTTTTACTATTTTATTCTTATTCATACAAATACCTCTTTCTTTCTTTATTTATTATTTTCTATTTTCTCAAAGAATTTTATTATTCTATTCTATATAGCTTTTTATGCTTTGTCAATCTTTTGCTATAGTAATTATTCCTACCTCTTTACAACCCGCTTCTTTTAAAACTTTACTACATTCATTTGCTGTACTTCCTGTAGTATAAATATCATCTAATAGTAAGATCTTTCTATCTATTATTTTTTGCTTATTTATTACTTTGTATACACCTTTTATGTTTTCGCTCCTCTGCTTTTTATCTAATGTACTTTGTGCAACAATATTTTTATCTTTTTTTAAAATATCGACTTGTAATTTTATCTTTCCTATTTCATCAGCTAAAATTCTTGCTATTAATTCACTTTGATTATATCCTCTAACTTTTTTTCTTTCTTTATGAATTGGTACCGGAATTAAAAAATCGTACTGTTCTATAAATTTTATATTTTCTTTATTCTTCAAAACAGCCTCTGTAAAGGTTCTATATAAATAAACTTTATTATTAAATTTATAGTCTATAATTTTCTCTCTAATAATTCCCTCATATTTAAAAATATATAAATGCCTATTATAATTTTTATTATAACTATCAATTTTATTAATTGCTTCTAGTTTCACTATTTTTTCACATTCGTTACATATATATTTAGTGTTTAGTTTTCCACAAAATCCGCATATCGGTGGAAAAAATAAATCAAGAACACGTGTTAAGATTTTCATTTTTTCTCCTATCTCGCGCCCCTATACCTAATTTTTTAATAGCTTTTCTTCTAAACCGGTGTTTCTCTTTTTTATATCTTCATTTTGAATCATATAATTTATAATGTTAGAATTTCCAACAATTATTAACATTTTTTTTGCTCTAGTCATACCAGTATAAAGTAAATTTCTAGTTAATAATATTGGTGAAGCCTGTGCAATAGGCATAATAACTACGTCAAATTCACTTCCGCTGTGCTTTATGTACTGTAATTGCATATGCATGTTCTATTTGTTCTAAATCTTGGTATGGATACCATGATGTCTTATAATCATCAAACTGAATTTTTATTTTTTTTTCAGTGTCATCAATGTAAGTAATTGTTCCTATTTCTCCATTAAATACTCCTGCTCCTGTTTCATAGTCAGGTTCTTTTTTCTCCCAGAAAATATCGTAATTATTCTTAATCTGCATTACTCTATCGCCAACTCTATATATTGTTCCCATACTTAGTTTTTCAGGAACTCCTTCTTTTTTTGGGTTTAATTTATCTTGTAAAACCTTATTTAACTCTTTAGTTCCTAAAATGCCTTTTTTTGTAGGAGTAATAACTTGTATATTCTTAAAAAAGTCGTAATTTCCATACTTTTTTAATCTTCCATTGCATAAAGATATAACTTGCTCTAAAATTTTTTGTTGATCTGCTTCTTGAATATAGAAAAAATCCTCTTTTGTAGTTTCATTTATTTCATCTTTTTTTATAAAATATTCCCCGCTATTAACTCTATGGCTATTTATAATTATTTTACTTTCTGCAGCTTGTCTAAATATTTTATTTAATGTTATTGTTGTAATTTTTTTAGAATTTATAATATCACTTAAAATGCTTCCTGGTCCAACTGATGGTAATTGATTTACATCTCCCACAAGCACAAGCTTTGTTCCCAGATACACAGCCTTAACCACATAGCTCATTAAAAACAAATCCACCATTGACATTTCATCTATAATAATAACATCTGCATCTATAGGTGTTACATCATAATTGATATTTGTCATCTTTCCTTCTTCTTCAATTTTTCCTATTTCTAATAATCTATGTAAAGTCATTGCTTCTTGATTAGTTACAATAGTCATTCTTTTGGCTGCTCTTCCGGTTGGAGCACATAAAACTGTTTTCTTTCCATTCTTTTTATATAGTTCAATTATTAATTTTATAATTGTTGTTTTTCCGAGTGCCAGGTCCCCCAGTAATAACACATACATTATTATCATTTACAGCTTCTATAGCTTCTTTTTGTTTATCTGATAAGAAAATATTAGTTTCTTTTTCTATCTTTTTTAATTCTTTATCAAATGAACTAATTTTTTTTATATTCTTAGCATTATCTAACAAACATAGCTTTTCAGCAACAGTTTCTTCTGCTTTATAATAATAAGATAAGTACACCCATGATTTATCATCTTTTTTATCTATAACAATTTCTTCTTTTACTTTTAAATCTATTAAACTATTTTCTATTTCTTCTTCATTCACTCCTAGAAGACTATTAACAAATTTATACAAATCTTCTTCTGAAACTCTACAATGCCCATTATATGTTGCTCTTATAAGTGCATATTTTATTCCACTTTTAATTCTTTTTTCATTGTTATATTCGATTCCTATATCCATAGCAATTTTATCAATTTGCTTAAAATCTACATGATTTGCTACATCAATTAATATATAAGGATTTGCCTGTATTTCTTCTATTGCATTTGTTCCTAATTCTTTATATACATTTTTTGCATTTTGCGCACCTATTCCGAACTTTTCTAAAAATCCTACAATTTGCCATAATTCCCAATTTTCATTAAATTCTTCAGCCATTCCGAATTGCTTTAGCTTCAGTAATTCCTTTTATTTGAGCTAGTTTTGTTGGTTCAAATTTAAATATAGCTATAGTTTGTTCTCCAAATTTATCTACAATTTTTTTTGCAGTAGCTGGGCCAATTCCTTTTATTGCACCATTTCCTAAATACCTTTCTAAACTACTTAGTGATTGTGGCATTATTTTTTCAAATGTATCTATTCTAAATTGTCTTCCATATTCTTGATGTGTAACAAATTTTCCAATTAGACTCAAATTATCTCCAATATGAATAAATGGTAAATAACCTACAATTGTAAATTCTTCTTCATCTGTTTCAAGAACTGCTATTGTATAACTATTTACTTCATTTTGATAAATTATCTCTGTTAATTCTCCTTTTAGTTCCAATCTTTTACATCCTCTTATTTCTTATATTTTTTAATCCTTATTGTAAATTTAATATACAATTTCAATCTACAATAATTAAAAATTTATATCTCTTAAACATTTTTTATATTATATATTATTATTTTTAAAATGTCTATTCATGTTCGTAACATAAATGTTTTTTTTACATATACTATTGTGGGAGGCGTTATTATGGTTAATTTTATATTAAATAGCCTACTATGGATATTAGCTTTATATGGCTTATTTGAAATTATTAGAACAATAATTAATTTATATACATATACGAATTTAAAATCAGACGGAATTTATTTGATTGTTGCTGTAAAAAATCAAGAAAATAAAATTGAAGTATTTATGCGTTCTTTATTATTTAGATTTTTATATGGTAGTGAAGATTATCTTTCTAATATAATTGTAACAGACTTAAACTCGACAGATAATACGAAAAAAATATTACATCATTTAGAAAAAGACTATGATTTTATTAAGGTTGCAAATTGGAAAGAATGTAAAGACATTATTGATAATGTTACTACTAACTAAATATGAATTTTAAATTATTATTACTAGTTATCTTAAAACAAATATATTACACTTATTTGTATACAATAGATTACATTAGTCTCTATGGTATAATTCAAAAAGATAACTAGTAACTTATTTATTAATTTAATTTTTCAATCATTATATATCTTCAATATAATACTTAGTTCCAAGCATCTTATCTGGTAAATATTGTTGCTCTACCATATGTCCTGGATAATCATGTGGATATTTATAACCAACTCCATATCCGTGTTTTTCCATTCCTTCTGCTGGTGCATTTCTGATATGCATTGGAACTTCACCTGTATCTTTTGTTTTTACATCTTCTAGCGCTTTATTTATTCCAACATAGGTTGCGTTAGATTTTTTAGATGTTGCAACATATACTGCCGCTTCAGATAAAATAATTCTTGCTTCAGGCATACCAACCATATTTACAGCTTGCATAGCAGAAGTTGCAACAACAAGTGCATTTGGATTTGCCATTCCTACGTCTTCTGATGCACAAATAACAATTCTTCTTGCTAAAAACATAGGATCTTCTCCACCATTTAATGCTCTTGCAAGGTAAAAAATAGTAGCATCAGGATCACTTCCACGCATTGACTTTATAAAAGCACTAATATTATCATAATGACTGTCACCATTTTTATCAAAAACAGCTTTTCGGCTTCTAATACTATCTGCCGCAATTTCATTAGTAATATGAATATATCCATCTTCTTGCATTCCGCGTTGTTAACACTGCCACTTCTAATCCATTTAAAGCTGTTCTTACATCTCCATTTGAAACCTCAGCAATTTTTCTAATCGTTTCATCTTCAATTTTTATTTTATAATTTCCAAGTCCATTTTTACTAATTAAAGATCTTTTTAATATTCTAAAAATATTTTCTGCATTAAGAGGCTCAAGTTTAAATACCATAGACCTTGAAATTAGAGCTTTATTTACTTCAAAATAAGGGTTTTCTGTAGTCGCACCAATTAAAATTACAGTTCCATTTTCAACATATGGAAGAAGCGCATCTTGTTGTAATTTATTAAATCTATGAATTTCATCTATAAATAAAATACATCTTCCACTTGGATTCAAAAATATATTTTTAGCATCTTCGATTGCCTTTTTTATATCACTGATTCCTGCAGTAACAGCATTAATTCTTGTAAATTTGTATTTTGTAGTTTGACTAATAACTCTTGCAAGAGATGTTTTACCACAACCTGGTGGTCCCCACAAAATAATACTAGACAACCTATCTGCTTTTATTGTTCTATATAAAATTTTGTCTTTTCCTAAAATGTGTTCTTGTCCCACATACTCATCTAAAGTCTGTGGTCTCATTCTATATGCTAACGGTTCAGATAAATCCATTTAAAATCACCTACATTCCTAAGATCTGTAAACCTTTTTTTATTAGTTCTTCTACCGAGAGATTATTAATTTTTATTTTTTCAAAAACTTTTTCAATTTCTTTTCTATTATAACCAAGCACTTGCAAAGCAGATATTGCATCTTCTAATTTATTATTTTCTTCAATATCATTATTGATAACTTCATTTGCTTTACTATCTACAGCTTGGGTTGTTTTTAACTTATCCTTTAACTCTAGAACAATTCTTTGTGCAGACTTTGCACCAACACCTGGAATTTTAGTTAAAGTTTTTAAATCATTAGTTATAACAGCTAATGCAAATTTAGAAGGTTCAAGTGTAGCAAGCATTCCAAGTGCAGTTTTTGCACCAATACCACTAACGGAAATTAGTAATTCAAACATACTTAATTCCTCAGCAGAATTAAAGCCAAAAATACTAACATCATCCTCTCTTACTTTTACATATGTATGTATTTTAATAATTTCGCCGACATTTCCTAATTTATCGATTGCAGATTCAGACATAAAAACTTTATATCCAATTCCATTAACATCAACAATTACATACCCTATCATTTTATATTCTAATTTACCTTTAATATATGCAATCATAATTTTTTACCAGATTATAAAAATAATCAAAATCCTTTCTCATAAACTTTTAACTATTCTAACACAAATTTTAAATTTTGCAATACTTTTTTGCAAAAATTTGTTTGTTTTTTTGTTTACTTCAATAATTTTAATATATCATTTTCACACAATATAGATGCAAATAAAAAAATTGTATAATTTCAAAAATTTACGGAAAACTAAGATAAAAAACAAATGGAGGTAATCTTATGGAAAAACATATAATTATAACTGGTTCATCTACCACATCATGGAAAGATGCAATAACCAAAACAATCGAAGAAGCATCAAAAACAATAGACTATTTATCTAGTGTAAAAATTATAGAACAAAGAGCAAAGATAAGTGGCAAGAAAATAGAAAAATACTATGTAGACTTAGACATAACATTTACATTAGATAGGGATAGAAACAAATAGGAGGTAAAGTATAATGGATCCATTAGAAACAAAAACAACGTATAGTAACTATGTAGATCAAAAATCCCCAAACTCTCCAATACTAAAAAACTGTTTTAATGCCTTTTGGGTTGGAGGATTAATTTGTTCAATTGGACAAATTATAATGGATTTTTGCAAATACAAAGGATTAGATCAAACAAGTAGTTCAACTGTAGTTTCAATAATACTAATTGGAATTGCAGCAATATTAACTGGGCTAAACATCTTCAACAAAATAGGAAAATTTGCTGGTGCTGGCTCTTTAATACCAATTACAGGTTTTGCAAACTCAATTGTATCACCTGCAATTGAATATAAATCAGAAGGATACGTAATGGGAGTTGGTGGAAAAATGTTTACGGTAGCAGGTCCTGTATTGGTATTTGGAATTTCTGCTTCAGTTATTATAGGAATAATTGCTGCATTCTTTAAGTAGCACTAGCATAAATTCGTTTATGAAAAAATAGATAAAGGAGGATTTATTTTGGAAAAAATCGGTTCACAAACAATAAAATTCGATGCTCCGCCAACAATTTTGGAAGCAGCATCTATTGTTGGACCTAAAGAAGCTCAAGGTCCGATGGCAAAGTACTTTGACCAATGTCTAGAAGATGAGTTTTGGGGAGAGAAAACATGGGAAAAAGCAGAGAGTAAAATAATAAAAGAAACAGTAAATACAGTTATTTCTAAGTCAAAAATTCCTTCAGAAATGATTGATTACTGTTTTGCAGGGGATTTATTAAATCAATGTATATCTTCAAGTTTTGGACTTCGCGAAATTAATATTCCATTCTTTGGAGTATTTGGAGCTTGTTCAACTTTCGTGGAGAGCATGTGCTTAGGAAGTGTTTTTGTTGAATCAGGCGCAGCTAAAAATGTGTTATGTGCTACTTCTAGCCACTTTTGTAGTGCTGAAAAACAATTTCGTTTTCCTTTGGAACTTGGAAATCAAAGACCACCAACTTCTCAGTGGACAGTAACTGGTGCAGGTGCAACAATTTTAACTTCATCTGGCACAGGACCTTTTATTACTAACATTACTCCTCGGCAAAATAACTGATATGGGAATAAAAGATGCAAATAATATGCGGCGCTGCAATGGCACCTGCTGCCCTAGATACCCTAATTACTCACTTTCAAGATACTGGAAGAAAACCAAGTTATTATGATGCAATTATAACTGGAGATTTAGGTCATGTCGGAAAAGAAATATTAATAGAACTTGCCGAAAAGAAAGGCTATAATATAAAATCCAATTATAATGACTGCCGGAGTTTTAATGTTTGATAAAGAAACACAAGATACACATTCTGGTGGCTCTGGTTGTGCATGTCTTGGAACAATTTTCTCTGGTTACTTTTTTAAACAATTAAAAGATAGAAAAATGAAAAAAATATTATTAATAGCAACTGGTGCTTTAATGAATTCAACAAGCACCCAACAAGGAGAAAGTATTCCTGGAATTGCTCATGCTATTAGTATAGAAATGTAAAATAGGAGGAAAAAAATGGATTTTATTCAAAGTATAGATTGGATGCAATTAGTTAGATGTTTTATTGTAGGAGGTCTAATTTGTATAATAGGTCAAATTCTAATTGATAAAACAAAACTTACACCAGCTAGAATACTAGTTGTATTTGTTACAGTAGGTGCTATTTTAGGTGGTCTTGGTATATATAAATATCTAATTGATTTTGCAGGTGCTGGTGCAACTGTACCTTTAACAGGTTTTGGTGCAAACTTAGCCAAAGGAGCTATTGAGGAAGTACAAAAATCAGGATTACTTGGAGCTTTTGTCGGAGGTGTAAAAGCTTCTGCTGGTGGAATTGCTGCAGCTGTATTTTTTGGATATATTGCTTCTTTAATAGCAAAACCTAAAATAAAAAAACAATAGATTTATTAATTTTATTTTAAAAGAAGGTAATAAGATTTAAAAAATCTTATTACCTTCTTTTTTATTGTTATTTTACATAGCCTTTTCATATTTAATATATTCAATATTGCTGTTTTCACTTCTTTTTACCATGCACTCATAAATTCTATTACGTAAGTCCTGTTTTTGGTCTTTTAGAGGAATATTCTTATTGGGGAAAAAAGGTCCATCGATATATGTTATAATTCTAATTTTGTTATTATCTTTTCCATAACTTTGATATGTGTTTGTCATACAAAATGCTGGTTTTGAAAATTGTATCGGATATTTGAACGAAACCGATCTGAAGTTTCTAATTTTCGTATAATATGGCCATATATGTGCTTCTGGATATATAGTAACTGAATATCCTTTATCAACTCTATTTTTTACTGCTTTTAAAAAATTACTCATTGCCTTTTTATTTGCAGGTATTGGAATTGCACCTAACATTTGAACACTATTTCCTAAAAATTTTATAGAAACATTTTCTGGGTTAACTATAAAGAAATTTCTTTTAGGATAATTTGCAATACTTGGTAAAAATGTATCAGCAAAAGCCTGTGTATGATTTACATATATAAAATATCCCTCTTTTTTATATTTTTTTAATTTTTCTTTGCCTACATATTTGATTCTAAATTTAATTTTTGAATATAATATTTTTATAGGCATGCTTAATATGTTTTGCAAAATATATGATGTTATATTCCAAAATGGATTTTTATGAATATATACATAATTTTCATCTATTTTTCTTGGGGTAATTTTTGCCTTTGAAAACTCATCATTTAATTCATCTTTATAATAAATAGTCTTTTTTTTATTCATAAATAAACTTTCCTTATTTTTCTTCATTTATAGTAGTATATTGTAGTGGTACTTTATAAAAGTCTTCGTAAATATTCTTCCAAATTTCATAATTTCTATCTCTCATAATTGTTGTATTTTCTCTTTCTGATAATTTTTCATTGGGATATATTGGCTTTTCAATATTTATTATATATTCTTGTACAAAAAATCCATCTTCTCCAATTATATTACTATCTTGCATTGTTATAAATATTGGAATAACTGGAACATTATTTCTTGTAGCAAATTTAAACGCTCCATTTTTTAGTGGCTTTGGTTTTTTATAATTCCACCATAAACTTTGTTCTGGATATATTAATATAAAATCTCCTCTTTGCAAAATAATATCGACAGCTTTCATAAATTCAATCATCGTTCTTTTATTTGAACTAAGTGGTAATGTATCGCAATTTCTAAAGAAAAAGCCATATAATCCAGGAAAGTTTGTGTAATTTCCTTCTCTAATAACTTTATATAATTTTTTGGTTTTAGCTTGTCCTGATGATCTAAACACTCTTTCTATAGAAAAAGAATCAAATGGGTTAAAATGGTTGCATGTTATTACTGCTCCCGATTCTAGATTTTGCAAATTTTCTATTCCATTTACTTCTTTTATAATTAACTTATTATTTTTTAATAAATCTTTTAGAAATTTTTCTCCAACCTTATTGGCTACTTTGTTTTTTATTTTACTACTTGTTTTTTTCTTTAAATAATCAACGTTTTCTGGTGTAAGTACAATAGTTGGTGGATCATTTTCAGCATCAATATCAAATTTTCCCTCTAATTCAAGTTTTTTTATTTTCTCTAAAATTTCTAGTCTTTCTTTAGATTTTTCTATCTCACTTTTAGTAGTTTCAAATGTTGGCTTATATTGTCTATCATCTCCTACACAATCACATTCCTTTTGTGCAAGAAGCCTAAGATTTTTATCTGATTCTATGTCTCTATTTTTCTTTTCCTCAGTATAATTTTCTTTTATAAATTTTATATCATTTATAAACTCAGTTTTTTGGGCATACTCCCAAAATATTTCACCATATAATACATTGTCAAAATGCCATGGTTTATACACATAATTAAAATGAATTAATTTAATATCTTCTATTTTCACATTGTCGATGTCAATTGGCATCTTATTCCAAGTTGAATCTACAAACTTAACTCTACCCTTGCACATTCTATTTAAGTAGTCCTCATCTTGTATAACTGAATATTTTACAGTGCTAAGTAAATACAAAATTTTCTCCTGAAATTGGAACCTCCTAAGCTCATTTAAATTCATTAGTAGAACTCCTACATTAAAAAATCTTTTATAACTTGCAACCCCTACCACTTTTTCTACATAATCTTGATATACTTTAATATTTTGTATTACACCTTCTTGAGCTGCAGCCACTAAATTCTCTCCAATATCAGTATTATACAATTCGGCAATATCTGCTAATACCACAGTATCGCTATCTAAATATAAAGCTTTCTCATATTGTGGATATAATTCAGGTATAAACAATCTAAAATATGTAGTATTTGTATAATAATCACGTGTAAACAGTTTATCTTTTACTTTCTCTACATAACAATTTAAGTTTACAAATTCTATATCAATATTTTTTCTTTGATATTTACTGATTTTTCTTTTATTTTCTTCGTTAACATTTGTATGAAGAATTTTTATTGAATATTGATTGCTACTTGATGAATTATCTACTAATGATTGAAGTGTTACTGCTAAAAATGGTATATATCCATCATCTACCGCAAAAAATATTGGTATACCTTTATTGCTGTCATTCATTATTATTTACTCCTTTTTCTAATTTATATTGTTCTTTTAATTTTAGATATTCTTCTAAATCTTTATCAAAATAATAACATTTAAGATATTTGTGAATTTCATCTACTTGCCATTGCTTATAATTTTCGGTATGCGGATATGGCAAAAACATAAGTCTTTTGCAAAAATGACATATTATTGTATCCTTTTTGTTGAATTTTGATTGTTCATTATAAATTCTTGGCAATATTAACTTTCTTTTAGTTGACCAATATAATGCATCCTGGTCAGCAAATAACATCTTTTTGTTTTTTATTAGCTCTCTTGCCTTCTCCAAAAGCTTGGTTTGTTTTATTTTCTTTATATTTAATAACAACATACCAGCATTTATATAATCTGGTCTTATTAACCAGCATCCATACTTTTCTTTTACTGCTGCATATTCATATTCAGTTATATCAATATTATATAATTTTGATATATCATCAGCAACCATTATATCTATATCTAAATATAAAATTTTCTCTGGAACTACAGGGACCATATCAGCAAGCAGTCTAAGAAGAGTATAAGGAGTGCAATATGCATCTTCATTTGCACATTTATAAAATTCCTTTTCATATAAATCTGTAACATCAACTTTTATAACACTATTTTCTATTTTTTTAGATTTAACCACATTATTCAAAAATTGAATCTGCTCATCTGTTATTGCTGTAAACTCTGTACTTATTCTTTCAAGATTCATAGTAAATATATAACAATTTATTGTTTCATTTGTTCTGTTTGTAATTGATATAAGCTGTGAAAGTGTCCCATCAAATACCTTTTTATTTCCACATAATAGTAAATTTATCATTTTTTCCCCTTTTGTATCTATTATTATATTTCTCCGTTTTTTATTTCTTATTTTACTCCAAATACTTTTTTAAATTCAAAACTATTATATACATTTTCTGGAGTTCCCTCTTTTATAATCTTTTTGTCCAATAATATTACCTTATCTGCATATTGTTTTACAATCTCTAAATCATGTGATACTAAAATAACCGACATATCATATTTTTTCTTTAATTCATTAACAATTTCATAAAAGTCTTTTATTCCATTTGCATCTATACCTGAAACTGGCTCATCTAGTATTAATAGATTAGGAATTGGTTTTGTTGCAACTGCAAGTAAAACTCTTTGCAGTTCTCCTCCTGATAAATTGCCTATTCCTTTATCTATTAAAGTATCTGCTCCAAATAACTTTAAATGCTCTTTAATTTCTTTATAAGTTTTTTTATCTTTATGTATCCATACTGGTTTATCTGATATATATGATGCAAACATATCATATACACTAGTTGGCATATTTCTCTCAACATTTATACTTTGAGGTACATACCCTATTTTTATTTTTTTCTTTTTATTTTCCTTCATATCTAAGAAAGTAATATCTCCAGTATGTTTAACCTCTCCTAATATTGCTTTTAATAATGTACTTTTTCCAGCACCATTTTTTCCAATAATTACTGTTAATTCTCCACAATGTATATGAATATTGATATTTTCCAATATGTGTTGTTTTCCAATTGTCACACTAATATTATTAATTTTAGTACAATGAAGTCCACAATGATTTTCTTTTTCCATTTTATTTTCACCTACTTTTTTCTTTAACGTATGGTATTATATCGTATATTTTAATTTTTAACCAGCATTTATTATTAATAATCAAAAAAAATTCTAAATCATTTGTTTTAAAATCTCTAAATTGTGCAACATTGTTTCTATATAAGCATTTTTATCTAAATTTCCAGTAAGTCCTGAATCTAATTTATAAATTATTGCTCCTGTTTCGTTTTTAAGTGTTTGTGCATTTTTTTCATCGTCATTTTTATCAATAATTATAATTCTAATATCATCTTGTTTCATTTTTTGAATTATTGTTTTTAATTTTTCAGCTGAAATTGTACTTTCTTCATGATCTGTATGAATTTGAGTTACATCTAATTGTAAATCTCTTAGTAGGTATGCAAAAGATTCATTTAATGATACTACCTTTTTTCCTTTTAATTCAGATAATTCCTGGTTGTATCTTTCTTTTAAGCTTAATAATTTATTTTTATATTCTTGCGCATTTTTTTCATAAATCTGACTATTTTCCGGATTTTTTTCTTTTAGCTCGTCCTTTATTTTTTCTACTTGTTTTATGTAGTTTTCTATACTTGTCCAAGTATGACCATTAATTTCTTCATCATCTTTTATCAAATTGCTTATATTTTTTGAAGAATCAATTACATATAAGTTATTAAAAGACTTTATTAGTCTATCATGAAAGCTTTCAATTTCTAATCCATTTTCAATAAAGACATTAGCATTTTGCACTTTTTTCAAATCTGTCGGTTGTAAAGTATAATTGTGAAGGCAACCAACATTTGTATCTGTCATATTACTAAGTTTAACATTTTCTGCATCTTGTACTATATTATCTGTCATAATATAAATTGGATAAAAAGATGTAACAATATTAAAACTTTTATCACTTTCTTTTACCATAGTACATCCCGATAAAATAGTGGATAATATACCTATTAAGCAACATATCGATAATATTATTATTTTCTTTTTCATTAAATTCCTCCATTTTTATATTTTCTATATATCCGCTTCATTATTTACGTTCTTATTTTCAATTACAGCTAATCTATCTCCCTCTTCTATTGTATATTCTTTTTCAGGAGATATTTTAACTTCAGAATTAGATTTTTTTACACCTATAACATTCATTCCATATTTACTTCTAAAGTCTAACTCCTCTAAAGTTTTTCCAATCCACTTTCTCTTTACGTTTATTTCTACAATATCATAGTCTTTTGATGCCTTAATTTTCTCTACTATATTTATATCCATTATACTTTTGGCAAGTCTTATTCCCATTTCTTTGTCTGGGGAAACTATATATTTTACTCCCATCTTTTCTAGAATTTTTTTATGCAAGTCACTGGTAGATTTAACTATTATTTTTTCTATTCCAGCTTCTTCAAATAACATTGTAGCCATAATACTACTACCTATATCATCTATTGTAATTACTCCTACATCAAAAGTATTTAAGGTTAGTTTTTTAAATTCTGATACATCTCTTATATCCATTTGAATTGCCTCTGATACATATTCGGCTACATCTTCAACTCTATCTATATCTTTATCTATTGCTAAAACATCACAATTATATTTATATAATTGTTTTACTATACTTTGTCCAAATGTTTTAAGTCCTAATATAATTATATTTAATTTTTTCATTTTATTTCCTTTCTACCCTACCAAAATGTCGCATTCTGGATAATTTATATGTTTGTTTTTATTATTTTTATTAAATAGTGCTATTGAAATTGTAATTGGTCCAAGTCTTCCTATAAACATTAAAATCATAATTATTATTCTTCCTAATACACTAAGTTTTTTTGTTGTATCTAATGTAAGTCCTACTGCTCCAAACGATGAAAAGACCTCATAAACAATATCAATAAAATTAATACTTTCAGCAATCATATTGTATCTTTGTTCCATATACAGGTTTTCAGTTATAATTAATAAAATAATTGCAACCAAAACAATACAAATACTTATTGAGAAAATAGCAATAGCTCTTTTTATAATTCTAAAAGGAATTTTTCTTTTGAATACTACTGTTTCATTGTTACCTTTTACAAAACTTGCAACCATTAATAGAATAATTGCTACTGTTATGTTCTTTATTCCTCCTGCTGTACTTGCTGGTGAACCTCCTATAAACATAAAAATTATAGAAATAAATTTTGTAGCTGTTGTAAGCACTTTTGTATTTATCGTTGTAAATCCAGCTGTCCTTAATGTAGTAGAATAAAAACAAGACTTTAATATTCTTTGCCCTATTGTGTCATCTTTGCCTAAATTAACATTATTTTTTTCGAATCCAAATGTTAATATAGCTCCTAAAATTAACAATATTATAGTAGTAATTAGAACTAACTTTGTATGTATTGATAACTCTCTCCATATTCTTATTTGGCTAAACTTTCTTTTTATAGCTAAATTTATTGCTCTAAATATATCATTCCATACAGTAAATCCTAACCCACCTATTATAATTAATGTCATTAGTACAATATTAATATAATAGTCATGTGAATAATTTATAAAACTATTATTTCCTAAAATATCAACTCCTGCATTACAAAAGGCTGAAATCGAATGAAATATTGAATAATAAATTCCAAGTCTTACTCCATACTGTGGAATAAATCTTATGCTAAGTAATATTGCACCAATAGTTTGAAAACAGATTGTAAATACAAATATTCCTTTTATTAATTTCACTAGTCCGCCCATAGTATTTTGATTTAAAGCTTCTCTAATAATCATTCTATCTGATAAATTTATTTTTTTTCCCATAAACATCAGTACAAGAGCAATAAAGCTCATAAATCCGCAAACCACCAATTTCAATTAATATCATAATTACAGTTTTACCGAAAAAAGAAAATTGTGTACATGGTACCACCGTGGTCAATCCATTAACACAAACTGATGTTGTTGCCATAAACATACTATCTAAAAAATTTAATGCTTTTCCATCATTATTACTAATTGGTAACATTAATAGAAAAGTCCCAATTAAAATTAGTATTATAAAACCTAATACTAAACTTTGAGTTGCCGTTAATTTAACTTTTCTTACCTTCTCCATTCTTATCCCTTAATGTAAATTTCTTATTTTTATTATAAATATTTTTTCATTTTTATAAATTTTTTATCATTATAACACATCTTTCTTTTAATGTACAATTATATTTCTAATTTCTTTTTGATATCATCAATTCTATTTATTACACAATCATATCCATATTTATAGCATTTGTCTAGTTTTTCTACATCTAAGAGACCTACCTTGTCTGTATATACATTTAGTATATAATCACTCATTTCTAAACTTTCTTCTGAAATTTTGCTTCCCATTATGTCGATTGTTTTCATAACAATATCCATTATATTACTTTCTTCATCAATCTGGTCTGCATCAAACTTAACTGCAATAACCTTATCTGCTCCTTGATTTTTTACTTCTCTAACTGGAATATTATCCATTGCTCCTCCATCCATAAATGCATGTTTTTCAACTTTACATGGACTAAAGAAAGCCGGAAAACTACTACTTGCTCTGATAGCTTTTCCAACAGATATATCCGTAATATATTGATTCTTATTTGTAGCATTTTGTGGAATATTATTTGTAAAAATATATTCTTTTGATTCTGTTATATCTACTGTTGGAATAACTATTGGCATTTTTATTTGTGAAATAGATTTTATTCCTTTTCTTGTGGCATATTCATTATATATTTCTTCAATATTTTTTCCATTTCTTAATCCTGTTATTGAAATTTTTTTATTCCAAATTATATTTTTAATTCCTGATAATATTGGAGCTGAATTCATTTTAGCAATTTTTTTTGCATATCTTTTAAATAATGTATATATGTGGTATGGTGAATATCCCATAGCGTATAATGATGCTATAATCGCACCACAGCTTGTACCACCTATAATATCAATTTTTATATTATTTTTCTCCAGAGCATCTAGAACTCCTGCATGAGCAATTCCTCTAATCCCCCCACCTGATAAAGCAATTCCAATCTTCACTTATATCATCTCCTAATATTTAATTTATTATTAAATATTATTTCCAAATATTTAGTATTTAAACTATTACTATTTGTATATTTACATCATTTAAAATTTGATTATGAGTGCAAAAAAATAAATGTATCCTCCATCTTAACATGAATAAATACATTTATTTTTTAAATTGATTCTTTTAAATGTATGGTATTAACCTGCATTAACAATCAGCATAGTAGGATTGACAACGTCATCTCCTTCATAGTCCATATTCATTATCGTACCATTTTTGAAGTTCTTCACCGTGTTTCCAGACCCGAGATAAAAACTTTACTGCACTACCCAATATGTTTCCAGTAGTTCTATTGATTCCGGTAGCATCTGACGCTTCTCGAACAATTTGTGTAAATTCAACACCTCCATATTTAGTCATAAAGTACTGCATAAACTTTGCCCAGTGTTCTGCATAGTAAATCACACAGGAACTGTAACCGCTTTCGGAGTTAGCTTCAACCAAATTGTCCCAGAATTTACGTGTTTGTTCATCTTTGAATTGAAGTTGTTCTGTTTTCATGTACTCTTCACATTCTTTTTCATACTTAGACCTGAGAGAATCGTCGCAAAGAAAACCTCTAATACGTGTTGCCATAATAATTCCTCCTTAATTATGTTTTTGTGAAATATGGCTAGCTGACTAAGAAAATAAGTCTGCGTGAATATATTATACAACAATTTTACATAATTTGCAAATTTATAAAATTTCCAACCCATAAGAGAGTTGGAATAACATCTTTGTATTTACCAAATTTCCACAGTTTTAATTTTAAGTTATATCAAAACCTTCAAAAAAATCGACAAAAATCATTAATGGTGGAGGTGAGGAGAGTCGAACTCCTGTCCAATATCCTTTCCATATTAACTTCTCCGAGTGCAGTTTGTTATTAGAATTCCCTAAAATACAAATTAACAAACAAACTTATATTTTAAGTAGCTATTATTTTACCCACTACTTCCATAGCAAGAAATAGCTTCGTTTCCCACTAATTCGTCGCCTTATGAAAAAACGTGGGCATTTTTTCTAAGACGTCGCTATACTTAGGCAGCGTATGCTAATTCTTTATTATCAGCGTTTATTTTATTTCCTCACATTTTTTAAGTGGCCAAGTGAGAAATCCACTACTCGCTATTAATATTTCTGGGGTACTGTCGAAACCAATTACACCCCCATATACATTATTATTATATACGATTTTTAAAAAATATACAATGATTTTTTCATTTTTACTTGCATATTCTTTTTAGTTATGCTAATATAATATAGTAATTTATTTAGGGGTATAGTGTCAACGGTTAGCACGATGGTCTCCAAAACCACAAGTCTGAGTTCGAATCTTAGTACCCCTGCCAAAAAAGATTAGAACATTTCTCTAATCTTTTTATTTTAACAAATGAGGTTATTAAAATGGAAAAATTAAAATTATTATTTAAAAAGTTTTGTACAAAAGAAGTAATTTTTTATGGTATATTTGGAGTTCTTACTACAATAGTAAATGTTGGGACATTCTACATTTTAAGTTCTATATTACATATTGAAGAAAATCTTTCTAACAATATCGCTATTTTTATTGCTGTTTTATTTGCATATTTTACTAATAGAAAGTTAGTTTTTAATTCCAATGCCAAAAATATAAAAGAAAAACTTATAGAATTTTGCAAATTTATGTTAGGAAGATTATTCACAATGGTTGTTGAATCTTTTGGATTTTTTCTAATGTTTAATTTATTCGGAATTCAAGAATTAATTAGCAAAATCTCAATTACAATTATTGTTATTATTTTAAACTTTTTTATTAGTAAATTCTTTGCTTTTAAAAAATAATTTTATATTTCGGGGGCTACTAGAAAATCAAGGAGGTATTTTATGTCTAGTGGTTTTTTTAAGCATTTTTATATGCTAATTCTAATTATTTTATTATTTTCTATGTTTATCATCATCTTTTTTATTCCGGCTTTTGAGAATGACTCAAATTTTTCATTTATCTATTCAGAACCCAATATATCGTCTATGTATTCTAATAATAATTCAATTGTTATGAATTCTAATTGTGAATTTGTATGGCCAACACCACGGATATAATACTATTTCATCAAAATTTGGAAGAAGAGCCTCTCCTACTGCTGGTGCATCTTCATTTCATGCTGGAATTGATATTGCAGCTCCTGCACGGAACCAATATCGTCTCTGTCTTATCTGGACAGGTTACTTTAGCACAATTTAATGGAGCTGGCGGATGTACTGTAATTGTTAATTCTGAAGTTTATCAAATTACTTACTGTCATGTATCACCGAACTTTCTTGTTTATGTTGGTCAATACGTAAAACAAGGTGAACTAATTGCATATGTTGGTCCTAAAAATATTTATGGTTTTTCTAATAACTACTTTAAGGATGCAAGTGGTAACCCTACAAATGGTTCTACAACCGGTCCTCACCTGCATTTAAACATAAAAAAGGCCGGCACTATAGTCGACCCTTTATCACTTTTTTAAATTTTACATATCTTCGTCATCTTCAGAGTTATCTTCTTTTTTATCTTTTTCAAAACTTCCACAGCCTGAACAACTACTGCAATGTCCTCCACATTCTGATTCGTCATCATTAAAATCTAATTCAATAATATTTTTACATTCTGGACATTTAATTTCTGAATTTTCTTCTACGTCAATATCTGTTACAAATTGATGATTACAATATGGACAAACAACTTCAAATTCAAAATCGTTTTCATCCTCATAAATATCTTTTTCAATATTATCTACTATCTTTTGAACTCTTGATAATCTTTCTTCCAAATCCTGTTGTTTTTCTTCTAAATTATTTAGCTTTTCATCAGAGTATTCTAGTACTTTATCTACTGTATCCATAAAGGTAACAGTTAAATTCGCTATACTATTTTTCACAAGTTCTAATTGTTCTTGGTCTGTAATTTGTTTTTCAAGATCATTCATTATTTTTTGATATTCATCACTTAGATTAGACATATGTTAAAATTTCCTTTCTATTCTAAATTCTTTCCATATATTCACCAGTTCTTGTATCTATTTTAATAACATCTCCAATATTAACGAATAATGGAACATTGATTGTATAACCATTTTCAAGTGTAGCTGGTTTCCCTGATGTTGTTGTTGTATTTCCTGCAAATCCTGGTTCCGTATAAGTAACCTCTAATTCAACAAACATTGGAGGTTCTACAGCAAATACTTTACCTTTAAATGATAAGATTTTTACATTCATATTTTCTTTTATAAACTTTAATGCATCTCCTAATTGTTCTTTATTTAGTGGCATTTGCTCATATGTTTCATTATCCATAAAATAATATAAATCTTCATCATTATATAAATATTGCATTTCTCTTTTTTCAATTTCTGCTCCAGGATATTTTTCTGATGGATTGAATGTTTTTTCTAAAACAGCTCCTGTTATTACATTTTTTAATTTTGTACGAACGAAAGCAGCTCCCTTTCCTGGTTTTACATGTTGAAATTCTACTACCTTAAAAACATTTCCGTCCATTTCAAATGTTGTTCCATTTCTGAAATCTCCTGCCATATATACTTCTGCCATTTGTATTTCCCCTTTCAATTTTTTATTTGTTCATATTTTAATATCATACACCATTTTTGCTTAAGAATCAAGCCCTTTGTTCTTTTTTATCTATAACTACATAATTTCTTTCTGATTTTGTAAGACTTTCTGCCCCAAATTTTGTAATTAATATAGTATCTTCAATTCTTATTCCAAAGCGATTTGGAATATAAATTCCTGGCTCATTTGTTATTACCATTTTTTCTTTTAAGTTCATATCAACTTTACTATTTATATATGGTAATTCATGAATGTCAAGACCAACTCCATGACCCAAGCTGTGAATTAAATCAAATCCATTTAATTTAAATGCTCCTTCAACAACTTTTGAAATTGTTCTTATATTTGCTCCCTCTTTTAAAGACTTTGTTGTTTCTAATTGATTATTTAGAACAAGTTCATAAACAGGTTTTATATATTCTGGTACATATCCTGCAAATATAGTTCTTGTCATATCAGAACAATACCCTTTGTACTTGCAACCAAAATCAATTGTAATTGGATCTCCCATTTCAATTTCTTTATCTGTAGGCACTGCATGTGGTTTAGATGAATTTCTTCCTGATGCAACAATTGTATCAAATGAAATTCCATCAGCTCCATTTAATTTAAAATAATTTTCAATTTCGCTTGCAATTTCTTTTTCAGACATACCAATCTTTATAAATTTTACTAAATGTTCAAAACATTCATCTGTTATTTGGCATGCCTTCCTTATTTTTTCTATTTCTTCGTTATCTTTTATCATTCTTTGCTTTTCTATAATTTTTTCAGTTTCTTCGAAGTTATTTATTTTATATTTTTGAATATAGTCTTTATATTTAGCATAAGTTACATATTCTTCTTCAAATCCCACATTCTCGCAGAAGTTAAAAAAGTTTTCATTGTCCTCATTGCTAATGTTCTTTATATCACATACAATTATTTCATCATCAATTGTAATAACATTATTTACTTCCTCAATATATCTTCCATCAGTGATAAATATATTTTCTTTTCTAGTTATAAGTAGTGTGCCTTCTGCTTGAATTCCTGTTAAGTATCTTATATTAACAGGATTTGTTATTATAATTCCTTGCATATTATATAGCTTTATTTTATCTCTTAGCCATTTTATATTTGCATTCATTTTTTTCACCTACACTTTTTTATATTATTTCTAATCTATCTTCCTAAGTTTAATAATAAAATAAGCAATTCCTCAACTGGCATAAATATTGTAATTAATGCTGAAATAACAATAAATGGTCCAAATGCGATATATTCGTTCACATTTTTTTTCTTTATTAAAAGAAGTACTAAACTTACTATTGCTGCAATTACAAAAGAAAGAATAGAAACCATTATTATACTTCTCCAGCCAAAAAATAATCCTAATACACTAATTAATTTTACATCTCCATATCCAACCGCTTCTTTTTTAGAAATCCAATTACTAAGAATAGTAATTACCATAAAAATTATCATTCCAACTATTAATCCGCATTACTTTATCTATAGCCACATTAAGATTAGATAATCCTTCTATAAATGTAAAAACTAATCCACACTCTAATAATGTTAATGTTAATCTATTCGGAATAATATGAAATTTATAATCTATGCAAAATGCATTAATTAAAATTGGAACCAGAATTAAATACTCATATGTTTTTATATCATTTACTCCATACAAATAAATAATTCCAACATATAACACTGCATTAATAAACATTAATATGTATCTTGGTTTGAAATTTTTCATATAAATTTTGAAAAAGTCTTTAGAAATAACTTTTTTATATTCTGAAAGTCTTATATTGCACCAATCTATAAATTGACCAATTATCATACCAATTATTCCAAAGCAAAGATAGTAAAGTATATGTATATCATTTATGTACATTTTCGTTTTCCTTTCTTTTCAATTTATTTTGATATTTTTGTATTATTAAATCTTCAATTGGTCTTTTAATTTTTGTTATTAATATGTCTTTTTCTTTTATAGGCTTAACCAATATAGAAAACATATTACATCTATTGGCTCCAAGTATATCAGTCATTATTTGATCACCAATAACAGCAATATTTTTAGATTCAATATTAAGTAATTTTTGGGCTTTTCTGAATCCAATTTTTAATGGTTTTTTTGCAAAATAAAAGTATGGCACATCAATTTGTTTTGCAACTTCTTTTACTTTTGCTATCTTATTGCTATTCGAAAGAATACAAAATTTCATTCCGTGTTTCTTTAATTGGGCAACCCATTCTTTTGTTCCATCAGGAAAAACTTTATAATAATCAATTAAAGTATTATCTACATCTAGTATAATTCCTGTAATTTGATTTTTCTTTAAATATTCTATACTAATATCTCGTACACTATCGAAATATCCATTTGGATATAAAATCATATTTCCCCTCCTATTTTTCCATTTTTATATTACCAATATGTTAATTGTTTGTCAAGATATTAATATAATTATAACTTATAAATTCATATTAAAACAATCATTATTTTAAAGAAATGTTTAGCATTATGAGCCTATACATTTTTTAGAATAAAAAGATTAAAATAGATAGTCACAATTTAGACTATTTATTTTAATGAAATTTAATTATTATTAACCTCTCTAGCTTGTTTTATCAGCATATCAGCAAACACAGCATACCCCTCTGTAGGATTTTGAACTAAAACATGTGTTACAGCCCCTACAAATTTTCCATTTTGAATAATTGGAGAACCACTCATTCCTTGAATAATTCCTCCTGTTTTTTCTATTAGTCTTTCATCTGTTATTTTAATTAACATGCTTTTATTATCACGAGTATTATTTGTATACTTTTTTTCTATTTTTATGTTATATTTTTCCTTTTTTCCATCTTCAAACTGGCAAATAATTTGTGCATTGCCTTCTTCTATTTCTTCTCTTAATGCCACATCCATTTCATCTCCGAGAAGTCACATCTAATTTATTTAAATTTTTGATTTTTCCATAAATTCCAAAAGCTGTATTTTTTTCTATACTTCCCAGCTCTGCTGTACTTTCTATGGATCCTTTAATTTGTCCAGGTGTACCTCTTTTTCCTTTTGTAATTGATATAATATTTGTAGATACTAATTCTCCATTTGCAATATTTACAATCTCTCCTGTATCTGTATCTGTTATTGCATGTCCTAAAGCGCAAAAACTCTTTGTTTCTGGTTCATAAAAAGTTGCTGTTCCAACACCGTCCCTGAGCATCTCTTACCCATAAACCCAGTTTGTATTCATTTCCTGAAGTTTTTACAGGTACAATACTTGTTTTGACAGTTTCTGTATCTCTTATATATTTTAATTCAATTTTATTTCCTTTAGATTCATTTACTTTTTGTATTAGCTCATCTGTTGTTTTTACAGTCTTTTCATTTATCTCAACGATCATGTCTCCTTCTTCTATTCCTGCACTTTCATATGGTTTATAATTTTGCTTGTTTTCTCCCTGTATTTCAGACATTCCTACAACCATTACTCCCTTAGTATATAGTTTTAGTCCAATAACATTTCCTAGTGGAATTACTTTGGTTCTTTTTATAACATCAACATCTATTTTTTTTAATGGAATTTTATCAAATAAATTTACACTTAAATTCATTTGTCCAATTTGATTTATATCTTGCTTTGAAAGATTACTAGATGTTTGAATTGTATCAGATATGCCAATTTGCAGGTTGGAAGAACTATTTGTTTTTATATTTATTCCAATTAGTGTAGGAATATTTATATTCTCACCTTCAAATATGATTATATGATTTGGAAGTAATGTAATACTTGCAACATAAATATATATAATTAATAAAAAAAGAATAAATAAAATTGGTTGTGTTTTTTTCATAAAAATACCTCTTCTTTTATAATAACCATATTTATTTATTCTTAATCAACATTTTTAACCATTCATATTGCTCAAAATTATATATAGTCAAAAATCACATTATCTTCTACTTCTTCTAATATACTTTTGTGCTGGATAAAATTGGCTTCTATACTCTCTACAACAATTAGAATTATTGTTTGAATTATCGTTTATACTATCATTATCAGAATTATTTCCACAAATACATTCAAAACAGTTAGAATTATTATCATCCGAATTATTGTAACAATTATTTATGAACCTACAAATTGCCTGTGTAATTACTGCTGCTAAAAAGGCTAAAATCGTATATACAATTGCAAAAACTAAAAAACTTGCATCAAATATAGCAAAAGTAACAATTAAAAAAATTGCAAAAAATGTAGCTGCTACTAAAATTGGACATTTTAAAATCTTCTGTAAAACAATTGCAAGTATTATTGTTGCAACTGGAAGTGCAAAAAATAGTAATAGAATATTCATATCATTCATCTCCTTCATGTATATTAATTCTTTTTGTATATCATATTCTAACTACTATTTTCTTGTTACATATATTTATAATATAATACAATTTAAATAATATATTATTTAATACTTTTTTCTTTAATTATCTAAATCTTATTTCTCATCATATTCCACTCTTACTAAATATAAGCCTTGTGATGGTAGAGTTCTTCCTGCATTTTCTCTATCTTTACTTTCAATTATTTCTTTTATTTGGTATGGTCTTATTTTTCCAAGTCCAACTTCTAGTAGTGTTCCCGAAATTATTCTAACCATATTATATAAAAAACCATTTCCTGTAAGTTCAATATAAATTCTATCATCTTTTTCATATAGATTTGTGTTAAATATTGTTCTAACACTACTTTTACTACTTGTTCCACTTGCTTTAAATGCTTTAAAGTCATGTTCTCCTTCAAAGAATTTTATTGCTTTTTTCATATCATTTACATTTAGTTTGACTGGAAAATGATATTCCAAATTTCTATAAATTGCTGTTCCATATTTTGAATTATTAATTATATATCTATATGTTTTTTGTTTACAAAGATATCTACTGTGAAATCTTTCATCTACTTCTTCTACATCTTTTATTACAATAGACTTTTTTAATCTTGAATTAATTGCTAAACCAATTTTATCTATTGGAATATTACTATTTGTTTTGAAATTAGCAACTTGTCCAATTGCATGTACTCCAGCATCAGTTCTTCCTGAAGCAATTAAGTTTACCTCTTCACCTGTAATACTATATATTACTTTTTCAATTTCACCTTGTATATTTAATTTATTTGGTTGTTTTTGCCATCCGTTAAAATCTTTTCCATCATATTCTATAACTAACTTAATATTTCTCATTTTTCCTCTATATTATCTTTCTGCCTATTATTTTTTTGATCTTTTTCACTCTTATCTTTTTTTAAATGTATTTTATTCCATGTGTTTTTTACATTGTTGATTTTAGTTTTTGTAATTTCACTTTCTTTATATCTATCTGTAACCATACTCTTTATTAATATTCTTTTTAAAGCTTCTTCTTTTACGTCTACAATTAATGTACCATTTTTAGCAATTGAAATTTTTCCAGTTTCTTCTGATACAACTATAGCAATACTATCAGATTCTTTTGAAATTCCAAGTGCTGCTCTATGTCTTGTACCTAACTCCTTAGAAATATCATTGTCACCAGCTAGTGGCAAAATACATGCAGCTGCAACAATTTTATTGTCACTTATAATTACTGCACCATCATGTAAAGGAGTATTTGGTGTAAACAAATTAACTAATAATTGAGGTGAAACTTCTGAATTTAAAATAACTCCTGTATCTATAATATCTTTTATTTTTATCTCTCTTTCAAGCACAATTAATCCACCTGTTTTTGTTTTAGAAAGTTCTAAAGCAGCAATAACAACTTTGTATATATCTTCTTTTGTTTTTGCCATAATATCTTTATCAATACCGAAAAATTTAGTAAATTTATTAGTGCCTAGCTGTTCTAGTGCTCTACGAAGTTCTGGTTGAAAAATGATAATAAGAGCAATAACTCCATATGTCATAACTGATGTTAATATAAAGTTAAGAATTTTTAAATTTAATAAATCACTAATAGCTACCATTAGTACAAACAAAACTATTCCTTTAAGTAGTTGGCCAACTCTCGAACTTTTAATTGACTTTATGAATTTAGCTCCCAGAAATATTACAATTGTTAAATCTAATATAAGTGAAATTAGTTTTATTGGATATTGGTACAATTCGTTTATATAACCTATAATATTTATTTGAAAAAACTCATTAATAGTTGTCATAAAGTTTTCTATCATATATCATACTCCTACTCTTATTATATTTATAAAATCATTAAATAAAAAATAACTGTTGCAGCTACTGCAAATACCATTAATGCTGCTAAAACTGCTGCAATTACTTTTGTTAAAACTTTTCCTGCATCATGACGTTTTCTTGACATATATTTTCCCTCCTAAGTATTAAATCTATAATATTATGTTAGCACAAGTATTTGCTTTTTTCAATATTTTTTTTTACTTTAACAGAACTTTAGAAAATGCATTTCTAAAGTTCTTCAAATATTTTTATTAAGTTAATTTCTTAATTTAGCATTACACTTTTTTTCAACATTTTCAATGATTTTATTAAAAGATATCATAACTTCTTCTTCTGTTAAAGTTTTCTTCGAATCATTAAATGTTAATGAATATGCTATTGACTTTTCATTCTTACCAACATTTTCACCTGTATAAACATCAAATACTTCAATTTGAATTAAATTTGAACCTGATGATTTTTTTATAACTGTCTCAATTTCCTTTGATTCTACATCTTTATTAACAATAAAAGCCATGTCTTTCTTTATATTCGGATATTTTGATATTTCTTTATATTTCATTTTTCCTACTTTCTTTGAAAGTAATTTATCTAAATTAATTTCAAAGACAAAAACATCTTCTTTAGTTGTTTTAGGATGCAATTTTCCGTATTATTCCTACTTCATCATTATTAACTACTATAGTAGCTGTTTGGTATGGATGAAATTCTTTTGGTATATTGTCTTTAGAAATAAAGCTATATCTATTTTCATATCCTAAATAATCTAAAAGTTCCTCTACTACACCTTTTATAATATAAAAGTCTACATTTTTCTTATTATTTATTCCTAAATAATATTCTCCTGTCATTAATGCTGCAATTTTAGTATTTTCACCATATTCTTCTTTTTTAAAGAAACCTTTACCAATCTCAAATATGCAAACATCTTTTGCATTATGAGCCTTGTTATATTCATATGTTTTTAATAATGATGATAATAAACTATATCTTAAAGTATTTCTTTCTTTAGTCATTGGATCTAATAATTTTAGTTCTTCAAATTCGTCATTTGTAAAATCATGAACCTCTTTATCATTTATTAAAATATATGTTAATGTTTCATTTAATCCAAGTGATATCATTTTACTTCTAATTTCTCTTGTTTTCTTATCATAGCTTCCTTTTTTCATTGGTACAATTGGAAGTTTTCCTTCTATATTGTTTACACCATAAATACGACTTACTTCCTCTATTAAATCTTCTTTTATAGATATATCTAATCTTCTACTTGGAACCATAACATTTACTTTTTTATCATCTGCTTTATATGTAAATCCTAACCTTCTAAAAACATCTAATATATCTTTTGATTCTATATTAGTTCCTAAAACATCGTTTATATCTTGATATTTAATTTCAATTTCTTTATCTGTTTTATCAGTTTTATCAAAACAAACCATTCCTGAAATAATTTTTGCATCTGCATATTTTTCTAATAAGTGGCATGCTCTTTTTATTGCCATATAAGTTCTATTTGGATCAATTCCTTTTTCAAATCGATTGCTTGCTTCACTTCTTAAAATTTTCTTTGAAGTTTTTCTTACCTTTACTGAATCAAAAATTGCAGATTCAATTATAATATTTTTTGTGTAATCTTCAACTTCTGTTTCTAATCCTCCCATTACACCTGCAAGTCCAATAGATTTTTCATCTGTTGCAATTACAATGTCTTCTTTATTTAGCGTTCTTTCTATATTATCAAGTGTTGTTAATTTTTCACCTTCATTTGCCATTCTTACTACAATTTTATTTCCTAATTTATCATAATCATAAAAATGTAAAGGCTGGCCAACTTCAAGCATTACATAATTGCTTATATCAACTACATTGTTAATTGGTCTAATTCCTGATGCCATTAATCTATTTTTTATGAATCTTGGACTTTCTTTAATTGTAACATTTTCTGCTTTTTTAACTAAAAATAGACTGCAATTATCTGTTTGTATATCTACTTTAAAGCTATTGTTTATATCTTCTCCCTCTTCATTATATGAAAGCTCAATCTCTCTTGTTTTAGTATCATAAATTGCGCCAATTTCATTAGCCATTCCTAATATGCTTAATAAATCACCTCTATTAGCAGTTAATTCAAAATCTATTACTTCGTCATCTAATCCTAAGAATTTAATTGGATCTTCTCCAACAATAGCATCTTGAGGAAGTTCTTCGATTCCTTTTTTTTGCTCTTCTGTTAAAAACTTAGCTTCAATTCCAAGTTCTAATAAAGAACATAGCATTCCATTTGACTCTTCTCCTCTAATTACACCTTTTTTTATTGTAACATCTCCTGGAAGTTTTGCTCCTGGAAGAGCTACAATAACTTTTAATCCCTCTCTTACATTTGGAGCTCCACAAACAATGTTTAATATTTCATTTCCAACATCCACTGTACATATATGTAGGTGATCTGAATCTGGATGCATTTTACATGTTTTAACCTCTCCAATTATAAGTTTGCTTGCATTTACTAGTTTTTCAGCAGAATCATATTCATTTCCAACTCTTGTCATATCTTCTGCTAAAGTTTTAACATCTACATCTATATCCACATAATCTTTAACAAAATTTGTACTTAACTTCATATTAATCCTCATCCTTTCTACTATTAAATTGACTTAAGAATCTTATATCATTTGCATATAATAATCTCATATCTGGAATAGCATATTTAAACATTGCAAGACGATCAATTCCTGTTCCAAATGCAAATCCTGAATATTTTTCTGGATCGTATCCATTTAATTTTAAAACATTTGGATGTACAATTCCAGCTCCTAAAATCTCGATCCAACCGGTCTTTTTACATAATGGACATCCCTTTCCACCACATTTGAAGCATGTAACGTCAACTTCATAAGAAGGCTCTGTAAACGGAAAATAACTTGGTCTAAACCTTAAATTAGAATTTTCACCTAATAATTTTCTTACAAAAACTTCTAAAGTGCCTTTTAAATCAGCAAGTGAAACATGATTTTCTTTTTTATCAATTACAAGCCCTTCCACTTGATTGAATTGATGAGAATGTGTTGCATCATCTTCTCGGCGGTATGTCTTTCCAGTACAAATCATTCTAATTGGTTTATCTCCACCATACTTAAGCATTGTTCTTGCCTGAACACTTGATGTTTGAGTTCTAAGCAAATATTCATTCGTTATATAAAAGCTATCTTGCATATCTCTTGCAGGGTGTCCTTTTGGAAGATTTAATCTTTCAAAGCAAAACTCATCGGTTTCAAGCTCTGGTCCAGAAATTACATCATACCCCATTGACACAAATAAATCTTCAATTTCTTCAATAACTCTATTTACTGGATGTTTACTTCCTTTTTTTATTTTGCTTGCTGGAAGTGTAATATCGATTTTTTCATTTTGTAATTTCTCGTTTAATGTCTGATTTTCAAATTCCTGTTCTTTATTTTTTATTAAGTCTTCTAATTTATCTCTTACTTTATTTACTAAACCACCTATAACTGGTCTTTCTTCAGGTGTTAATCCTCCCATTGATTTAAGAATGGCTGTAAGTTCACCTTTTTTACCTAAAATTTTTGCTTTAATTTCATTTAATTCTTGTTTGTTTCCGTGCATTAATTATTTTTTGTTTTGCACTTATACATATATTCTCTATTTTTTCTTTCATCTTTAATCCTCCTAAAACTAATATAAAAGCTAAATTTAAAATACCACGAAAAGAATTCCTAAAATAGGACGATTTTTTTCGTGGTACCACCTAAATTCATATATTTTGCAATATATCTCATTATAGTTTTAACGTAACAACCGCTTTTTCCTACTTCTTTCAAAAAAAGAACTAAAAAGTGAAATTTCAAAAAGAGTACAGTAATAAGCTTCCAGCCTAGGGCTTATTATCTCTATTTTCTGCTTATTGTCTTTTTTACTCTGCTTTTTTTACGTTTTTAATTATTCTCCTTTAAAGAATGCATTAGTTTCATTATATTCGCCAAATTGAAGTATATAATCTGTGCATCCTATTGGCATTTGGAAAGCAACTTTCCCTTGTGCTGTTTGTGTTTTTACATAATCTGATTTACCTATATATGTACTACTTAATATCCATGTTGTTCCATTATATACAACTGAGCTTCTGTTTCCTGTTCCTTTTATAGATACACTAACTCTAGCATTTGAACCAAGACTTGATCTTTTATAATTTGCAAAGTCTATATCATAATCTACAACAACCCATTCTAAACCTTCTTTTGGTTCTTCATATTTGTAAAATGATGAAGAATTTACATAGTCCTGAACTGCTTTTTTTGCTTCTTCTCCTCTTACATATTTTGTAACTTTAACATATACTTCTTCATCTTTCTTGTCTTCTGTACTATATTTTGAAGCTATTCCCCATGTCCCAGTTGATAATGGGTTTTCTTTGCTTGATGTTTTTGCATCTGTTACAGTTGTTTGTCCTGTTATGTCTGTACTTGTATTATTATTATTTGAATTTGTATTTGTATTTGTATTTAAATTTGAGTTTGTATTAGTATTTGTATTTGTATTTTTATTGGTATTTGTATTCTTATTTGTATTTACACTTGAACTTTTATTTCTATTCGAATTTGAATCAATTAAATTTTCAATTACATTTGAAGCACCTTTTTTGTTTTCAGTAATAAATTTAAATCCTACAATTCCTACTCCTAAAACTACGCAACCAAATAATAATAAGACAATTATAACTACAACAATTATAATTGGCGCTTTACTTTTTTTCTTAGTATTGTTATTTTGATTTGGATTATAATTTGGTTTTACTTGCCCTTGATTTTGGTTTGCATTATTGTTTTGTTTTACTTGCCCTTGATTTTGGTTTGCATTATTGTTTTGTTGTACTTGCCCTTGACTTTGGTTTACACCACTGTTTTGTTGTGGTTGCACTTGATTTTGGTTTGTGCCATTATTGGGTTGTACTTGTTCTTGATTTTGGTTTGTGCCATTGTTTGGTTGTACTTGTTCTTGATTTTGATTTGTGCCATTGTTTGATTGTACTTGTTCTTGATTTTGATTTGTACCATTGTTTGATTGTGCTTGTTCTTGATTTTGGTTTACATTCTCATTTGAGCCTTGATTTTCATTGCTATTTCCAGAACCATTTTGGTTGTTAATTTCTTTCATTTTATTTCCTCCTCTTATTTTGCTTTAATTATTTTATATCTATTGTATTAAAAAGTCAATAATTCTCTTCCATTTTTGCCAAATATATAGTATAATATATATGTATTGTATATAGGAGGTAAAACATATGTGGGAATTATGGTTAATTGTTTCTGGCGTCTGTCTTGTTATAGAAATAATAACTACAGGATTTCTTGTTTTCTGGCTTGCAATTGGTGCTTTGTTTGCTTTATTAACAAGTTTATTTACAGATAATATTATAATACAAACAGCAGTATTTGTTATTTCATCAGGTATGCTAATTTTTTTTACAAAACCATTTGTTAAAAAATTTTTAAATAACTCTAAACCAGTTCTAACAAATGCATACTCTGTTATTGGTAAGCACGGATTGGTAATTGAAGATATAAATCAAACATTAGGTACTGGACTTATAAAGGTTGATGGTGAAGTTTGGTCGGCAAAATGTGAAAAAGATAAAATAATTTCTAAAGGCTCAGAAGTTGAAATATTAGCATTAGATGGTGTTAAAGCAGTTGTATCTTCTAATATTTATGAACAAGAAAAAGTTCAAAATTAGTTTTTAATATTTAGTATCATAAAAATAAAAAATAAATAAAGTAAGAGGAGGAAATTTTATGTGGTTTTTTATTATACTATTAATTATCATTTTATTTATTGCTTATAAAACAATTAAAGTTGTAAAGCAATCAGAAGTTTATATTATTGAAAGGCTTGGTAAATTTCATAAGGTAGCAGATGCTGGTCTTACAATTATCATTCCTTTCTTTGATCATGTACGTTCTGTTGTAAGTTTAAAACAACAAACAATGGATATTCCACCACAAGGAGTTATTACAAAGGATAATGTTACAATTACAATTGACACAGTTGTATTCTATAAAATTACAGATCCTGCAAAAGCAGTATATGAAATTCAATCTTTAAAGAAAGGTATAGAATATTTGGCAATTACTACTATACGTGATATTGTTGGTAAAATGGACCTAGATGAAACATTTAGCTCACGTGATGCAATTAACGATAAACTAAGAGTTATATTAGATGAGGCCACAGATCAATGGGGTTGTAAAATTGATCGTGTAGAAATTAAAGATATCACTCCACCAGCAGATATCCGTGATGCAATGGAAAAACAAATGAATGCTGAAAGAAATAAAAGAGCCTTAATTTTACAAGCAGAAGGCGAAAGACAATCTGCAATCACACTTGCTGAAGGTAAAAAGCAAGCAGCTATATTAGAAGCAGAAGCTGACCGTGAATCTGCAATAAGAAGAGCTGCCGGTGAAGCTGCTGCAATTAAAGAAGTAGCTGAAGCTAAAGCTCAAGAAATTGAAATGGTCTATAAAGCAATGATGAAAGCAAATCCAAATGAAAAACTAGTTCAATTAAAATCTCTAGAAGCATTAAAGGAAGTAGCAAACGGAGATGCAAATAAAGTATTTATTCCTTTTGATGCAACTAGCGCATTAGGAAGTTTAGGTGCAATTAAGGAAGTAATAGAAGATAAGAAAAAATAATAAAAAACTCTAGTGTATTATTTGAAACACACCCCTTTTAGTAGACACAATAAAAAAGACTATTGTGTTAAAATCTAAACGGAGGTGTATTTTTTTTTATGGCAAAAAAAGGTCAAAAATTTTTCAAATATGCATTGAAAGAAAAACAAACATTTATAAAAATGGTTCGAGAAGAAGGATATTCAACATATGAAATAACAAGAGAATTTGGTATACCAAATGATTCTGTTAAAAATTGGTTGTACTCTCCAGAAAAGAGCTTATCTGTATCAAAAAGAGGTAGACTCCACTAATTGATGATGAAATTGATTATAAGTCAATAAGGCTTAATAATGAATAACAAAAAGATTCAAAGAATTATGAAAAAAATATAATTTAAAACCACAATATACTAAAAAGGTTAAGGGCAAATCGTATAAACGAATAGAAGAAAATGTAAAACCAAATTTAATAAATAGAAATTTTAATACTGATGCTCCAGATAAAATTTGGACAACAGATATTACATATTAAATTTATAGTTTCCATGGTATTCTTAAAAAGGAAACTCTCTATAATAATGATACCACAGATTTAAAAGAATATATAGATATTGTAAAAGATTGGTTATTATTTTATAATACAGTAAGAATAAAAAATAGAGACTACATTTAATTGTAGTCTCTATCTACCAAATAGTTTTTTATTATTAGTCTACTATTTTGAGTTCACTTCATTCCTGACTTAGTTTTTTTATTTTTTATTTAACTTACTTCATTTATTTTTATATCTCTAACATGCTCAATTTTTTCCCATTTTGTTTGTTTCTTAAATAAACATTTAAAGTTAATTAGTAACCATGAACCCAAGAATAGTGGATATAATGCCAATCCTTTTATCATTGGTCTTATAGGCTTTTTATCTAAAATCATAATCATAATTGCTGTTATAATTGGTAATAAGAATGTTGGTAATAAATATCTTAAACAGTTTATAAATAAATCCAATGTTGACATTCCATTAGCGAAATACATTACAAAGTTTAATATTAACAGTATAATTGTTAATACGAACATAGGAATACTTCCTATCATATATAAAAGACCATCAAAGTTCATTAATGTTTTATGTTCTTTTACAGCCACTGCAAGTGGAATTGTATATTCCTTTAAACATTGTATATGTCCAACTGTCCACCTTGATCTTTGTGACCATGATTGTTTAAACCCAACTGGTTGTTCATCATATACAATTGCATCTGTAGCCCATCCAAGTTTTTTACCAGAAATAATAGTTTTTAATGAAAATTCAATATCTTCTGTTAATGTATTTGTATCCCATCCTGTAGGTTTTATTATATCAAATTTGACCATAAAACCTGTTCCATTTATTAATGGTGATAATCCTAAATTATATCTTGCCAAATGGTAAAAACGGTTCATTGTCCAATAGAATATCGCATATCCAGCTGTAATCCAACTATCTGTTGGATTTTTTATATCTCTGTATCCTTGAACTACTTCTTCTCCTTGGCAAAGTTTCTTATTCATATTCTTTATAAAGTTTTCATCTACAATATTGTCAGCATCAAAAATGCAAAATGCATCATATGGAGCATTTTCTTCGATTTTTTGTTTTAAAAACCAATTAAGCGCATATCCTTTTGTTTTATGTTCTTCATCAAATCTTTCATAAACAATAGCTCCCGCTTCTTTTGCTACCTTAGCCGTATTATCTGTGCAATTATCTGCAATTACATAAATGTCATATAATTCTTTTGGATAATTTTGCCTCTTTAGGCTTGCAATTAGGTTTCCCACTACCTTTTCTTCGTTATGAGCTGGTATTATTGCCATAAAACGGTTTTGCTTGTCTTCAATAATAGGCTTATCCTTTAATTTTACTAAAGAACATAAACTTACAACTAATTGATATAACCAATATATTGTAACTATCCAGACTAATGCCTGTTGTAAAACATATAAATATTCCATTTTTTTCTCTCCTTTTAATAATGTTTTACATTATTAAATATAATCTCTATTAATTATTATACTATTATTTTTTGTTTTTGCAACTTTTTTGACTAATTTTCTGATTTTCCTTCTTTTTTTTCAATGTTTGCTTCTAGGTCTTTCATGCTCAAATTTATTCTTCCTTGATTGTCAATTTCAGTAACCTTTACAGTTACTTCGTCTCCAATGCTTAATACATCTTCAACTTTTTCTACTCTCTTACTAGATATTTTAGATATGTGTAATAGTCCTTCTTTGCCTGATCCTAAATCTACAAATGCTCCAAAATTCATAATTCTAGTAACTGTACCGTCATATATTCCGTCCTACTTCTATTTCTCTTACAATGTCTTTTATCATTTTTAGCGCTTCTTCTCCGTTTTTAGTATCAGTAGAATAAATGCATACTCTTCCATCTTCTTCAATATCAATTTTTACGCCTGTTTCTGCAATTATTTTATTAATCATCTTTCCACCAGGACCTATTACATCTCTAATTTTATCTACATCAATTTCTGTTGTAATAATTCTTGGAGCATATTTTGAAATTTCTGCTCTTGGTTTTGCAATTTGTTTTAGCATTACTTCATCTAATATATAATCTCTTGCAACTTTTGTTTTTTCAAACGCTTCTTTTATTATATCATATGTTAGTCCATCAATTTTAATGTCAACTTGTATTGCAGTTATTCCATCTTTTGTTCCGCCAACTTTAAAATCCATATCTCCAAAGAAGTCTTCTATTCCTTGAATATCTGTAAGCATTACATAGTCATTTGGATTTTCTTTGCTTGTTACAAGTCCTGTTGAAATTCCTGCAACAGGCTTTTTAATTGGAACTCCCGCATCCATTAAAGCTAATGTACTACCACAGATACTTGCTTGTGATGTTGAACCATTAGATGATAATACTTCTGATACAACTCTTATAGAATATGGAAATTCTTCTTCTGACGGAAGTACTGGAACTAAAGCTTTTTCGGCTAAAGCACCGTGTCCTATTTCTCTTCTTCCAGGTCCTCTTGATGGTCTTGCTTCTCCTACACTATAAGCTGGGAAATTATAATGGTGCATATATCTTTTACTTTCTTCTTCATCTATTCCATCTAGCATTTGTTCTTCACTTTTCATTCCTAGTGTAGCAATAGACATAACTTGAGTTTGTCCTCTTGTGAAAATTGCACTACCATGAACTCTTGGTAAAACCCCAACTTCACATGAAAGTGGTCTTAAGTCTGTAAGGCCTCTGCCATCTGGTCTTTTATGTTCATTAAATATCATTTCTCTAACACATTTTTTTTCTAACTCATGAATACTATCTGCAATATGTCGTTTTTTCTCTTCTATAAATTCTTCTCCATATTTATTTGTAAAATATTCTACTATATCTTCTGATAATTTAGAGATATTTTCATCTCTTACTTCTTTATCTGTTGCTTGTACATCTTTATACATTCTATTTTTAAAGTTATCTTCAATTTCTTTATATACATCTTGATCAACTGCAAATGAAAAATATTCAAATTTAGGTTTTCCTATTTCTTCTTTTATTTTAGAAATAAATTCACATATTTTCTTAATTTCTGCATGTGCTTCTTTTATAGCTTCAAGCATTATATCATTTGGAATTTCATCCGCTCCTGCTTCAATCATTGTAATTTTTTCTTCTGTGGCAGCCACTGTTAGGGTTAATCTGCTTTTTTCTCTTTGTTCTACTGTAGGATTTATTACAATTTTATTATCTACATATCCAACATTAACTGCAGCCGTTGGTCCTCCAAATGGTATATCTGATATTGAAAGAGCGCAAGATGCTCCAATCATGCTGCAAACTTCTGGTGAATTATCTTGTTCTACTGATAAAACAGTTGCAACTACACATACATCATTTCTAAAGTCTTTTGGGAATAATGGTCTTAATGGTCTATCAATTGCTCTTGATGTTAAAATAGCTTTATCAGCTGGCTTTCCTTCTCTTTTTAGAAAGCTTCCCGGTATTTTTCCTACTGCATATAATTTTTCTTCATAATCTACTGAAAGTGGGAAAAAATCTATTCCTTCTCTTGGTTCCTTTGATGCTGTTACATTTACCATAACAACAGTATCTCCATATCTTACCATTACACTTCCATTAGCTAATCCTGCAATTTTACCTGTTTCAATACTTAAATCTCTTCCTGCTAATTTTGTAGTATACTTTTTAAACATAAATTATCTCTCCTTTATTTTTTATTTAATACTAGAAATTAGCGGTAACCTCGACGAAATCTTTTATTTTTAGATATTTATTTTGTTTTTAAAAAACTTCATCCAAGCTACATACTAATTCCAGCATTTTTACCACACTATTATTGTTTCACAATTCTTATTTCTTAATTTTAGAAATTTTTTCTAAAAAATCGACATTTATCTTTAGAAAAAACGGACGTTTTGCCACCAAAAAGAGCCAAACGTCCTAATTGTTTTTTATTTTCTTAATCCTAATTTTTCTACGATATCTCTATATCTTTGAACATCTTTTTTACCTAAGTAGTTTAATAAGTTTCTTCTTGAACCAACCATTTTTAGAAGACCTCTTCTTGAATGGTTATCTTTCTTATGAACTTTTAAGTGTTCTGTTAATTCATTAATTCTTTCTGTTAAAAGAGCTATTTGAACTTCTGGTGAACCAGTATCTTTTTCATCTCTTTTATAAGTATTAATGATTTCTTGTTTTCTTTCCTTTGTCATTTCGTTTGCACCTCCTAATTTTTTTCACCTTAAACTGAGTTATAGCGTGCTAAATAACTTTTCCTAGAACTAAGTAAAAGGATTTTATTTTTCAACATGTTCATTTTAACATTTTTTCCAGTAAAATGCAAGCTTTTTTTACATGTTTATTATTCTATCTATTGCTTCTTCTATATTTTCTCTATCTCCAAAGGCTGTAAGTCTAAAATACCCTTCTCCGCTTGGTCCAAAACCAACTCCAGGTGTACCAACAACGCCAGTCTTATTTAGTAACTTATCAAAAAATTCCCATGATTTCATCTCATTTGGTACTTTAAGCCAAATATATGGTGCATTTATTCCTCCGTATACATTAAAACCTGCTGTTTTTAGTCCCTCTGTAATGATTTTTGCATTTTCCTTATAATATGCAATATTATCTCTAATTTGTTTTTTACCTTCTTCTGAATAAACAGCTTCAGCTCCCCTTTGCGTTATATACGATACTCCATTGAACTTAGTGCATTGTCTTCTGTTCCATAGCTGGTTAATAGAAATTTCTTCTTTTTTATTTGTATATCCCTTTAACTGCTTTGGTACTACGGTATATGCGCATCTTATACCAGTAAATCCGGCTGTTTTTGAAAAACTTCTAAATTCTATTGCTACACCTTTTGCACCATCTATTTCATAAACACTATGTGGAATATCCTCTTGCGTAATAAAAGCTTCATAAGCAGAATCATATAAAATAATTGATTTGTTTATTTTTGCATACTCAATCCATTTCTTTAGTTTTTCTTTATTTAGTACAGTTCCCGTTGGATTATTTGGAAAACATAGATAAATTATATCTGGTACAGTTTCTGGAAAATTTGGTTCAAAATTATTTTCTTCAATACATGGCATATAAATAATTTTTTCATATTTCCCTGTATTTTTATTATACTTACCTGTCCTTCCTGCCATAATATTGGTGTCTAAATATACCGGATATACTGGATCTGTAATTGCTACATTATTTTCTTTGGCAAATAAATCTCCAATATTTCCAGTATCGCACTTTGAACCATCAGAAATAAAAACTTCATCAATATCAATTTTAATATTTCTAGATAAATATTCATTTGCTATGATTTTTTTCTTTAAAAATTCATATCCCTGTTCTGGGCCATATCCTCTAAAACCGTTTAATGATTTCATTTCATCTACTGCATCTTTCATATTCTGGCATACAGCTTTTGGTAGTGGTAGTGTTACATCACCAATTCCAAGTTTGATTACTTTTTTTCCGTGGATTATTCTTTTGAAATTCTTCAACTTTTTTTGCTATATTGGAAAAAAGGTAGTTCTTTTGTAATTTTAAGAAATTTTCATTTATTTTTATCATTTTTTTATCTCCTTTAAAATTAATTTCCTAACGGTTTTACAATTTCTCCTCTAAAGACCGTAATTGCTGGTCCTGTCATATAAACATGATTGTTTTCTTTATTCCATTTAATTTTTAATATTCCACCTGGCAATTCTACATTTACGTCATTCTTTACATATCCATTCAAATTGCATGCAATAACTGTTGCACATGCACCAGTTCCACAAGCTAGAGTTTCTCCTGTGCCTCTTTCCCAAACACGCATTTTTACATTTTCTTTATCTAATATTTGTACAAATTCAATATTTGCTCTTTGAGGAAATATTTTACTTTTTTCTAATATTTCTCCATATCTTTGAACATCAAAACCAATTACATTTTTAATTATAGTTACTGCATGTGGATTTCCCATAGAAACACATGTAAAAATAAATTCTTTATCTTCGGCAATTATCTTTAAATTTTTTACAGGATATTTATCTGAAAGAACTGGTATTTTTTCAGCTTCAAATATTGGTTCTCCCATATCCACTTCAACCGTTTCAACTTTTTTGTTTTTTATATTTAACTTTAATTTCTTTATTCCACCTAATGTCTCAACTGTAATTATTTTATTATTAGTAAGTTTATTATCATAGACATATTTTCCGACACATCGAATACCATTACCACACATTTCTGCTTCTGAACCGTCATAGTTAAACATCTGCATTTTAAAATCAGCAATATTGCTTTTGCAAATTAAAATTAAACCATCAGATCCAATGCCAAAATGTCTATTGCTCATAGTCTTAGCAAGGTATGACGGATTTTCTATTTTCTCTCCTTTAATACAATCTATATATATATAGTCATTTCCTAGCCCATGCATTTTTGTAAATTTAATCATATACTTCACCTCATAAAATAAAAAAGATACAATATATTTTATTTATATTATATCTTTTTTATTTTATGCTTTATAAATTATACTTTTAATTATTTTTGTTTATTTTTGATATTTCGATGGCATAATTTTAATATCTTTAATCATATCGCCATTTTCCATTCTTAATGAATCTCTTTCTTGTACTTTTAACCAATTTTCTTCTACTGAAATTATTTTCCCTGTAATTCCATCCATTATATAGACCTTTATAACAATCATTATGAAATTTATCAAAACTTTTTACACCTACATTTTTTGCAGCTTGATTTAATGAATAATTAATTTCCTTTTCTTATTAAATCCATTTGATAAAATCTTTTTTTATCCTTGGTTAACATATTATATGTATTTAAACTTACATACTCTGTTGAACTTTGTTTGATTTTATGGTAAAATTTAAATGTATCAATTTTTAGGAGGTAATTGATTTCCATTATGCATTGCAATATGGAGCAGTACAAAAGCAAGTATTTCAAAAAACTGAAAGGAGTATCACTACTATGGCATTGAAATTCTTTGGTAGAGGCTCTGGATTTGCCGACGAGCATACATCTGCCTACTTTTCCACTGCAGACAAAGAAATGGTCATAATTGACTGCCCTGTTTCAACTTTTCAAAAGGTGAAACATACTAACTTGAATGGCTATGAGAAATTCTATGTTCTTATAACCCACACTCACGGCGACCACGTTGGAGGACTTGGCTTATTTGTGCAGTATGCTTTCTTTACTCTCAAAAAGCATGTAACTATCGTAGCACCATCTAAAGCTGTTGCTGATGATATCTCAACAATTCTGACTATTGAGGGAAATAAACCCTCTTGGTGCAAACTTGTAACAGTATCAGATGTAACAGATAAAGAGTGGTTTGGCGACTGCGTTCTTACAAAGCATTCTCCTCAGCTTGAGAATAAATGCTTTGGCTATCGTCTTAACGTTGATGATACAAATATTGTCTATACTGGAGATACCTCAACACTACAACCGTTTTTACCTTATTTGACAGACGGCTCTGTTCTGTATGTTGATACCTCTGTATATTACGGTATGATTCACTTAAAGCTGGAAGATGCTTTGAATGATTTCATTTCCTTGACAAAGAGAGGCATTAAAGTTTATCTTATGCATTTGGACGATATTTCTGCAGCTGAAAAAATTGTTGCAGATTATCCTAATATTGAAGTCGTAACACTCGGTTAAAGAATAAGCAGACTGTCATAATTGACGGTCTGCCTTAGCTTTTAATCACTTTGCAATTAGTATATATACCTCTCATATATACAAACTTTTTTGTTCTTTTGGGGCCATTTTCATTACTTATGCAGGTATTAAAAGTAAATGTCTATATCCTAGAAAATTTACCATTCCATATTTTTTATAGTTTGTATCAACTAGTCTTGATATTTGCTTTAAAATATTGAGGTCATCTTCGTAGTAATTTGTTAAATGGTATTTACATCAGACCAAGCCTTTTTAGATAGAATTGGAGAAAAAGAAACAAAAAAATATTTTAATGAATGTTATAATTTTAGAGGAAGAATTTTAAGCAAGGCCTTATAACTTGGAATATGAGTATAAATGAAAATATCGTAAATTAGAGAAAGATATAATAGAATATAATAATAAAAGAATTAAAAGAAATCTAAAAGGAATGAGTCCTGTACAATACAGAATTCACTCCTTAGAAGTTGCTTAGTGCCTAATCAAAAATGTTCAATTTTTTAGTTCAGTACGATTTTTTCTGATTGATTTTTGTATCAACTCTGTTCTATTAGTTCGAATAAAAGTGTCATTGGTGCCTCGAACTGGAATCGAACCAGTGACACAAGGATTTTCAGTCCTTTGCTCTACCAACTGAGCTATCGAGGCTTAAAATAAAAAAATGGCGACCTGGAACGGGCTCGAACCGTCGACCTCTAGCGTGACAGGCTAGCGTTCTAACCAACTGAACTACCAGGCCGTAAAATAAAAAATATTTAGCATCCTAAACATTTTTTATAAGAAAATGGTGGGCGCAATAGGGCTCGAACCTATGACCTCCTGCTTGTAAGGCAGATGCTCTCCCAGCTGAGCTATGCGCCCATTTCCTTCGACTTGTTTAGTATACTAAATTTAATATTAAATGTCAATACATTTTTGTAATTTTTTTTCATTTTTTTCATTTTTTATTTTTAATTTTAAATTTTAAAATTTGGAATCTCTTTTAAATACTGCAAATTTGCAAGAACATAAACTGTATAGTAAAATTAATTATACTATATTATCTATGTTCTTTGCATTATATATTATGAGATTTTAATTGTTACTTTGTTAGTTCTTCTATTGCTCTTTTTAGTTGTGTATCTTGCTCTGCAGATACATTTGCAGTATTTTGAAATTCTTCAGGTAGATTAACTTCTATTGTTGGTTCAATTCCAACTTTATTAATCTTATTACGTTTTGGTGTATAGTATTCATTTGTAGTAATTTTTAATCCGCTTCCATCAGACAAAGTATATACGGTTTGAATTACACCCTTTCCATATGTCTTTTTTCCAATTAATGTAGCATTTATATCTTCTTTCAATATTCCTGCTAAAATTTCAGAAGCACTTGCTGAATATTCATTAACCAAAACAACAATAGGAATACTTATTTCTTCATCTTTTTTTGCTTTTGTAATTTCTTCTTCTTCGTTTTTATCTTTAGTTATTAATAAAATATCATCTTTAGGTACCATTAAGTCGGCTATTTCTAATGCTTCGTTAACAATTCCACCACCATTATACCTTAAATCTATAATTAAAGATTTGATGTTTTTATTTTTTATTTCATTATATTTTTCCTTAAATTCATTAGCACATCCGCCTTCAAAAGACGATATCTTAATATATCCAATACTGTTTTCTAAAACGTCAGAACTTACATGACTAATTTTAATATTTTCTCTTGTTATATTGAATTCCATTTCTTGATTGTTTCTTAAAATTGTTATTTTTACATCTGTTCCTGCTTTTCCTTTCATTTGCTTTACTGCCTCTGAAAGTTGCTCTCCTTTATAACTTACATCATTTACTTTTGTAATAATATCTCCTGTTAATAATCCTGCCTTATTTGCTGGTGAATTTCCAATTGTTCTTAATACAACAATTGCATTTTTTTCTGTATCATTTGTTGTATATATTCCTATGCCAACATACTCGCCTTGCGTATCTTCTGTAAATTCTTGCATCTCTTCTTTAGTTAGATATTCTGTATATGGATCTCCTAATCCAGCAATGTAGCCTTTAATAGCACTATCTATCATTTTTTCTTCGTTAATTTCTCCAATATATTTTTTTTCAAGTACATTTTTAAAATTCTTCAATGTTGTTTCTAGCGAAGATGTTTCTGTTTTAGAATTTTTTATATAATAATTCTCATTATTATTCATTATTCTAATTACTCCCACAGATGTTAAGATGAATGTAATAAATGCAGTAACTATAATTGTAACTAGTATTTTCCAAGAACTTTCTGACTTCTTCTTTTCCATTTTTCCCTCCTAGAATATTATATTATTATTTCTTTCAATTATTCTTTTCTTTAATTATAAAATAAATGGTGCGTAATAACCTTTGTTACTCACGAACCATTTATTTTATATTTTACTTTCAAAACTAAAAACATATTTTTATAAATAATTTAATGGATTAACAGTAACTCCATTTATACTCACTTCAAAGTGTGCATGATTTCCTGTAGAAATTCCAGTAGAACCAACTGTAAGAACTGGTGTGCCTCTTGTAACTTTTTGTCCTTTAGAAACTAAAATTGAAGTACCATGACCATATCTTGTAAATAAACCATTTCCATGACTTATAACTACACAGTTTCCATACCCTCCATAATACTCTGCTAAAATAACCTCTCCGTCATCTGCTGCAACAAATTTAGCTCCTTTGGGTGCTCCTACATCTATACCATTATGTAATTTATATATACCATACACTGGATGAATTCTATATCCATAATATGACGTAATATTAGTATAACCAGGAATTGGCCAAGTTAATTTGCCTGTTCCACTTATTGTTCCTTGTGTTGTAGAACCAGTTGATGTATTGTTTTTATTTGTGTTACTGCTTTGATTTGCTCTTCTTGCTGCTTCAATTCTTTCTAGTTCTGATATACGTTTCATTGTATTATTATATTCTTCAATTTCACTTTGTAATTTTTTCTCTTCTTCATTTAAGCTATTTACTTTTTCTTGTTTCTGATTTTTATTAGCTATTAATGTTTTATTTTTTTCTGTTTTCTCATTTTTTGCCTTTTCAACTTCTTTTTGTTCATTTTCTAATGTTTGCTTTGTTTCCTCAATTTCCTTTTTTGTATTTTCAATTTCATTCAACATATTAGTGTCAGATTCAGCGACCTCAGACATTAAATAATATCTAGAAATAAAATTAGTTATACTAGTTGATGTTAATAAAACTTCTAAATAAGATGTTTGTCCTAATTCGTACATTTCAACCATTCTATCCTTTAAAAGGTTTTCTTTTTCTTCATACTCTTTTTCTTTATCTTTTATTTGTTTACTTTTTTCAGTTATGCTTGTATTTAGATTGTTAATTTTAGTGTTCAATTCTGATATCTCATTTTCAGCTTTTTCAATATTTTCTTGCAACGTTTCTATTTCTTGCAATTCTTTTGATTTTGCATCTTTAACATCTTCTAATTGTTCTCTTGCAGCACTTTGTTTTTTCTGTGCATCCTGATATTCTGAACTAACTGCAAATACATTAATATTAATAAATATAATGCTTATTATTAAAATTATTGATACCACTTTCTTTTTCATATGTATCCCTCTCCTATACTTTTAAATATTTTCTCATAGAAATAATACTTCCTATTGAACCAATTCCAACTCCTAAGATTAAATACATTGTAATAATTACATTAAACATTTGTGAAAATGTTAGTAATTTAATTTGAATTTCGGTTTCTCCCATTCCTAATGCTAATTTATTATATAATAAATTATATAATAATCCAATTAGTAATACTGCAATAAAAGCTGCAATAACACCAATTATAATACCTTCAACTATAAAAGGCCATCTTATAAAACTATTTGTTGCTCCAACATATTTCATAATAGATATTTCTCTTCTTCTGGCATAAACCGTAAGTTTAATTGTATATACAATAATAAATGTTGATATTGCTATGAAAATCACTATTACTCCTACTGTTATTACTTTTAACCACCATGAAATTTTAATCAAAACGTCAATAAGTTTACTTTTCATTTGAACACTACTTACATTTGCAAGCCCACTAATTTGTGATTCTACATTTTTACTTTCTTTTAAATCTGTCAGTCTAACTACATATGAAGCTCTAAATGGATTTGCACTTCTCCAACCTTCAACTATTTTAGTATTACTTCCCTCTCCTTTTAGTGTTTCAATGTTTGTTTCCAATGCCTCTTCTTTAGAAACAAAATCAATAGAACTAACGGCATTAATTTTCCTTATTTGCTCTCCTAATTCTTCTATTTGACTTTCTGTAGCTTCCTTTTCAATAAAAACTTGCATTGGTTGTTGAACTTCTAACTGATTCATAATATTGTTAATATTCTCGCTTAATATAATGCATACACCAAATACAAACATGGTTAAACACATTATAACTAGAGATGCACTAGTAGATTTTTTATTTTTTAATACATTCTGAAAACCTTCACTAATAAAATAACTTATTATATTATACTTCACTATTATAACCACCTTTTTTATCGTCTCTTATAATGTTTCCTTTTTCGATTTGAATTACTCTTTTTTTCATTTGGTCTACTATTTCTTTGGCATGTGTTGCAACAACAACTGTAGTTCCTCTTAAATTAATGTCATTTAAAAGAGTCATTATATCCCATGCTGTATCTGGATCAAGATTTCCAGTAGGCTCGTCTGCAATTAACATTGATGGATTATTAACAAGTGCTCTTGCTAGTGCTACTCTTTGTTGCTCCCCTCCTGATAATTCGTTTGGGTAAACTTTTGCTTTGTTACTTAATCCTACCAAAGACAATACCATTGGTACTTGTCTTCTAATATGTCTTGGTGTTGCTTTAACTATATACATTGCAAAAGCAACATTTTCATATACGGTTTTATCTGGTAATAATCTAAAGTCTTGAAATACAACCCCCATACTTCTTCTTAGATATGGCACTCTTTTAGGTTTTAAAAAAGTAGTATCTTTTCCATTTATGATAATATGACCTGATGTAGGCTCTTCTTCTTTTAAAATTAATTTTATTAAAGTTGATTTTCCAGATCCTGAACTTCCAACTAAAAAAGCAAATTCTCCCTTTTCTATTTTAAAGTTTGCATTATGTACTGCTTCTGTTCCTGTTCCATAAGTTTTATTTACATTTCTAAATTCTATCATTTTTTTGCTCCTTATATATAAAAAGACATTTTTTACTCTTCTTTATCATATCAATAAATATTATTATTTGCAATAGTAAAAAAACAAAAAAATAGTATAATTTTTACCTAAAACTGGCTTTTACACTACTTTTCTTTTATTTTCTTATTTTTAAAATTTCACAAAAAATTCACATTTCTTACTTTATTTATTATCGAGTTTGTATCTATTTCAAAATATGTCATTAAACTTTCTGCCTTTCCAGACTTTCCAAATGAATCTTTAATCCCCATTCTTTCAACTTTTACTGGATAATTTTCAGATAATACTTCACAAACACTACTTCCAAGACCTCCAATTATATTATGATCTTCAATTGTAATTATTCTTTTTGTTTCTTTTGCACATTTTATAACTGCTTGTGTATCTATTGGTTTTATTGTATGAATGTCTAAGACTCTAATATTAATTCCTTCCTTTTCTAATTCTGTTTTTGCTTTTATAGCCTCGCTTGTTGTTACTCCCGTAGAGATAATAGTTGCATCTTTTCCATTACCAATTTGAATCGCTTTTCCGATTTCAAACTTTTCATTTTCATCATAAATGATTGGTGTATTCATCCTGCATAAACGTAAATAAACAGGGCCATTTATTTTAGAAATTTCTTTAACAGCCCATCTAGTCTGGGTATCATCACATGTAGACATAACAGTCATGTTTGGAATTGTTCTCATTAAACTAATATCTTCTATCATTTGATGTGTTGCGCCATCTTCTCCTACAGTTATACCACTATGTGTTGCACATATTTTTACATTCAATTTAGGGTAACAAATACTATTTCTAATTTGATCATATCCTCTACCTGCTGCAAAAACTGCAAATGTACTAACATACGGTATTTTTCCACAAGTAGCCATTCCAGCAGCAGTTCCTAGCATATCCTGTTCTGCAATTCCCATATCAAAAAAACGTTCTGGAAATTCCTTAGCAAATATATTAGTTTTCGTTGCAGTAGAAAGATCTGCATCTAATACTACTATATTTTTATTTTCCATTCCAAGCTCTTTTAAAGCCTCTCCATAGCTTTTACGCGTGGCTATTTTCTTTAGCTTTTCCATAGTTTTCCTCCTAATAATGATTTTACTTCAAATATTTTTATAAATATTTGCTTTTAATTCTTCTATTGCCTGCTTATATTCTTTTTCATTCGGTGCTTTTCCGTGCCATCCGTGCTTCATTTTCCATAAAAGAAACGCCTTTTCCTTTTATCGTATTTGCAACAATCATTGTAGGTTTTCCTTTTATTTGTTTTGCTTTTTCAAATGCTTCTATTATTTGAGCTATATTGTTTCCATCAATTGAAATAGTTTCAAATCCAAAACTTTCAAATTTTTCTGAAATTTTATTTAGCCCTTTTACATCTTCTATATTTCCATCAATTTGTAAATGATTATAGTCTACAATAGCACATAAATTATCAAGTTTATATTTATTAGCACACATTGCTGCTTCCCATATTTGACCTTCTTCTATCTCTCCATCTCCTAATAAACAATACACTCTATAGTCTAAATTATCAATTTTTGACACTAATGCAATACCGTTTGCTATAGATAATCCTTGTCCCAAAGAACCTGTAGACATATCAACTCCCGGAACTTTATTCATATCTGGATGTCCCTGCATATTGCTGTTTATGTTTCTAAATGTGTATAGCTCTTTTTCTGAAAAAAATCCTTTTTTAGCAAGTGTACTATACAATGCAGGTGAACAATGTCCTTTTGATAAAATAAATCTATCTCTTAATTTCTCTTTTGGATTTTCTAAGCTAATATTCATTTGATTAAAAAATAATACTGTTAATATATCTGTGCATGATAATGAGCCTCCTGGATGTCCAGACTGAGCTCTATAAACAGTTTCTATAATATCTATTCGAATCTCATTTGCAATTTTCTCTAATTCTTTTACATTTGTAATTTTCATATTCTTAAGCCTCCCATTTTGAATTTATCAATCTAATTGTTATTGTTATGATTATTTTTTATAAATTCAAGGATCTGATTTGCTAAAATTTTCTCTTTTCCTTTATAATTATGTGTTGCTCCTTCTATAAACCCAATATCTTTATTATTATTTTTTATCTTGTTGCTCATTGCATTAGATAATTCGTCTGCCTTTTGTAAAATTAATTCATTATTATTTCCCCATCTCATAAATAATGGTACATTTATTTCATTTAATTCTTTAAATTCATAATTATCCTCACTATATCTTGCAAAATTGATTGATTCATTATATTTTACGTATTTTAAAAATGTGTTTGGGCACATTGGGATAACATTATCAGAAACAGCTACTAATCTTTGTCCTCTGCCTTCTTTTTGCTCTTTTTCCATGTATGAAGTCAAGCTTTCAATATTACCTGCAAAAAGAAATTTTATTGCACATGGTATATCTACCATCGAAAGTAATATAATAGATTCAATTTTATCCAATATTTCATTATCATTTTGTTGCTTCATTCTATTATATGAATATACTATTTTGGTACATCCCAAACTATGACCTTGAAGATGAATCTTTTTATACTTTTCTGTAAGCATTGAATTAATAGCCGCTTTTATGTCGTAGTATGAATCTTCTATATTCTCTAAACTTGTACCACATTGAATTTTAAAGCTCTTATCATCACATCTTTTATTAGTTAAATTTACTAGATCATGTCCTCTATTATTAAAGGTAAAATATGCTATGCCATTATCTGTTAATTCACCTGCTATAATATCCTCTCTTTTTTTTAGACAATTACTTTGCATTCCATGTACAGCAATTACAATTTCACATGTTTCTTTTTCAGGTTCATGAAGCAGTCCACATAGTTCTATTTTATCTTCAGTTTCAAAATATATTTTTCTTAATTTCATTTTCTCCTCCTCTTAAATAATATATATCACTTTATAATCAAATAATCTTGTTTAGTATATATCATACTTTTTTGTTTATTACAACCAAAAGAAAAAAGTTAGAATAAAAAATATAATTTTAAATTCTAACTTTTAATATTATTCCAAATTAATATATTTCTATACTAACTCTAATATAACAACCTCTGCTGCATCTCCTCTTCTTGGTCCAGCTTTAATAATACGTGTGTATCCTCCAACTCTACCTTCATACTTAGGAGCTATTTCATCAAATAATTTTGCAGTTAAGTCAATTTTTGTTCCTTCAGAATCTGTTACTTTGTTTATCATTTTCATCATTTTTCTTCTTGCATTTAATCTTGAAGGCATATCTTTTTTTCTTTTTTCAGTAGTTTCTTCTTTAACTACTTTTAAATATTCTTTACCATTTTTACTTTTTGCAATCTCTGTAATTTTATTACCTTTGCTATCTAATTTAGCTTTATATACTTTAGCATCAACCATTTCGAAATTATCTTTTTCTTTTACTGCTAATGCAATAATACTATCAGCCATTGCTTTTACTTCTTTTGCTCTAGCTTCTGTTGTTTCAATTTTCTCATGTAAAATTAGGTCTGTTAGTTGAGTTTTAAGCATTGCAAGTCTAATGTCTGTAGTTCTTCCTAATTTTCTATTTATTGCCACTTTATTTTCCCTCCTTGTAATCAAATATATGAAAAATATTTAAATTATTCTTCTTCTTTAACAAAATCTAATCCTAATGAATGTAATTTATTAGTTACTTCATCTAAAGATTTTTTTCCTAAATTTCTAACCTTCATCATATCAGCTTCTGATTTATTTGTTAAATCTTCAACTGTAGAAATTCCAGCTCTTTTTAGACAATTAAATGATCTTACAGATAATTCAAGATCTTCAATTGACATTTCCAATACTTTTTCTTTCTTAGACTCTTCTTTTTCAATCATAACTTGTGTATTTTTTGTAGTTTCTGATAAATCAATAAATAATTCCAAATGTCCTGTCATAACCTTAGCAGCTAAGCTTAAAGCTTCATATGGTTTTAAACTTCCATCTGTCCAAACTTCAATAGTTAATTTATCATAATCTACTCTTTGTCCTACTCTTGTATTTTCAACAGAATAGTTTACTTTCTTAACTGGTGTATAGATAGAATCTATTGGAAGTACTCCTAAAGGCTGATCAGGTTTTTTATTTTTTTCAGCAGTATTATATCCTCTTCCCATATCTGCTGTTAATTCCATTACTAAAGATCCGCCTTCTGAAACTGTAGCAATATGTAAATCCGGATTTAAGACTTCTACAGTACCATCTGTAACAATATCTTTTGCAGTAACTTCTCCTTCGCCTTTAAAATTTACTCTTAAAACTTTTTCTTCATTTTTATCTAATTTTAATCTAACACTTTTTAAATTAAGAATTATTTCAGGAACATCTTCTACTACATTTGGAATAGTTGAAAATTCATGCATTACACAATCAATTTTTACACTTGTAATTGCACTTCCAGGTAATGAAGAAAGTAATATTCTCCTTAGTGAATTTCCTATTGTAACACCATATCCTCTTTCTAATGGTTCACATACAAATTTAGCATAATTGCTATCATTGTCAATCTCTAAGCATTTAATATTTGGCTTTTCAAATTCTATCATTTTAACCTCCTAATAATTTAAATGAGGATTTTTCCCCTTTTTATATTTAAAAACTATTATTTAGAGTAAAGCTCTACTATTAAATGTTCTTCAACTGGTAGATCAACGTCTTCTCTAGATGCTAGAGTTATAACTTTACCACTTAATTTTTCTGTATCTTTTTCTAACCATGCTGGAACTGGTCTTGAAGCATTTTCTTCAACGCTTAATTTTATTGTTCCATTATCTTTTCTTATTTCTCTAACTGATATTACGTCTCCTGCTTTAACTAAATAAGATGGTATATCAACTTTTTGTCCATTTACTTCAAAAGCACCATGTGTTACTTGCATTCTTGCTTGTGCTCTTGAACTTGCAAATCCTAATCTATATACTACATTATCTAATCTGCTTTCTAATATTTGAAGTAAAACTTCACCAGTTTTTCCTCTTGTTCTAGAAGCTAAATCAAAATATCTTCTAAATTGTTTTTCACTTACACCATAAAATGCTTTTGTTTTTTGTTTTTCTCTTAACTGAGTTCCATATTCTGAAAGTTTTTTCTTTTTTTGTCCGTTTTGTCCTGGAGCATAATTTCTTCTTGAGATACTGCATTTGTCAGAATAACATCTTGTACCTTTCAAGAACAATTTTTGACCTTCTCTACGGCAAATACGACATTGTTCATCTTTATATCTTGCCATTTTTCTATTTCACCTTCCTTATTATTTCCTTTTATATTATACACGACGTCTCTTAGGTGGTCTACAACCATTGTGTGGGATTGGAGTAACATCTTTAATGCTACTAATCTCTAATCCTGCTGCTTGTAATGACCTAATTGCTGCTTCACGTCCTGAACCTGGTCCTTTAACAAATACTTCTACTGATTTTAAACCATGTTCCATAGCTGCTTTTGCAGCTGTTTCAGCTACTTCTCCTGCAGCAAATGGAGTACTTTTTCTTGAACCTTTAAATCCAAGTTCTCCTGCACTTGCCCAAGATATGCTATTTCCTTGAACATCTGTAATAGTAACTATTGTATTATTAAAACTAGAATGAATATGAGCCATACCTTTTTCGATATTTTTTCTATCTCTTCTTCTAGTTGTTGTTCTTTTTGTTACATTCTTAGCCATTTTAAGTTTTACCTCCTATTTTTTACTTTTACTTACTAATTTTCTAGGTCCTTTTCTTGTACGAGCATTTGTTTTTGTTCTTTGACCTCTTACTGGTAGACCTCTTCTATGTCTTAATCCTCTATAACAACCAATTTCTGTAAGTCTTTTGATGTTTAATGCTACTTCTCTTCTTAAGTCACCTTCAACTTTATGTCCTTCCATAGCTTTTCTTATTGATTGTACTTGATCATCTGTTAAATCTTTTACTCTAATATCTGGATTTACACCAGCGTCTTTTAATATTTTCTTTGAACTTGATAATCCTATACCATAAATATAAGTTAGTCCAACTTCAACTCTTTTTTCTCTAGGTAAATCTACTCCTGCAATACGAGCCATATTTTTTTGCACCTCCAAAGTTTTTATTATTTTGTTTTTGTTTTATTTATAGTTGTATTTTTGTCTTAATAATATGATTAAAGGTGAAATGCACCAAAAATAAATCGGATTTTTTATTCCTGGTCTTTAAACATTTTTCAAGACATATATATAAACACAAATCTTAAATATAAATCAATAGATTTACAGCCGCTTTTCTAGACTTGTGTTAATACCAAAAAAATTCAATTACCCTTGTCTTTGTTTATGTTTTGGGTTTTCGCAAATTACTCTAATTACACCTTTTCTTTTTATTACTTTGCATTTTTCACATATTGGTTTTACTGATGGTCTTACTTTCATTATTTACACCTCCTGTAACCTCTCTCTTACATTTATTTTGCTTTTTATTTTGCTCTCCAAGTAATTCTGCCTCTATTTAAATCATAAGGAGAAAGTTCTACTTTTACCTTATCTCCAGGAAGAATTTTTATATAATTCATTCTAAGTTTTCCTGAAATGTGAGCTAAAATTTCATGTCCATTTTCAAGTTGTACTTTAAAATTTGTATTTGGTAATGTTTCAATAACAACACCCTCTACTTCAATAACATCCTCTTTTGACATCTTTACCTCCAAATTACTTGCTATTTTCAACATTTTTATTTTTATTTAAAACAATAGCTTTTATAGTATACACCATTTTTACAATAATGTCAATATTTCTGGTTCGTTTTCTGTAATTAATATTGTGTTTTCATAATGTGCAGCTAGACTTGCATCTTCTGTTACAATTGTCCATCCATCTTCAAGTTCTAAAATGTCTGGTTTACCTGCAATAACCATAGGTTCAATTGCAAGTGTCATTCCTGGTTCTAGTCTAATACCTCTTCCTGCTTTTCCATAGTTTGGTATTCCTGGATCTTCATGCATTTCTCTTCCAATTCCATGTCCTTGAAATTCTCTTACAACTGAAAATCCGTTTTTATGAACAAATTCACCAATTGCGTGTGAAATATCTCCAATACGATTTCCCTTTTTAGCATATTTAATTCCTTCGAAAAAAGCTTGTTTTGTAATATCGACTAATTCATTAGCTTCTTTGCTACCTTTACCAACAATATGTGTTCTTGCGGCATCACCGTTAAATCCATTTTTGTAAACTACTAGATCAATACTAACAACATCTCCATCTTTGATAATTGTATGTTTTGAGGGAATTCCGTGAATCACTTCATCATTAATAGAAATACATAATGTAGATGGAAACGCTCCAACTCCTCTAACACCACTTGGATAACCCTTTTGAGCTGGAATTCCGCCTAGACTTCTTATTGTTTCCTCTGCGACTTGATCAAGGTAAGCTGTTGTAACACCTGGTTTAATAATTTCCTCTATTTTTTTATGAACAAGTGCAGTTACCCTACAAGCTTCTTTCATATATTCAATTTCTTTTTTTGATTTTATTGTTACCATTTAAAAAACTTCCTTTTCCTTTTTCAAATATGTTTCCACACTTGAAACACTATCTTCTAAAACTGTTTCAGAATAAATATCTGGATATACAGTATATAATAATCCATTTTCTTGATAATATTTTAATAAATCTTTTGATGTTTCATGATATACTTTTAATCTTTGTTTTACTGTTTCTTCATTATCGTCTTTTCTTTTTATTAATGATCCACCACATATATCACATACATTTTCTACTTTAGGTGGTTTGAATTCTGTATTATAAATTGCTCCACATTCTTTATTTGAACACATAACACGATTTACAATTCTTTTTATAATATTTTCATCTGAAATGTTTAACTCTACTGCCATAGTAATTTCTTTTCCATTGTCTTTTAAAAATTGTGCTAAAGCTTTGGCTTGATTTACTGTTCTTGGAAATCCATCTAATACTACACCATTCTCTGCATCATTTTTCATTAATCTATTTTCTACTGTTTCAATAACCAATTCATCTGGAACTAATAAACCTTTTGAAATATATGATTCAATTCTTTTTCCGAATTCAGTTTGATTTTTTATTTCCTCTCTAAACATATCTCCTGTTGCAATATGAGCTAAATTAAAATCTTTTGCTATTTTACCTCCTACTGTTCCTTTACCAGTCCCTGGTCCTCCTAGCATTATAATATACATTTTCTATTCCTCCTTAAACTATTACCATTTGATGACAGTTAATTTCTTATTATTAAAAAATTATCAAAAAAATGGATTTGAGGCATGGCTCCTCCATGTTACTTTCCAATGCCTTACCCCAAATCATTTTATTTTCTATTTTACTATCTTATTCCAAAAATCCTTTATAATGTCTCATTACAAGTTGTGATTCTAGACTTTGAATTGTTTCTATTGCAACCCCTACTACGATTAATATAGATGTACCTCCAAATGCAAGGTTTAAATCTGTAAAACGTATAAGCATAGGTAAAATTGCAATAATTGCTAAGTATATTCCTCCAAACCATGTAAGTCTAGATAATATTTTTGTTATATATTCTGTTGTTGGCTTACCTGCTCTTATTCCAGGTATAAATCCACCATTTTTCTTTATATTGCTTGACACTTCTGCTGGATTAAATGTTGCATAAGTATAGAAAAATGTAAATCCTACAATAAGTAATAAATATATAATAGCATTAGCAATTGAGTATCCAATTGCTACATTTGATGTAGATGTTGCAATTGAAAAATTATAAATTGTAGCCCAAAATCCAGTTTGACTTGCAATATCTGGAATGAACATTTGAATTATCATTGCAGGAAATGTCATAAATGATGAAGCAAATATAATTGGCATAACTCCTGCCATTGCTAATTTTAATGGTATATGTGTACTTTGTGCTCCAACCATTTTCCTTCCAACAACCTTTTTTGAATACTGTACTGGTATTCTTCTTTCTGCTTGTTGTACAAATACAACTGCAGTAACTAGTACTATTGCACCGATAATAATTCCAAGTGCAGTTAACAATCCTGTTGTACTAAAGATCCCTGCTTGGAATAATAAAGCCCAAATTTGTGGTATCACAGTTGGAAGTCCTGCTATAATACCAACAAATATAATAATTGATATTCCATTACCAATTCCCTTATTAGTTATTTGCTCTCCAAGCCACATTAAAAGTGCTGTTCCAGCCATTAGTGATAAAACAACTGTAAATCCTGTTAAATTTCCTGTGTTAATAAATATACCTGAATTTCTATATGATAGATATATTCCAAGACCTTCAACTAAAGCTAAAAATAATGTAAGAATTTTTGTATAACGGTTTACTTTTGCTCTACCCTCTTCTCCACCTTCTTTTACAAGTCTTTCTAAAGAAGGAATTACCATTGCTAATAATTGAATTACAATGGAAGCTGTAATATATGGGCTAATTGACATTGCAAAGATAGAGAATCTCGAAAACGCTCCTCCTGATATCATATCAATTAATCCGACTCATTCCATTTGCTGATTGTTTCATATATTCTGATAATGTAAAAGTATCAACAGTTGGAACTGTAATAAAACATCCTAATCTAAATATAACTATTAATAATAATGTATATAGTAATTTCTTTCTAACCTCCGGAGTTTTTAAAGCATTCTTTATGGTGTTAAACAACTAAATCACCTCTGTCTTTCCTCCTAAAGCTTCTATTTTCTCTTTTGCAGCTTTAGTAAATCTTTTAGCTTTAACAGCTACTTTTTTATCTAATGTACCAGTAGCTAAAACTACGATACCATCGTTAATTTTACTAATAATTCCATCAGCCATTAAACTTTCAGCAGTTACTTCTTCTGTTGTTGCTTTATTTAGCATAGTTAAAGTTACTTCTGTATAGTTTTTAGCATGAATATTTGTAAATCCTCTTTTTGGTAATCTTCTATATAATGGTGTTTGACCACCTTCGAAGCCTCTTCTAACTCCACCGCCTGATCTAGCTTTTTGACCTTTATGACCTCTTCCTGAAGTTTTTCCAAGACCTGAACCTATTCCACGTCCTACTCTTGTTCTTGTTTTTGAGTTTGTTGCTGGTTTTAATTCATCTATTTTCATTGCGTAGTTACACCTCCTTATAAAACAGTTTTCATTTTTTTACAGCTTAAGTATATTATATAAATTAAATTTATGCAATAAAAATTTAAATAATATCTTCTACTTTTTTACCTCTTTTTTTAGCAACTTGTTCTATTGTTTGCATTGATTGTAATCCCTTTAATGTAGCGTAAACTACGTTTCTTGGGTTGTTTGTTCCAATAACCTTTGTTCTAATGTCTTTATATCCTGCAAGTTCAAGTACTGGTCTAACACTTCCTCCTGCTATAACTCCTGTACCTTCTGCAGCTGGTTTTAGCATAACACTTGCACTACCAAACTTTCCAAAATATTCATGTGGTATTGTTGTTCCTACAACTGGAACTTCAACTAAATTCTTTTTAGCATCTTCAATTGCTTTTTTTATTGCGTCTGGAACTTCTGAAGCTTTACCATTTCCAACTCCAACATGACCGTTTTCATCACCAACAACAACAACTGCACTAAATCTAAAAGTTCTACCACCTTTAACAACTTTAGCAACACGATTAATTGCTACAACTTTTTCTTTTAATTCTGATGTATTTTCTTGTTGCACTCTTTTTCCCTCCTTTAACATTTATGGATTTTTCCATTTTATATTTTTTAAAATTTTAATCCTGCTTCTCTTGCAGCTTCTGCTAGAGCTTTTACAACACCGTGATATTGATATCCACTTCTATCAAAAACAACAGTATTTATATTTTTTGCAATTGCTCTTTTTGCAATTAAAGTTCCAACTTCATTTGCAGCTTCTTTATTTGAATGTTTTACTTTTACTTCTTTGTCAAGAGTAGAAGCGCTAACTAATGTAGTTCCAGCAACATCATCTATTATTTGTACAAATAAGTTATTGTTACTTCTATATACACATAGTCTTGGGCATTCATTTGTTCCGCTTATTTTTCTACGTACTCTTAAATGTCTTCTTTCTCTTTCCATTTTTCTATCTGTTTTAGTAATCACTCTATTTTCACCTCTTTTTCACATCATTTTATTTCTTTCCAGCTTTACCTTCTTTACGTCTAATATGCTCTTCAGCATATTTAATACCTTTTCCTCTATATACTTCTGGTGGTCTTTTTGTTCTAATAACAGCAGCTGTTTGACCAACTAATTCTTTATCTATACCTCTTACAATAATTTGGTTTGGATTTGGAACATCAAAAGTAATTCCAGCTGGTGCTTGCATTTCAACTGGGTGAGAATATCCTAAGTTCATTACTAAATCATTTCCCTTTTTTTGTGCTCTATATCCAACACCATTTATTTCTAATTCTCTTTTATATTCATGAAGAACACCATTTATCATGTTGTTGATTAATGTTCTTGTTAAACCATGTAAGCTTCTATTTTGTGGTTCATCATTAGGTCTTTCAACCTTGATTATATTATTATCTATAGAAACTTTTATATTGCTATTAATGTCTCTTTCTAAGCTTCCTTTAGGTCCTTTTACAGTAATATGTTGTCCATCAAGTTTAACTTCAACACCTTCTGGTACTGTAATAGGTTTGTTTCCTATTCTTGACATTGTTTTCCCTCCTTCTTTTTAATGTTTGTACGACTTATTTTAATCGCTATTTAAATTACCATACGTATGCTAATACTTCTCCACCTAGTCCTTCATTTCTAGCTTCTTTGTCAGTTTTTATACCTTTAGAAGTTGAAATTAAAGCAATTCCTAAGCCATTTAATACTTTTGGTAATTCGTCTTTTGATGCATATACTCTTAATCCTGGTTTACTAATTCTCTTTAAACCGTCAATTATTCTTGCACCTTTTTCATCATATTTTAAAGTGATTCTAATAATTCCTTGAGCATTATTTTCACTTTCTATTTCTTCTACAGCTTTTATATATCCTTCTTTTAATAAGATATTTGCAATTGATTTCTTCATATTAGATGAAGGAATGTCAACTGTTTTATGCTTTGAACTATTTGCATTTCTTATTCTTGTTAGCATATCTGCTATTGGATCAGTTGTAACCAATTTTCCTACCTCCTTTTTTACTATTTGTATGTATTTTCTTAAAATTAATTATCAAAGCTAAAGTGTACTACCAGCTGGCTTTTTTAACACCTGGTATTTCTCCTTTATGAGCTAATTCTCTAAAACATACACGGCATATTCCAAATTTTCTTATGTAAGCATGTGGTCTACCACATATTTTACATCTATTATATTCTCTTGTCTTGAATTTTTGTTCTCTTTGTTGTTTTACTTTTAATGATTTTTTAGCCATCCTTTATACTTCTCCTCCTTTTCGACTAAAGTCTCTGGGACCAATTATTATTGACCATTCTTCACTATGGTATTTATATTTTAATTTTGAGAAGAGTCCCTTTTATTTTTTACCACTAGTGAATTAATTATTGTTTAAAAGGCATTCCTAGAAGAGTTAATAATTCTCTTGCCTCTTCATCTGTATTTGCTGTTGTAACAAATATAATGTCCATTCCTCTAACTTTATCAATTTTATCATATTCAATTTCAGGGAATATTAATTGTTCTTTTATACCCATTGAATAATTTCCTCTACCATCAAAAGAACTTGTAGATACTCCTCTAAAATCTCTAACTCTTGGAAGCGCAACATTAAATAATTTGTATGCAAAATCATACATTTTACCTTTTCTTAATGTTACTTTACATCCAATATTTACGCCTGCTCTTAATTTGAAAGCAGCAATAGCTTTCTTTGATTTTGTAATAATTGGTTTTTGACCTGTTATTATACTTAAATCATTAACTGCATTTTCTAATGATTTAGGATTTTCCTTTGTATCACCTAAACCTATATTAATTACTATTTTCTCTAGTTTTGGAACTTGCATAACTGATTTATAATTAAATTTTTTCATCATTGCTGGTATAATTTCTTGTTCATATTGTTCTCTTAATTTTTCCATAAGTCTTTAATAGACCTCCTTTCTTATTTTATTTTTGCACCACATTTTTTACATACACGTACTTTTTCATCTTTTTCAACTTCAAAACCTATCCTTGTTGCTTTACCACATTTAGGGCATACAACATTTGCTTTGCTTGAATGTATTGAACATTCTACTGGAATAATTCCGCCTTCTTCTCCTTGTTTTCTAGGTTTTATGTGTTTTTTTCTAATATTAACACCTTTTACAACTATTTTATTAGTTTTTGGTATTACTTCTAAAACTTCTCCAGTTTTTCCTTTATCATTTCCTGATAAAATTTGAACTTTATCACCTTTTTTTATTTTTAGCATTATTTTCACCTCTTCTTTTCGGTAATTTTATTTGTTATTATAGAACTTCTGGGGCTAAAGATAATATTTTCATATATTCTTTATCTCTTAATTCTCTTGCAACAGGTCCAAATATACGAGTTCCTTTTGGATTTCCGTCTTCTTTTATAATAACTGCTGCATTTTCATCAAATCTTATATATGATCCATCTGCTCTTCTTGTTGGTTTTTTTGTTCTTACTATAACTGCTTTTACAACATCACCTTTTTTTACAACGCCACCTGGTGTCGCTGTTTTAACAGAAGCAACTATAACATCACCAATTCTAGCATATTTTCTATAAGATCCACCTAGACATCTGATACACATAATTTCTTTTGCACCAGTATTGTCTGCTACTTTTAGTATTGATTGTTGCTGTACCATTATCGATAGTACCTCCTTTTTTTATTTTTTATTTTATTACTGCCTTTTCAACGATTTCAACTACTCTCCATCTTTTATCTTTTGATAAAGGTCTTGTTTCCATAACTTTTACTTTATCTCCAGCTTGGCATTCGTTTTTTTCGTCATGAGCTTTTAATTTATAAGTTCTTTTTTGAACTTTTCCATAAGTCTTATTTTTTTCACTTGTTTCAACTGCGACAACAACTGTTTTATCCATTTTGTCAGAAACAACTGTACCAATCATTACTTTACGAAGATTTCTTTCTTCCATCTCTGATTAATCTCCTTTCTTTCATTTTAAATCTTAAGACCTTTAAATGAAATTAGTTTTCTGCTTTTATTTCTCTTTGTCTTAATTCTGTTTTTACTCTTGCAATGTCTTTTCTCACTTCTCTGATTTTCATAGGATTATCTAAACCATTTGCTTTTTTTGTAAATCTTAATTTAAATAGCTCTGATTTTAATTCTCCTAATTCCTTTTCCAAGTCTGGTGAAGACATTTCTCTTATTTTATTTATCTTCATCACTATCACCACCTATTTCAGTTTCCTTTTTAACAAATTTACACTTAACAGATAGTTTATTTGCAGCAAGTCTTAGGGCTTCTCTTGCTGTTTCTTCAGGAACTCCTGCTATTTCAAACATTACTCTACCTGGTTTTACAGCTGCTACCCAGTATTCTACGGCACCTTTACCTTTACCCATACGAGTTTCAGCTGGTTTCTTTGTTATTGGTTTATCTGGAAAAATTTTAATCCAAACTTTTCCACCTCTTTTTATATAACGAGTCATTGCAACACGGGCTGCTTCAATTTGATTAGAAGTTATGAAACCAAGATCTAATGATTGAATACCATATTCACCATCTGTAACTTTGTTTCCTCTTGTTGCTTTTCCTCTAATTCTACCTTTTTGCATTTTTCTATATTTTGTTCTTTTTGGCATTAATGGCATTATTTGTCTCCTCCTTCCATTTTTGCTTTTTTAGCTGGAAGAACTTCACCTTTATAAATCCAAACTTTAACACCGATTTTTCCATATGTTGTATCTGCTTCTGCAAATCCATAATCAATATCTGCTCTTAAAGTTTGAAGTGGTATTGTACCTTCTTTATAGAATTCAGTTCTAGCCATATCTGCTCCACCTAATCTACCAGATACAGAAGTTTTAATTCCTAAAGCACCTGCTTTCATAGATTTTTGCATACATTGTTTCATTGCTCTTCTGAATGAAATTCTTCTTTCTAGTTGTCCTGCGATATTTTCTGCAACTAATTGTGCATCTGTATCAACATTTTTAACCTCAACAATATTTAAATTTACTTCTTTATTAATCATTTTTTGTAATTGTGCTTTTAATTCTTCTGCAAGATTTCCACCTTTTCCTATTACTAGACCTGGTTTTGCAGTAAACACATTTACCTTTACAAATTTAGGTGTTCTTTCAATTTCAATTTTTGAAATTCCACTAACATATAATTTCTTTTTTACATATTTACGAATCTTATTATCTTCTACAAGATAATCTCCGAAATTTTTAGAGTCTGCATACCATCTTGAACTCCAATCTTTAATAACGCCTACTCTTAATCCATGTGGATCCATTTTTTGTCCCATTTTAAATAAATCCTCCTTTCTTTTACACTCTTTCTTTTAATACTATTGTTATATGACTTGTTCTTTTTCTTATTCTAACTGCTGAACCTTTTGCAGCTGGTCTAATTCTCTTTAATGTTGGACCTTGGTTTGCATAGATTTCAGCAACATATAATTTTTCATGAGCCATATTATGATTATTTTCTGCATTTGCTATAGCTGATTTTAATAATTTTTCAACGATTTCAGATGCAGCTTTTGGTGTGAATTTAACTATAGCTAGAGCTTCATCAACACTTTTTCCTCTTAATAAATCTGCTACGATTTTAACTTTTCTAGCTGAAATTCTAGCATATTTAAGAGTAGCAATAGCTTCTGGCATTATAACTTCTTCCACTTTATTTCCCTCCTTGTATAATCGATTAACTTTTAGCATTATGTTTTATGCTTTTTAGTCCGTTATCTCTTATTTTTTAGTTGTTTTTTCTCCAGCATGACCTTTAAATGTTCTTGTTGGAGCAAATTCGCCTAATTTGTGTCCTATCATTTCTTCTGATATATATACTGGCACATGTTTTCTACCATCATGAACAGCTATTGTGTGTCCAACCATTTGTGGGTATATAGTAGAAGCTCTTGACCATGTTTTTAATACTTCTTTTTTACCAGTTTCATTCATAGCTTCGATTCTTTTCATAAGTTCAGGAGCTACATATGGAACTTTTTTACTAGATCTTGACATAAGTATTTATTTCCTCCTTTACTTTCTTCTCTTAACAATAAATTTATCAGATTGTTTATTTTTCTTTCTTGTTTTATATCCAAGAGCTGGTTTACCCCAAGGTGTCATTGGTCCTGCGTGTCCTACTGGTGCTCTACCTTCACCACCACCATGTGGGTGATCTACTGGGTTCATTACAGATCCTCTAACTTCTGGACGTTTACCCATATGTCTGCTTCTACCAGCTTTACCAATTTTAACATTTTCATGGTCTGTATTTCCTATAGTACCTATAGTTGCTCTACATACAGCCATTATTAATCTCATTTCTCCTGATGGAAGTCTAACGTGAGCATATTTTCCTTCTTTTGCCATTAATTGTGCTTCTTGTCCTGCTGCTCTTACAAGTTTTCCACCTTGTCCTGGATTAAGCTCTATATTATGAATCATTGTACCAACTGGAATATTTTCAATTTTCATACAGTTACCTGGTTTAATATCTGCTTTTTCACCTGATATTACTTTATCACCATCTGTTAATCCAAGTGGTGCTAAAATATAAGCTTTTTCACCATCTTTGTATTCAATTAATGCAATATTTGCACTTCTGTTTGGATCATATTCAATTCCAAGTACAGTAGCTTCCATATCGTCTTTTTTTCTTTTGAAATCAATAATTCTATATTTTTGTCTGTTTCCTCCACCTTGATGACGTACAGTTATTCTGCCATATGAGTTTCTTCCTGAATTTTTCTTCTTTGTTGCAAGTAAAGATTTTTCAGGAGTCTTTTTTGTAATTTCATCAAATGTAGAAACTGTCATATTTCTAAGTGATGGAGTTGTTGGGTTAAAATGTTTCATTCCCATTTTCTTTCTCTCCTTTTTTATGTCTTAATTTTACGGATTTTTTCCTGCTCCGAATGCAGATATTCTTTATTATCCGGGTTCTATCCCGATATCATCTTTATAAATAGTTTGGCAAACTATTAAGCTCCCATAAATTCATCAATTGAATCTTTATATTTTTTAGAAATTTTCTTTGCTTTTCCACCTTTTGCTAAGTAAGATTTTTCTTCTGGATTTGTATCAATCATAACGATTGCTTTTTTCCAATCTGATGTTTTTCCAACACTTCTTCCTACTCTTTTTTCTTTTCCTTTTACAGTCATTGTATTTACTTTTAATACTTTTACTTCAAAAAGTTTCTCTACAGCTTTTGCAATATCAATTTTTGTTGCTTTTTTATTTACTTTAAAGGTATACTTTCCTTCTTGTAATCCATCATTACTTTTCTCTGTAATAATTGGCTCAATTATAATATCTTCTGGCATCATTTATGCGTACACCTCCTCTAATTTTTTAACAGTATCTAAAGTAATTACTAAGTTTTTGTATTTTAATAAATCATAAACATTTATTGTATTTACTAAACTTGTTTTTACTCCTTCAATATTTCTTGCAGATTTTTGAACGTTTTCATTCTTTTCAGGTAATACTATTAATGCTTTACCTTCTACTTTTAAGTTTGTTAAAGCTTTAGCCATTTCTTTTGTTTTGATTTCTTTAAGTTCTAAATTATCAACAACAAATAATTCATTTTCTAAAACTTTTGAACTTAATAATGATTTAATTGCAAGTCTCTTTTCTTTTTTATTTACTGTATATTTGTATGAACGTGGTTTTGGTCCTAGTGCAATACCACCTTTAATCCATTGTGGAGCTCTTATACTTCCTTGTCTTGCTCTACCAGTACCTTTTTGTCTCCATGGTTTTCTTCCACCACCACGAACTTCAGCTCTTGTTTTTGTGCTTTGAGTACCTTGTCTTTGATTAGCTAAAAAGTTAACTAAAACATTATGTACTACAGCTTCATTTGGCTCAATACCAAAAATTTCTTCTTTTAGTTCTACTGACTTAACTTTCTTTCCTTCTATATTGTATACATCAATACTTGGCATTTTCTTTTTCCTCCTTCCTTATGCTTTTACACTTGTTTTTAATTTTAATATTGCGCCTTTAGCTCCTGGTACACTACCTTTAACTAAAATTGCATTTTTGTCTAAATCTACTTTTACAACATCTAAGTTTTGTATTGTTACAGTAACTCTTCCCATATGTCCTGGAAGTTTTTTACCTTTAAATACTCTACCTGGAGTTGATGTTGGTCCCATTGAACCTGGTCTTCTGTGATACATAGATCCATGTCCCATAGGTCCTCTAGATTGTCCATGACGTTTAATAACACCTTGGAATCCTTTTCCTTTTGAAGTTCCTTGTACATCAATTTTGTCTCCAGCTACGAAAGTATCAACCTTTATTTCGTCTCCTACATTAACTCCATCGATTGCATCTACTCTAAATTCTCTTAAATGTTTCTTTAAAGCTAATTTTGCTTTTGCAAAATGACCTTTTTCTGGTCTATTTAATTTGCTTTCTTTTACATCACCAAATCCTAATTGAATAGCATTGTAACCATCTGTTTCTATAGATTTAACTTGTGCTACTACGCAAGGACCAGCTTCTATTACTGTTACTGGAATAACTTTTCCTGCTTCGTCGAAGATTTGAGTCATTCCAACTTTTCTTCCTATTAATGTTTTCATTTTCAAATTTCCTCCTAACTATTGGCTGATATAAATGACTTTTCATTTTTACTTATCAGCTTGGTTTTAATTTTCTTTTTAAGGTTTTTTAATTTTCAAGTTTCATAATTATAACTTAATTTCAATATCAACACCTGCTGGTAAGTCTATTTTCATTAGACTGTCTACAGTTTTTTGTGTTGGATAAAGAATATCAATAACTCTTTTATGTGTTCTCATTTCAAATTGTTCTCTTGAATCTTTGTGTTTGTGTGGAGAACGTAATATTGTTATTATTTCTTTTTCTGTTGGTAGTGGAATAGGACCTGAAACCTTTGCTCCTGTTCTTTTAGCAGTATCTACTATTTTTTCAGCAGACTGTTCTAAAACTACATGATCATAAGCTTTTAATCTTATTCTGATTTTTTCGCTTGCTACCGCATTTTTTGCTACTGTTGCCATGTAAATTTCCCTCCTTAAATATTTTATTTTTGGTCGGAAAGTTATAAACGCACCCTGGTGTTTCTTATTTTTCAATAGAAAAGCCCAAGTTTGCATGAATATTCTTGGGATAAGTGCTTTAATATTTATAAAACTTACCGCCTTGGTCTAAGCCACGACATACTCCATAAGAGTTCCCTCCAACCCTTTATTTCAAAGGTTGTAGCCACATCTTACTTCATCGCTAATCTTACATGCCTTACTATTATATACTGTTTTTTCAGTAAAGTCAACCCATTTTACCCTTATTTTTACATTTTTTATTTAAAAAACATTAAAACATTAATTTTAGTATACAAAAAAGATACCCTATATTTTAGGATATCTTTTTATTTATTATTCTGCTGAATCTTCTGCATTAACTTCTTGCACAGCTTCCTCAGTTTCTGGGGCATTATATTTTTCGAATATAGCATCTTCTATTTTCTTTCTTGTGTCAGAATTAATAGGATGAGCTATATCTTTGTGTTGCCCATTTAAAGTTTTTCTGCTAGGCATAGCAATAAATAATCCATTAGGTCCTTCGATTACTTTGATTTCATGAACAACGAATTCATTATCAAAGTAAACAGAAGCAACAGCTTTCATTCTGTTTCCTGAATTTACCTTTTTTAAATGTACATCTGTAATTTGCATTTTGAGCACCGCCTTCCAATGTTATAAAAATTTTGTACATAATCTTTTGTATGTACAAGTATATTATTCACCAAAAAGATTTTTTTTCCTTCTTATTTTTACAATTTTATTATAATTTTATATTTATACTTTAATTTTTTTTAAAATATTTTTTCTTCAATAATAATAATACGGTTTTAAATGTATTATTTAACAATTTCAGTAAATAATACATATAATAAGTATAATCTTAAATCTCTGCTATACACTTTCCATTCATCTATATTTTTAAAAATTTAAATAATTAAATTATAATTTTTATACTGCAGTAAAAAGTTATAATTATTATCAAAAGGATAATTAAAATAATAATAAATAATGACTATAAATTTGAATAATTTAGTATAAATTATTGAAAAATAGGAGTTTTAAGTATATAATTACGAATATAAAATAAAGGAGCGTGGCAATTTTGGCTAATTTAGATGAATTAAGACAATATAAAAATATACATATGCTTGGAATAGGTGGTACTAGTATGAGTGGTATTGCCGAAATATTGAAAAATTGGAATTTTAATGTAACAGGATCAGATTCAACTCCTTCTGAAAACACAGACAAATTAATAAAACATGGTATAAAAGTTACAATTCGGTCATGATATTCGGAAGTTTATCTAGATCAGATGTTGTTGTTTATTCTGCTGCTATACCTAAAGATGATATTGAAATGCAAAAAGCTCATAGTCTTCATATACCTACAATTGAAAGAGCAGATTTTTTAGGTATTATTACAAAAGCATTTAATGAAACTATTTGTGTGTCTGGAACACATGGAAAATCGACAACTACTTCTATGTTATCAATATGCTTTTTAGAAGCTTGCATGGATCCATCTGTTCAAGTTGGTGCTATTGTAAAACAATTAGATGGAAATTATAGAGTTGGAAACAGTGAGTATTTTATTTTGGAAGCTTGTGAATATGTTGAAAGCTTTTTAAAATTTTACCCAAAAACCGAAGTTGTTTTAAATATTGATAATGACCATTTAGATTACTTTAAAGATATGGATCATATTATTAATGCTTTTATTAAATATGTAAAATTACTACCTGATGATGGTTTGTTAGTTTTAAATGCAGATGACGCAAATTGTGCAAGTCTTTTCCGTTTTACAACTGCAAAAACAGTTACTTATGGCATTCAAAACGAGCATGCAAACTTCGTAGCACGAAATATAAACTACGATGCTAACGGATTTGCAAGTTTCGATGTATACTATAACAACACATTTTATAAATCTTTCAAATTATCAGTTCCAGGTATGCACAATGTTTTAAATGCTCTTGCATGTATTTGTGTTTGCCATTCATACGGATTAGAAAAAGAAGATATAAAAAACGGTTTATTAAAATTCACTGGTGCCCATAGAAGATTTGAATTTGTTGGCACTTATAATAACATTAAAGTTTATGATGATTATGGTCATCACCCTACCGAAATTGAAGCTGTTGCAAATGCTTTAAAAAAGAAAAAGTACAATCAATCTTGGGTTATATTCCAACCACATACTTATAGTAGAACTAAGGCTCTACTTCATGATTTTGCAAAAGCTTTAACAAACTTTGATAACATTATTATTACAGATATTTATGCTGCAAGAGAAAAAAATAACTGTGATATCACATCTAAAGATTTAGCAAACGAAGTCGCTAAACTTGGTAAAAAAGCATATTATATTAAGGACTTTTCTGAAATTGCAAATTTTATAAGAAAAAATGCTATTGGAAATGATATTGTTATAACTCAAGGTGCTGGTACTGTAACAAAAATTGGTCCAATGATTATAAACAAAAAAGAAGTATAATTCCAATACTTCTTTTTTGTAATACTTAATTTTTATAATCTACTACATTTAATATAGGATAATTAAATTCTATTTCTTTAATATCTTCTGATAGTCTTCCAATCTGTTTATGATTTTTTTCTATCTCAGTAGACCCTTTTAAAAAATATTTATATTTTAGATCATTTGTTATTTTTCCTTTTCCAATTATAATTGGATCATCCCAAGTAGTATCTACTGCATACCAGTTTCCTTCTATATAAACTGCATTCCATGCATGCTTTTGTGTATCTCCATTTTCATCGGTAACATCTCCGCAAATAATAACGCATGGTACTTCAAGTTCATCTAATAAATATTTGTATGCTTTTGCATACCCTTCACAGACAACTTTGTTTTCAACGATTGCTCCATAAATATTATTATTATTGTTATTTTGCATATTAATATCATAGTCAATATTGTCAATTAGCCAATTATGTATATATAATGCCTTGGCAAAACTACTACTGTCACTTGGTATGTCTTTAATTATTTCTTCTTTCTTTTTTGTAACCTGATCTGTACGGTTCTTGACACTATATGTTGCATTTTTCTGATTATTTGAATTTTCTTTGTTATTTAGAAAAAACTCATATGTTGTCTTTTTTCCAATAGTAATTGCTTTAGTAGTTAAGTAAATGTTTTCTACATTTACGCAAAACACTTCTGGATGATCTAATCTAAAAGCACTCCACGCATTTTGAAAAGATAAATTTATTACTTCTTTTCCATTTGCTTCCTTTATTGCATTTGATAAATTATTTGATAATTTAATTTCATAGTTTCCAGTTTCAATTTTATCAATATTATCTAATATACTTTTATAAATAATTTTTGAATAGACATCTAATTGTTCGTAATAATAATTATCTAGCTTGCCTATGTATTCACCATCCACAACTGTATCTTTGCTACTTTTTAATAATCTTTTTATTTCTTCTTCTGAATACATATCTTCACTATCACCTGTAATATTGTTTTTTACTAAAACTGTTATATCTGTCAAAAATTCCTTTATTTGATTATTATAACATCTTACTATATAACTAGTTGATATAATTATTATTAAACATATTAAAATTCTAATAGCTTTTTTCATATATAATTAGTCCTCTTTTCCATTATTATTATACCATATATTTTATGAATTAAAATAGAGTTTTTATTATATTTATAATAAGTTACTATCTTTACTAAATTTATTGTGAAAAACCTTTTTAAAAAAATTATATAAAATATAATTAATAATTTTAATTTACTAAAACTTTTAAAGCTCAAATATGTAAAAATCTCTTATCTTACATATTTAAGCTTTAATTTTTAAACTACTAACTATAAAATATTTATACTATTAGTTTATGCAAACTTCAGTTATGATATTAGTAATATATTATATTTTATTTGCAGAATCTGTGTTTACCAATTGTAACTGTTTGTGGTCTAGACCATATCCACTTATTGGTTGCAGTTGATGGATTAAAGTAATAAATTGCTCCATATGATGGATCCCATCCATTTAAAGCATCTTGAGCTGCTTTTCTTGCAGTATCATTAGGAGTTAGATTTATTTGTCCGTCATTCACAACATTAAATGCTCCACTTTGATATATTACTCCTGGTATACTATTGGGAAAAGATGAATTTTTGACTCTATTCAAAACCACAGCCCCTACTGCAACTTGCCCAGTATAGGGCTCTCCTCTTGCTTCTCCATAAATTAATCTACTAAGCAAATTTAAATCGCTTGAGTTTGTGCTAGAATTACCAGTTGATGTATTAGATGATGAAAAAATTCCCATTGCTTCTAATGTCTTCTTACCTGCTATTCCATCTGCTACAAGTCCATTTTTGGATTGAAACCACTTAACTGCTGAAAGGGTTTGACTTCCATATATTCCATCTACATTTCCACTATAATATCCCCATCTTTTTAATTTTGTCTGAATTTGTATTACTTCATTTCCTCTGGAACCGTATTTGGATAATGCTAATATTTCATCATTTCTAAAGAAAACGTTATAAGATATAAAAAGAATGAATATACTTCCGATAATAAAAATATTCCTTACTTTTTTATTTTTAAACATAAAATTTCACCTCATTTATTCCATATTTTTTCCTAAAAGAGGTGAAATTATACTTTATAATTTAAAATATACCTATTATATTACCTTTTTCATCAATATCAATTTTTTCAGCAGCAGGTCTTTTTGGAAGTCCTGGCATAGTTAACATTTTTCCGAGTATAAACTACTATAAATTCAGCACCAGCCTTTATTTCAATATCGTTTATATGAATATAGAAAGGCTCCTTGCATTCTAAATTCTTTGGATCATCTGAAAAAGAAAATGGAGTTTTTGCAATACAAATAGGCAGTTTTTCATATCCTAATTTTTTTATTTTTTCTATTTTATTTTTAACATTTTCTGAACATTTAATACCTTCTGCTCCATAAATCTCAACACAAACTTTTCTGATTTTTTCTTCTATAGAATTATGTAATTCATAAATATAATTAAAATTATTATTTAAGTCAGTTAAAGATACAACCTTGCAAGCTAAATCTTTTGCACCTTTAGATCCTTGTCCCCAAGATTCAACTAGACTTATTTGTATGTTATTTTTATTTAAGACTTCTTCTAAAAAATTAATTTCTTTTTTTGTATCATAATTAAACTTATTTATTGCAACAATTACATTTAATTTAAATTTATTTTTTATATTATCTATATGTTTTAGCAAATTATGTATTCCATTTTCTAGAGCAACTAAATTTTCATTTTCAATTTCTTCTTTTTTTGCTCCTCCATGATATTTTAGTGCTTTTATTGTTGCAACGCAAACAACTGCATCTGGCACTTTTCCTAGCTTTCTACATTTTATATCTAAAAATTTCTCTGCTCCTAAATCTGCTCCAAATCCAGCTTCTGTAACAACATAATCAGCTAATTTTAATGCCATTTTCGTTGCAATTAAACTATTACATCCGTGTGCAATATTGGCAAATGGTCCACCATGAATTATCCCCGGAGTATGTTCTAATGTTTGAACTAAGTTGGGGTTAAATGCATCTTTTAATAGTACAGTAAGTGAGCCTTCAGCTTTTAAATCTTTTACTTTAATAGGCTCTTCCAGACTATTATAGCCTATTATAATATTGCCAATTCTTCTTTTTAAGTCCTGTAAGTTTTCAGCTAAGCAAAATACAGCCATAATTTCTGAAGCAACAGTAATATCAAAGCCATCCATTCTAGGCTCCATATTTTTTTCACCAGAAAGACCTGTATTTACTTTTCTTAATTGTCTATCATTCAAGTCTACACATCTTTTCCAAGTAACTGTTTTTATATCTAAAGCATTTCCTTGAAAAATGTGATTATCGATAATGGCAGATAGTAAATTATTTGCTGTAGTAATTGCATGAATATCACCTGTAAAATGTAAATTAATATCTTCCATAGGAGCAACTTGAGAAAAGCCTCCCCCAGTTGCTCCACCTTTTAGTCCAAAAACAGGTCCAAGTGAAGGTTCTCTAAGAAGTACTATTGATTTTTTTTCAATTGCCTGCAATCCATCTGCTAAACCAATTGCAGTTGTAGTTTTCCCTTCTCCTAATGGTGTTGGGTTAATAGCTGTTACTAATATAAGTTTTCCGTCCTTATCATCTTTCTTTTTTTCATAAACACTGTAATTTATTTTTGCTTTATACTTTCCATAGCATTCTAATTCTTCTTCACTTATATCAATTTTTTTAGCTATATTTTCTATTTTATCTAATTCAACACTATTTGCAATTTCTATATCATTCACTACTAATCATCTCCTTTTAGACGTTAAATAATTAGCCCAACTATAATTCCTATTATTGCTCCAACTACCACTTGTGTTGGTGTATGACCAAGTACCTCCACTAGCCTTTCTGATACTTGCACGCCTGATAGCCCTGGTGTTTCAATTATCTTGTTTAATAATTTAGCCTGTTTTCCTGCCGCTCTTCTAATTCCAGCTGCATCATACATAACTACAAAAGCAAAAACCACAGACACTGCAAATATTGGTGTTTCAATGCCTTGTGACTTTCCAACCATTGTTGCCAAACATGTTACCACCGCTGAATGAGAACTTGGCATTCCTCCAGCTCCCATTATTCTTTTAAAATTAAACTTTTTCGTTTTTACTAAGTCATAAAAAACTTTAAAAGTTTGTATACAAAACCATATTAAAAATGGTGTTAGTAAATATTTGTATTGTATAAAAAAATTCATATGCTTCTAATCCCCTTAAAATTAAAACTAACAAGCTAAAGTATAGCTCAATTTGATTCTATGTTAAAATCTTGTTCTTTTACTTCATTTTCGTTTCCTGAAACTAACATTGAAATCTTTTTTTCTGCTTTATCTAGAATCTCATTACATTTTTTTGAAAGTTTAATTCCTTCTTCAAACTTTTCTACAGATTCATCTAGGTTTAATTTTCCGCTTTCTAATTCATTTGCAATGCTTTCTAGACTTTTCATAATATCTTCAAAACTCATATTATCTATTTCCAATTTAACATTTCCTCCTATTGTACTTCAAATTCTCCAGTTTCTACGTTTACTGCATACCATGCAAAAATTGCTGTTGTTGAAGAATCATTTACTGTAACTATATATCTACCCTTGGCGTCAATTCCCATAGTTACAAAATAAACGCCTTGTTCATTTCCCCAATTTTTCTTCACAATATTAATTGCTTTATCTTCATTTGTTGCACCCGTAATTTCACTGCTATTATTATTTGATATATTTTCGTTTGTTTTGTTCTCAGTAGTATTATTTTGTATCTCATTTTCTTTATTATCTACAACGTTTTCTTCTGTATTTTTAACCTCATTTTCTGAGTTATTAGTGTTAACAGTATTATTTTCTATTTTATTCTCATTATTCACACTATTAGAAACTGTTTCAGAAGAATTGTTTTGTTTAATAATTTTATATCCATAAAATATCATTACAATCGCAGTTATTATTATTGTTACAATGATTATAATACCTAAAATTTTATTCTTCATTTTTATTTTTCTCCTTTTTCTAATATTTTTGCTCTTGAGAAGCCATCAATAAATCTAATATCTATCTCATCATCTACTTTTAATTCATTTATTGATTTTAATACTTCTTTTCCTTTTGTTGTAATACAATATCCTCTTGTTAATGTTTTAAGTGGACTTAAAGCATCAACTTTTGAAATTAATTTTATTGCTTTTTCTTTTTCTTTTACAATTCTGTTTGTAGTTGCCAGATGCATTTGTTTAATTATATTATCTAAGATAATATAATTATCATTAACCTGTTTTAGAGGATCTTTAAATGCTCTACTAGACATGCATTTTTCATATCTAAGTTTCATTATTTCTAATTTTTTTCTTAATGCTTGTTTATATCTTACTTCATATATATGTATTTTTTCCTTAATATCTTCTATATTGGGCACTGCAAGTTCTGCCGCAGCCGAAGGAGTTGGTGCTCTTAAATCTGCCACAAAATCTGATATTGTAAAATCTGTTTCATGTCCTACTGCAGAAATTATTGGGATTTTTGATTCATAAATTGCCCTTGCAAGTATTTCTTCATTAAAAGGCCATAGGTCTTCTAGTGATCCTCCTCCTCTTGCAACAATTAAAACATCTGCTAACTGTTTATTATTCATAAATTTAATTGCTTCTGCAATTTTTATAGCTGCTCCTTCTCCTTGCACTGGAACAGGATATAATAATATACGTACATTTGGATTTCTCCTTGTAGATACATTAATAATATCTCGAATAACTGCTCCTGTATTAGATGTTAAAACCCCTATTGTCTTTGGCATACATGGAATTTGCTTTTTATGTTCTTTTGAAAACAATCCTTCATTTTCTAGTTTTTGTTTCAATTTTTCATATTCACGATATAAATTTCCAATTCCGTCTTCCTGCATTGCTTTTACATATATTTGATATACACCATCTCTTTCAAAAACTGAAATGGAACCAAGTAGAAGTACTTTCATTCCATCTTTCGGGATAAAATTTAAATTTGTAGTATAACCTTTAAACATAATACATTTTATTAATGATTTTTCATCTTTTAATGTAAAATACATGTGTCCAGTATAATGATGTTTAAAATTTGAAATTTCACCTTTTACAAGCACATTATTAAGATATTCATCTGCATCTATTTTGTTTTTTATATATAGATTTAAATCAGATACTGTTATTGCATTATATTCCATTCTAATTATTTTTACTCTCCCTTAATATCATTTTGTTTGATAATACTTGCTAAAACACCATTAATAAAAGAAGGTGATGCATCTTCAGCATATTTTTTTGCAAGTTCAACCGCTTCATTTATAACAATTTTATAAGGAATATTTTTTTCATTTATCTCATAAATTGCAATTTTTAGTAATGTAATATCTACTTTTGAAATTCTTTCTATATTCCATCCTTTTTTTAAATTATCTGAAATAAGTTTTTCAATTTCTCTTTCTTTCGATTTTACTCCAAATAAAATATCTTTTATATAAGCTTTTACTTTTTCATCTTCTATTTCATTATTTTGACAAAATAATTCAAATTGCTCTTCTTCCATTTCTTTTTGAATTTGAGTACTGTACAATAGTTGAAATGCGAGTTCTCTTGAAGCTGACTTATTCATTTATCATCCCTTAACCTTTCTATTCTTGTATAATATTTTTTGCTGTTTCTATATTTTTCACTTTTACATTAATTTCTTTAACATCTAAATCTGATACCTTTTTTATGGCTTCTTTTACTTTCACTTGAATATTATTAGATAATTCCTTCATATTTGCCTGTTCTTTTGCTAATAAGCTAATATTAATAATAACATTATTTTCTTTGTCAAACTTAACTTTAGTTGTTACTTCTTGAGCACTTTCAAACCCTTTGATTACATTATTTACTAAATTCTCTATGGTTACTTTTGTAATAATAAGTTTTCCTTCTTCATTTTTAAGTAAAATATCATTTTTATAATAATCACTCTTTTTACTTATGAAGAAAATACATCTTATTGACATTAATATAAAAATAACACAAATTGCCAAGGCAATACTGCTATAAATAGTGTTATTTAATACATTCATAATTGAGTTTTGAACTAAATTAATATCAGCCCATCTAAATATCAATAAGCAGAAAATTAACGATAATATTAACATTATAATAGAATAAATTACTAAAATTATTTTCTCTATTAATTTCATTTTATTACCTTCCTTCTTTTGTATTTTTGTAAAACTTTCATTATTGTGTAATTCATATATTGGTTAATTAATTTATAATTTAAGACTTAAAAATGGCACGTGGCAATATTTTTGTAAACCCCCACGTGCCATTTTAACTAATTATTTGCTTCTTTATTTTCTAATTTATTAGTTGTATTTACACCTTGTACATGAACATTAACCTCTTCAACAGAAAGTCCTGTCATAGTCTCTACTGCTTTTTTTACTTTATTTTGAATTTCAAAAGCCACATCTGGTATTCTTGTTCCATATTCTACAATTATATTAACATCAATTTTTGTTGTCTTATCATTTACTTCTACTTTGATTCCTTTTGCTAAATTCTTTTTACCACTTAAAACTTCAGAAATTCCTCCAGCGAAACCTCCTGACATCTCATAAACTCCGTTTACTTCTGAAACTGCAACTCCTGCAATTACAGCTACAACATCATCTGCTATTTTTATATTGTTACTTTGTAATGCAATTTCTTCCTTATCTGTTTTTACTTCTTCATTTTCCATAAAAATTCCTCCTTTAAAAAACTATTAGCTATAAAGCTATTACTGTTTTAATATTTAACAATTTTTATTTTTTGTATATTAAGTATACCAATATATATAAAATTTTACAACTATTTTCGCAATTTTTTCATAATTAAAGTTTATATATATTACTTTACAAATTCAAGTATCTCTCCCACTGGAAGATTATTTCCTCGTAAGTAATCTTTAATATTCATTCTTCTTGCATTTTCTCCTTGAATTTCATTTACACTAATAATTCCATCTTTAGCTTTAATAAAAAGACCAATTTTTTCATCTGATATTAGAATTGTTCCTGCTTCAAGCTCTTCTAAACGATATTTATATGTTCTCCACTGTTCATCAAGATTTATAAGTTCTTCTTCATTTATTACATCTACATTCCAAATTTTAATCTTCTTTTCTTTTAAAAAAGTATAGGCACCCATAATTGGGTTTAAACCTCTTACCAGATTTTTAATTTGAGTTGCAGAATATTTTTCCCAATTAATTTGTGCAATTTCTTTTTTTAGCATTGGAGCTAAAGTAAAATTTTCATCTTGTTTTGTTCTTTTCAGTGTTCCATCTTCTATTCCCTTTAATGTTTCTACTAATAGCTTACCGCCGATTTTAGAAAGTTTTTCCCAAAGTTCTCCTGTTGTTTCATTTGCTTCTATTCCGAACTTCTTGTTTTAATAACATATCACCTGTATCCATTCCTTCATCCATATACATTGTTGTTACACCTGTTGTTTTTTCTCCATTTATAACTGCCCATTGTATAGGAGCTGCACCTCTATATTTAGGTAATAAAGATGCATGAACATTTATACATCCGTATTTTGGAATTTCCAAAATATCTTTAGGAAGAATCTTTCCATATGCTACAACACATATTACATCTGGTTTTAAATCTTTAATCTCATTTATAAATTCTTCATTATTTCTTACTTTTACAGGTTGATAGATTTTTAAGTTTTTTTCTAGTGCAAATTCTTTTACAGGAGAAGCTACCATTTTAAGTCCTCTACCTTTAGGTTTATCTGGATTTGTTACAACCCCTATAATATTATGTCCTGCATCAAAAATGCTTTCTAGTGACTCTTTTGCAAAGTCTGGTGTTCCCATAAACAATATTTTTAACATAACTCACTCTCCTACTCAATCTAAATCTATAGATTTTAAAGTTCCTGGCAATACCTTATCTACAAATAATATTCCATTCAAATGATCAATTTCGTGTGATAAAGCCTGTGCTAAAAGTTCCTTGGCAGAGATTTTAACTGGTTTTCCATTTTCGTCTGAGGCTTTTACTATAACTTCAGCAGGTCTTATAATTCTTCCAAACTGATTTGGAAAACTTAAACATCCTTCCTCTACTTCTTGTGTTCCTTTTTCCTTTATTATTTCAGGATTTACAAGTTTAATCGGTCCTTTACCATCATACAAATCTATAACCACTAATCTTTTAAGCAAACCAATTTGTGGAGCTGCAAGTCCAACGCCATCAAATTTGTGCATTGTATCTACCATATCATCTAAAATCTGTCTTATTTTATCATTTACTTCTTCTACTGTTTTAGATTTTTTTCTTAGTACTTCATCATTTTCTTTTCTTATTTCTCTAATTGCCATATATTATCTCATTCCTTTCTATTACAACATATTATTTGGATTTAAATCAATTATTATCCTTGTTAAATCAGATTTTTTTAGATTATAAAATTCTTCTTGTGTTTCGTTCATTAATTTTATTATAGTATCATCAAATTTACATTTTACAATTATTCTCCATCTATATTTATTTTTTATTTTGTCTATAGGTGATGGAACTGGACTATATAATAAAATTTTTAAATTATCTTGTTTCATTTTTTCTTTCATAAATATATGTATTTTTTTTGAAATTTGTATTACCTCTTTTTCATCTTTTCCCGTAATAAGTAGCATTATTATATCACAAAAAGGTGGATATTTCAAACTTTTTCTCAGTATTATCTCTGTATTGTAAAATAATTTATAGTTTTGCTTTTTGGCATATTCAATGCTAAAACTGTCTGGATTATAAGTTTGAATAATAACTCTTCCTTTTTCTTCTCTCCCTGCTCTTCCTGCTACCTGTGTTAAAATTTGGAAAGTCTTTTCATTTGCTCTATAATCTTCAATATTCAAACTACTATCTGCAGCTATTACTCCTACTAAAGTAACATCTTTAAAGTTAAGTCCCTTACTTATCATTTGAGTACCTATTAAGATATCATATTTATGACTACCAAAGTCTTCAATTATTTTTTCATGTTGTCCTTTTTTACTAGTGGTATCGACATCCATTCTAACTATTTTAGTGTCATATAATTTATGTAATTCTTCTTCTAGTTTCTCAGTACCAAGTCCATAGTCTTTGACATTTTCTCCACCACATTTAGGGCATTTATTATTTAATGGTACTGCTTTACCACAGTAATGACATTTTAGATTGTTACTACTTTTATGATAAGTATATGTAATATCACAGTTTGGACATTTCAAAGTATAACCACAGTCCCTGCAGGTTATTACTGAAGAGTATCCTCTTCTATTTAGAAGTAATATTACTTGTTCATTTTTAGCTAGTTTTTCTTTTATCTTCTCTTTTAAAATACTTGATAATATGAAATTGCCTTTTTTTACTTCTTCTTTCATATCTACTATTTGGACTTTAGGAAGAGTACTAGATCCTACTCTAGTAGTTAGTGTTAGAAGTTCATATACTTTATTACCTGCTCTTGCCATTGATTCTAGACTAGGAGTAGCACTACCTAGTAATACTGGGCATTTATGATAGTTACTACGCCAAATAGCTATATTTTTGGCATTATACCTTGGATGATTTTCTTGTTTATATGAAGAAGTATGTTCTTCATCGATTATTATTACTCCAATATTAAATGGTACAAAGATAGCACTTCTTGTACCTATTACTATCTTAGATTTACCTTCGGTTATTTTTCTATATTCATCATATCTTTCAGTATCAGATAATTTAGAATGTAATACAGATATTATATTACCAAATCTAGAGATAAATTTACCTACTATTTGAGGTGTTAGCCTTATCTCTGGTACTAACATAATAGCGTTCTTTCCATTATTAATAGTCTTCTCTATAATATTCATA
>ERZ827478.67-NODE-67-length-108389-cov-20.416130_pt1 | contig 108389 bp, 96 predicted proteins | sample MGYA00519705_ERZ827478 | MGnify/ENA primary metagenome ERZ827478 (study PRJEB31778, sample SAMEA3449318) | human gut metagenome | biome: human gut; feature: human-associated habitat; material: faeces | place: United Kingdom | collected 2010/2012 ...
GGAGGGAAAGCCGGACTGGCTGCCCGGCTTTCCTGTCCAAATTTATTGTAATAGGAGGGATCAAGCATGGAGAAATTGAAGGTCGGAGTCATAGGAGGCACCGGCATGGTGGGTCAGCGCTACGTCACGCTGATCGCCAATCACCCGTGGTTCGAGCTGGCTGCTATCGCGGCGAGCGCGCGCAGCGCGGGCAAGACCTATGAGGAGGCCGTTGGCGCTAAGTGGGCGCTCGATGAGCCTATGCCCGAGTGCGCGAAGTCCATCGTCGTCAAGAATGCCGCGGACGTTGCGGACGTGGTGAAGGACGTCGATTTTGTCTTCTCCGCCGTCGATATGAAGAAGGAAGAGATCCTCGCCCTCGAGGAGGAGTACGCCAAGGCCGAGTGCCCCGTCGTCTCCAACAACAGCGCCAACCGCTGGACCCCGGACGTTCCGATGGTCATCCCCGAGATAAACCCCGAGCATCTCGCCGTCATCGCCGCGCAGAAAAAGCGCCTTGGCACCAAGCGCGGCTTCATCGCAGTCAAGTCTAACTGCTCCATCCAGAGCTACGTCCCGGCCCTCTCCCCCTTCAGGGCTGACTTCGGCCTCGACAAGATCCTAGTCTGCACCTATCAGGCCATTTCCGGCGCCGGCAAGACCTTCAAGACCTGGCCCGAGATGGTCGACAACGTCATCCCCTACATCGGCGGTGAGGAGGAAAAGAGCGAGCAGGAGCCCATGAAGGTCTGGGGCCGCGTTGAAAACGGCGTCATCGTGAACGCCGAGAAGCCGCTCATCACCGCACAGTGCCTGCGCGTCGCCGCGTCCAACGGCCACATGGCCGCCGTGTTCGTGAGCTTCGACAAGAAGCCCTCCATGGACGTGATGAAGGCCCGCTGGGCCGCCTACAAGGGCCGCGCCCAGGAGCTGGAGCTCCCCTCCGCGCCCAAGCAGTTCCTGCACTACTTTGAGGAGCCCGACCGTCCGCAGACCAGGCTGGACCGTATGAACGAGGGCGGCATGCAGATATCCATCGGCCGTCTGCGTCCCGACACCCAGTATGACTACAAGTTCGTCTGCCTCTCTCACAACACCCTGCGCGGCGCCGCCGGCGGAGCCGTTGAGCTCGCCGAGCTGCTGACCGCAGAGGGCTATATCACCGCCAAATAATCTGCGCGCATTCATCTAAGGAGGTTTATAAAATGGCAAAGACACCTATATTTACAGGCTCATGTACCGCCATAGTCACGCCATACCTCGAAAATGGCGTCGATTACGAAAAATATCAGGAGCTCCTCGACTTCCAGTACAAGGGCGGCACCTCCGCGATCCTTGTCTGCGGCACCACGGGTGAGAACCCGACCCACACCGAGGAGGAGCACGACCGTCTGGTGGAGCTCACCGTCGAGATGTGCGCGGGCAAGATGAAGACCATCGTCGGCGTCGGCGGCTACAACACCGAGCACGTTCTCGAGCAGGCCAAGCACGCCGAGATGTGCGGCGCGGACGGCATCCTCATGGTCACACCTTACTATAATAAGAGCACCCAGAAGGGCCTCATCGAGCACTTCACCTATGTCGCAGACCGCGTCAAGGTGCCGATGATACTCTACAACGTGCCCGGACGCACCGGCATAGGCATCAAGCCCGCCACATACAAGGTCCTCTCCCAGCACCCGAACATAAACGGCGTCAAGGAGGCCAGCGGCAACATCGCCGAGTACGCCCTGACCCGTTCCATGTGCGGGGACGACCTGGTGTTCTGGTCCGGCAACGACTCCGACACCGTGCCCATGATGGCCCTCGGCGCCTACGGCGTCATCTCCGTGGCCTCCAACATCATTCCGAAGGACGTCGCCCACCTCTGCGACCTCTGCCTCGCCGGCGACTTCAAGGCCGCGAGCGCCGAGTACTTCAGGCTGGCCGATTTCTTCGACAAGCTGTTCATCGAGACGAACCCCATCCCCGTCAAGACGGCCATGAACCTCGCCGGCATGAACGTCGGCAAGTTCCGCCTGCCGCTGGTGGATATGGACCCCGCGAACATCGAGAAGCTCAAGGTCTCCATGCGCGGCGTGGGACTCAAGGTGTAATCCCGGGGCAAGGAAGGTATTCTTATGCTAAAGATAATAGTCTCCGGCTGCAACGGCCACATGGGCCAGTGCGTTGTCTGCGGCTGCGAGGGGCTCGAGGGTGTGGAGGTCGTCGCGGGCTTCAACCGCACGCCGCTCAAGAAGAACTGCTTTGAGGTCTATTCCGACCCCATGAGCTACGAGGGCCCCGCAGACGTGGTCATCGACTTCTCCAACCCCGCCAACCTCGACGCGCTGCTGGAGTTCTGCCTGCTGAGGAAGATACCCATCGTCCTGTGCACGACGGGCTACTCCGAGGAGCAGCTGCACGACATCGAGAAGGCCGCGGCGCGGATACCGGTGTTCAAGTCCGGCAACATGTCGCTGGGCATCAACCTTATGATGCAGCTCGTGAAGCGCGCTGCCGCCGTGCTCGGCGAGAGCTTCGACGTCGAGATCGTCGAAAAGCACCACCGCCGCAAGGTGGACGCGCCGAGCGGCACGGCCCTGATGCTGGCCGACGCCGCCGCCTCCGCCCTGCCCTACGAGGCCGAGAACGTCTTTGAGCGCCACAGCGTCCGCCAGCCCAGGCGGCGTGAGGAGATAGGCATCTCCTCCGTCCGCGGCGGCACCATCGTGGGCGAGCACGAGGTCATCTTCGCCGGGCACGACGAGGTGTTCGAGATGAAGCACACCGCCCTCTCCCGCGAGGTCTTTGCCAGCGGCGCCATTGCGGCGGCGAAGTTCATCGCCACCGTCAAGGCCCCCGGCATGTACGACATGGACGACCTGCTCAGGGACGTCGTGAAATGAGATAAGCAAAAAAACACCCGCAGGCTTTAAAACCTGCGGGTGTTTTTTTATTTTCGCTTCACGCGGTCATGGCCTCGAGGGTCATGGCGGCGAGTTCCGGCATCGTGATGCCGAGCAGCTCCGCGCCCTTGGAGATGATGTCTCTGGAGCAGCCGGCGGCGAACTTCTTGTCCTTGAACTTCTTCATCACGGACTTGGCGTCCATGCCGTCAAAGCCCGTCGGGCGCAAGAGGGACGCCGCCCAGATGAGGCCAGTGAGCTCGTCCGTGGCGAAGAGGATCTTCTCCATATAGCGCTCCGGCTCCACGTCGCTGCAGATGCCCCAGCCGTGGCTGACGACGGCGTGGATGACGCTCTCGTCTATGTCCAGCTCCCTGAGCAGGGTGTCGGCGCGCTTGCAGTGCTCCTCCGGCCACTGCTCGAAGTCTATGTCGTGCAGTATGCCTACGGCCTGCCAATAGTCCTCGTTGCCGGCGTCGTACTTTCCGGCCAGATAGCGCATGACCTTGCCGACGGTCTCCGCGTGCTGGATGTGGAAGGCTTCCTTGTTATAGCGCTTTGTCAGCTCCAGCGCCTGCTCGGGAGTGGGAATGTAGCTCATTTGTCTTTACCTCCGCTAAACCTAAAACTTTATTGCACAATATTACGCCTCTTGCTCCGAAATTGCAAGCGGTTTCGACTCCTTGAACCCGCACACGGCGCGGTTCGCCACGGCGTCCAGCCAGCAGCACAGGCCCTTGGTCTCCGTCACGCGGAACATGTGGGAGAGCTCCGGCATGCCCGAGCATATCTCGTCGAAGAGGTTCGGGCCCTGGATGAGGGCGGGGTTATATTTTAGCGTGCGCTTGTCGTTCCAGATGGCGCAGTAGAAGATGTTGGCCTCCACGAGGTCCTGGAACATGTGGCTGCCGTAGCTGAGCTCCGGCATATAGCCCGCGCTGTCGTCCGAGACCTCGCACACTCCGGCGAAGCCGGAGATGTCCGCAAAGGAACAGGGCACGCCCAGCTCCGGCGAGCTGGTGCCGAGCCGCCCGGGTGCGAGCAGCAGCAGATTCTTGCCCTTACCCTTGTAATAGCGGTTTATCAGCCCAACGGCTGTGGCTGCCATGCGCTTTTTGGCGTAGGGGTATTCGTAATACGCCTTGGCGTCTATCTGCACCACGACGTCGATGTCCGTCACGGAGGACATGCCCATCGAGGAGTTGTCGAGGTCGAAGAAGGTGTCCTCGTCCGGGAGCTTCGGCACCGACACCTTGCCGCCGGGCTGGCCGACATAGAGCGGGCGGCACTGGAGGATGTTTATGACGAAGTCGCCCTCCTCGGTGTTGACGGAGTACTCTATGTCCACGGGCGTGCCGTAGACGTTCTCCAGCGTCTTGAGCAGCGAGCGCATTATCTGCGGGAACTTGGTGTTCTCCAAAAAGCCCTGGCAGCTTATGAACCAGACCTCGTCCTTGATGCCTATCTCGCGCAGGGCCGCCTCGGCCTCGTAGTCGCGCTCGAACATCAGGGTGTGGAACCAGTCGGGCAGGAAATGGTGCACCTGGTCGACGCTGACGCTGCGCAGGGTCTGGCGCTCGCGGTCGATGACGTCCACGGTGTGCTGGGAGAAGCGGTGCCGGTCCGCGACGCTCGAGTGCGTGCGCGCTGCCGGGCGGTCGAGGTTCACGAGGCGGGGATAGTCGTCCTCCGTCCGGTCCACGGCCTTTGTGCCGAGGCCGACGACCAGGCGTAGCATGCCCGCCGTGGGGTCGGCGTCCGGGCTGGTCTTGTAGAGGCAGCGGCTGTAGCCCACGCCCGCCGCGCCGGGCAGGAAGTACGGCCCGGCCCAGGAGCCGGAGACGCGCTGGACGAGTATGGACATCTGCTCGTCCTTTTTCTCCAGCCCGCGCTGGAGCCGGTACTCTAGCGCGGAAATGTCCATCGTGCTGGCGTAGACCTGGCGCACCGCGTCCTCAAAGGCCTTGAGCCGGGTCTCCAGCGTGCCGAAGTTCACGCAGAACACGGACTCATACTTGCCCGCGAAGGCGTTGCCGAAGCCGTCCTCCAGAAAGCTGGAGGAGCGCACGATTATCGGGCTCTGGCCGTAATAGGTGAGCATGGCCTTGAACTGCTCGCGGATGTTCTCCGGGAAGCTGCCGGAGAGCAGTGCCTGTTTGAGTTCCTCGGCCTTGGAGAAATAGCCCTCGGGCGTGCGCTGCTCTATCCTCGCGCGCCAGCAGTTGTTGCTGACGATGTAGGTGTAAAAGACGTCGGAGCCTATATAGAAGGAGTCGTGCGGCTCAGTGTGCTCGCGGAACTCAGGCAGGCAGACCTCGGCTATCTTGCGCGCGAGCAGCATGCCGCAGGCCTTGCCGCCTATGGCGCCGGAGCCTATCATGCGGTCGCGCAAGGAAAAGTAATCCTTCGGCTCGAAGAGCTGGTGGATTAGCTTCTGCACGTGCGGGTCCTTGGACATCATGCTCTCTAGTATCTTGCGCTCCGTCTCGTCGCGGAAGCGGCCGCGGCCGAACTCGAGCTTGGCCATGGCGAAGAAGCGGTCGTGGCTGTCGAGATTCTGGTCCTGGGTGTGGGTGGAGATGTCGTCGAGCAGCTTGTAGTAGCGGCTGAGCGCGACGCCGCCGTCCAGCGGGCGGAAGGGGCCGCCGCCGCGGCTGACGTGAGGGAGATATATATTCATCGTGTCGCGCCCCATGGCCTTGAGCGTGTGGATATACACCGCGCTGTCGCTCATGTAGACGTCTATGAGCACCTGGGTCGTGTCCCGGATGCTGGCCGAAGTCTCAAAGGAGTGACGCCCGCGGATTATCGGGAAGTACGCCACGGTGTTGAGCTCATAGAGGTACGGGCAGGTCACGCGGAAGAAGTTGCCCATCATCTGGTCCGTATGCCAGGCGACCTGCAGCTCGGAGAGGCAGTCGAAGATGTAGAAGGCGCCCTCCCCTTCCTCGGTTATGCGGTTGTAGATGTCCACGGTGAAGGGCTCGAAGCCGAGCATGGGGTCGAACTCGTACACCTTCAATCCCGGCTGAGGGCTGAACATGCTCTCGTGCCGCGCGTAGTGCATGTATATAAGGTTGCGCCCGTCCTTGAGCGACTGCTTGGCAAAAGCCTCCGCGAAAAGCCGGTACTCGTCCAGCGTCGAGACCTGCCAGACGACGTTGTCGCCCATTCGGATGTAGTCGAACACCTCATCCACGCCGGGGTAGCCGCTCGGTATTCTTTCAAACGCCATTCCCTTCGCCTCCCTCGCATTTTCTTCCTTTTATTTTACTATACGGCTGACCGAAATTCACCACATTTTTTGCATTTTCCTTGTGAACCTTCTGTCAAAAGCCCGTCCAGACGCCTGTGCGCAAGAACGCGGCGGCGCGTTCGTCGGCCCGGTCCGTGATCTCGTCGTCGAGGCCCATCAGGCGCAGGAGCTGTATGGCGTTGCGCGTCTCGGTCTTGCCGGGGCGTACGCGGTAGTCGAAGCTCATACCCTCGTCGGTGACCGTCTCCTCAAAGTGCAGCATGGCGTATTCGCCCGCGAGGATGGTGCACAGCTCGAGGTCGTGCGTCGCCGCGATGCACAGCGCGCCGGAGCGCCGGAGCGCGAGCAGTATCTCGCTCGCGGCGGAGATGCGCTCTATGGTGTTGGTGCCGCGCAGCACCTCGTCCACGGCGCAGAGCACCGGCTCCCCAGCCTCGGCGGCGTCGAGGATGCGCTTGGTGGCGAGTATCTCGGCGATGTAGTAGCTCTCGCCGGAGAGGATGTCGTCGCGCAGAGCCATGGCGGAATAGACGTGGAAGGCCGCGCCGCGGTAGCTCGCGCCCGGGCAGGTGCAGGCGGTCTGTGAGAGCAGCGCCGCGAGCAGGGCCGTGCGCAGGTAGGTGGATTTTCCCGAGGCGTTGGAGCCGGTCACCAGCGCGGGGCGGTCGAGCGCGAGGTCGTTCGGCACCGGGCTGCGCAGCAGCGGGTGCACCAGGCTTTCGGCCTCCACGTACCTCTCCCCTGTCTCGAAGTCCAGCTCCGGCTCGCACCAGAGCGGCATGCTCTCCCGCTAGGAGGCCACGGCTATGGCGGCGTCCACGCGGCCAAGCGCTTCGAACACGGCGAGGATATCGTCCTGCAGGCCGTCCAGCTTGTTCTTGAGGTACTCGAACATGATGAGGTCGAGCAGCAGCGCGGAGGTCACGATGTCGCCCGACATGTCGGAGCTCCTGGCCGGTATGCTGCCGAGGGCCATGAGCGGTCTGAGCCTCGCGAGGGATCCATACGCTTCGGAGAGGCACTCGTCGAGCTCGGCATAACCCAGGCGGCGCAGTTTTCGCATAGTAAAGGCCATGGACACGCTGAAGTTCACCGTGTCGATCTCCGCCTGGCAGTGGCGGAGGTTCCACTCGTGCAGCATGACGTTGAGCGCGAAGAGGGCGAGCGTGATGAGCAGGCCCTTGGCGCCCAGCCATATTAGCGAGAGCGGCGAGCACAGCAGCGAGAGGGCGAGCAGGATGTAGATGACCATCGTGAAATAGCCGCTGCTCTCCGGCGCGAAGATGCTGCACACGTCCGCACGGCGGAAGCGGCCGAGGCAGCCGAGCAGGAACTGCGTCTCCTCCCGCTCGCGCTCGTTTTTCTCGGCGAAGTGTATCAGCCTCTCGCGCCGGGCGTACTCCTCCGCGTCCATCGCCGGGGTGCGGAGCATGTAATAGAGCCAGTGCTCGCCCGGGGTGGAGACGCCGGGGTTGATGCGCTTGAACACCCGGTCCATGTCGAGGTCGGACCAGGTGACGTCGTCCACGCGGAAGGTGTCCGGGTCGTGCTCGCGCATGTGGTCGTAGTAGCTGCGTATCGTGGCCATGTCGCCCGCGGAGTAAAAGGGGTCGGGCGTCCGGCCGTAGTTCTCGCGCAGCGAGCGCCTCAGGTTTTTCTTGTAGCTCACAGAGCCGAAAAGGCCCATTCAAAGCGCCTCCTTTTGGCTTCCGGCCTGAGATTCGCTCAGGCTCTTTTCAAAGAGGTCCAGGAAGAGCCTCGCGGCGCCGCCGCTCTCGGGCAGGTACAGCGCGCCGAAGGAGAGCGGATCAAACTCGCTGAGCGGCACCTTTACCAGCTCCGGCGGCAGCGTGTTCGGCATGTCCACCGACACGGAAAAGGCGTAGCCGGCCAGCACCAGAGGTATCAGCAGCTCCTGATTGTCGCAGAACATTATCTGGGGCGTCTCACGGCTGCCGGTGACCAGGCTCTGTATGGCAAAGAGCGGCGGAGGACACACCGGAGGGCGGCAGGTGGCTATCCTGCCCGCCTCGCGAAGCTGCTCGAGCGTGAGGGACTCGCATTTTGCGAGCGGGTGCTCGGGGTGGAACACGCACACAGGACGACAGCGCAGAAGTTCACGGTAACGCGCCTTGGACGGGGCAGTGTCCTTCTCAAAAGTAAAGATGACATGCAGCTCCCCGTCCGAGAGCAGGCTCTCCAGAGTGTCGTGCGGTATCAGCCGCAATATGGGCAGCACCTCCGGGTTGAGTTCGCGCAGCTTTGTCAGTGCGGGGACTATGAGGCGCAGTTCCGCCGTGTTGCGGCAGCCGATTATGAGCCTCTTTTGAGTTATCTGGCTCATCTCCTTCAGGCGAGCCTTGGAAAACTCGGATATTTTGAGTATCTCGCCCGCGGACTGCGTGAACATGTAGCCCTCCTGAGTCAGGCGCACGCTCTTGCTGGTGCGGTGGAAAAGCTTCACGCCCAGCTCGTCCTCGAGCGTGTTTATCTGGTGGCTGACCGCAGGCTGGGTTATCCTCAGATGCTCCGCCGCGCGCGAGAAGTTCAGAAAGTTGGCCACAGTTACAAAGCACTCGAGCTGTGTTGTGTTCACGCCGCGTCCCTCCCAGGCAAATTTTAAATAAATGTGAACGATAAAAGTCTTTTATTGAATATAGCATATTTGAATTTCACATACAAGCCGCATTGTGCTATAAAAGCTATCGTTCAAAACAATTAGCCCTATAACTACAATACCGAGAAGAGGCAAACGCATGGCACAACACATTGATGAGAACCGGCTCGTGCACGACAACCGGCTCATAAGCATCAAGATGGAGCAGCTGGCAAACAGCGCGTTGGCCAAGTCCGAGCTCACGGCGGTGCAGGCGCACATCCTGCAGTACATCCTGGGCCGCTCCGAGTCCGGTACCACGCTCACGGCCATCCACCGCGAGTTTGACTGCTCCATGGGTTCGCTCTCCTGCATACTCAAGCGGCTGCGAGAAAAGGGCTACATCCGCATGGAGGGCTGCAAGAGCGACGACAGGCAAAAGCTCATTTTTGCAACAGAAAAAGGCGAAGAGTCCAGCGCGTTTCTCAACCGCGCGCTTGGCTCCGTCAAAAAGCGGGCCTACGGCTGCTTCACCGCATCCGAGCTCGCGCAGCTCGACGGGCTCCAGAAGAAAATGCTCCGGAACCTGTCCGAGCTTGCGAAACCACAGCAATTGGAGGGATCTGAAAGATGAAAACCGTACTGCATCAGCTTGGCCGCTACAAGCGCGACACGCTGCTCTGCATTGGACTGACCACCTTTGAGGTGATTATGGAGATACTCCTCCCCTTTATCACCTCTATAATCATCGACCAAGGTCTTGAGGCCTCGAACCTTCCGGTGGTATACCGCTACGGCATACTCATGGTGGTCATGGCCTTTTTGAGCCTGGTCTTCGGCGCTCTCGCGGGCAAGTTCGCCGCCAGCGCCTCAGCCGGCTTCGCCGCCAACCTGCGCGAGTCGATATACAGCAACATACAGACCTTCTCGTTCTCCAACATCGACAAGTTCAGCGTTCCCGGCCTCGTCACCAGGATGACCACCGATATCACTAACGTACAGAATGCGTTCATGATGCTCATCCGCATAGCCGTCCGCTCCCCGCTCATGCTCATATTCAGCTATGCCATGTGCCTCATTATCAGCCCCAGCCTGAGCCTCACCTTCCTCATAGCCGTGGTGTTCCTCGCCATAGTGCTCGGCGTCATAATGGTCGTGACGATGAAGATATTCAATCAGGTCTTCAGCAAGTACGACGACCTGAACGCCAGCGTGCAGGAGAACGTCTCCGCCATCCGCGTGGTCAAGGCCTTCGTGCGTGAGGACTACGAGTGCGGCAAGTTCTCCAAGGCCTCCAAGACGCTCTACAAGATGTTCGTCAAGGCCGAGGGCCTGCTCTCCCTCAACAACCCCGCGATGATGATCGCCGTCTACTTCTGCATCATCATGGTCTCCTGGCTCGGCGCCCACTACATTGTGGCCGGCGACATGACCACCGGCGACCTCACCAGTCTTTTCAGCTATGTAATGAGCCTGCTCATGAGCCTCATGATGCTCTCCATGGTCATAGTCATGATAAGCATGTCCATGGCCAGCATCCGCCGTATCAGCGAGGTTCTCAATGAGAAGCCCGACCTGCGTGACCCCGCCGAGCCCATTTCCGAGGTCCCCGACGGCCGCATAGACTTCGACCACGTCAGCTTTTCCTATAAGCACGGCAGCGGCGAGGCCGTCCTCTCCGACATCGACCTGCACATCAAGTCCGGCGAGACGATAGGCGTCATCGGCGGCACCGGCTCCGGCAAGAGCAGCCTCGTGAACCTCATCTGCCGCCTCTACGACGTCGACAAGGGCGCCGTGCGCGTGGGCGGCATAGACGTAAGGAACTACGACATGGAGGCGCTGAGGAATCAGGTCGCAGTCGTGCTGCAGAAGAACACCCTCTTCTCCGGCACCATCCTCGACAACCTGCGCTGGGGCAACCCGGACGCCACCGAGGAGCAGTGCATCGAGGCCTGCCGCGCGGCCTGCGCCGACGAGTTCATCGACCGCATGCCCGACGGCTACAACACCCGCATCGAGCGCGGCGGCAACAACGTCTCCGGCGGCCAGAAGCAGCGCCTGTGCATCGCCCGCGCCCTGCTCAAGAGCCCCAAGGTGCTCATACTCGATGACTCCACCAGCGCCGTGGACACCGCCACCGACGCCAAAATACGCGCCGCCTTTGCCAAGAGCATCCCCGGCACGACCAAGATAATCATCGCCCAGCGCATCTCGAGCGTTGAAAACGCCGACCGCATCCTCGTCATGGACAACGGCCGCATAGACGCCTTTGACACCCATGAGAACCTGCTCAAGTCCAACGCCATCTACCAGGAGATCTACGAGTCCCAGGTCAAGGGCGGCGGCGACTTCGACCAGAGCGCCTGAAAGGAGGATGCTTAAGCTATGAACAAGAACACTTCCCTGCCCAGCCCCACCGCCGTGCTCAGGCGCGTGGTCGGCTACATGCTCAAATATTACAAGTGGCCCTTCCTGCTGGTCATACTCTGCATACTCATCGCCGCCATCGCCACGGTCATCGGCGCGACCTTCCCGCAGACGCTGGTGGACGACTACATCACGCCGATGATAAACAGCGGCTCCACCGACTTCAGCGCCCTCGGCAAGGCCGTCATCAGGCTGGTCATAACCCTGGCGATAGGCATTTTGGCCTCCTGGGCCTACACCCGCATCATGGTCACAGTGAGCCAGGGCACCATGCTCCGGCTGCGTGACGACCTCTTCCAGAGCATGGAGCGGCTGCCCATCAAGTATTTCGACACCCACGCCCACGGCGACATCATGTCCGTCTACACCAACGACGTGGACACCCTGCGTCAGCTGCTCAGCCAGAGCATTCCGCAGATAATCAACTCGGTCATCACCATGGTCGCCACGCTCATCAGCATGATCGTGCTCAACCCGGCGCTGACCGTCATCTCCATCGTCACCGCAGTGGTCATGCTGCTCGTCACCTCGAACTTCTCCACGCTCTCCGGCAAGTACTACGTCAGGCAGCAGCGCGACCTCGGCATTGTGGACGGCTTCATCGAGGAGATGCTCGACGGCCAGAAGGTCGTCAAGGTGTTCTGCCACGAGGAGGCTGCCAAGGCCGACTTCCACAAGGTCAACGACCAGCTGCGCGACAGCGCCGACAAGGCAAACCGCTACGCCAACCTGCTCATGCCCGTCAACGCCAACATCGGCTGGCTGAGCTATGCGCTCGTCGCCATCATCGGCGCGGTGCTCGGCATAAATGGGCTCGCGGGCGTCACGGTCGGCACGGTCATCACCTTTGTCGGCCTGAACAAGAGCTTCACCCAGCCCATCACCCAGGTCAGCATGCAGGTCAACTTCGTCGTCACCGCCGCCGCCGGCGCGCAGCGTGTGTTCAACCTCATGGACGAGAAGCCCGAGACCGACGAGGGCTACGTCGAGCTCGTGAACGCCAAGGAGGGCGCCAACGGCGAGATCACCGAGGTCGCCGAGCGCACCAACACCTGGGCCTGGAAGCACCCGCACAAGGCCGACGGCAGCGTCACCTACACCAAGCTGGAGGGCGGCGTCGTGCTCGACAGCGTGGACTTCGGCTACGACGAGAACAAGCTGGTGCTGCACGACATCAGCCTCTGGGCAAAGCCCGGCCAGAAGATAGCCTTCGTCGGCGCGACCGGCGCCGGCAAGACGACCATCACGAACCTCATAAACCGCTTCTACGACATCGCGGACGGCAAGATACGCTACGACGGCTTCAACATCAACAAGATAAAGAAGCCCGACCTGCGCCGCTCGATGGGCATAGTCCTGCAGGACACCCACCTCTTTACCGGCACGGTCATGGAGAACATCCGCTACGGCAACCTTGACGCGACGGACGAGGAGTGCGTCGCGGCGGCTCAGCTCGCCAACGCCGACGGCTTCATCCGCCGCCTGCCCGACGGCTACAACACGATGCTCACCGGCGACGGCGCGAACCTCTCCCAGGGCCAGCGCCAGCTGATAGCCATCGCCCGCGCCGCCGTGGCCGACCCGCCGGTGCTCATCCTCGACGAGGCCACGAGCTCCATCGACACCCGCACCGAGAAGCTGGTGCAGGACGGCATGGACGCCCTGATGTACGGCCGCACGACCTTCGTCATCGCCCACCGTCTCTCCACCGTGCGCAACGCGGACTGCATCATGGTCATGGAGCAGGGCCGCATAATAGAGCGCGGCACCCACGACGAGCTCATCGCCAAGAAGGGCAAGTACTACCAGCTCTACACCGGCAACTTCGCCGAAGAGACCGCGTGAGCGCAAAAAAGAAAAACCCAGCCGGGGCTCTCGTCCCGGCTGGGTTTTTTCGCAGCGGCGTCAGGGGTCGAGGGGGTATCACAATTCCTTTGTATATCTTCGCGTGGTTACCGTGCGCCCGTCAACGATGTTGACGACCTTGTCCCGCAGTACAAAGCCGTTATTCTCCATCACTTTTGCAGAGCCGAGGTTGTCGTCGTCGCAGGTGATCAGCGCGGTGGATATCCCCAGGGCCTTGGCTTTTGCTAGTGCCAATTTAAGCATCAAGGTCCCGTAGCCTTTATTCCATTCTGAAAAACGAACGCCATATCCGATATGGCCGCCATATCGTTCAAGAGCGTCGGTCAATCTGTGGCGGATGCTTATTTCGCCAATAAAGTAGTCTTTGGCCTCGTCAACCAACCAGTAGAAGTCAGATCCAACCCTGTTCGGAGCCAAATCGCGTTCGTGCCTGTAATTATCGTATTTTTCAAAAATGTTTTATGCTCCGGCATCGTCGAAAGCATAGGTTTGCACTCCGTTTGCAATGTATTCCTCGTATGCTTCCATGTACGATTGCAGGTATCTTTCACTGGGTTCGACAAGAGTGATCATCGTTGAAGCCCCTTTGTTCGCAGCAGCCCTCTCAGGCACGCTAAATATCAATTGCGCTTGGAAAGCAAACACACCGTCTCAACGTGCGCTGTTCGGGGGAACATGTCCACGGCTAGGGCGGAGGCGGGGGTGTAGCCGAGGGGGCGGAGGCGGGAGATGTCGCGGGAGAGGGTGGCGGGGTCGCAGGAGACGTAGACCAGGCGGTCGGGCTGCATGGAGGCTATGGCCTCCAGGGCCGGGGCGTCCATGCCCTTGCGGGGCGGGTCAACGACTATGGCGTCGGGCGTTATGCCGCGGGACTTGAGCTCCCTTGCGGCCTCGCCGGCGTCGGCGCAGATGAATTCGGCGTTGGTCACGCCGTTCCTCTCCGCGTTGGCGCGCGCGTTCTCCACGGCCTCGGGCACTATCTCGGCGCCGATGACGCGCTCGGCCCGCTGCGAGAGGCACAGGCTTATCGTGCCCGCGCCGCAGTAGAGGTCCAGCACCGTCCCGCCGCGCTCAGGCAGGGCGTACTCAAGCGCCTGGGCGTACAGCCGCTCGGCCTGGGGCGGGTTTATCTGATAGAACGCCTGGGGCGCGAGCTCGAACTCAAAGCCGCACAGCCGGTCCCGCAGCGTGCCGGAGCCCCAGAGCGTGCGGAAGTCGCCGCTGAGGACCGTATTGCCCTCCGTGCGGTTCACGCACTCCACCACGCCGGTGAGCGCCGGGCAGGCGCTGCGCAGCGCTTCGGTCAGCGAGCGCGTGAGCGACGGGCTCAGTCTCCGGCCCGTCACGACGCAGCAGAGCGCCGTGCCGTCCCTTGCGCGCCGGGTGTAGACGTGCCGCACGGTGCCGGAGCGGCCGTTCCAGGCGCTGACGCCGTTTGTGCGCATCCAGTCTACGACGGCCCCGGCGCACTTTGACGCCTCGTCAGATTGCAGCAGGCAGTTCGGCGCGGGGATTATGTCGTGGCTGCCGGTGCGGTAAAAGCCCGCGACGGGGCCGTTTTCACCCTCTCCGACGGCATAGATGGCCTTGTTACGGTAGCCCTCCACGCGCTCCGAACCCAGGATGCGCTCCGCGCGCACCTCGGTACCGCCTATGCGGCGGAGGGCGTCGTTCACGCGGTCGAGCTTCATCTGCAGCTCGGCGGCGTAGCTCATGTGCATGAGGTTGCAGCCGCCGCAGCGGCCGAAGTTGGGGCAATCCGGTTCGACGCGCTCGGGCGAGGTGGTGAGGCGCTCCTCCCCCCTGCCGAACGCAGCGGTCTTTGTGACCTTTACGATGCGCACGCGCCAGGTCTCTCCGGGCAGGGCACGCGGCACGAACACGGCGCGGCCCTTTATCCGGCACACGCCCGCGCCCTCGGAGGTGAAGCCGGTCATGGCGGCCTCGTATATTTCGTTTTTCTTCAAATCGTCCATGTGCGCATTGTAACACGCGGCGGCGTGCTCTTCAACGGATATCAAAAAATTTGCAATTCAAGGCTCCATATGCTATCATATTTTAGCTGTATACCGCGCCGGATGGCGCATGGAGGTCTGATATGAACAAAAAACTCAAAATAGTGCTCATCACTATTGCGGCTGCGATCGTGCTCGTCATAGCCGCCATCGTGATAGCCTCTCTTGTTAAACCCGCCGAGCAGACGGAGGTCACTCCCCCGCCGGTCGTGGCCGACACGGCCGCCCCCTCGGAAGAGCCCGAGGAGACGCCGGACGAAACTCCCGAGCACGTAAACACCGTCACGAGCACTTTCGCCGTCGGCGGCGACATCGTCATGCACACGGGCCTGAACGGCGAGGCCGCGGGCGACACGGGCTATGACTATGTCCCCATTTTCGGCATACTCAAGGACTTCATCGCAAACGCGGACTACTCGGTCTGCTCCCTCGTGACCACCTTCTCCGAGGGCACCAACTACACGGCCTATCCCCTCTTCAAGTCCCCGACCGACCTGGCCACGTCCATCGCCGAGGTCGGCTTCAACCTTGTGAACACGGCGACCAGCCACTGCGTGGACTCCTACAAGGACGGCATCGACTACACGCTGGACACGCTTGACGCCGCGGGTCTCGACCACGTCGGCACCTATCGCACGCAGGAAGAGCGCGACGAGAGCGGCAACCGCTTCATGGCCGACATCAACGGCATCAACGTCGCCTTCCTCGCCTATACCTGCGACACGAATAACGTACCCATTGCGGGCTTTGAGTACGCGGCCAGCGTCTGCGCCGTGGACTACCTCAGCGGCGGGACCGAGATCGACTACGACCTTATGAAGGGCGACCTTGCCGCCGCGAAGGAGGCGGGCGCCGACATCGTGTTCGTGTTCATGTCCTGGGGCACGGAGTTCGCCACCCAACCCACGGACCAGCAGTACGAGATCGCCGACTTTCTCTTTGAAAACGGCGCGGACATCATCATCGGCGGCCACTGCCGCGTGCCCCAGCCCATGGAACTGCGCACCGTCACGGACGCCGACGGCAACGAGCGCACGGGCTTCATCTGCTACAGCCTGGGCAACATGCTCTCCTGCCAGAACGACGAGTACACGGACATCTCTGCCCTCGTGAACATCCAGCTCACCAAGGACACCGACACCGGCGAGACCTGGATCTCCGACGTCAGCTACAAGCCCATCTACATGGCCGACCTCTACGACTACGGCATTAACGACTATGGCTGGCACTACCGCATGGTGGACCTGCACGCGGCCATCAACTCCTATGAGTCCGGCAACCCCTGGGACTTCATCACCGACGAGGTCTACCGCGACATGAAGGACGCGCTGGACGCCGTGCACGAGTTCTTCGGCGCGGATCTCGACTCCGCCGTCAAGGACGCCGGCGACACCGCCGACGCCGAGACCACCCCAGCTTCTGAGACCCCCGCCGACGCTGCGGAGTGAGCCTCAGCGCGCCGCGTGAGCCTGGAGGGTGAGATATGTTCATCATTCCCATACTCATAGCGCTCGGCTTTCTCGCCTTTCTCGTGCTCAGCCTCGTCCTCATGGGGCTGCACCGGGCGGGCAAACTGAAAAGATTCCGGCACATCCACCTCTTCGGCGCAGTGGTGCTCGTTGCCGTGGCCGCAATGTCTGTTGCGGGGTTCAGCGTGAAGTATGATCTCTCACACTTCGTTCTGACTCAGCCGTGCACCATCTGGTCAACGGACGACGGCTCCATCGTGCTTGAGGTCTCGGACACGCCGAGCGGGCCCACCGACTGGTATGAGTACGACATGCGCATGCTCGTGGACGGCGAATACCGCGAGGTCGAGCTCGGCACCTATGGGCACTATAACGCGGCGGTCGACATCTGCACCGAGGATGTGGACGGATGTACCGTCACGCTCGCGGGCGGTTCCTGGCACATGGCCGGGAGCGGCAAGCTCGTTATCAATGACAGCGACGGAAAAATAGTTCTGCGGCGCATCGATGCAGAGTAAAAGAACCCCCCCTGCATGGCTGTTGGCCATGCCGGGGGGGTTGATTTGTGCCGGTTATCAATAATTCTGGCAGCGAAGCTCGAAGTAGGCCTGGGGATGGGCGCAGACGGGGCATACGACCGGGGCGCTGGGGCCGACGTGGACGTGGCCGCAGTTGCGGCAGATCCAGACCTGCTCGCCCACGCGGGTGAACACCTGGGCGTCCTCGATGTTCTTGAGCAGGGCGCGATAGCGCTCCTCGTGCTGCTTCTCGATGGCGGCGACGCCCTCCATCTGCTTAGCGATGGCCTCAAAGCCCTCCTCGTGCGCGGTCTTGGCGAACTCGGCGTACATCTCGGTCCACTCGTAGTTCTCGCCGGCGGCGGCGAGCTTCAGGTTCTCGGTGGTGGGGCCGACCTTGCCGCCCGCCATGTGCTTATACCAGAGCTTCGCATGCTCCTTCTCGTTATTGGAAGTCTCGGTGAAGAAGGCCGCGATCTGCTCGTAGCCGTCCTTCTTCGCCTGAGAGGCATAAAACTCATATTTCACGCGGGCCTGAGACTCCCCGGCAAAGGCGGTGGCGAGATTCTGATAGGTCTTGCTGTCCTTAAGTTCCATTATATTATTCCTCCTTAGTGTTTTATAGCACTAACTGTGCACACCTATATTATATGATTTTTTAAAAATTGCAACATAATTTTCTCGAAAAAGAGCATCATATGGTCGTAAACTTTTTGTGAAGGAGATCGCTATGAAGAAGCTGCTTGCCTGTTTCCTGAGCGCTGCGGCGCTCGTGTGCGTGCTCTCTGGCTGCGCCAGGACTGACGACGGCGTTATTACCGATAAGCCCGCCGACGTCACCACCAACATGACCCCCACACCCAAGCCGGTGCCCACGGTCGATGTGAACGTCTCGACCATGCCTGAGACCTCAGCGGCGCCCTCTGCGAGCGCCTGAAACGCCAGCGCCCCGGACGAAACCGGGGCGCGAAGCATTTTTTGTGAGAAAACCTTGCATTTGGGAAAAATTCTGCTTGAAAACCGCTATATGGTGTGGTATAGTATCTAAGCACTCTTTTGCGATAAGTGTTTACGATACCGAAAGGATTGAATTTAAATGTACATCGCTCTCACGATTCTGCAGCTTCTCTCCGCCCTCACTGTTACGGTCATCGTCCTCTTCCAGTCCGGCAAGCGTTCCGGCCTCTCCGGCGCCATCGCCGGCGGCGCGGACACCTTCCTCTCCAAGGGCAAGGCCAAGACTATGGACGCCAAGCTCGCAAAGGCCACCAAGTGGGTCGGTCTCGCCTTCGTCGTCCTGACGCTCGCTCTGCACTTCGTTTGAGCTTCACTTTAATAACAAAAAACCGCCGCACAGTTTGTGCGGCGGTTTTCTTTTGCCTCAGACCTTGTCGGGGTACACGGCCCTGACGCCGCCGATGAGCTTCGGGCGGGTGCGCGCGGCGCTGACCGAGGCCTCGCCGATGTGCTTGACGGAGAGGCGCAGCGGCACGGCGACTTCCTTGAGGTGCATGCCTATGAGCGTGCAGCCGATATCGAGGCCCGCGGAGGCGCGGACGTGCTCGACGGGTACCGGGTCCTTCATGCGCTTCCACACGGCGGTGGCGAAGGAGCCGCCCGCCTTCGGCTGGGGGATGACGCAGACCGGCTCGTAGCCGAACTTTTCAGCCGCCTCGCGCTCGACTATCAGCGCGCGATTGAGGTGCTCACAGCACTGGGCGGCGAGGTAGAGCCCGTGCTCCTCTATGAGCGGGTAGATGGCGTCCACAACGGCTTCGGCGGCCTCGGGGGTGCTGCCCTTGCCTATGCGCGCGCCCATGATCTCGCTCGAGGAGCAGCCGACGACGACTAGGCTGCCCGGCTTGGGTGCGGCGAGCTCCAGCAGCTCCTGCATTGCGGCGCGGGCCTGTTCTTTTATTTCATCGTACATGACTAAGCATCTCCATTTCGCTTTGATTATTTATATTTTACCACGCTGCTGAGTGTTTGACAACGGGGCCGGGCCGGAGTATTATTGTTTTCATATATTCAGCAATGCGAGGTCCTTGACATGAAAAAGCTGCTTTCCGCCGCCCTGGCTGCGGCCATGCTCCTCTCCCTTGCCGCCTGCGGGACCGTGCCGCCCGAGGCCTCGGGTCTGCCCGACCCCATCACCGACGTCACGCCCGCGCCTACGCCCACTGCCACGCCGGAGCCGACGCCCACTCCCCTGCCCTACGCCAACCCCCTCAGCGGTGAGCCAATGGAGGAGGACATAAGCGCGAACCGGCCCTTTGCCATAATGATAAACAACATCCAGCAGGCCCTGCCCCAGTGCGGCGTCTCAAATGCGGATATCATCTATGAGATACCCGCCGAGGGCGGCGTCACGCGCATGATGGCCATATTTACGGACATCAGCGACGTTGAGAAGATAGGCAGCCTGCGCAGCATCCGACCCTATTACGCCGACGTCGGCATCTCCTACGACGCCATCGTCATCCACGCGGGCGGCAGTCAGGAGAGCTACACCGAGATGAGCGGCTACGACGTGGATCACCTCGACGGCGTGCTCGGCACCTATGTCGAGGGCGCGTTCTACCGCGACCCGGACCGCATGCACTACGGCATAGAGCACAGCCTCTTCTCCATCGGCGCCAAGCTGATAGAGGCCGCCGAGGACGAGGGCTTCTCCCTCACGCACGAGGGCGGCGCCTATGATTACGGCCTCACCTTCTCCGACGACGCCGCAGACCAGTGCACCGATGAGGCGACGTATGCCGAGATAGGCTACAACAGCTTCAAGACCACCAGCTTTGAGTATAACGACAACAACGGGCTCTACTACGCCTATGAATACGGCTCCGAGTACGTGGACGACGCCGCGGGCGTGCAGATGACTTTCAAGAATCTGCTCTTCCTCACGACGGACGTCTCCGTCATCGACGACGTGGGCCGCCTCTCCGTGCGCACCACGGGCACGGGCGAGGGCTACTTCGTCTGCGGCGGCAAGTGCGTCGAGATAACCTGGGAGCGCGACAGCAACACGGAGCCCTTCCACTATTACCTCAAGGACGGCACGCCGCTCGACCTCGGCATAGGCACGACCTATGTCGGCATCCGGCCGGGATACGGCTCATCCGTCAGCTTTGTAAAAGAGGAGGAATAAGGCTTGTCACGCACAAAGAAATCCCTGCTTGCACTGCTGCTGTGTTACCTCATCTGGGGTCTGCAGCCGCTCTACTGGAACCTGCTCGGGCAATTTGACGCGCTCTTCGTCCTCTGCGGCAGGATAGTCATGAGCGCGATATTCACCTGGCTCTTCCTGATCTGCACCGGCCGCCTCAAGGAGCTGCTGGCCACCTTCCGCAACCGCGCGCTGATGAAATACCTCGTGCCCGCCGCGGTGTTCATCTGCGCCGACTGGGGGCTCTACAACTGGGCCGTCATGAACGGGCACGTGCTCGACGTCTCGCTCGGCTACTACATGAACCCGATGGTCATGTTCATAATCGGCCTCGTGCTCTTCCGCGAGCGCGGGCATCTGCTCGAGTACATCTCCGTCGGCGTGGCCACGCTGGGCGTGCTGATAAGCACGGTGCAGTACGGCTCCTTCCCCATCGTGGCGGTGCTCTGCGCCTTCTCCTGGCCGCTCTACGCCACGGTCAAGAAGGCGGCGAATTCCGACCCGATAATCAGCATCGCCGTGGAGACGACGCTGCTGACGCCCTTTGCCATCATCGCGTCTATCATCTTTTTCCGCGGCGAGGGCGGCATGGCCTCCATCGACCTCTCCGGCTCCGTGCTGCTTGTGCTCTCCGGCATAGTCGCGGCGACGCCGATGATACTATACACCTACGTCGTCAACGACCTGCCCTTCAAGGTAGTGGGCATCATGCAGTACACCAGCTCGACCATCACCTTCATCTGCGGCATACTCTTCCTCAACGAGAGCGCGACGCCCTCCAAGCTCATCATGTTTGGCTTCATCGTCGTCGGACTCATCATCTTCACGGCCGGCAGCTTCAAACGGCAAAAGGAGGCCCTTCCGGACCACGCGGGCTCCAAATGATGCGAGGCAGGGTGCGTTTTTCGCGCGCCCTGCCCTGTTTTTATGCTGTGCAACTGCCGGTTGCTAAATTTTAAAGGCCGCTTGGTTGACCTTCCTGCGGCGCGGCGGGTATACTCGCGATATAATGACCCAGGAGGTACAGCTGTTCATGGCGCTTTCAGAAACTATATACCGGCTCCGGACGGAGCATGGGCTCTCTCAGGGCGACCTGGCCGCGGAGCTGGACGTCTCCCGACAGTCCATATCCAAGTGGGAAACCGGAAGCTCGGTGCCGGAGCTGGATAAGCTCGTGGCGATGAGCCGGCTCTTCGGCGTGTCGCTCGACGAGCTGGTGCTCGGCGAGGCCCAATCGGACGGCGCTGAGGGCGTCAAGGCTCCGGAGCCGGAGACAAGGCCGGTGGAGCGCGGCCGGTCCCTGACCCAGACCATAGTGGGCGCGGTGCTCCTGGCCGTGGGTGCGCTGGCCTTTCTCCTCGTGACCCTGCTCGGCGGCGTGCTCACGGGGCTGGTTCTGGCCCTGCCCTTCCTGCTCTGCGGCGTCATCTGCCTTGCGGTCCGGCGCGGGGCCGGACTCTGGTGCGCGTGGCTGCTTTTTGTCGGCTTCGAGAGCTACATCTGCTATGCCACCGGCTACTCCAGCCCCTTCGCTGTGCTGAGGGTGATACTGCTCGTGCCGGTCGCGTCGTCGCACTACATTCTGCTGGCCGTATGGGCCGTCATCTATGCCGGTCTGCTGGCCGGGACGGCGCTTTACTTTGCCGGGCGGCCGATCCTGTCGCCGAGGCGGGAGGCGCGGCTGGCTCTTGCGGCGGCGCTGGTCTTTGCCGCGACGTTTTTGTTGGGGCTCCTGGGAGGGCTGCCGCGCTTTGTGCTGCTCTTTTTCCCGTTCGTCCGCTATGTCATGTTCACCGTCCTCGTCACGGTGGGGCTCAGGTATCTGCGGGCGAGAAAGCAGAAATAAATTTGACCCGGGCGCGGTTCACACCGTGTCCGGGTCTTTTAGTGCCCTTATCCTGATGCCAGAGTCCGCCACCAGATACACCGAGCCGCCCACGGCCATGGCCGCGAGGACGGCGGCGAAGATCATATTCATGTCCCGCTCCGTGCTCGAGCCGTCGCCGAAGGCCAGGAACATCGCGCCCTGTAGGAAGAACATAGACACCAGCGCCGTCATCAGCGCCAGAGCGTTAGCCGCGGAATGGACGGGCGAGCCCGCGCCGCGGAAGCGGCAGATATTCACTATCGCCATCGTGAGGCTGTAAAACGTATACGCCGCGGCGGCGAAGATGAGGTGCCCGGGATACTCCGTCGCGCCGCCGGTGTAGACCGAAACGGCCCCTATTACCGCGATGGGCACGGTCATCACCGCCAGCAGCCAGCCGCAGAAGCGGCGCTTCTTGTAGCCCGCGAGCAGGCTGCCCATACCGCCGCGCAGCAGCAGGAAGCGCGCCGCGCTCAGCACCAGGTAATACGCCGCCATGGCGCCGAACCAGACCGAGCCGAGCAGCAGGCCCAGCGCCGCCTTGTAAACCGAGTAGCACAGGTTCACGCCGAAGGAGACGGTCAGTCTCAGGCGCAGGCGGAAGTCGAGGTCCGTCCTGTACCGCCGGACGTGCCGGTTCTCCATTGCCCGGCTGTGCCAGCGCCGCGCGTCCGTTATGAGGCGCAGCGTCACAGCCGCGAGGCTGTACGCGGAGAGGACATAGCTCGCATACGCTATGGCCGTGTCCTCCCACCCGAGCGTGAACACCGCCGCGAGCGCCGCGGCGGAGAGGACCGCCAGCGGCACCAGGAGCACAAGGCGCGGGCGCAGCAGCTTGTTCGTGATGCGCAGCAGACGCTCCATGCCCGCTTATTTGAGGCCCTTGCAGACCGGCAGCAGCGAGAGCAGCAGCACTATGCCGACGAGGCCGACCACCACGCCAGCTATGAGCATGTTCTCCCAGACCATGACCATGCACATGCCGACGCCCAGCGCCAGCGCTCCGGCGGCGGCGAGGGCCGCTATGCCGACGGCGCGGGCAGTCAGCTTAACGGGCGGCTTGCCGAGCATTTTGCGGCGGATGATGACCATGGCGAGCAGCACAACGAGCCCCGCCGCGCCCAATATCACGCCTGCGTCGAACGAGCCCCACTCCGTCACGAGGCACATGCACATGCCGAGCGCGAAGAGCACTCCACCTATCGTGCTGAGTATCAGCGTCACGAAATCTGCCTTTTTCATTTGCTCTCCCCTCCTTCGGCCTTTTTGCGCAGCCTCTCGCGAGCCTGCTCGGTGGTCTCCCCGTCCTCGGCGAGGAAGCTGTCGATAAAGGCGTCCTCGATCTTGCGGAAGCCGCCGACTACGCCGCTTTCGACGCTCTTGTAGCCGGAGACGACCCCGTTTTCAATGTTCTTGCAGCCCGTTGTAACGGCCTGTTCTATCTTCTTGTTGGCTTTGCTTATGGTAGACATTTTTTCGTTGCTCCTTTAATCCAACACTTGTTGGTTTTTACGGTTCATAGTATAATGGTGGCAAAGGCATATATCAATCACCAATAACTCAACATTTGTTGATATAAAGGAGCTTCGCATGAACACACCGAACAACAGGCGGCGAAAGGCGTCGCGGGACAGGATAGAGACGGCGTTTGTGCGCCTTTTGCAGGACTGGGAGCTGAGCCAGCTGAGCGTGACGGCGATATGTCAGGAGGCCGACGTGAACCGGACGACGTTCTACGCGAACTATCTGGACATCTATGACCTGGCCGAAGCGGTGCAGAAGCGGCTGGAGGAGGAAGTAAGCGAGATATACGGCGGCGAGGGCTCCATGGGCATGAGCGAGCAGGGCTTTAAAAAGCTCTTTGAGCACATACGGGACAACCAGCTCTTCTACAAGACCTATTTCAAGCTCGGGCTCGACGGCCGATATGAGCTGACCGAGCACGACCTGAAGAGTACCGCCGAGTACTACCTCGGCGAGCGCATGGAGCGACACCTCGAATATCACCTCGAGTTCTTCCGCAGCGGCCTGAACGCGATAATCAAGCTCTGGCTGAAAAACGGCTGCCGCGAGACGCCCGAGGAGATGGCGGACGTCATCGCCGCGGAGTACAGCCGAGGATAAAGCAAAAGACACGGCGCTTTTTGCGCCGTGTCTTTTTTCATTCCCAGGTCTTCCAGACCTCGGGGCAGTAGCCGACGGTGGCCTGTTTGCCGTTTCGCACCACCGGGGTCTTGATGTTGTCCGGGTACTCCAGCAGCCGCTCAATGCGCGCCGCGTCGTTTGCCATGTACTTTATGAGGTCCGCGTCCGGGGCCTTGGGGTCTATGAGGTTCTCCAGCCCCACCGCCGCGCGGACGGACTCGAACTCCTTCTTGCTCATACCGTAGCGTGGGAGGTCGATGGACTGGAATTTGATCCTCCGCTCCTTGAAATAGCGCTCCGCCTTCTTGGTGTCGAAGCATTTGCTGCGTCCGAATATCTGAATGTTCATGTCGACCGCTCCAATATGTCCATGAGATTGTTGTAAAAGATGCCGCGCACGAGGCTCTCGGGGTGGTTGCGGCGCAGCAGGGCCTCGTATATCCTGCCCACGTCCTGCACGCCCGCTATGCCGCGCGGCGTGTCGTCTATGCCGTCGAGGTCCGCGCCGATGAACACGGCCCTCTCGCCGCCGAGGGCGAGGAAGTGCTCGATGTGCGCGCAGCAGGCTTCGACGTCCCGCGTGAGGCCTAGGAAGTCCGGGCAGAGATTCAATCCGGCCCCGCCGCCGCGCTTCACCAGCGCCTCGAACTGGGCGTCCGTGAGGTTGCGCGGGAAGTCCGAGCAGAGCGCCGCCGCGTTCGAGTGGCTGGCGAGGACGGGCCGGGTGCCGACCTCCAGCACGTCCCAGAACGTGCGCTCCGAGGCGTGGGAGAGGTCGATGGCTACGCCCATGTCCTGCGCCGCGCGGACGAAGGCGCGGCCCTTGTCCGTGAGCCCTCCCCCGCCGTCCATGGCCGAGCCGCAGAGCTCGTTATCGGAGTTCCAGCAGAGGTTCACCATGATTAGGCCGTCCCGCTCGTGCGCCTCGCGCAGGCGCTCTGTGGAGCAATCCAGCTGCTCCATGCCCTCAAGCGAGAGGAAGGCCGCTATCTGGCCCCGCTCCGCCGCGGTCTTTGCCTCGGCGACGCTCCGGCAGAGGACGCCGCGGCCGCTTTTTTGCAGCTCCGAGCGCAGCAGCGCGGTCTTTTCCTCGTACTGCCCGCCCCAGACGGCGAAGAACTGCGCCGCGGGGGCGTAGACCGCGAGGCGGGTGAGGTCGAGCTGGTATTCGTTTTTTTCGAGGCTCCCGCCGTACTTGAGTACGGAGGTCACGGTGTCGCAGTGCGCGTCAAAATAAGGTATCGTCATATCAAACCGCGCGCTTTGGCCGCGGCCTCGAGCCGCAGCAGCGCCTTTTCGATATACTCGCGCGGACAGGCGAGGTTCATGCGGTGGAAGAGCTCATAGCCCGAGCCGAACACGTCCCCGCCCTCGGTGTAGAACCGGGCGTCCCCGTGCAGGAAGGCCGTGAGCTCCTCGGGGCTCAGGCCGCTGCGGCGGCCGTCCATCCAGGCGAGGTAGGTGCCCTCCGGCATGTGGCAGGAGAACACCGGCACGCGCCCGGCGAGGAAGTCCGTGAAGAGGCGGCAGTTGCCCTCGAGCACCTTCAGGCACTCGTCGAGCCAGGGCCCGGCGCTCTTGTAGGCGGCCTCGCAGGCGGCGTAGCCGAAGCTGTTAAAGTAGCCGCCCATGTCGCGCGCCACGGTGGCCTTCACGCGCTCGCGGAGCTCTGGGTTCGATATCACCACATTTGAGATCGTCATGCCCGCGATGTTGAAGGTCTTGCTCGGCGCGGTGAGGACCACGCTGTTTGCGGCCAGCTCCTCTGAGATGGAGGCAAAGACGCTGTGCTCGTGCCCGGGGTAGGTTATGTCGAAGTGTATCTCGTCCGACACTACCTTGACGCCGTGGCGGAGGCAGATCTCGCCCACGCGGGAGAGCTCCTCGCGCGTCCATACGCGGCCCGTGGGGTTCTGCGGGCTGCAAAGTATGTAGAGCTTGACCTGCTCCTGCTCGATTTTCCGCTCCATGTCCTCGAAGTCGAAGACGTACTTGCCGCCGCGCTCCACGAGCTCGCTGCGCACCAGGCGGCGGCCGTTTTGCTCTATGGCGCGGTAAAACGGCGGGTACGAGGGGAAGTTGAGCAGTATGCTGTCCCCCGGCTCCGTCAGCGCGCGCACGCAGCAGCCGACGGCGAGCACGAGGCCGTAGGTCTGGAACAGCCACTCCGGCTCGATGTGCCAGCCGTGGCGGCGCTCCATCCACGAGACTATCTCGCGCTTGAGGCTCTCGGGCGCTCCGGCGTAGCCGAAGGTGCCCGCGGTGACGTGGCGCTCGAGCGCTGCGGCTATCTCGGGCGCGAGGGTGAACTTCATCTCCGCGACGCCGAAGTCTATGGCGTCCGGCGTGCACTCCCCAAATTCAGCAAGGCGCCCCCACATGGGAGCGCCGCTGCCAAATGCGGGGTGCAGGGTCGTAAAATCGTATGCCATACCCGTCTCCCCTATTCGTATTTTTATATCTCGGTGATGACCGGCAGTATCATGGGACTGCGCTTGGTCGTCTTGTAGAGGTAGCCCGTCAGGTTGGTGCGGACCTTGTTCTTGATGCCCGCCCAGTCGGTGATGTGCTGGTGGCGGCAGCTCTCGAGGCTCTCGAAGATGACGCGCTTCATCTCCTCGATGAGGTCCTCGGACTCCTTCTCGTATATGAAGCCGCGAGTGACGATCTCCGGCCCGGACACGAGGGAGCTGTCCTCGCCCGAGAGGGCCAGGACGACGACTATCATGCCGTCCTGCGCGAGGTGCTTCCTGTCGCGGAGCACGACGCTGCCGACGTCGCCAACGCCGCTGCCGTCCACGAACACGCGGCCCGCGGGGACGATGTCCACGGACTTTATGCTCTTGCGGCTGAGCTCTATGACGCTGCCGTTTTCGGCGATGACGATGTTGTTCGGCGCGACGCCCATCATGCGGCCGAGCTCCGCGTGCTTGCAGAGCATGCGGTATTCGCCGTGGACCGGGATGAAGAACTTGGGCTTAGTCAGCGCCAGCATCATCTTCTGGTCCTCCTGTGAGGCGTGGCCGGAGACGTGCAGGTCGGTGTGGCGGTCATAGATGACCTCCGCGCCCTTGTGGAAGAGCTCGTCGATGACCCGGGAAATGGTCGTCTCGTTGCCCGGGATGGCGGAGGCGGAGATTATGATGCGGTCGCCCGCGTCGATGTTTATCTGCTTGTGCTCGGAGAAGGCCATGCGGTAGAGCGCGGACATGCTCTCGCCCTGGCTGCCGGTGGAGATTATGACCGTCCTGTCCTTGGGCTGGCTCTTTATCTGGTTGAGGTCCATGAGCACGCCGTCAGGGATGTCCATATAGCCCAGCTCGCGCGCGACCTTTATCATGTTCTCCATGCTCCGGCCCGTGACGGCGACCTTGCGCTTATACTTGGCCGCGACGTTCACGATCTGCTGGATGCGCTGGACGTTGGAGGCGAAGGTGGTGACGATTATGCGCTTTTCGCAACCCTTGAAGAGCTCGTCGAACTTCTCGGCGACCTTGCGCTCCGAGTCCGTGTGGCCCGGGCGCTCCACGTTGGTGGAGTCCGAGAGCAGCGCCAGCACGCCCTGCTTGCCGAGCTGGCCGAGGCGCGCGATGTCAATCATCTCGCCCTGGATGGGCGTGACGTCTATCTTGAAGTCGCCGGTGTGGATGACCATGCCGATGGGCGTCCGGATGGCGAGAGCCACGGAGTCCGCGATGGAGTGGTTGACGTGGATCATCTCCACCTCGAAGCAGCCGAGGCGGAAACGGTCGCCGGCCTTTTTCGTGAAGATCTGCGTGTTATAGAGGAGGTCGAACTCCTCGAGCTTGAGCTCGATTATGCCCGCGGTGAGGCTGGTGGCGTAGATGGGCACGTCCAGCTCGCGCATGACGTAGGGCAGAGCGCCGATGTGGTCCTCGTGGCCGTGGGTGATGACTATGCCGCGGATGCGGTCCTTGTTCTGCCGCAGATAGGTGATATCGGGTATGACGGCGTCAATGCCGTAGAGCTCCTCGTCCGGAAAGCCCAGACCGCAGTCCACGACAATAATGTCCTGCCCGTATTCGTACACGGTGAGGTTCTTGCCGATCTCACCGAGGCCGCCGAGCGGGATTATTTTCAGTTTTGCCATATTATTCTCCTTAAATCAAAAATTGTCTTATGTACAACGGTTATCCAGCATTATAACCGCTAAGGCGCAAATCGATTCGCCTACATCTCCACGCGGCCTTCGAGCGCGCGCTGGAGCGTGGCATCGTCCGCGAACTCGAGGTTCGAGCCGACGGGGATGCCGTAGGCGAGGCGCGTCACCTTCACCCCGAAGGGCTTGAGCAGGCGCGAAATGTACATGGCCGTGGTCTCCCCTTCCGTGTCGGGGTTCAGGGCCATGATGACCTCCTCAACGCCGCCGGCGGCGACGCGGGAGACGAGCTCGGATATCTTTAGGTCGTCCGGGCCGACGTGGCTCAGAGGCGAGAGCACGCCGTGCAGGACGTGATAGACCCCGTTATACTCCCTGCCGCGCTCGATGCTGAGCACGTCGCGGGGCTCGGCGACGACGCAGATGACGCTCTGGTCGCGCTTGCTCGAGGAGCAGATGGGGCAGATCTCCGCGTCCGTCAGGTTCTGGCACACGGAGCAGCAGCGGACGCTGCGCTTGGCCTCGGTTATCGCCGCGGCGAAGGCCTCCGCCTCCGCATCGGGCAGGGAGAGTGTGAAAAACGCGAGGCGCTGCGCGCTCTTTTTGCCGATGCCGGGGAGCATGGCAAACTTGTCTATGAGGTTTTCAAGCGCCGCCGGGAAAAAGGACATATATTTCTACCTCTTGTGAAAAATTCAGGCTATGACATCCGCCGCCATGCGTATGCCGGCGATGGCCGCAGCGCGGTCGCTCTTGCCGAAAACGGCGCTGCCCGCAACGAGGACGTTGGCGCCCGCATCCACAACGAGCGGGGCGGTCTTTTCGTCTATGCCGCCGTCGACCTCGACATCGCGGCCGGGGCAGTACTGCTCTATGAGCGCGCGGATGCCGCGGATCTTGGGCAGCATGTCCGACATGAAGCTCTGGCCGCCGAAGCCGGGCTCCACCGTCATCACGAGCACCATGTCGAGCTTGTCGAGATAAGGCAGCACGACGGAGGCCGGCGTCCTGGGCTTTATCGCGAGGGCCGCCAGCTTGCCCTTGGATTTTATCTCGTCGAGCGCCGCGAGTATATCCTGCGGCTCGTCGGCCTCGACGTGGAAGCAGACGAGATCCGCGCCCGCGTCGCAGAACCTGCCGACGTAGCGGTGCGGCCTGTCTATCATCAGATGCACGTCCAAGAACATGTCCGTCGCCTTGCGTAGCGACTGCACCACTGGGATGCCGATGGAGATGTTCGGCACGAAGAGGCCGTCCATTACGTCGACGTGGACATAGTCCGCGCCGCCTGCCTTTATCTCCTCCACCTCGTCCGCCAGCCGGACAAAGTCCGCCGAGAGTATCGAGGGAGCTATCTTGATGTCCATATTCTACCTCCACGTAACGCGGTACAGGCCGCGGGCATAAAATATCTCAGCGGAACGGCGCGCCGGCCTTCGCTTTCATATAGGGAGTGCGGGGCTCATCCGCCCCGTGCTCCCGGTCGCAACACACATCATAATATTATACTACGTTTATACATCCCGGCGCAACAGTTTTTGTTATACACGCGCCGGAAAGGCGCAAAAAAGCGGGGGTAAACCCCGCTTTTTTGCCGCTTTGCGGGCTCAGTCCCGCTTTACTATCTCCTCTGCGGACTTGAAGATGCAGTCCGCCGGCACCACGCCGCGGACGGAAGAGGTCGGGTAGATGCTCGCCCGGCGGCCGATGACGCTGCCGGGGTTCAGCACGCTGTTGCAGCCGACCTCCACGCAGTCGCCGAGCATGGCGCCGAACTTCTTCAGGCCGGTCTCGATGCGCTCGTCGCCGCCCTTTACGACGACCAGGGTCTTGTCGCTCTTGACGTTGGACGTTATGCTGCCCGCGCCCATGTGCGCGCGGTAGCCCAGCACGGAGTCGCCTACATAGTTGTAGTGCGGCACCTGTACCTTATCGAACAGCACGACGTTTTTCAGCTCCACGGAGTTGCCCACGACGCAGCCCTTGCCGACAATGGCGCTGCCGCGAATAAAGGCGCAGTGGCGCACCTCGGCCTCGTGGTCGATTATGCAGGGCCCGCCGATATAGGCGCTGGGGAAAACCTTGGCGTCCTTGGCTATCCAGACGTCATCCGCCGGGTGGTCGAACTCGCTCTCGGGCAGGGTCGCGCCGAGTTTGAGTATGAAGCCCTTTATCTCGGGCAGGACCTCCCAGGGGTATTCCTTCCCCTCAAAGAGCTCCGCCGCTATGGTATGCTCAAGGTCGAGCAGGTCGCTTATCTTATACATCATTTCACCCTCACCAGATGTCCGCTCTCGCGCATGGAGTCGATTATCTCATCCACGGCGGCCTCGCAGACCTCGTCGGTCTCGGCCTCAGCCATGACGCGGAGCACGGGCTCCGTGCCGCTCTTGCGCAGCAGCACGCGGCCGCTGTCGCCGAGGCGCTCCTCCACCTTCTTCACGCTCGCCTGCACGGCGGCGTCGGCCATCGTGCCGTCCTTGTCGTCCACGATGACGTTCTTGAGCACCTGCGGGTAGATGGTCACGGGGGCGGCCAGCTTCGAGAGGGGCAGCTTGGAGTCCAGCATGACCTGCATGACCTTTATGGCGGTTATCATGCCGTCGCCGGTGGTGGCGTACTTGGAGAAGATGATGTGGCCGGACTGCTCGCCGCCGATGAGGTGGCCGTTGGCGCGCATGTTTTCCCAGACGTACTTGTCGCCCACGGCGGTCTTTTCGTAGCCTATGCCCGCCTCGTCAAGCGCCTTGTAGAGGCCGAAGTTGCTCATGACGGTGGTGACGACGGTGTTGGTGTCCAGCCTGCCGCGCTCCTTCATGTGCTTGGCGCACATGAACATTATCTCGTCGCCGGAGACGTAGTCGCCGTTTTCGTCTACGGCGAGGCAGCGGTCCGCGTCGCCGTCGAAGGCGAAGCCGACGTCGAGGCCGTTTTCGCGCACCAGCTTTTGCAGAGCGCCGATGTGGGTGGAGCCGCAGTCGACGTTGATGTTGAGGCCGTCGGGCTTGTTGCCGATGACGCAGGTGTCCGCGCCCAGGGCGTCGAACACGCTCTTGGCTATCATCCAGGTGCTGCCGTTGGCGCAGTCGAGGCCGACCTTCACGCCCTTGTAGGAGTGGGTGGAGAGGCTGATGAGGTAGCCTATGTACCTGTTGCGGCCCGCGGAGTAGTCCACGGTGCGGCCGATGTCCGCGCCGGTGGCGTGCGGCGGCTCGGGGGCGATGCCGTCGAGATACGCCTCGATCTCGTCTAGGACGCTCTCCTCCATCTTCTCGCCCTGGCCGTTCAGGAGCTTTATGCCGTTGTCGTGGTAGGGGTTGTGGCTGGCGCTGATCATTACGCCGCAGTCGAAGTCGTCCACGCGCGCGATGTAGGAGACGCTGGGCGTGGTGGTGACGTGCAGCAGATATGCGTCCGCGCCCGAGGACGTGAGGCCCGCGGAGAGGGCGCACTCATACATATAGCTGGAGCGGCGGGTGTCCTTGCCGATGACTATCTTGGCCTTATGGTCTCGGCCGTAGTACCAGCCGATGAAGCGGCCGATCTTGAATGCGTGCTCCGCCGTGAGGTCGACGTTGGCCTCGCCGCGGAAACCGTCGGTTCCGAAATATTTTGACATCTTTTCCTCCATACGAAGAGCCGCGGGAGCGCAACGTATCCCGCGGCCCGGATTGAACTTGGGTTATGACAGCTTGCTTGCGGCGGCCTCGTCCAGGTAGAGCTCGACATCTTCGTGCAGCTGGAGCAGGGACGCGGGGACTGCGATCTCGGGGCGGCCCTCGACCGTCTTCTTGATTATCTCCGCCTTGCCCTCGCCGAAGGCCATGAGGATGATGCTCTTAGCCTGCATGACGGTGTGGATGCCCATGGTGACGGCGTGGGTCGGGACATCGTCTATGGAGGCGAAGAAGCGCTTGTTGGCCTCGCGGGTGGAGTCCGTGAGCTTCACGATGTGGGTCATGGAGGTAAAGGGCGTAAGCGGCTCGTTGAAGCCGATGTGGCCGTTGTTGCCGATGCCGAGGAGCTGCAGGTCGATGCCGCCCGCGGTCTTTATCTCGGCGTCGTACTGCTCGGCCTCCTCGTCGCTCTTGACGGCGCCGGAGGGGACGTGTGTGGCCTCCATGCGGATGTCGACCTTCTCAAAGAGGTTCTTGTTCATGAAATAGCGGTAGCTCTGGTCATGCGTCCCGTCGAGGCCGATATACTCGTCGAGATTGAAGGTGGTGCACTTTGCGAAGGAGAGCTTGCCTTCCGCGCAGAGCTTTGCGAGCTCGGCATAGAGTCCCAGCGGGGTCGAGCCGGTGGCGAGGCCGAGGACGGCCTCCGGCTTCTCATTGAGGAGCTTTACATATCTCTGTGCTGCCTTTTTGATTACTTCTTCCTGGGTGCCGATTATGAGTTTCAAAACAGTTTTCCTCCTGTCTTATATGATCCTCTTTATCCTCTCGACAGCCTCGGCGGTGTTTGCCGCGTCGCCAAAGGCGGTCAGGCGTATGAAGCCCTCGCCCGAGGGGCCGAAGCCCGCGCCGGGGGTGGTGACCACGTTGGCCTCCGTGAGCAGGCGGTCGAAGAACTCCCAGGAGCCCATGCCGCCGGGGGCGCGGAACCAGATATACGGCGAATCCGTGCCGCCGTAGACCTCGAGTCCAGCCTCGGTGAGGCCCGCGCGGATGACTTTGGCGTTATTCATGTAGTAGCCTATCATCTCGGCTATCTGGGCCTTGCCAGCCTCGCTGTAAGTGGCCTCGGCGGCCTTCTGGATGACGTAGGCCGTGCCGTTGAACTTGGTGCTCTGGCGGCGCATCCAGAGGTCGTAGAGGCTCTCGCCTCCGCGCTTGAGAGCGCGCGGGATGACCGTCCAGCCGCAGCGCGTGCCGGTGAAGCCCGCGGTCTTGGAGTAGCTGCAGAACTCGATGGCGCACTCCTCGGCGCCGGGGATCTCGTAGATGGTGCGGGGCAGCTCCGGGTCCGACATGTACGCGCGGTAGGCCGCGTCGTAGAGGATGATGCTGCCGTGCTCGTTGGCGTAGTCCACCCAGGTCTTGAGCTGCTCCTTCGTCGCGGCCATGCCGGTCGGGTTGTTCGGGAAGCAGAGGTAGATCATGTCGGGCACGGTCTTGGGCAGCTCCGGGAAGAAACCGTTTTCCGCCGTGCAGGGCATGTAGACGATCTTCGTCCACTTGCCGCCGTCCCAGTCCCCTGCCCTGCCGCTCATTGCGTTGGCGTCGATGTACACGGGGTACACGGGGTCGCAGACGGCGACGATGTTGTCCTCGGAGAAGATGTCGCCTATGTTGCCGCAGTCGGACTTCGCGCCGTCCGAGACGAAGATCTCGTCGGCCGTTATCCTGGCGCCGCGGGGGGCGTAGTCGTTCTTCACTATGGCCTCGCGCAGGAAGTCATAGCCCTCGTAGGGGCCGTAGCCCATGAAGCTCTCCTTGCGGCCCATCTCGTCCGCGGCGGCCTTGAGGGCCTCCACGCAGGCGGCGGGCAGGGGCAGAGTCACATCGCCTATGCCGAGCTTTATGAGCCGCTTATCCGGGTTGAGCTCCGAATAGGTGGCGGTACGGCGGGCGATCTCGGCGAAAAGGTAGCTGCCGGGGAGTTTTCCGTAGTTTTCGTTGAGCTTGATCACTTAGAGCACCTCACAGGAGAAGTTCGCCGTCAAAGACGGTGACGGCGGGACCGGTCATGTAGATGAGGTTCTCGTCGCGATTCCATTCGATGTTGAGCTCGCCGCCGCGCAGGAGCAGCTTGGCATAGGGCTCGCACTTGCCATTTACGACGGCGGCGGCCAGGGCCGCGGTGGAGCCGGTGCCGCAGGCGAGGGTCTCGCCGCTGCCGCGCTCCCAGACGCGCATCTTCAGCGTGGTGCGGTCTATGACCTGCACGAACTCGGTGTTGATCCTCTCCGGGAACAGCGGGCAGTTCTCAAAGAGCGGGCCTATCGTGGGCAGGTCCAGCCAGTCGACATTGTCGACAAACACTACGGCGTGCGGGTTGCCGACGGACACGGCCGTGACGTTCCACTGCATGCCACCGACCTCCATTGGCTGGTTTATGAAGCTCTCGCCGTCGGTCAGGACGGGTATCTTCTCCGCCTTGAACTCCGGCTGTCCCATGCAGACGCGCACGCTCTCCACGACGCCGTTTTCGACGTTCAGCCAGAGGGTCTTGACGCCCGCGCCGGTCTCGACGTCTATGACGGTCTTGTCGGTCATGCCGCGCTCGTAGACGTACTTCGCCACGCAGCGGATGCCGTTGCCGCACATCTGGGCGCAGGAGCCGTCAGCGTTATACATATCCATTGCAAAGTCGGCCTTGTCGGACGGGCAGATGCAGATGAGCCCGTCGCCGCCCACGCCGAAGTGCCTGTCGGACACGAGGCGGGCCAGCGCGGGGCGGTCATCGACCGTCTCTTCAAAGCAGTTTACATACACATAGTCGTTGCCGCAGCCGTGCATTTTTGTAAACTTCATGCTGTCACTCCCAATCTATGGACTTATATGCACATTATATACGACTTTTACCCGCCTTGCAACGATTGTTTTGTTTCATCAAAGGGCCCAGAGCGCCAAAAAACGCGCCCGGGAAGGGCGCGTTTTTGGTATTCGCATTAAAACTTGCCTTATTTCTTCGCGAACGGCTTGGACAGCGACTTGATGGCTATCGTGCCGTAGCGCTTAGCAACGTGCGGGGCAACGCTCGGGACCAGCTTGTCGTAGTCGAGGCCCTCGACGTCGCGCACGCGCTCGAGATGGATGGCGTCGAACTTGCACTTGGTGGTGCAGATGCCGCAGCCGATGCACATGTACTCGTCGAGCACGACGGCGCCGCAGCCGAGGCAGCGCTCCGTCTCCTTCTTGAGCTGCTCCTCCGTGAAGGTGCCGCGCAGGTCGTGGAAGGTCTTCTTGGCCTCCTCGGGAGAGCCGTCGGCGGCCTTCTGCCTCGGGATGGAGTGCAGGTTCCTGATGGGGACGACCACGTTGTCCTTGTCGAGGGAGAGATACTCCTTGACGACGCGGCCGAGCACCAGGCTCTGGCCCTCGTGCACGAAGCGGTGGATGGAGATGGAGCCCTCCTTGCCTGCCGCGATGGCGTCGATGGCGAACCTCGGTCCGGTGACGACGTCGCCGCCGGCGAAGATGTCGGGCTCGCCGGTCTGGAGAGTGATGGGGTCAACGACAACGGTGCCGTTCTTGCCGCGCTCGACCTTGGTGCCGTCGAGCATATTGCCGAGGTCGACCTTCTGGCCGGTGGCGGCGATGACGCTGTCGACGGCCAGCTCCTCGAAGACGCCCTTGCGCTCGATGGGCTGCCTCCTGCCGGAGGCGTCGGACACCGCGGACAGCTCCATGCACTGGAGACGGATGCCGGTGACGGACTCGTCGCCCAGGATCTCTGCGGGCTTGACCAGGTACTTGAACTGCACGCCCTCGGCCTCGGCCTCAGCGACCTCGTCCGCAGCGGCGGGCATCTCCTCCGCGGTGCGGCGGTAGATGACGTAGACATTCTCGGCACCCAGCCTTATGGCGGTGCGCGCAACGTCCATGGCGGTGTTGCCGCCGCCGATGACGGCGACGTTCTTGCCTATCTTGACGTCCTCACCGGCGTTGACGGCCTTGAGGAACTCGATGCCGCCCCAGACTCCGGCCTTGTCGTCGCCGGTGCAGCCCACGGGGGCGCTCTTCCAGGCGCCGGCCGCGAGATAGAACGCCTCGTAGCCCTGCTCGCGCAGCTGGGCGATGGTGACGTCCTTGCCCACGTCCACGCCGCAGCGGAACTCGACGCCCAGGTCGCGCAGGACCTCGATCTCGGCCTCGACGACGTCCTTCTCAAGGCGGAAGGACGGGAGGATGCGGGTCAGCATGCCGCCGACCTTGTCGCCCTTCTCGAACACGGTGACGGGATAGCCCTTGACCGCGAGGTAGTAGGCGCAGGAGAGGCCGGACGGGCCGCCGCCGATGACGGCGATCTTGTTGGTGAAGGGCTTGCCGGTCTGGTTGAGCATCTTCGGCACGAAGCGCGTCTCGGCGGAGAGCTCCTTGTCCGCGATGAACTTCTTGATGTCGTCGATGGCGATGGGGTCGTCTATATCGCCGCGGGTGCAGGCGTCCTCGCAGGCGCGGTTGCAGATACGGCCGCAGACTGCCGGGAAGGGGTTCTCGTTCTTTATGAGCTCCAGAGCCTCGAGATAGCGGCCCTGGGAGGCGAGCTTGATGTAGCCCTGGACGGGGATGTGCGCCGGGCACTGGGTCTTACATGGCGCGGTGCCCTCGTCGGCGACCTTGCTGCGGTTGGTGCGGTAGTCGACGTTGTACTTGTCCTTGCCCCAGAGGCTGTCCATCGGGGTGAGCTGAGGCTCGGCGGGCTTTTCCTCGTTCTTGGCGCAGAGCTTGGTGCCCAGCTTGAGGGCGCCCATCTGGCAGTTGTCCACGCAGAGGCCGCAGGCCACGCACTTGTCGCGGTCGACCTTGGCGACGTAGTTGGTCCTCAGCATGTCCGGGGCGTTGAAGTACTCGCCCAGGCGCAGCGCGAGGCAGGAGCAGCCGCAGCAGTTGCAGATGGCGGTGGGGCCGTCATAGCCCTCGGCGGCGTTTATCTCGTGGACAAGGCCGTTGTCCTCGGCGCGCTTGAGGATCTCCAGCGCCTCCTCCTTGCTGACCAGCCTGTGGCTGCCCTGCTCGGAGAAGAACTTGGCGTTGTCGTCTATGTACATGCACATGTCGTCCTCGAGGTGGCCGCAGCCCTCGCCCATGAGGCGCCTCGTGCGGCGGCAGGAGCAGGGGCCGACGGAGACGGCCCAGGCCCTCTCGATGATGTGCTCGACCTCGTCATAGGTCGCGGCGTGCGAGTCGTTCTTTATCGCGCTGCCGACGGGCATCGCACGCATGGGGCCCATGCCGGCCGGGAAGTTCGGGACCAGGATGGGGGTGCGGTAGCGGGTGTAGCGCTCAAAGCACTCGGCGATGACGGGGTACTTTTCGACCTGCTCCTTGACGGAGAGCATGCCTTCCATGATGCCGGGCACCCAGATGGGGTAATAGTAGGTCTCGACATCGTGGTCCTCACCCTCGTAAACGCAGCGGACGATGCCGCACTTGACGAGCTCGTCGACCATGGCCTGGGCATGCTCCACGGTGGTGCCGGCCTTTTTGGCGATGACCTCGATGCGCCTCGGCTTGCGGACCTTGACGTGCATGCCGACATCCGCCATCTCGTCCGTCACGACAGGATCGAATATCATATATTCGGGGTCCGAAGGAGTGACGCCGGTGTAGGTGCCGGACTCAAGGCTGATCTTGGACGCGAGCAGAAGAATCTTTTTTCTGAAGGCCATAAATCCCCCTCTTTTCGTATTAAAAAATTTGGTTTTTCAACACAAGTGATTCTTTTATCATTATAAACTTCATCTCCCTCTCATTCAATTCACACCTTTACAGATTAAAAAGTCAAAAAACTGTCAATTGTCACAACTGGTCAAGGTCAGACCACTAATTTTGGGGCTGGTATGGCCACAAATGGTCAAATTCCACCTTTTCCCCCGAGAATGCTTGACCCGGGGCGATGTGCGTGATATCATCGTTTTGCACTAAAAATATGCTCCCGGAGGTCTGGTCTATGCACGAGATAGGAGTTGTCAGGCAGGTCCTCAAGACTGTTGAAAACTTTGCCGAAGAAAACGGCCTTGAGAAAATCGACACAATTGTCCTTGAGATCGGCGACCTCTCGCTGGTCATACCAAAGTATGTTGAGGACATATACAATGTCATAATCAAGGGCACGCCCTTTGAATTTACAAAGCTGAAAATCGAGGTCGTGGAGGGCCAGGGCATCTGCCGCGACTGCAAGCGCGCCTTCCCCATCGTCAAAAACGAGGGCTATTGCCCCCGCTGCGGAAAGCGCAACGCCGACGTCATCAGCGGCAGGGACTTTCTTGTCAAGGAAGTCATTGTTCCCTGAGCCGCGGACACTTTGTGCAACACTTATAAATCGCCCGAGCCGTTAGCCCGGGCGATTTATAATATCACCCGATTGACTTTAGTGATTTCAAGCGGTATTTTAGATGCAGCAAAGCAAATTCGGCCTGGGCCGGGAAGGAGATCGCACAGCATGAAGAACCTCGTCAATGCCATGAATCTGAATACTGTCGTTTCCTACCGTCAGGCTCGCTTCTCCTTTGCGGGCTTTTTTGGCTATGCCTATTTTTACTTTTTTGGCATGGACAATTCACGAGCCTGTATGGGATAGAGCGGTTTGCCGAGTAAATAATTTGCGGTGAATGCAGCCCCGTCTTAACAGGCGGGGCTGTTTTTTGCTGCCAGCCAAAATGGAAAAGGAGAGACTGAAATGAAAAAGATCCTCGCAATGATTCTCGCAGCAATGATGCTGCTCGCCCTCGCCGCCTGCGGCACCACCGCTGACGAGACCTCTGCCCCTCCCTCTGACGACGCCGCCGTGTCCGACGCCCCGGCAGAAGAGAGCGAAGCTCCCAGCGAACCCGCAGAGGCCCAGTATCTCGTCGGCATCTGCCAGCAGATGACCCACGACGCTCTCGACTCCGCCACTCAGGGCTTCAAGGACGCTCTGGCCGACATTCTCGGTGAAGGCGCCGTTGAGTACAGCGAGGGCAACGCCGGCGGCGAGCAGCCCAACTGCGTGACCATAATCGACGGCCTCGTCTCCGAGAACGTCGACCTCATCCTCGCCAACGCCACCTGGCCGCTGCAGGCTGCCTACTCCGCCACCTCTGAGATCCCCGTGCTCGGCACCTCCGTCACCGATTACGCCACCGCGCTGAACATCGACGACTGGACCGGCACCGTCGGCGGCAACATCTCCGGCACCAGTGACCTCGCCCCGCTTGATCAGCAGGCCGCCATGATCCAGGAGCTCTTCCCCGATGCCAAGAACGTCGGCCTGCTCTACTGCTCCGGCGAGCCCAACAGCGTCTACCAGATAGAGACCATCCGCGGCTACCTCGAGGACATGGGCTACACCTGCGAAGCCTACGCCTTCACTGACGTCAACGACCTCAGCTCCGTCACCCAGACCGCCTGCGACAACTCCGACGTCATCTACATACCCACCGACAACACCGCCGCCGGCAACACCGAGACGATAGCCAACGTCGTCCTCGCCGCGGGCGTCCCCGTCGTCGCCGGTGAGAGCGGCATCTGCGCCGGCTGCGGCGTGGCCACCCTCTCCATCAGCTACTACGACCTTGGCTACACCACCGGCGAGATGGCCGCGCAGATACTCAAGGGCGAAGCCGACATCTCCACCATGCCCATCGAGTACGCCCCGAACGTCACCAAGATGTACAACGCCGCCAACTGCGAGGCGCTGGGCATCACCGTCCCCGATGACTACACCGCTATCGAGGGCTGAGCTCTGATTCTTCCCGGAGGGGGCAATCCTTAAAGCCCCCTCCGGGCACCACCGCGCATGGAGGATAAGTGATGGATTTCATACTTTCGCTGCTGAACGGACTGCCCGGTTCCGTAGGCCAGGGCCTCATGTGGGGCATCATGGCCATTGGCGTTTATATAACCTACCGAGTGCTCGATATTGCCGACCTGACGGTCGACGGCTCGCTCGCAACGGGCGGAGCCGTTTGTGTGCTGCTCACGGTCAGCGGAGTGAACGTCTGGCTGGCCACCATAATAGCAATGCTGGTCGGCATGCTCGCCGGACTCGTCACCGGACTGTTCCACACCAAATGCGGCATACCGGCCATACTCTCCGGCATACTCACCCAGCTCGCGCTCTATTCCGTGAACCTGCGCATCATGGGCTGGGGCACCACGGCCGGGACGCAGTCCACCCTCGCCGTCAGCGTGGACAAATACGGCCTGCTCGTCTCCTCCCGCTTCGTCCGGGAGCTGGCGCTGAGGAACCCGATACTGCTGCTGGTGGTCATCGCCGCCGTGGTGGTGGCCCTGCTCTACTGGTTCTTCGGCACCGAGATAGGCTGCGGCATCCGCGCAACAGGCGCCAACCGGAACATGGCCAGGTCCCAGGGCATCAACACCGAGCGCAACGCCGTCATCGGGCTCATGATCTCCAACGGCATCGTCGCCCTCGCCGGTGCGCTCATCGCCCAGTACCAGGGCAGCTCCACCGTGGACATGGGCCGCGGCGCTATCGTCATCGGCCTTGCGGCCGTCATCATCGGCGAGGTCATACTCGGCCACAGGCTCAGCAACTTTGCCGGGAAGCTGGCCAGCTGCATTATCGGCGCGATACTCTATTACGTTGTCATCCAGGTGGTGCTTCGCCTCGGGCTCAACACCAACGACCTCAAGCTGCTCACGGCGCTCATCGTCGCGCTGTTCCTCGCAATACCGTATTGGAAGGATAAGCTCATGTCCGGCCGCCGCGCGGTCGCAGGAAAGGGGAATAACGATGCTTGAACTCAAACACATCAGCAAGACCTTCTACCCCGGGACGGTGAACGCCAAGACCGCGCTCTTCGACCTGAACCTCACGCTCAACGACGGCGACTTCGTCACGGTCATCGGCGGCAACGGCGCGGGCAAGAGCACTATGCTCAACGCCATAGCCGGCGCCTTCTCCGTGGACTCCGGCAGCATCATAATCGACGGCAAGAACGTCACCAAGCTGCCCGAATACAAGCGCGCCGCCTTCATCGGCCGCGTGTTCCAGGACCCGATGATGGGCACCGCGCCGACGATGGGCATCGAGGAGAACCTCGCCCTCGCCGCGAGGCGCGGCAAGCGCCGCACGCTCCGCTGGGGCATCAAGAAGGTGGAGCGCGAGGACTACCGCGAGCTGCTGCGCTCGCTCGACCTCGGGCTTGAAAACCGGCTGACCGCCAAGGCGGGCCTGCTCTCCGGCGGCCAGCGCCAGGCGCTGACCCTGCTCATGGCCGCGCTGGTGCAGCCCAAGCTGCTCCTGCTCGACGAGCACACCGCCGCGCTCGACCCCAAGACCGCCGCCAAGGTGCTCGAGCTCTCGGAGCAGATAGTCAGCGAGAACCACCTCACCACCCTCATGGTGACGCACAACATGCGCGACGCTATAAACCTCGGCAACCGTCTCATCATGATGAGCGAGGGCCGCATAGTGCTCGACATCAGCGGCGAGGAGAAAAAGCGCCTCACCGTAGAGCAGCTCATCTCCCGCTTCTCCGCCGCCTCCGGCCGCGAGTTCTCCAACGACCGCGTCCTGCTCGGCGCGTGAGAGCATACATGAAAACGAAGCCCGGCTTCAGCTGAAGCCGGGCTTTTATTTATATTGTATCCGTGCAGCGCACTTCGCCGGAGTCCAGGGCCTCCGTGCTCCCCTGCTCCGTGCGGATGAGGAGTCGGAAGTCGCTGTCCACGCCGAGCACGGTGCCGTGTCTGCCGCTGCCATAGCTCACGCGGCGGCCCTTCAGGGTCAGGCGGCGGTCGTACTCGGCCCGGAAGCCGCAAGCGGGCATGGCGCGGTAGAGCTCTATGAGGCGGTCAATGGTCTCGACGGCCAGCCTTGCGGCGGCGTCCTCCGGGGCCTCTCCGGGATAGACGGCGCCCGCGGTGGCGCTTATCTCGGCGGGGTAGCCGCCCTCGGGGGCGCGGACGTTGATGCCTATGCCCGGTATGACCCAGGCGAGGCCGCCCGAGCCGTCGGGCGCGGCCTCTGTTAAGATGCCGCAGACCTTGCGGCCGCAGACGAAGATGTCGTTCACCCACTTTATGCCCGCCGTCTCGCCGGAGACGCGCTCTATGGCCTGTGCCGCCGCGACGGCTGACGCCGGGGTGATGAGCTTTGCCGCCGTCTCCGCCGGGAACCTGGGGCGGAGAAGCAGCGAGAAGTACACGCCGCAGCCCGCGGGCGAGAAAAAGCGGTGCTCTCCCCTGCCCCGGCCCGCCGTCTGCGCGCCCGCGATGACCGCGGTGAACTCCGGCGCACCCTCCCGGGCCAGCGCGGCGAGCACGGTGTTCGTGGAGTCCACGCTCTCGTACACGCGCGGCGAAAAGGCACTGCCGCGCTCCGCCATATATGCCTTTATTTCATCTGCAAGCACGTTCTCACCCCTAAAAAAAACTCCGCCAGTTACCTGACGGAGTTTGGAGCTGGCAATGTGACTCGAACACACGACCTGCTGATTACGAATCAGCTGCTCTACCGACTGAGCTATGCCAGCACGCTTACGCGCTTAAAGAGTTTAGCACAGGCGCCCGGCAAAGTCAAGCGTAATCGTAGCGATTCGCGTGATTACAGCTAGTATAGATGAATCAAAAATTGTGACGGTTTTGCGACGAGTTGCGCCCCGGCCCGACTTTGGACGCCAAAATACGACTCCGGTAGCGGGGGCGATTTTTGGCTCTCTGCCCTAAAAATCCCGCCCTTTCGGGCTCTCGCGACCGTTGCGGCCCCGGCGCCATAATTTGATGAAAAGTTTACATAAAAGTTACACAGAAAAGTTATTCTCAGAGTTATAGACATTTTCAACAGGCTTATCAACATCGCGAATCCCTTGTGCGGCGGGGTTTTCAGCGATATTTACCAGCATATGTCATCGGCTGCAACGAAACCGGCGGCCTCGGGGGATTTTAAAAACCCTTTACATAATAACCCGAGCCGCCGGTTTACGCGAGATGTCGTTTTCAATTTTGAAAGTTTCCGTTCATACGATCTTGCGGTAGTCCCGGTTGCACTTGTATATGCTGCCCGATTCGGTGCCGCTGACGATTATGTGGTCGAGGACGTACACGCCGAAGCTGCCCAGCGCCTTGGAGAGCATGTCCGTGGAGGTGTAGTCCTCGTGCGAGGGCTCGATGCTGCCGTGGGGGTGGTTGTGCGCGAGGACGATGCGGCTGGCGCGGTAGTTCACCACCAGCTCCACCACGCTGCGTATGTTCATGCTCACGCCGTCCAGGCTGCCGCTGCCGAGCTCGCGGCACGAGATGACGCGCAGCATGTTGTCCAGCAACAGCGCGTACACCCGCTCCGTGCGCGCGAACATGAAGAGCGGGCGGAAATACTCGCAGGCGTCGTCCGTGTTTCTGACCACGGTGACGCGGCGCTTGCTCATCATGTAGCGGCGGCTCATCTCCGGGATGAGGCGCAGGAAGACGGCCGTCTCCCGGCCCACGCCGTCCACGCTCTCGAGCTCCTCGACCGAGGCCTCCAGCACACCGTCAAGCGTGCCGAAGCGGTCGAGCAGCTCGTGGGCTATCTCGTTGGTGTTGCAGCGGGCACGGACATAGAACAGCAGAAGCTCGAGGGCGTTGACGTCGTCAAAGCCCTCAAGGCCATGCTCCGCAAAGCTCTTTTTCATTCGCTGCCTGTGTCCGTCGTGTGTGCCCATTGTCACAGCTCCTTCGTGGCGTATGCGTTGAGCTCGCTACCGGCGGTATTGCCTGCGAGGTATTCGTAGTAGGCCTGCGCGCCGATCATGGCGGCGTTGTCGCCGCAGAGCTTCAGCGGCGGGATGTAGAGCTGGGCGCCCTCGCGCTCCGCCGCGGCGGAGAAGTCGCGCCTTATGCGGGAGTTGGCCGCGACGCCGCCGGCGACGACTATCTTCTTATAGCCCAGCTCGCGTGCGGCGGCCATGGTGCGCGGCACGAGGCTGTCGCTCACCGCCTTGCAGAACGAGGCGGCGAGGCCCGGGCGGTCTATCTCCTCTCCCCTCTGCTCCGCGCCGTGGACGAGGTTTATGACGGCGGTCTTGAGGCCGGAGAAGCTCATGTCGTAGGGGCTGCCCTCGATGTGCGACTGGGGCATCACGTAGCGCGTGTCGTCGCCCTTCTGGGAGAGCTCGTCAAGCGGCTTGCCGCCGGGATAGGGCAGGCCGAGCACGCGGGCGGTCTTGTCGAAGCACTCTCCCGCCGCGTCGTCGCGCGTGGAGCCGAGGATGCGGATGTCGGTGTAGTCGCGCACGTCGGCGATGAGCGTGTTGCCGCCCGAGATGGCCAGGCAGAGGAACGGCGGCTCCAGCTCAGGGAACGCCAGGTAGTTTGCCGCGATGTGGCCCCGGATATGGTGGACGGGTATCAGCGGCACGTCCAGCGCCAGCGCCGCGGCCTTGGCGAAGTTCACGCCCACCAGCAGCGCGCCTATGAGCCCCGGCGCGTAGGTCACGGCCACGGCGTCTATGTCCTTCCGCTCCAGCCCCGCGACCTGGAGCGCGCGCTCCGCGAGCTGGTATATTACCTCCACATGGCTGCGCGAGGCTATCTCCGGCACCACGCCGCCGTATACGGCGTGCAGGTCGGCCTGGGAGAACACCTGGTCCGTGACCAGCTCTCTCCCGTCCCGGACAAGCGCGACGGCGGTCTCGTCGCAGGAGGATTCAACAGCGAGTATCAGCATTTTTGCTACCTTCCTTATTTATATATCGTCACGCGAGGGCGAGGTTCATTATCATCGCATCCTCGGTCGGCTTCTCGTAATATTTCGGCCTCACGCCGACGCTCACGAAGCCCTTTCCGGCGTAGAGGCTTATGGCAGGGTCGTTCGACACGCGCACCTCGAGGCTCAGGAACGAGAGCCCCAGCGCGCGGGCGCGGCTTATCATCTCGTCTATCAGCGCGCTTGCCACGCCGCGGCGGCGGTGCTCCGGCGCGGTGCAGACGTTGGAGATGTAGCCTTCATCGAGCACGTATTGCAGGCCCATATACCCGGCGAGCTCGCCCTCGATCTCCGCGGCGAGCATTATCTTGCCCGCGCCCGTGAGCTGGGAGGCGACTATCTCCTCCGACCAGGGCAGGGAGAAGCACTCGCGCTCGAGTGCGGCGATGCCGGGCACGTCGGCGGGGACGGCGTCACGAATCTTCATCCTCGTCCTCCCCCGTCAGCTCGTCCATGAGATAGCGTATCTCCTCCGCCAGGCGGTCCGCGAGGCGGTTCCACGCGCCCTGGGTGGCGAGTTTGGGCGGCCTGATGTCCGTCTCGCCCAGGCAGAGGATGCGCTCGTCCAGGTCCGGCCAGAGTGCGGCCAGGGCGTCGCCCTGCTCCTCGGTCATGCAGAGCGCGGCGTCATAGCTCTCGAGCAGGGCTCGGTCGGCCCGGCGGGGCACGGCGGTGGAGATGTCGAGGCCGTACCTCTCCGCGGCGCGGACGGCCTTTGCGTCCGGGCCGGAGACGCACTCCCCCGCCGAGGCGGCGGCGCCGCGCAGCTCCGGGCAGTTCGCGTCCTTTGCGGCCTGGGCGAACATCGCCGCGGCCATGGCCGCGAGGCCCGAGCCGTCCGCGTCCACAAAGAGCACGCTCTCTGCCTCCAGAGGCTCGTCCTCCAGTCCCGAGAGCAGCCAGGCCACGTGCTCGGCGTCCCAGCGCTCCAGGCTCCGGTCGTAGGCCAGGTTCTCGAGGTGGTGCGTAAGCTCGTGCTTGAGCGTCTTTGTGAGCTCACGCTTCCAGCGCTCGGGCGGCGCGGCGGCAAAGCGCTCCTTGAATGAGCCGTAATATATCTCGATGTGGCGGCCCATCTGGTCCACGAAGTACATTCCCATGACCAGCAGCCCGTGCTCGTCCGTGCGCCGGGCGGGCAGGAGGTTCACGCCGCCGTTGAGCTTGTCGAATATCTCCTCCGGGAGGCTGTCGGCCGCCTCGTCCAGCATGGCGGCGGCTTCTTCAAACGTCACCATGTCAATGCGCCTCCGCCCAGGAATGTCCGCTGTGCGCCTCGGCTATGAGCGGCACCGTGAGCTGCACGGCGCGCTCCATCTCCTCCTCCAGCAGCGCGGCGACCCGCTCCGCCTCGGCTTCCGGGCACTCGGCGATGAGCTCGTCGTGCACCTGCAACAGCAGCCGGGCCTCCAGGCCCTCGGCACGCAGGCGGCGGCGGACGTTGACCATGGCGAGCTTTATGATGTCCGCTGCGGCGCCCTGGATGGGCATGTTCCGCGCCACGCGCTCGCCGAAGCTGCGGGTGTTGAAGTTAGAGGCCTTGAGCTCCGGCACCGGGCGGCGCCGGCCGAAGATGGTCTCGACATAGCCCTTTTCCTTGGCCTCGGCTATGACGCGCTCCATATACTCGCGCACGCCGTGGTACTTTTGCAGATACGCCTCGATATACGCCCTCGCCTCGGCGGGGCTGACCTTGATGTCCTGCGCCAGAGAGAAGGCGGATATGCCGTACACGATGCCGAAGTTGACGGCCTTGGCGCTGCTGCGCTGCTGCGCCGTGACCTCTGAGAGCGGCACGCCGAACACCTGAGAGGCCGTGACGGCGTGGATGTCCTCCCCGCTCCTGAACGCCTCGCGCATCGTCTCGTCGCCCGAGATGTGGGCGAGCAGGCGGAGCTCTATCTGGCTGTAATCCGCGTCCACGAGCAGGCAGCCGGGAGCTGCGACGAACATGCGGCGTATCTGCGCGCCCAGCTCGCGCCGGACGGGGATGTTCTGCAGATTGGGCTCCGTGCTCGAGAGGCGGCCCGTGGCGGTTACGGTCATCTTGAAGCAGGTGTGTATGCGCCCGTCGGCGGAGATGACCTTGAGCAGGCCGTCCGCATAGGTGCTCTTGAGCTTTGTGAGCATGCGGTATTCGAGGATGTCGCCGATTATCGGGTGCTTGCCGATGAGCTTTTCGAGGACGTCGGCGTTGGTGCTCCAGCCGGTCTTGGTCTTTTTTCCCGCCGGGAGCATCAGCTCCTCGAAGAGCACCTCGCCGAGCTGCTTGGGCGAGTTTATGTTGAACTCGTGCCCGGCCATGTCCCAGATGCCGCGCTGGAGCGCGTCTATGCCCGCGGTCAGGCTCTCGCCGAAGTCGGAGAGCGCCTTGCGGTCCACGAGGAAGCCCGCGCGCTCCATCTCGGCCAGCACCTCGCAGAGCGGGAGCTCGATCTCGTCGTAGAGCCTAGCCGCGCCGTTTGCCTCAATTTTGGCGCGCATGGGGGCGATGAGCTCCAGCACCGCCTGGGCGGCGGGCAGCTCCGCGCCGAGGTGGCGCTGCGTGAGCTTGGGAAGGTCATAGGAGCTCTCGGTCGGGTCCAGGACGTAGGCGGCGAGCTCCGTGTCGAACACGAAGCCCTCCGTGCCGAGCCCCTCGGCCAGCACGAGGCCCATGAGGTCCTTCACGCCGTGCGCGGACTTTTTGACCTCGCCCGAGAACAGCAGCCGGAGCAGGCGGTTATAGTCCTCGCCGAGCTCGGCCCAGTTGAGCGTGAAGATGCTCTCCCCGTCGCAGACCATGAGGCTGTCGAGGTTCCCCTCCGGGCAGAAGATGCCGACGGTCGCGGCGGCTCGGATGCGGCGCTCGGCCTCCTCGGCGCTGATGGGCGCTAACTCAGGCAGGGCGCGGCTGACGGCCTCGGCGGCGGCCTCCGGCGCGGGGGCGAGACCCCACTTTTCGATGAATTTTCTAAAGCCGAGGCGATTTAGCACCTCATAGAGCTCCGGGCCGAAGTCCGCTTTCCACGCCGCCTCGGCGGGGTCGAGCTCAATGGGCGCGTCGCGGCTTATGGTAGCGAGGGTGTAGGACATCTTTGCGCTCTCGCGACCCGCGTCGAGCTTTTTGCGGACGCTGTCCTTGATGTCCAGCGTCTCAAGATTCGCGTAGATGTTCTCCACGGTGCCGAAGCGGCGCACGAGGTCGAGGGCGGTCTTTTCGCCTATGCCGGGCACGCCGGGGATGTTGTCCGAGGCGTCACCCATCAGGGCCTTGAGGTCCACCATGAGCGGCGGGGCGAAGCCGTATTCCTCGGCAAAGCGCGCTTTGTCATAGAGTATCGTCTCCGTCTGGCCCATGCGGGTCTTGACGTGCAGCACGCTGGTAGTGTCGGTTATGAGCTGGAAGCTGTCCTTGTCGCCGGTGACTATCTCGCACTCCCAGCCGGACTTTTCGCACTTTGCCGCGACGGAGCCGAGCACGTCGTCCGCTTCCCAGCCTGCGGCCTCGAGCCGGCGGATGTGCATCGCGTCCAGCGTCTCCTTCAAAAGCGGCATCTGCACCGCGAGGTCGTCCGGCATCGGCTTGCGCTGGGCCTTGTAACCCTCGAACATGTCGTGCCGGAAGGTAGGTGCGGGCAGGTCGAAGGCCACGCACAGCGAGTCCGGCGCCTCGCCGTCCAGGAGCTTTTGCAGTATGGCAAGGAAGCCGTAGACCGCATTGGTCGGCGTGCCGTCCGGCGCGTTGAGGGGCCGGACGCCGTAAAAGGCGCGGTTCACTATGCTGTTGCCGTCAAGTATCATCAGCTTATTCATTGTCGGGCATCTCCAAAGTTCCAAAAATACGCTCGCAGTCCGCAAGCGCCTCGCCGAGCGCGGCGTACAGCGCGGGCGTTATGACCCCGCCGCGGTCGTCCCCGGCCTCGTAGTCGGCCATGGCGTCGCGGATGTCCCAGAGCCTGCGGCCCCTGGTCACGCCGTAGTCGGCCAGGTTCAGCATCATCATGGGTATGTATTCGCAGCCGCTTATCTCCGTCTCCCCCGTCGCCGGGTCCTTGGTGAGCTCAAGCTGCACCATGGCCGTGAGGTCTGTGTACGGCTTTGTCTGGGTCGAGAGCAGGTTGCCCAGGCAGTAGCAGACGAAGCCCGTGCGGGTGCTGCCGTCCGCGTTTGTTATCTCTCGCAGCTCCATCGGCTCCGGCACGTGCGGGTGGCCGCCGATGATGAGGTCCGCGCCCTCGGCAAAGAAGTAGTCCGCCAGCTCCTGCTGCCTCTGCGTAGCGCCGGTGACGTACTCCCCGCCCCAGTGGACGCTGACGGCGATGATGTCGGTGTCGAGCGCCCGGGCCGCGGCCATGTCGGCGTCGAGCATGTCGAAATCGACCTTGGAGCAGTAGGTCATGTAGTCCGTAGTGTAGACGTTCAGCCCGTACTCCACGCCGTCCACGGGTATGCCGTTGGTGCCGTAGGTGTAGTTGAGGAAGGCTATGCTTATGCCGTTCAGCTCCTCGACGAGGATGCCGTTATTCTCGTCACGCTCCGCCTGCGTGCGGTAAGCGCCCACGTGCTCGAGCCCCGCGTCGTCTAGGACATCCAGCGTGCGGACTATGCCCTCGTGCCAGGCGTCCATGGCGTGGTTGCTGGCCATGTTCACCTGGTCGAAGCCTATCTCCTTGAGAGAATACGCAAGGCCGTCCGGGACGTGGAAGAGCGGATAGCCCGTCCACTTGCCGGCGCCGGTGAAGGCGCCCTCAAAGCAGCAGAGGGCCCAGTCCGCGTCCGCGACATAGTGGGCTACGTCCTCGAAGATGGGCGCATAGTCGTATTCGCCCTCGGGCGTCAGCGCCTCGTCGTTGAGCGGGGTGTGCATGACGAGGTCGCCCGCGAGCGTGAGCGTCACGCTGCTCGGCGTCGGCTCAGGTGTCGGCTCAGGCGTAGGTTCGGGCGTGGACACGGGCGCGGGCGTCGCGGCGCTTACGGGCTCTGGCAGTTCGGCGGGGGCAGGCGCCTCGCCGCAGGCGGCGAGGGTCAGGAGCAGTGCGGCGCAAAGCAGCGCCGCGGCGGCGCGTTTCATTATTTTTCACCCCTCAGCTTGATGAGCTGGTCACGCAGCACGGCGGCGTACTCGAACTCGAGCATCTTCGCCGCCTCGCGCATCTTCTTCTCGAGCTTGGCTATCTCCTCGCGCCGCTCGGACTCGGTCATCTTCAATCCGTCGCGGCGGCGGGCAGCCTTGTCGGTCTCGGGGGACAGTTCTATTATGTCGTGCACGCTCTTGATTATAGTCTGCGGCACGATGCCGTGGGCCTTGTTGTATGCGTCCTGCTTTTTGCGGCGGCGCTCCGTCTCGGTTATGGCCGCCTTCATGGAGGGCGTCTCGGTGTCGGCGTACATTATGACCAGGCCCTCGGCGTTGCGTGCGGCGCGGCCTATGGTCTGGATGAGGCTCGTCTCGCTGCGGAGGAAGCCCTCCTTGTCCGCGTCGAGGATGGCGACCAGGCTGACCTCTGGCAGGTCCAGGCCCTCGCGCAGGAGGTTTATGCCCACGAGCACGTCGAACTCGCCGAGGCGCAGGTCGCGGATTATCTCCATGCGCTCTATGGCGCCGATGTCGTGGTGCATGTAGCGGCACCTTATCCCCGCGCCGGTGAGGTAGGCGGAGAGGTCCTCTGCCATCTTCTTGGTGAGCGTCGTCACCAGCGTGCGCTGGTTTTTGGCGATGCGGGCCTTTATCTCGTCCATGAGGTCGTCAATCTGGCCCTCCACGGGGCGGACGGAGATCTCGGGGTCGAGCAGGCCGGTCGGGCGGATTATCTGCTCCGCTATCTGGCCGGAGCGCTCCCGCTCGTACTGGCCCGGCGTGGCGGAGACGTACACCGCCTGGCCGATGCGCTGCTGGAACTCCTCAAACTTGAGCGGCCTGTTGTCGAAGGCCGAGGGCAGGCGGAAGCCGTAGTTCACCAGGGCCTCCTTCCTCGCCCGGTCGCCTCGGTACATGGCGCGCACCTGCGGGAGCGTGACGTGGGACTCGTCCACGAAGAGGACAAAGTCCTTCGGGAAGTAGTCGAGCAGCGTCATCGGAGCGCTGCCGGGGGCGCGGCCGGAGATTATGCGGCTGTAATTCTCGATGCCGGAGCAGTAGCCGAGCTCCTGTATCATCTCGATGTCGAAGTTCGTGCGCTGCTCTATTCGCTGGGCCTCGAGGTACTTGTCCTGGCTCTTGAAAAACGCCACGCGCTCGTCGCACTCGCGGCGTATCTCCTTCACCGCGCGCTGGAGCTTTTCCTTCGGCGTGATATAGTGGCTCGCCGGGAAGATGGGGATATTCGTCAGGCGGCGTATAACCTCGCCGGTGACGGGGTTTATCTCGCTCACGCGGTCTATCTCGTCGCCGAAGAACTCGACGCGGATAGCGCTGTCCTTGTAATACGCGGGCCAGACCTCCACAGTGTCGCCCCGGACGCGGATCATGTTGCGCTCGAAGGCGATGTCGTTGCGCTCATAGCGTATCTCGATGAGGCGCTTTATCATCTCGTCGCGCGGTATCTCCAGCCCCACGCGGATGGGGACCATCATCTTTTCAAAGTCCTCCGGCTCGCCCAGGCCGTATATGCAGCTCACGGACGCGACGACGATGACGTCCCGCCGCTCCAGCAGCGAGGCCGTGGCCGAGAGGCGCAGGCGGTCGATCTCCTCGTTGGTGGCGGCGTCCTTCTCGATGTAGGTGTCGGTCGTGGGGATGTAGGCCTCGGGCTGGTAGTAGTCGTAGTAGGATACGAAATACTCCACGGCGTTGTCCGGGAAGAACTCACGGAACTCGCTGCAAAGCTGGGCCGCGAGGGTCTTGTTGTGCGCCAGGACGAGCGTGGGCCGCTGCACGCGCTCTATGACCTTGGCCATGGTGTAGGTCTTGCCGGAACCGGTGACGCCGAGCAGCGTCTGCTCGGCTATCCCCTGCTCCAGACCCCTGGCCAGCGTGTCAATGGCCTCCGGCTGATCTCCGGATGGCACATACTTGCTGACAACATGAAAATCCGGCATGGTTTCTCCTTTTTTGCTCAAACTTATTCAGGATATTTTACCACATCCGCCCCCGCCTTGAAAAGCCCCGGCGGCTATTTTTGCCCCTTTCGCCGCAGGCGCTTGGCAATTTGGAAAAGGTGTGCTAATATTTCTTTACACTACGTATTTTGGGAGGGCGAGTTTGGTTGACTGAACGCGAAAAGATGGAAATGGGCCTGTGGTACGATGCGAACTACGACGTGCAGCTCGGCGAGATACGCGCCGAGGCAAAGGAGCTGTGCCGTCAGCTCGGCCTCACGCCTCCGACGGATACCGCTGAGTGCGAGCGCATACTGCGCAAGCTGCTGCCGAACATGGGCCGGGATGTCAGCATACTCGCGCCCTTCATTGTCGATTACGGCTTCAACTGCTTCATCGGCGACCACAGCTTTATAAATCACGGCGCGTATCTCATGGACTGCGCGCCGATACGCCTCGGCTCGCACTGCTTTGTCGGTCCCAGCTGCGGTATGTACACAGCCATCCATCCCCTGCTTGCCGCCGAGCGCAACACCGGGCTTGAAAAGTGCGCGCCCATCGTCATCGGCGACAACGTCTGGATAGGCGGCAACGTCACGATACTGCCCGGCGTGACCATAGGCGCGGGCTCCGTCATCGGCGCGGGCAGCGTGGTCACGCGCGATATCCCCGCTGGGGTCATCGCCGTCGGCAACCCCTGCCGCGTGCTTCGCGAGATCGGCGAGGCCGACAGCATAGATAGAGAATAACTCCAAAGAGGGACCATCTTGAAATCCTGCAAAGCGAACGACAAATACTACCTGACCTGCGAGAGGAACTGGGTCTACTTCACGCTGATCTGCGTGGCCGGCTTTTGGGGCGCGTACACCTATCTGCTGCGCGGAAACATCTTCTGCAACGCGCAGACCGGCAACGTCGTGCTCATGGGCCTCGCGCTCGGCTCCGCGGAGTGGGGCAAGGCGCTGTACTATCTCGTGCCCATCTCGGCCTATATCCTCGGCTCATTTGTCTCCGAGCTGCTCCCCAATCCGATAAAGCACCGCTTTTTTGTACGCTGGGACACCGTGCTCATATTCATTGAAATGGCCGCGGTGCTGATACTGGGCTGCATCCCCGATTCCGCGCCGGTGCAGATATCGCAGGTCATCATAAACTTCCTCGCCTCCATGCAGTATAACACCTTCCGCCAGGCCGAGGGCGTCGCCGTGGCCACGACCTTCGTCACCAACCACATCCGCCAGGTCGGCATCGGCCTCGCCAAGGAGCTGCACCACCGCAGGAGCGCCGACAAGTCCCACCGCGAAAAGTGGGCGCGCCACGCGGGCATGCTGTTCTTCTTCGCCGTCGGCGCGGTAGTGGGCACAGTGTTCTGCCACCTAATAGCCGGCAAGGCCATCTGGGTGACCATCCTCCCCCTCGCAGTCATCTTCGTCACCCTCCTGCACGCCGACCTCACCACGGAAAAGGAACTCTTCGAACAAAAACCCTCCGGCCATTGATGCTAGCTGGGGCCGTTTATATTTGATGGAGCAAGAATATGACTAAAATACTGATGGTCTGCCACGGCAATATATGCTGAGGGTCAAAAAAGCCTGATAAATCAAGGGTTTCCGGGCCTCGGGGTGGTGTTACTACACCATTACTACACCATTTGGAACCTCGGTGTGACGAACATTTTTTGAAAAAACGAGGTGCAGAAAATGGAATACGCGAGTGTCCTGGAGGAGCTCTGGTACGGCAATATCGAGCCGTCGGAGTATGACTGCTCCCCCTGCCCGGAATACAAAACCGCCCTCCACCTGCTCAGCCGCAACGAGGAAAAGCTCCTCAGCACCCTGAGCGATGAGCAGAAGGCCCTCTTCACCCGCTGCGCCGAAAGCCAGCGCGAGCTGCAGTCGATATCCGAGCGTCTGCTGTTCAAAAACAGCTTCCGCCTGGGCGCAAGGCTTATGCTGGAGGTCATGGAGGGGTAAGTTGATATAGAGCACCGCCCATCGGCCAAATGGCCGATGGGCGGTGTTTTAAACCTTCACACAATTATCGTACATTTTTAGTTATCTACGCCAAAGCTCTTGACTTTTAGCGTTTTACAGTTCTCCATTACTGTGCGCACGACGGGAATAGGCAGCCCTTTTGGAGCTTGAACATTTACCTCGAGTGATACTTCAACCGTGCAGTCCTCCACATTTGTTAGATGCCCAATTACTTCTTCTACAAGGCGTTGGACGTCTCTATTAATCCTCGTATTATCTAACTCGGCAGACATAAAGAAATGCGTGTTCTGTGAGACTTCTGTTCTCTCTTCTTTTTGTGTGGAGCCTACTCCTTCCCCTTGAACTTCAGTGCGAGTTATAGTTATTGTTTTGCTTGCTTCAGAAGATTCGACTTCAATGTGATCTTTCGAATTATTCTGCGCCTCAGCAGCAATCTGCTCAAGCGCAGCCATCTTTTTCACCAGATAATCGGACTGCTGAATGAACCCAACATACTGATTAAACTTCAAATCCAGAAAACGATCTTCGCTGTAACCTGCTGCAATTGCAAAATATTCTGTGGAATTCAAGCCGGTTTGGATGGCGTCTTCCAGTACACTGTAGCGTGCCAAACGGGGCAGATAACAATACGTGCAGAGATACTCCCACAGCTTCTTAATTTGGATGCAGTTTGTTTCTTTCCACAATACATCGTCCAGTACCATCTTCAGCAGTGCGGGAGCCCATTTTGTGATGAGCAGCTCCTGCTGCAGCATCTTGCTTGCCGCTTTAGCAACAATACTGTCCGAACCGCCACTGATACGAATAACCTCCCACTGGATGGCCTTCATATCTACATGCAGGTCGATGGAAGGTGCCAGCAGCCAGCAATAAGTCTCCTTTATGCGGGATTCTACGGTCTCATTGCTTCTGTGTAGGCTGTTGTTGGCTTCCTTGGTTTGTGCAATGTCCAGATTCAGAGATTCTTTGTCATCTACAATGGACTTCCATGCCAAATATTCTCGAGCCGCTTGTTTCAACGCCGCCACCTGTTCCTGATCTGGGGCAACAAAAGCCAGTGTGTTGCGATAGATGCGGGGAGAGGTACCACGACTATCCAAAATATTCGAAGCAACTTCCAGCGCAAGATTTTGCGGATTGTTGGCACGATATGTGTCCTTTACTCCCAGAATCACAAGCCTAACCGCCTGGTCATCGGTTACATCCAGAGAGGAACCGGGGCAAGTATGCAGCCCGGCAAAGGGTTCTTCCTTTCGCAATTTGCGCAAGCGGGTCTCGATCTCATATTCGACATCAATATCCGAGAATTGGGTAGCGCGATCCTGTGCTGTTTTGCGCAAAGTGGGGCGAGTATCGAACCAATATCGGTCTCCTGTGGGATTGGTATACAGGTAAGCCAGAGAACCACGCAGTGTGTTAAGCGCGTCGTTGAAATCGGCGATATTCTCTCCTGGCTGTACCACACCCAAACGAATGCGGGAAGCTTCAATTCCGCGCACCGACTGTGCCCGCACTGTGGGGGCGCTGCCCAACATGATTGTTCGGGCAACGCGCCGAGCAGCCATCTTTTGCCCATAACGGGGCACCGACTGGTCTTTTTGGTAGGGAACGGAGGTTTTCCCGTCGATTTCATTACTGATAATCGAACTCCATCTTTCACCCAGATAGTTATCCTTATCCAAATAACGCATCAGTTCTTCGCGTACAATCGATGTATCAAGGGGAATTGAACCTGGCATAATCATTGGGCTTGCGTCGTTGCTCATCCAAAGTTCATGAATCACACCAGCCATCAGGCGCAGAACACCGCGAGTGCGCTGAAAGTTTTCCAGGGTAGACCAATCGTCATATAGCCGGTCGAATATTTCCGGATGGATAGGATAGCAGGACACCAGTCGTTCCCGATACTCCACTTCTTTAGTATTATAGGGAAAATCACCGACATTTTCCATGTACATTTGGCTGAACCGTGCACATACCTGATCCCGGGCAGTGGGATTCTTGCAATCTAAAAACAGCCGGCGGCGCACAATCTCAAAGCCTTCGTTGGCGGCCACAGGTTTCCAGATGGCTTCCATGCGGCCAAAAGTGTGCTCAATCGTTCTTAGGGCAATTTTCCCCGCTTCACCGCCAATTTCAATTTCAGATTCGGGAATGGATGCCACTATCAGGCTATTTTTACTGGCACGGGCAGCTTCCGTTAGTTCCTGAATAAAGGAAATAAAATTGTCAAAAGAGCCGGCTGGCAGGCCTGATACGCCGTATATTCTTTTGGCATAAGTAACCAGCTCGTCTATCAGAATCATGCACGGGCCGCAATCGTCAAACAGATTTTTCAATACTTCCGAGCCGGGAGATACGCCTTTTTTGTCGGCTTCTTTTACATAGTTATACAACTCTGCACGTCCGGCGGATTCCGCCAGCTGCGCGGCAATTTCTCCCCAGAGTGTGTTGATGGTGATGCCAGGGAAACTGACGGGACGTTTGGCCTTAGTAGGGTCTAATGCAGAGCCTACCAAAACCGCCACATTGACACGCGGCAGGGTGGAGATGCCTGCCTGCTCCATTACCGGTTTGATAGCCGGGATGCGGTCGGCGGAAACTTTACCCCGAAGCATATGGTACAATGCCAGCATACTGTGGGTTTTGCCGCCACCGAAGGCAGTCTTCAGCTGGATTACAGGTTCACCATCTTTGCCACGGACCCGTTTCAACGCCTGCACCAACAGACTGGTCATACCCTCGGTTACATAGGTACGGGCAAAAAACTCCACAGGGTCTCGGTACTCATAGGAACCCTCGCCGCGGGCCACTTGAGCCAAATCTGCGGCGAACTCAGCATTTTTGTAGCGTCCCTGTGCCACGTCTGGGTGCGGCTCGATTACCTCTCGCCAACTGGGAAGGCCAGAGATTGCATGGTTGAGCACAGCCGCCGAGCTTGCTTTGGCTTTTCCGGCTTGGGTGGTTTTGACAACGGAAGTAGAACCATCGGCAGTGCCATATCGCGCTTCGCGCAGCATATTGCGTATTTCTTCAGCTGCTTCATCATCAAAAGCTTCGCACAGACGTGCCATTGTATCCAGCGCACGCCAAGTATCATCATCGTTGAAGTCTTGTCCGCCAATGTGGGCAATTTTGTTGCGTACACCCATCAGTTCCTTGGCCCACGTGCGATAGTCCAGCGAAAGTTTCCGCTTGAAGAGGTCATTCCATTTGCGGTCAAAAAGCCGCAAACAATTTGCCATGTCCAGCGAGTCAACAAGGTCTCCATAGTCTCCTGCATTTGGCAATTCACGGCTTTGATCCGACAAGGTCGTCAGAACCTCCTGCCACCAGGAATCCTTATATTCTCTGCTCAGTTCCTGGGCTATGTATCCCGCCAGTATGGGATGTAAAATACGAAAAGCCTGTTGCACTTTGGAGTAATTATCCTGCATTGTCGGCGTCCTCCTTAAAACAGCGTGATCTGTTCCGGCTTATATGCCTGCAACTCGGCGGCTCGGGACTGGATTTCTGGCCAGGCGATTACAAGCGCATTGTAGGCATAGGCTTCCTGTGCCCAGCCTTTGCGCTCGGCCACTGTGTAAAGCCGGTAAGCCAGATCTTTGGCCCGCTCCGCATTGGAACCCAACATATTGACCACAATCTGCGCACAGGCTTCAATGCCGCCAGTGGCCATGGCATGAGTCAACTGTTGGCAGAGCAGCCAGATGGTCTCCTCCCGCTCGTCCACCTTTTCCGGCAATTCCTCACGGGTGAGCAGATGGACAGAGCCCTTTTGCGCAAACAGCACGCCCTTTGCAGCCAATGCGGCCACAGAGGTGTTTTTGGCGCGGGCCAGGGTATCGGCTTCGCCGAACCTCATGTCATTGAAGGCGTTCTGCATATACAGGTCCACACAGAAGCGGCTGTTCTGGTCCAGTTCGCCGTCCTGCTCGTTGAAGTAGACATCTAGCTCCTGATTGATGATCTGTAGCGCGCTGCGCACCGTCATAGGGGTCCCGTCAGACTCAAGAACCTTGGAATACTTGGAGTAAACGCCCATGCCGGGGCCAATGGCGCTCTGGGCCAGGTCCACCGGGGCAATGTTGCTGCGCTGGAGTTTTTGTAGGGCAGGACGCAGCTCCCGTTTCAGTTCCGCGATAAAGCTTCGGCGCGTGACCATGGGAGCGTCCTCCGGCCTCTTGCGGCAGACCAGAACGATGGAGGAGGCCAGCGCATTGGTTCCAGAGGCAATGGAGCGATTGGACATCTCCGTACGCATAGGCCATGTGCCAGTGATGGCAAAGCCCGCTTGAATGACTGCCGAAAGCATAGTTTCCCAGCCGGTAGAGGCGGTTTTTGTCTCACTTCCCCCCGTGTCGGTATCGCTCTGCTTATAAGCATAGTAGATGGTGACAGGGATATCCTCTCGGGCATACTGGTAGATCTGTTGGCAGGTATGCAGCATCCCATCCTCAAAGAAATCTCGAGCTTTTTCCACACTTCCGTCAAAGCGATAGGGGGTTGCCACCAGTTCCTCTGCCTTGGGTACCAGCATGGTGCGGAACAAATTGGGATAGGTCTGCTTCAATGCCTGCCGCATCCAGACATAGAAAAAGTCAGACAAATCTGCATAGCCGATATTGTCATAGTAAGGCGGATCGGTAGAGACCATGATGTTTCGCAGACCGCAATCGCTCTGGGCATCAAACTGTTTAGCAATACCTTGCCTAGAAGTGGGGAATTCCAAAAGGCATTTGTAAATCCAATCCACAGTGCTAGAAAAACTTCCCGTTGAGCTGCTAAAGGGATTTCCTTCTGCATAATCCCAAGTCATGGGTATTGCTTGCCTACCAAAAGTATTACGAATCTTCACATATCCACTATCCCAACTGCAAATGCTGCTGCTTCTATCCGCCAATCTATCAATAGAAAAAGATAAGTATAACCCTACCGCTTCGCCATAGGCACGGGCACCGGTACCGCCTTCGCTGAGGGCAATGTGGTCGTTGGGCAGCCCTGCGGTAATCGCATCTGCCTCAGCCAGTTTCTGCGCTTCGCTCACCAGTTCACTAAAAGTTGTCAGTGCCGTCAACTGGCGATTGGTGAATAGGTCAGAAAAGTAAGTCATCCCATAGTTGGGGGTCTTAAAATCTCTTGGATTATGAGGCAAAACCGCATCAGGACATTCTTCTGGTTTGCCCACTTGTGCAGCTAAAAGCTGTTCCAAATCTGCGGGAAGATAAATCCGTTCATTTATTCCCTCGGCAACAACTGCGCAAAGGTTACTTCCTATCTTTCCAGACTTCCCTTGTTCACGAATGTATGGAAATTCAACGGGAGTTCCGCAGCAAGCGCAAACAGCACCCTTGCGATTTACCGTTCCTTCAATTTTCGGTTTTCCTTGATGATGAACACGATAGCTTGTCTTTCCATTTTCAAAAATCGGTTCCACCCAGGCTTCTTTGCCCCTTCTTTTCGAAAGCACAAAGGAACGAACCAGCGGCATCTCACAGCCACAGGCCGGGTTGGGGCATTTGACGGTCCGGGCCCAAATCCAAGCAATGACGGTAGCTTCGCCGCCACCCTGGGAAGCGGGCACCTTCACCTTGGAGTACAGGTGGCCAATCTTCTGAAAAGCCTGCTGCTTCATCCACTCGCCATAATAGCGTACGTCCTCTGCCAGGCCTTTCGCGCCGGTCCAGCCGCTGCTCCCATCTATTGGGGCGCGGGATTCCGGGTTGACTGGAGCTTGTCCGGCGAACTTGGGCGGAATCTCGATCATGGCTTTGTTGATCATAACCGCCACCGGGTTCAGGTCGTGGGCATGGGCCTCCAGTCCCAGCCGCTGGGCTTCCAAGGGAATGGAACCGCCGCCAGCAAAGGGGTCCAGCAGCGGAGGCGGGTTGTTGCCGGTGGAACGCATGATTTCTGCCTTTGCTGCATCCAGAATTTCCGGATTGTTGGAGTTCTCCCATTTGACCAGCTTTTCAAGAATAGCAAACAGACGCTGGCGCTCCTTATTCTGCGCCTCTTCGGTGGGGAACTGCTCCGGGTGCTCGGATGGATCGTCCACCAGGCTGGACCATATCACTGCGCGGGCCGCAGCAAGCGGCCGCCGAGCCCACCACAGGTGCAGTGTGGAAGGGTGCCCGTGCCGGATAGATTTCTCCCGAGCGGACTCGGCGTTGATAGCTTCCAACGGAAGCGCCACTTCAATTAATTTCTTTGCCACGATTCTATCCTCATTTCTGGAACACAATCTCCGCATTGCGGATGAGGTCCATTAAATCATAATTCACGCTAGTGGCCGTAAAATCCGGCGCGTTGCGGAAGGGGTGCTTCAAGTATACCGCATGGGTGGAGGCGCCGTCCACTTCAACAACTGCTAAAATGAATTCTTCCGGTTTATTCAGGCCAGTAAGTATTTCATTTTTGGAAACGGTCACCGTTGTAGCGCCCTTGTTTCTTCCCTTGACCTCGATAAACCGCAAAGTATTGGTGCCGGTGCGGAGTTCTTCCGGGATGCTTGACTCAATATCATACCCCACTTTTTCGGCGCTGACATCATGTGGCTGATATCCTAGCTGCCGTTCAATATCCATGACAGCTTTCATGGCGGCCAGCTCGACTGCTTTCTTATCCGCACCACCAAACGAGTTCAGGGAGTATGCGCCGCCCATCAGCTTAGCCAAAAGCCCATTGGGAATAATCAACGCGCCTCCAGTGATCACGGGCGGTGCAGGAGAAATCATGCGCTCATTGTCCAGCTCAGAAAGGCGCTTTTGCAGCCGAGCTGCCAGGTCTTCTGCACGGCGAGCGGCCATCTGTGAGTTCAAGCGTGCATTAATCTTACCTGCAGCCTCTTTCTGTTTCAAATCTGCAGCACGGAAATCCCAGTACTGAATTTCAGCTGTCAGGCGTTCTTTGACTGCCTTGGTGATTTTATCCACCATTTTTTGCTTGTGCTCTCTCACCTGCGCAAAGTGTTGCGGTATGATATTGGAAATTGCATATCCTCTGGCGCGCTCCTCCACTCCGGAAGCCAACCAATCCTGAGTGCCCACATAGGCATGAATCGCCGCTTGTTCTGGCTCAGTTGCTGCGCGATAATCCAGATATGGGGCATATCCAGCGTGACGAGCCGTGCCATCTGCAAACAGTTCCACAAAATGAACTTGCTTGGAGATCACACGTTTTGTACCATCCTGCAAGACAACTCCATCCTGTATGCAATCTTCAATATAGAACAGCAGCCTGGCCTGGTCGCTATCATCGCTTTCATCTACAAAAATTGTCCCTCGCTTTAGCACATCGGCGTTGCGCTCCCTTATTAAATCAATGGTTGCTTCCAGCAGCGGATGGCCAGGGCAAATCAAATCTGCCGTTGGCTGCCCTGTCAGGTTGCAAACGCTTTTGTCAAAGCATACGCGCTCGTATCGCTGCAAAACTGGTTCGCCAAAGCCAATCTGCATATCCCGATTGCGTACGGCAAAAGGAACAGAAAGAATTTCATATCTGCCAGACTCTCTCGGTCGAATTTGCCCTCCCACAGAACGAAACGCTTCAACAAAGAATGCTTCTATAAAATGCGGCTGGAGTTTATGGGCTTCAATCCGTTCCATGTCCTCTCGAATCGCCATCACTCGGTGTATGTCCATGGTGTCATCGGTGAGCGCTCTCTGATCTAAAAGCTCGCGTAATTTTTGCTGATCGAGTGAATGGTCAACCACTTGCCATAGACGCGCGCGCACCTCGGGGTCATTTCCATAGCGAACTGCTTCGATAAGCAGATCCCTCAAAGGACGGTTATCAAAAGTCATCTTGCCCAGGATATCAAATACCTTGCCGCCAAGGGCCTCGCGCTCTTCCTCTAGTTTTTCAAATAGGCGCTGGAACACCATGCCCTCCCTGGTTTCTTTGGAAACCAAATTCCAGAGATGACATACTTCAGTTTGACCAATACGGTGAATGCGACCAAACCGCTGCTCCAAACGATTTGGATTCCACGGCAGGTCATAGTTAACCATCAGGTGGGCGCGCTGCAAGTTGATGCCCTCGCCAGCAGCGTCAGTGGCTATCAGAATGCGCACCTCTTTGTCCTGTTTGAAAAGCTCCTCCACTTTGCGGCGCTCGTCCCGGAGCATGCCGCCATGAATAGCAACGACTGATTCGTCGCTGCCAAACAGGTTACGGATTTTATCTGATAGATACCGTAGGGTATCCCGGTGTTCAGTGAATATAATAAGCTTTTCACGCTGTCCCTCTGGACTGAACATATTCTTCTCATCCTGTAAAAGGTGCGACAGCTCATCCCACTTCCGATCTTCACCGCTCATACGGACGGCATTTGCCATCTGCTCCAGACGCTTTAGCGTCCGAATCTCTGCCTCCATCTCAGATATGGTATTTGCTGCAGATGCACGGTCGGCCACATTCTCCTCGGCATCTTCCAACTCCGCAGCGGTGTAATCGTCTTCATCGTAGTCATCAGAAAAGCTGTATTTTTGACTAGAATCTTCAGCGCGGCGTCCCATTTTTTCTTCTGCCAAAATATGTTCCAGACGCTCTCTACGACGTCGAAGTGATTGGAAAATAGCTTCTGGAGAAGAGGCCAAACGTCGCTGCAATATTGTCAAAGCAAATCCGACTGTGGTTTTGCGCTCATTATTTAACTTATCTGCACGATTAAACTCTTCTTGAACGTACTCTGTAACCTCGTTATATAGTTTTGCTTCCTGAGGAGAGAGGTCATAGTTGACTGTGTATGCACGTCGTTCTGGGAAAAGTGGAGTCCCATCGAATTTTAGCAATTCTTCTTTCACCAGGCGACGCATTACATCTGAGACATCAATTGAGTGATTCGAAGACCTGGCAGCACCTTCAAAGCGGTCTGGGTCTATCAATGAAAGGAATAGCTGAAAATCTTCGCTTTTCCCATTGTGAGGAGTAGCTGTCAGCAAAAGAAGGTTGCGAGTAATGTCAGATAAGAGTCTTCCAAGATTGAAACGCTTGGTATACTTAATTTCTCCTCCCCACACGGTAGCGCTCATCTTGTGAGCCTCATCACAGACAATGAGGTCCCAGTCAGTAATTCTAAGTTTTTCTTGTAACAATTCATTACGGGCCAGTTTATCCAAACGGGCAATACAAAATGGCATTTCCGTAAAAATATTGCCGCTTACAGCAGATTCAATGCGATCATTTGTCAGTATTTCAAAACGAAGGTGGAATTTACGATATAACTCATCCTGCCACTGCTCAGACAGGTTGCCCGGCGTAACAATAAGGCAGCGCTTCAGGTCACCTCGGGCTATCAATTCTTTGATAAAAAGACCCGTCATAATTGTTTTGCCCGCACCCGGGTCATCTGCCAAGATATATCGCAGTGGAAGTTGAGGTATCATTTCCTGATATACTGCTGATATCTGGTGAGGCAGTGGCTCTATCGCCGAAGTATGTACTGCAAGATACGGGTCAAAGATATGCGCCAAATTAATTCGATACGCCTCGGACGCCAGCCTCATTCGATCTGCGTCAGCATCAAAGCTCCAAGGCAGATGACTGTCTATGATTTCAATACGGCTTTCATCATCTCTATATAACAGCTGATTCGCCAACTGCCCTTTCCCGTTCTTAAAGGTCACTTCTATAACGGCATTTCCGTACCACTGTACAGCAACAACAGTCACTGGTTCCCTTGCAACCACACCATTTACCTGGCAGCCAACAGTTACTTCTTCAAGTCGTGACATTCTATCAACACCTCAAATTAGGAGTAGAATTTCTTTTCTGAGAACAATTCTAGATAATATCTACAATATCACCAACGTTTACTTTTAACACAGCGCAAATCTTCCCCAGTGTCACCAGTGTCACCAGTGTCACCTCTTCATCACGGTTGAGCTTTGTCAAAGTATTGGGAGCAAGCCCGGCCGCTCGGCGTAAGTCTGCCTTGCTCGCTTTCCGATCAATGAGCAGCTGCCAGGGCTTGTTATCAGAGATGACCAGATGGGTACCTCCAGCAGAAAATTCGACTATTTAATTTTAGCAGATGACTGAACTTAGAACAACCGTTTTTCGCATCCCAATACGAATATTCAGCCCTGCGTTTGGCGTACGTAATCTCCCCCTTCCCAGCCGCAGCTGGGTAAAAACAGGCACATATATCCGCGCGCTTTTTGGCGGATATATGTGCCTGTTTTTCATGTCCGGACACGGCGGGGGCGGGGTGCGGGAGCACGGCGGGCGCGGTGGGGTGCGGACATGCGGGGTTTCCGAAGGGGCTTACCCCTTGGCCCGGGGTCATCCAACAGGGGCGGGAGCGCCCTGTTGGCGCACGGCTTTGCTGGCAAAGTCTAGTGTGTTAGACCTTTTGCGGCCGCCGGGGCGGGAAAGGGGCTGTGCGGGGCAGCACGGGCACTTTCCTGTGCCGGCAGAACAGAGGATATCCGCGGGCGGGGCAGCCGGCGGATATCCTCTGTTCGTATTGAGGCGGCGCGGCGAAGCGGCGTCGCCGGGGCGCAAAAGGGCTACACACCCGCCGCAGCGACGCGTCTCAATACCACCACGGCAGCTCCAGGCGCACATCGTCCAACGCCTGACGCTCCGTTGCCCTCGCTCGGCTCTCCGACAGGTGGAAGTGCCGGGCCGTCTGCGTCAGCGTACGCTCTGTGTCATCGTCGTCAAAGCCAAAGCGGTACTCGATATAGCCCCGCTGCCTCGGCTCGATGCGGCCCAGCGCCGCGTGCAGTTCCTCAAAACTTTCCCGCTCCAGGTACAGCTGCTCCGGAGTTTTTCCAGTCCCGTATAGGGCGGCGGACTCAAGAGAAATGCGGCTGCCGATGTTCTGCGCCTCGAAAGTCCGGCTCCGCTCGCGTATGCTGTCCAGCATGGCATTGCGGACGGCCGGTGCGGCATAGCTCAGGAATTTCCCGCCGCTCTCCGGGTCGAAGGTATCGACACAGCGGAGAAGTCCGAGCGCGCCCTCCTGCTCCAAGTCCACCCTGTCGAGCAGAAGGTCGGAGTTCAATTCTCGCTGCGAGCTCCACAGCTCATTGGCCGTTTTTCGGATGAAGCCCAGGTTGTTCTCGATAAGTTCGTTCCGCGCGCCGGCGTCGCCCCGGAGGGCAGACGCGCAGAGCTCCTCATTGCTCAGCGGGCTCTTCATTGCTCTTTGTACCGCCTATCATCGACAGGAACAGCTGCTTCACGCTCTCCTCATCCACGCCGGGCAGGTGCGACACCGAGCGCGCCACGGCCTGTGAGAGCTGCTCGGGCGATATCTTGCGCAGGGGCCGGCTCTGGCCGCGGGTCAGCTCGGCGTAGATGCGCTTCACCGCCTGCGCGGTCAGTTCCTTCGACGCGGCGACGTCGGAGCTGACCTCCCTTTTTATCTCGCGGACTGCGCGCATGAAGGCGTCCTCGATATTTTGCAGCTCGACCTGATGTATCGGCGTTTTCAGGCGCTCGGCGTCCGCGGCGGCCTCCGGCGAGCCTTTGAGCAGCGCGGCGGCAGAGGCGTAGATCTGGTTCTGCGCGGCGAAGCCGGAGGCGAGCTCGTCGCTGAGGAAGCCGGCTATCTGGTAGGTCGTCTCGGCGAATCTGGGACTTTCGAGCAGGCGGTTGACGACGCGGGCATCCACTTTCTTCGTATAGAGGTTCCTTGCGGCCTGCACGGAGAGGCCGAGCTCGGAGATATCGTAATTCACGCGGTCGGGCACGTCGCTCTCGCCCAGGAGGAAGTCGGTGGAGACGTTGAAGGTGCGGGCGAGGCGGATGATGCTCTCGTCGCCGAGCTTGTCCGTTTTGCCGCTCAGGAAGCGGCTGAGCGTACTCTCCGTCGTACCGATGCGCAGGGCGAGCTCGGCCTGCGTGAGTCCGCGCTCCTTCATCAGGTCACGGATACGGTCGCGTATCTTGCCGGGCAGCCAGGTCTGTTCCATCGCGGCACCTCTTCCATACAGTATCGTAAATAACCATATTTTATTATAAACTGCCGGCTCGTGTATTACAAGCTATTACATTTCGCCGGCGCCTGGCGACTTGCATTTCTGCAAGGCTTGGAGGGGCGGCGGGGTGGGATTCTTGCGGAAGTGCCGGATTTTGTGGGTCTAAGACTTTCTTTGCGTATACTCGGGTGAAAGGAGGTCTTGGATGGATATATTTGCAAGCGTCAAGGCGCGAGTGGGGGTTCGGGAGGCGGCGGAGAGGTATGGGGTCCGGGTGGACGGGCGTGGGATGGCGCGGTGTCCGTTTCACGACGACCGGCGGCCGAGCCTCTATGTGGCTGACGACCACTTCCACTGCTTTGCCTGCGGGGCGCATGGGGACTGCATCAACTTTGCGGCCCGGCTCTTTCGGCTCACGCCCCTTGAGGCGGCGCGGAAGCTGGCGGCGGACTTTGGGACGGCGCAGGAAAAACCGAAGAAACACGACGAAGCACAGCGGCTCGGGAAAGACGAGCGGCTGTGCTTTTTGCGTTTGTCCGAGCATTGCCGGGCGCTCAGGCGGCGTAGGTCCGAGCTTGCGCCGAGAAGACCGGGCGACGACTTTGACGGGCGCTTTGCGGCGGCCTGCCGGGAGCTCGAATACGCGGAGTATCTGCTCGACGAGCTGACCTTCGGCGACGCCGGGGCGCGGGCGGAGGCTGCCCGGCTGGCGCGGGACTTGAAAATGGAGGTATGAGACTTTGGAAGACAGGCACGAAAACACGTCCAAGGGCGCGAGGCTGCCCTCCTGGTACGACGGGAAGAAAATAGACGAGGTGCAATTTTGCTCCGACTTCTTGGGGCGGCACCCGATGAAATGTGTGCGCGGGCGGCTCTTCACGGTGGACGGCGCGGTGGATGACGAGGGCAAGATAAGCCGGATGATACTTGAGGAGGTCTCGAGCTGTCTGAGTTCCGGCATCTCCAAGGCGGTGACGAACCTGCTCGCAGCGCTCAAGCTGACGGCCTATTCCCCTCCCCTGCCCATCGAGACCGACCGCATCCATGTGGCCAACGGCACCTATTTCCTGAACGGCAGCTTCACGGAGGACAAGGCCTGGTGCAATAACCGGCTGAAGGTGCGCTACGAGCCGAACGCCCCGAAACCGGAGCGCTGGCTGGGCTTCCTCTCCGAGCTGCTGGAGCCGGAGGACATCCCCACCTTGCAGGAGTACCTGGGCTACTGCCTCATACCCTCGACCAAGGGGCAAAAGATGCTGCTGCTCATCGGCAAGGGCGGCGAGGGCAAGAGCCGCATCGGGCTCGTCATGCGCTCGCTGCTCGGCGACAGCATGAACATGACCAGCATACAGAAGGTGGAGAACAATCGCTTCAGCCGCGCCGACCTCGAAAACAAGCTGCTGATGGTGGACGACGACATGGACATGAGCGCCCTGCCCAAGACCAACTACATCAAGTCCATCGTCACCGCCGAGTGCAAGATGGACCTTGAGCGCAAGGGCGTGCAGAGCTACCAAAGCCGCCTCTATGCCCGTTTCCTCTGCTTCGGCAACGGGGCGCTGACGGCGCTGCATGACCGCTCCGACGGCTTCTTCCGGCGGCAGATCGTGCTGACGACCAAGGATCGCCCGGCGGGGCGGGTGGACGACCCCTTCCTCGCCGAGAAGCTGGCGGGCGAGGCGGAGGGCATCTTTCTCTGGTGCCTGGAAGGTCTGAACCGGCTGCTCGCGAACAACTACCAGTTCAGTCTCAGCGGCAAGGCGCGGGAAAACGTCGAGACAGTGAAGCGCAGCAGCAACAACGTCATCGAGTTCCTGCGCTCCGAGGGCTACATCCGCTTCAGGGCCGACGCCGAGGCCAGCTCACGGGCGCTGTACGAGGCCTACAAGCTCTGGTGCGAGGACAACGTGCGCAAGCCGCTCTCGGCGAACCGCCTCAGCTCGGAGCTTGCGCAGAACGAGGCGCTCTACAAGGTGGAGGCCACGAACAACATCTACGCCGCCGGGAAGCGGGTGCGAGGCTTTGTGGGCATCGAGGTGCTGGCAAGGCCCTCGTTTCTCAGGCGGTGAACGGGAAAGCTCCGTACGTACTGTACGGTACGTACGGAGCTTGCAGCTTTCAGGACACAGAATGGAGGTATTTCAATGCCGAAGCCGCAGTATGCGATACTGCGTTTTGCAAAATACAAAGGCCCCGGCGTTCACGACATCGAGGCCCACAATGAGAGGCGGAAGGAGAAGTACGCGAGCAACCCGGACATCGACACGGGGCGCAGCGGGCTGAACTTTCACCTGGCAGAGCCCGCCGGGCGCTACCGCCAGGAGGCCGAACGGCTCATCCGGGAGGCGGGCTGCCGCACGCGCAAGGACAGCGTCCGGGTGGTTGAGGTGCTCGTCACGGCGAGCCCGGAGTTCTTCGAGGGGCAGTCAGAGGCCGGGGTCAGGGAGTTTTTCGAGCGGGCCATGGAGTTCATGGGCCAGCGTCAGGACGCCGGGACCTTTCTCTCCGCCGTGGTGCACATGGACGAGAAGACGCCACACATGCATCTCTGCTTCGTGCCGCTGACCTCCGACGGGCGGCTGAGCGCGAAGGAGATAGTCGGGAACAAAAAGAAGCTCGGCGAATGGCAGGACGCCTTCTGGACGCACATGGCGGCAGCCTATCCAGAGCTGGAGCGCGGCGAGAGCGCCGGCGAGACCGGGCGCGAGCACATCCCGCCCCGGCTCTTCAAGCAGATGACCCGCCTGACGCGGCAGAAGCAGAAGCTGGACGCGCTGCTCTCCGACGTGAAGCTCGGCAACTACAAAGAGCGCATCCGCCAGATCGCCGCCCTGCTCGACAGGTATATTCCGGACGTCGAGCGCATGGGCACGGAGCTGAAAAAGTACAAGGCCGCCTTCGACAACACCGGAGCTGAGCTCAAGGCGCTCCGCTCGGAGAGCACCCTCAAGAAGCTGAGGGAGAACCAGCTCCGGCGCGATTACGAGGAGGCGCTGGCCGTCATCGGAAGGCTCCCGCCGGAGGTGCTGAAGCAGTATCAGGGCCGCAGCGCCGCGCGGGAGCGCGAAACTGTGAGTAAATAAAGGAGGTAATGCCTATGGCAAAAGACGTTCCCATCTGGGAAAAGAGCAATTTGACCCTTGAGGAGGCCGCGGCCTATTCCGGCATCGGCACGGGCAAGCTGCGAGAGCTCACGAACGAGAAGGGCTGCAATTTCGTCCTCTGGGTGGGAAACAAGCGGCTCATAAAGAAGCGGCTCTTTGACAGCTACATAGAGCAGGCCTATTCCATCTGATATTTGCAGATTATTCATAGAAAAAAGGGCGCCGGTGTGGTATCATTTGTATGTCACACCGGCGTTCCTTTTGCCTTGAAAGGAGCACGGACATGAGCAATAAACGCAAAGACCACAAAGGCCGCCTCCTGAGAACGGGAGAAAGCCAGAGAGGAGACCTGATCTACCAATACAGATACACAGACCTGTGCGGCAAGCGCCGCAGCATCTACGACTCAGACCTTCAGGGGCTGCGCCGCAAGGAGAAGGAACTGCAAAGGCAGCTCGACGACGGAATCGACTATGAGGCCGGGCAGATAACGGTGCTGGAGCTGCTGAAAAGATACGTCAGCCTAAAGCAGGGCGTCCGCCACAACACGCGGATGGGCTACAAATTCGTGCTGAACTTAGTTGCCAAGGAGGAGTTCGGCAGCCGCAGGATATGCACGGTCAAGGTCTCAGACGCCAAGCTGTGGTTCCTGAAGCTGCACCAGGACGGCAAGGGTTACAGCACCATCACCAGCGTCCGCGGCGTTGTGAAGCCGGCCTTCCAGATGGCCTGCGACGAGGACGCCATACGCAAGAACCCCTTTATCTTCAAGCTGACCGACGTGGTGCCGAATGACTCCGAGCGCCGCATCGCGCTGACCGAGGAGCAGCTCAGGACCTGGATGGACTTCATCCGGCAGGACGAGACCTATTCCAAGTACTATGACGAGTTTGTCGTGCTGCTGGATACAGGCCTGCGCGTCAGTGAGTTCTGCGGTCTGACGCGCAAAGACCTGGACTTCAAGAACCGGCGCATCCGGGTGGATCACCAGCTCCTGCGCGAGCTGGGCGGCAAATACCATGTGGAGGCTACAAAGACCGCCAGCGGCATCCGCTACATCCCAATGACCGACGCAGTGTACCGGAGCCTCAACAACATGCTCGCAAAGCGCCCGAAGGTCGCCGTGGAGCCGGTGGTAGACGGGCTGACGGGCTTCATCATGCTCGACAAGAACGGCAGGCCCAAGGTGGCGCTGCACATCGAAAACGAGCTGCGCTGGGCCATGAAGAAGTACCGTAAGCTGCACCCGGACAAGCCCCTGCCGCACATTACGCCCCACGTGTTCCGGCACACCTTCTGCACGAACTACGCCAACGCCGGCATGGACATCAAGAACCTGCAATACCTGATGGGCCACTCCGACGCGGGCGTGACGCTGAACGTGTACACCCACGCGAGCTACTCTCACGCGGCGAGCCAGATGGTCAGCCTGGGGCGCTCCTGGTCTGAAGTACCTGCGCTCAAAACGGCGGACTGCGCCGCCGTTTGCTGAGCTTTTACTGCGCCATTTACTACACCAAACGGCCCAAAAACGGCGCAGACCTATGGTGATTTACGGAAGTTTAAAAGAAATGATTTGTTTGTAATATCCTCGAATTGCAAGGATATACAGGCTTTTGGAGGCTTACAGAGACCATGATTAAAGTGCTGATCACGTGCCACGGCAATATTTGCCGCAGTCCGATGGCGGAGTTTGTGTTTCGGGACATGGCGGCGAAGGCGGGGGTTGAGGTGGAGGTGGCTTCGGCGGCGACTAGTGCGGAGGAGATTGGGAACCCGGTTTATCCGCCAGTGCGGAGGCTGCTGCTGGAACATGGGCTCGACCCCTCGGGCAAGACGGCGAGGCAGCTCAGGCGCTCCGAGTACGGCGACTGGGACCTCATCGTCGGCATGGACAGCGCCAACATACGCAACATGAACCGCATTTTCGGCGGCGACCCGGAGCGCAAGCTCATCCGCCTGCTCGACCTCACGCCCCTCAAGCGCGATGTCGCCGACCCCTGGTACACTCGCGACTTCGACGCCTGCTGGGACGACGTCACCCTCGGCTGCCGCGCCCTGCTCGAGCGCGTGCGAAGCATGTGACGGGCGGCTGTTTTCCTTGACGCGCGTGGGTATTGGTTATAGAATATAGTATCTCAAGTTGAGCGCATTGGAGGAAAAGCTTTGAAGAAGAGAAAACCCAGGGCGTTTATCCCCATATACGCCTTTGCGCTGGGCTGGATAGCCTGCGCGTTTTTCATACCGATGTACACTCTCGGCGGGCTCGTGGGCAGCGTCGCCATTTCTGCTGCGGTGGCTGTCGTGGCCTGGTACACGGCCAAGATGATACTTGCCCGGAAGCCTGCCGAGCCTGAGCCGGAACCGGAGCCGGTCAAGAAGGAGGAGCCCGCTCTCAGTCCCGAGGTGCAGGCCATAATTGACGACGGCAAGCGCGCCATAAAGGAGATGGGCAGGCTCTACACCTCCATAAAAAATAACGATATTCGCCGCCGCATCAATGAACTCATGCGTATTTCGGATAAAATAGTCCAGGACGCCGTCAGCGACCCCTCGGACGTGCCGCAGATACGCAAGTTCCTCGACTACTACCTCCCCACCACGATAAAGCTGCTCAACGCCTACGACCGCATGAGCGACCAGGGCATCGAGGGCGAGAACCTCTCGAAGTCCATGTCCAGCATTGAGGACATGCTCGACACGGCGATAGATGCCTTCAAAAAGCAGCTCGACTCGCTCTTTGCCAACCAGGCGCTGGACATTGAGACGGACATCAGCGTCATGAACCAGATGCTGGCCCGCGAGGGCCTCTCCGACGACGACGCGGACGTGATAATCAAGACCGCGCGCTCCGGCAATTCGGATTGAGAAAGGACAGTTGTTAAAGATGGACGAAAACAAGGAATTCATCCCCTCCCTCACGCTCGACCCCAACGCGGCCTCCGCCGCCGCGGTGCAGATGCCGGAGGAGCCGGCCGCGCCCGTCATGGAGCAGAAGAAGGACGTGCCCGTTGAGAAGCTCGAGCTCGAGCGTCTCTCCCCTGCCGAGCAGGCCGCGGTCAAGGAGTTTGCAAAGCAGATAGACGTCACGAACTCCGAGCAGGTGCTCAACTACGGCTCCGCCGCGCAGAAGAACATTGCCGATTTCTCCGACGCCGCGCTCAGCAAGGTCCGCACCAAGGACCTCGGCGAGGTGGGCGATGAGCTCTCCGACCTCGTTGTGCAGCTGCAGGGCCTGGATTTTGACGAGAGCGAGAAGAAGGGCTTCCTCGGCTTCTTCAAGAAGCAGCGCCAGAGCATCGCCGCGCTCAAGGCCCAGTACGACAAGGCCGAGGTCAACGTGGACAAGATCTCCGCCGAGCTGGAGAAGCACGAGCGCACGCTGATGAAGGACATCGCGATGATGGACAAGATGTACGAGATGAACCAGCAGTACCACAAGGAGCTGACCATGTACATCATCGCCGGCAAGCTCCGCTGCAAGGAGCTGCGTGAGACGGAGCTGCCCCGCTTGCAGCAGGCGGCGCAGGAGTCCGGCAAGACCGAGGACGCCCAGGCCGCGAACGACTACGCCAACATGCTCGGCCGCTTTGAGAAGAAGCTGCACGACCTGGAGCTGACACGCATGGTCTCCGTCCAGATGTCGCCGCAGATAAGGATGATACAGTCCAACGACTCGGTCATGGCCGAGAAGATACGCTCCTCCATCGTGAACACCATCCCGCTCTGGAAGAGCCAGATGACCCTCGCGCTCACGCTGCACCACTCGCAGCAGGCCATGGAGGCCCAGCGCGACGTGAACGAGATGACGAACCGTCTGCTCCAGGCCAACGCCGAAAAGCTGCACCAGGGCAGCGTGGAGATAGCCAAGGAGTCCGAGCGCGGCATCGTGGACATCGAGACGCTGCAAAAGACCAACCAGGAGCTCATCAGCACGCTGGAGGAGGTCCGGCAGATCCAGGCCGACGGCGCAAAGAAGCGCGCGGAGGCCGAGGTCGAGCTCGGCCGCATCGAGGGCGAGCTGAAGCAGAAGCTGCTTGAACTGAGAGGCTGATATGTACAACAGATCGCTGAAGCATCCGATAACCGCGCTCATCATCGCCATTCTCGCCTGCGGGTTCGCGCTGGTCATGAACACGCAGATGAAGCTCGGCGAGCGCGTTCAGGCTGTCGAAGACGGCTTTTTCACCTCCGTGGCCGGAGAGCGGAGCATATACTCCCGACTGGAGGAGAAGCTGGACGCGGCAAACGGGCTCTGGACCGTGCTCGAGGGCGTGGACGCCAATGCGGCGCAGTCGCTCTCCGACGCGCGCAGCGGCCTGCTCACGGCCTATGAGAGCCGCGACATCTCCGCGATGTACGACGCGAACTCCGAGCTGGACAAGGTCTATGCCGACGCGGTAAATGCCCTGGACGGCGCGGAGCTCGACGAGAGCATGCAGAACGCGCTCGACAGCTACACCACCAACTACGAGGGCGCGCAGAAGATGATAGAGCAGAACAGCTACAACAGCAGCGTGCTGGAGTTCATGCGCTCCACCTTCAACAAGTTCCCCACTTCGGAGCTTGCATCCTTCACCGGCGTTGAGCCGCCGGTGAGCTTTGAGTAACCAGGAGATTTGACGGATGAAACGTATCTTTTCCCTTGTATTTGCCCTGCTGCTCCTGCCCGTCATGGCCCTCGGCGCCCTTGCCGCGGACGTGCCGGAGCCGAGCGCGGACTTCTACGTCTACGACGGCGCGGGGACGCTGAGCGAGTCCACCAAGGACCTGATCCTCAACGCCAGCGGCCCGCTGGAGCAGTACTGCGACGGGGCGCAGATAGTGGTCGTCACCATCGACTACCTGCCCTCGGGCTATGACTCCGAGCAGTACGCGAACCTGCTCTTCAACAGCTGGGGCGTCGGCAGCTCCAGCGCCAACAACGGCCTGCTTCTGCTGCACGTAGTCAAGGAGGACCGCGGCTGGCTGGCCGTCGGCGCGGGCATCTCGAAACAGATGACCAGCAGCTATGCAAACTCGCTCATGGACGAGTACTTCTGGCCGTATTCCGACGCCGGGGAGTACGACGAGGCGGTGGCTACGCTCTTCCCCCACCTTGTGGACTTTTTTGCCCAGCTCTACGGCACGAACCAGCTCTACGGCGGCACCGGCACCGTCTCCAACGGCGGCAGCGCGCCCGAGTACAACGGCGGCGGGTACTATAACGACGGCTACTACAACGACTACTACTATGACCGCGGGCCGAGCCTCGGCTCCATCGTCTCGGTGCTGTTTGTTGTCTTTATCATCGTGCTCGTGCTGGTGAATTCCACCGGGCGCAGGCGGTATTACCGCAGCTACGGCGTCTGGCCCACGTTCTTCTTCTGCGGCGGTCCCGGCCCGCGCGGGCCGAGGGGGCCGCGCCCGCCTCACGGACCCGGCCCCGGCGGTTTCGGCGGAGGCGGAGGCTTCCGCGGCGGCGGCTTTGGAGGCGGCGGTTTCTCCGGCGGAGGCGGCTTCCACGGCGGCGGCTTCGGGGGAGGCGGCTTCTCCGGCGGCGGTGGCGGCGGCAGGCGCTGAGCCGCGGCTCGATATAATAAATCAAGGGAGGACCCCGATGGGGTCCTCCCTTTTCATCTGTTTATGACTCAGTGCTTTTTGCTGTACCAGGTGTCCTCCAGCGGGAGGGTGTTGCGGAACTTGTGGTCCATGGCGTAGTACGCGCCCTCGACCGCCGGGGCGGTCGGGATGGCGGAGATCTCGCCTATGCCCTTGGAGCCGTAGGCGAAGGGCAGCAGCTCGTCCTTCTCCACATAGATGGCGTGGATGTCCGGTATCTGCGTCGAGTGCAGCAGGCCCAGGGTGCCGTATTTCACCTGAGGCACGCAGTCCTCGAGCGGGAAGTGCTCGGTCAGGGCATAGCCCATGCCCATGAGCACGCCGCCCTCGATCTGGCCCTGGATGGAGGTCGGGTTGACCACCTTGCCGGAGTCGTGCGCCGCGTAGACCTCCTTGACCCTGCCCTCGTCGTCGAGCACGACGACGTGCGCGGCAAAGCCGTAGGCGACGTGGCTCTTCGGGAAGGGCACGTCCGCGCCGAGCTTGTCGGTGGGGTCGAAGAACTCGGCGAAATACTCCTTGCCCTCGAGCTTGGAGAGGTCGCCGCCGGCCTCGTCGAGGTCGCGCTTGAGATCCACGGCGGCCATGCGCACGGCCTCGCCGGTGATGAGGGTCTGGCGGGAGCCGGAGGTGGTGCCGGAGTCGGGCGAGAGCTCGGAGTTGCTGCCCATGTTCTTCATCTTCGAGAGCGGCAGGCCCGTGGTCTGCGAGAGCTCCTGCAGGAAGATGGTGGCGCAGCCCTGGCCGATGTCGGAGGCCGCGGAGTAGAGCTGGACGACGCCCTTGTGCACCTCGAGGCGGCAGCGGCCCTTGTCCGGCAGGCCGACGCCGACGCCGGAGTTCTTCATCGCGCAGGCTATGCCCGCGTGGCCCTCGTTGGCCTCGTAGGCGTCCTTGACCGCGAGCAGGCACTCCTTGAGCGCGGTGGAGACGTCGGCTATCTGGCCGTTCGGCAGGACCTTGCCGGGCTCGATGGCGTTGCGGTAGCGTATCTCCCAGGGCGAGATGCCCACCTGCTCGGCCAGGAGGTTGATTATGCACTCGAGCGCGAACTCGCTCTGAGTGACGCCGAAGCCGCGGAAAGCGCCCGCGGGCGGGTTGTTCGTGTAGTAGCTAAAGCCCCGGATGTCCGTGTTCTGATAGCAGTACGGGCCGACCGAGTGGGTGCAGGCACGCTCGAGCACGGGGCCGGAGAGCGAGGCGTAGGCGCCGGTGTCGAAGTATATCTCGCAGTCGAGGCCGGTGAAGATGCCGTTTTCGTCGCAGCCGAGGGTGAAGGTGGCCTCCATGTAGTGGCGCTTCGGGTGGAAGTTGATGGACTCCTGACGGGAGAAGCGGAACTTCACGGGGCGGCCGACCTTGAGCGCGCAGAGCACGGCCACGTGCTGGGCGGAGACGTCCTCCTTGCCGCCGAAGCCGCCGCCGACGTACTTGTTCTCAACGACTACCCGGCGCTGCTCCCAGCCGAGCATGATGGCTATCTCCTTGCGGGTGTCGTAGACGCCCTGGTCGGAGGTGTAGACCTTCACGCCGTCCTTATACGGGAAGGCGACGGCGCACTCGGGCTCGAGGAAGGCGTGCTCGGTGAAGGGGGTGACGAAGCTCTTGGTCACGACGTATTTGGACTCGGCCAGCGCCTTTTTCGCGTCGCCGCGGACGACGTGGCGCTGCTGGCAGAGGTTGCCGTTGGGGTGGAGTTTGGGCGCGTCGGGGGCCATGGCCTCCTTGACGTTGTGCACGGGCTCGAGCACCTCGTACTCGACCTTCACGAGCTTGCGCGCCTTGTCGACTATCTCCTGCGTCTCGCCCACGACGAGGCAGATGGCGTCGCCCACGAAGCGGGTGATGTCGCCCTTGGCGATCATGACGTCCCAGTCCTGCTGGAGGTGGCCGACCTTGTTGTGCGGCACGTCCTCGGCGGTCAGGACGGCGAGGACGCCGGGCATGGCCGCCGCCTTGGAGGTGTCGATGTCCAGCACGCGGGCCCGGGCGTATTTGGAGCGCACCGCGCCGCCGTAGACCATGCCCTCCATCTCGATATCGTCGCAGTACTCGCCGTAGCCGAGAACCTTGGGACGCACGTCGGTGCGGAAGGCCCTCTGGCCGACGCCGAACTCGTCGCCCTTCTCGAGCGTCGGGTCAATCTCGGCGTCGCCGCGGAGGATGGCGGCGGCGAGGGTTATGCCCTCGATTATCTTCTTGTAGCCCGTGCAGCGGCAGATGTTGCCGCGGAGGGCGACCTTTATCTGCTCCTCCGTCGGGTCCGGGACCTTGTCGATGAGCGCCTTGCCGGCCATGACCATGCCGGGGATGCAGAAGCCGCACTGCACGGCGCCGACCTTGCCGAAGGCGTAGACGAACGCCTCCTGCTCGTCATACGTCAGGCCCTCGACGGTGACTATCTCGCGTCCCACGGCCTTTTTCGTCGTGAGCACGCAGGACTTGACGGCCCGGCCGTCCACGATTATGGTGCAGGTGCCGCAGGCGCCCTCGCTGCAGCCGTCCTTGACGGACTTGAGGTGCAGGTCGTCGCGCAGATAGCGCAGCAGCGGCTTGTCCTCCGTCGTGCTGCGGGTTATGCCGTTTACCTTGAATACATACTCAGCCATATTGCCCACCTCCATTAGTCAGGCCTGGGGCCCGAGGATGCCGTAGACGTCCTTGATGACGCCGCGCGGACACTTCGAGGCGCACATGCCGCAGGAGACGCAGAGGCTCTCATCAATGACGGGGTGGTTGTCCTCGAGCCTGATGGCGCCCATGGGGCAGTTCTTGACGCAGATGCCGCAGGCGATGCAGCCCGCGTCGCAGGCCTTGCGCGTCTCGGGGCCGCTGTCGCGGCTGGAGCAGCCGACGACGATATTCTGCTCCCTCGGCACGAGCCGGATGATGCCCTGCGGGCAGGCCTTCACGCACAGACCGCAGCCGACGCACTTGTCTCTGTCCACCTCGGCGACGCCGCGCGCGCCGACCTTTATGGCCCCCAGCTTACACACCGCGGCACAGCTGCCCAGTCCCAGGCAGCCCCAGCGGCACTCCAGTATCCCCTCGGGATGCTCGGCAAGCGCCTGCCTGCAGTCCCCGGTCAGCACCTCGCGCGGTATCTTCCTGCGCGCGAGCTCGCCGCCGGAGCAGCCGACAGCCGCAGCGTATTTTCCTGCCTTCTGCGCCATAGTCAGTCGCCCCTTCCGCGTTAGCTTAAATATTTTCATTTGGGTACAAATTCTTTTAGATAATCATACTATAAACAAACACAAAACACAAGGGGTAAGCCGGAAAAATTTTGTCAATTTCGTTGTCCCATTTCAAGAAGAACGCCCCGGCTGTCGAACCGGCAGCCGGGGCGCTGGGTGTGTTCGGTTTTGGCGCTGTTTCAGACGTAAAGCTCCGCTATGGAGTAGAGAGCGGCCTTGCCGCTCATGTAGACGCGGCCGTTTTCCATGCGGCACCAGAGCGTGCCGCCGCGGCGGGAGGCCTGATAGGCGGTGAGCTTTTCGCGGCCCAGGGACTTGAGCCAGTACGGCACGATGTGGCAGTGGCCGGAGCCGCAGACGGGGTCCTCGGGCACGCTGAGCTTGGGCGCAAAGCTGCGGGAGACGCAGTCGAACTCGCGTCCAGTGCTCGTGGCGTGCTGCAATAGGCCGTCGAGGGCGGCGAGCTTTTCCATGTCCGGGGCCATGGCGCGGACGGTGTCCTCGCTCTCGAACACGCAGAGGAGGTCACGGCCCAGCCAGGCCTCGGAGGGCTCCGCGCCGAAGGCGGCGGTCATCTCCGGCGTCACGGGCGTGGGGCGCAGCTCATAGGCCGGGAAATCCAGCTCATACAAGTCCCCTGCCCTGCTGACGGTCAGCTCGCCGCTGAGCGTGGCGAAGCGCACTCGCTCCAGCCCGGGCTCGACGTGGTTCATCAGCACATAGGCCGTCGCCAGCGTGGCGTGGCCGCAGAGGTCTATCTCCCCGCCCGGCGTGAACCACCGCAGGCGCCAGACCTCGCCCTCGCGCGCGGCGAAGGCGGTCTCGGAGAGGTTGTTCTCCCGCGTGATGTCCATCATCAGCTCGTCCGGCAGCCAGCTCTCAAGGATGCACACGGCGGCGGGATTTCCGCCGAACACCCTGTCCGTGAAGGCGTCCACAACATACTGTCTCATAACGCACCTCCTGTTTGTCATGAGCACATGATAGCACGGGCGCGGCCCGGCATCAAGGGCGGGCTCACAGGTGCGTGTCGCGCTTTACCTTGTCGTAGTGCTTTAGCAGCAGCGGCTCTATGGCGGCCGTCAGCTTCATGTCCAGATTGAAGAAATAGACGGTGAACGTCACCGCGAAAAGCGACGCGGCGGCTATAACCAGCGCCAGCAGCGCCTTGGTCAGCTTGCTCATACGGTTCCTCCTTTGAAATTACCACGATGCTTCGTCGTTGAGCACCTCGAGGCTGGGGTCTATCGGCTCCTCGCCCATGACGGTGCGCATATAGCTGTTGACCTGCTCGCGGACGCCCTGGCGGGAGATTATGCGCGGGTCGAAGAGGTCGTGCGTGACCCAGATGAGGTGGATGCCGCGCTCGCGGGCCTTCTCCTCGAACTGGCCGTGCATGCCGTCGAGCGCCTTGCAGCTCATGTGCTCCCAGAGGATGACCATGTCGGCGTTGAACTCCTCGCAGAACTCCCAGAGCTCGTCGAGCAGGACCTTATAGCCGCCGTGGGTGCGGTTGCGCATTATCATGTTCTCGGTCAGCCAGGCCATGTCGTAGATGGCCTGCTCCCTGCCCTCGGGGGTGTCCTCGGTGGCGAGGGTGCGGGTGGAGACCATGGAGAGCATGTCCGTCAGCGGGACTATGCCCCAGCAGTTGAGCAGCCAGAGCAGGAAGTCGAAGTAGAAGTGCGACTGCACGCCCCAGACTATGGCGCGGTGGCGGTATTCCTTGGCCATGCGCTTCTTTTTCTTGTACGCGCGCTCGGCGAGGCGGGTTATGTCGCGGTCGGCCTTTTCAAAGGCGGGGACCTTGCCGCAGATGGCCATGTAGTTGGTCTCGGTATAGAGCGCGAGGTTGGAGCCGAACACCTGCGGGTAGTTGGTCTTGTTCATCTCCAGCCAGCCGAGGCGGCACTCGGTGGCGTAGTTCACGCGCTTGGCGCACTCGAAGTAGTAGTCCCAGTTCCACTTCTCGCCGGTGTGCTTCTCGATGAAGGCGATGGCGTTGCGCACTTCCTGGGCGGCGTACTCCTGTACGTCGTCCTCGCGGTGGCGCAGCGGGGTGGCGAGCTGGAACACGGGAACGCCGTCCTCGAGCTCGAGGCGCTTGGAGATGACGCCGTTGCCGAGGAGCGAGCCGTCGCAGGTGGTGTTGCACTGCACGGCGCAGGCGCCGAGCACGGGGGCGTCGTCGTCGATGGAGACGCCGACCTCGGCCTCCGGCATCGGGCACACGTCGCCCGCAAGGCCGAACTGCTGCGCCACGTCGATGTAGTGCTCGACGGCGTGCTGGTTGAGCAGCACGGGGATATAGGTGGAGACCGTCTCGCGGCTGAGGCCCTTGAGCGTCGGGAAGCCCATCATGACGGCGGTCATCTCGTTCTCGTCCACGAGGACGACCTTCTTGGAGAACTCCTTGTCGTTGCCGATGCGCCGGTCGCCGCGGAAGAGGCCGTCGAGCAGCTTGGCGACGTCCTCTATGATGAGGTCCTGCTCAATGTGGCAGATGCGCAGGTACTCGCCCCTCAAGCCCTGGGTGTGGCGGTCGACCATCATGGGCACGGCGAGGTAGTTCGCCATCCAGCGGTAGCGGAACATGGCCTTGATGTTCCTGGGCTTGACGATGAACTTGCCGAGGGTCATCAGAATGCCCAGCCAGCGGCCGTAATCGTACAGCGTGTCGCTCACGCCGCGCCACTCGCGGCGTTTGCGGACCTTGCCGTCGGTATAGAAATCACCGAACCTGTCGGCACCTATCTGTTTAGCCATTGGACGCGCCTCCCTGTATCTTTTTGATCTCGATGCTCTCCACAAACGCCTGCACGCGCGTACGCATCTGGCCGGAGCCGGCTATGGTGTACGGCCTGTCCACCGAGAGCACGGGGTAGCCGAAGTCGTGCTGCAGGACGTGGGAGCCGACCATCCGCTCATAGGCCCAGGGGTCGCAGAACTTTATCTGCTCGTAGATGATGCCGTCGGCGTTATACTCCTTCGCGAGGGCGTTCACGTACTCGCGGCGGCCGAGCATCTTGGGCATGTCCATATAGCGTGGGCACTGGCTGTGCGTCATATAGTGGCGGCAGACCTGGGTCAGGGCGTCCTCGGCGTCGTTGAGCTCGATGGGCACGCGGCCGGGCAGCGAGCCGTAGCAGAAGCGGTCGGCGCAGACGTAGGCGCCGGTCTCCTCCACGAGCTTGACGAAGTCCACGTCGTCTATCTCGGAGCCGACCACCACCACGCGGGCGCGGAAGGGGTTCTTCGGCTCAGGCTCGCGGGTCTTGAGCTCCTCGAGCGTCTCCTCCAGCTTCTCTATGAGCATGTCCTGGGGCGCCGCATAGGTCGCGAGGGTGATGATGTGGAACTCATAGCCGGTGATGCGCGGGTTTTTCTCCTTGCGGAAGTCGCCTATGGCTCGGATGAGCTCGCAGACGCGGTTGTGGCAGCGCACGGACTCACGTATAGCCGCGTCGGAGACGTCGATGCCGAAGTTCTCAGCCAGCGGCTTGAGGATGTGGTTCGTGCACTGGAGAGTGTAGAGGTTCAGGCCGTTGTCGTCGCACTTCATGGGGATCTCCATGTACTCGTAGAAGAACTTCTCCTTGTCCATGGTCTTGAGCAGCTCCATGTTCTCGACACAGCGGTTCATCATGGTGCAGCCGTCGGGCGTTATGATGCAGTCGGCGAACTTGAAGCCGCCCTCGATGGCCCGCTCGAGCAGCGCGCGGGAGTATTCACACAGGAAGCTGGTGAGGTAGTAGGTGGCCATCTCCATGGAGCCTGTGCGCGGCGCGCGAAGGCGGATGGAGAAGGTCCCGGCGAGGTTGAGCAGCGGCTCCGGCACGTTCTCGCAGACATAGGCCACGCAGCGCTTTCCCTCACTCTTGGCCTGGGCGATGAGCTCGTTGTTCGCGTCCTGCAACAGATTTTCAAAATAGATAAGGTGCTTCAGGTCTTTCATTTTCTCCTCCTCGCGGAAAGGGGGCTAGCAGCCCTCTATCTGCTTGATATTCATCTCCCTGCCCTGCTGGAGCCAGGTCTCGCCGCTGCCGCAGTAGGGGCAGGTCTTGCCGTATTTCACGGTGGGATAGGTCTTTTTGCAGGAGTCGCACCAGGTAATGGCCGGGATGGTCTCGCATATGAGCTGCGAGCCCTCGATGAGCGGCGTCTTCTTCGCGTACCAGTTCCAGCAGTCGACAAGGTAGCTCGGGACGATGCCGGAGACCTCGCCGAACTCGAGCGTGACGGAGCTTATCTGCGTCAGCTCGTTCTGCCGGGCGATGGCGTCCACCTGCTTTATGACATAGGTGACGATACTAAGTTCGTGCATAATTTCCTCACTTTTATCCCAAACAGGCACGGAGCTAGCCGTGCCTGTCTGGTGTCTGCTGCGTTATAGGCTTATTTTCCGGCGAGCTTTTTCTTGAGTATCTTGACCTCGCGCTTGGCGGCGTAGGGCAGGATCTCCTTGAACTTGTCCTCGGCCGGGACCATGTGCGAGCACTCGGGGCGCACGCGCTTGAGGTGGATGGCGTCAAACTCGCACTTGGTGGTGCAGATGCCGCAGCCTATGCACTTGTTCGGGTCGACGACACTCCGGCCGCAGCTCAAGCAGCGGCTGGCCTCGGACTTTATCTGCTCCTCGGTGAAGGTGACGCGCTCGTCGCTCATGGTCTTGACCTTGGCCGGGTCGATGGCCGGCTCGTTGCGCGCGGGCTTCTTGAAGCTCTCGGGCGGGAGGGCGACGCTGCCCTTGTCCAGCTCCTTGAAGATGCGACGGTTGCGGTGGATGGTCAGGGACTGGCCGACGTTGACGTAGCGGTGGATGGAGACGGCGCCCTCACGGCCGGTGGCGATGGCGTCGATGGTGTACATGGGTCCGGTGGCGCAGTCGCCGCCGACGAAGATGTCGGGCTCGGCGGTCTGGAAGGTCAGCTTGTCGCAGTCGATGAGCCTGCCGTCCGGGGTCTCAGCCTTGGTGCCCGCGAGGACGCTGCCGTAGTCGGAGCGCTGGCCGATGGCCACGAGGACGTTGGAGCACTTGACGGTGACGGTGTCGTTCTCGTCGTATTTCGGCGCGAACTTGCCGTTTGCGTCGCGCACGCTTATGCAGCGCATGAACTCGACGCCGGTGACCTTGCCGTTCTTGCCGATGATGCGCTTCGGGCCCCAGCAGTTGTTGATAACGACGCCGTCGGCTATGCCGGCGTTCTTCTCGTCGGGAACGGTGGGCATCTCCTCGTCCTTCTCGAGGCAGTAGATGCTGACGCTGCCCCCGCCGAGGCGGACTGCGGTGCGGGCCACGTCGATGGCCGCGTTGCCGCCGCCGATGACGATGGTGTCGCCCTTGAGCTCGGTGAGCTCGCCGCGGTTGACGGCGCGAAGGAGGTCGAGGCCGCCGGTGACGCCCTTGAGGTCCTCGCCCTCTATGCCGAGCTTGGACGCGGTCTGGAGGCCGACCGCGACGTAGAAGGCCTTGTAGCCCTCTTCACGCAGCTGCTGGATGGTAATGTCCTTGCCGACCTCGACGCCGCAGCGGAACTCCACGCCCATCTCGCGCAGGACGTCTATTTCGGAGTTCACGGTGGCCTTGTCGACGCGGAAGTTGGGGATGCCGTTCACCAGCATGCCGCCGGGGGCGGCTTCCTTCTCGAACACGGTGGGCTTGTAGCCCTCGATGGCCAGGAAGTAGGCGCAGCTCATGCCCGCGGGGCCCGCGCCGATGATGGCTATCTTCTGCTCGAAGGGGGCCATGGTGCAGGAGTTCATGGGCGGGATGTAGCGGTGCTCGTCCTTCATGTCCTGCTCGGCGATGAACTTCTTGATCTCGTCTATGGACAGCGGCTCGTCGACGCTGCCGCGGGTGCAGGCGTCCTCGCAGTACTTGCGGCAGATGGAGCCGCAGACCGCCGGGAACGGGTTATCCTTCTTTATGAGCTTGAGCGCGTCCTTATAGCGGCCCTCGCTGGCCATCTTTATGTAGCCCTGGATGGCGATGTGCGCCGGGCAGGCCACCTTGCAGGGGGCGGTGCCGGTCGGGTAGGTCTGGATGGAGCCGATGTTGTCGCGGTAGTTCTTGTCCCAGTGGTCCTCGCCCCACTTGGTGTCGTCGGGCAGCTCGTGGCGCGGGTACTCGATGGGGCCGGAGCTGGTGCAGAGCTTCTGGCCCAGGCGAACGGCGCCGGAGGGGCAGGTCTCCACGCACTTGCCGCAGGCGACGCACTTCTCGGGGTCGCTCTCGGCCACGTAGGCGCTGCGGGAGAGGTTCGGCGTGTTGAAGAGCTGGCTGGTGCGCAGGGCGTTGCAGACGCCGACGGCGCAGTTGCAGATGCCGAAGATCTTGTTCTCGCCGTCTATATTGGTGACCTGGTGGACATAGCCGCGGTCCTCGGCCTTCTGGAGTATCTCCATGGCCTCTTCATAGGTGATGTCGTGGCCCTTGCCGGTCTCACGGCAGTAGTCGGCGAAGTCGCCGACGCCGATGCACCACTCGGCCTCGATGTCGCCGGAGCCCTCGTCGCGGATGCGCTGCTGCTTGCGGCAGCTGCACACGGCCACGCCGATGTGGCCCTCGTACTTCTTCAGCCAGTGGGAGAGGCGCTCGATGTCCAGCGCCTCGCAGTCGGCGGGGATGGCCTTTTCAACGGGGACGACGTGCATGCCGATGCCGGCGCCGCCGGGGGGCACCATCTCGGTCACGCCCGCGAGGGGCAGGAAGGCCATGCGCTCAAAGAAGTTCGCGATGACGGGCTGCTCGTCGCACATGTTGGGGTGGATGACCATGAGCTCCGCGCTGCCGGGGACGAACATGTCCAGCACCCAGCGCTTCTCGTGGTTGGGGTTCTTGCCGTCGAGATTCTCCCAGTGGTACTCGACTAGGCCGGTGTCGCACAGGACCTCCAGCGCCTTCTCGAGCCTCGCGGTCTCCATCTTGCTGCGCTTCTGGATGACCTCGAAGGTGACGGGCTTGCGCTTTTTGAGCACGAGCGCAACGTCCAGCGCGTCGGCCGTGGCGCTCATGCCGAACTTCTTCTCCGCGATCTGCATCGCAGCGTCCACGCCCCAGTATTCCGGCGCGTTGGTGTCGATCTTGTCGACGCCGAGCATTACCGTGGCGCGGTCGGTGATCTCCTTACATAGTTTGAAAATTTTCTCGTCTCTGGTCATTGTGCGGCATTCCCCTTTCATATTTGGCATGCATATGACGAAACTCATTGTGACCACTTTACGATAGTACGACTATTTTAGCATGATGCTATTTTTTTGTCAATATGAAGCGGGCCATATTGGCGCAGATGCTGCAAAAAAATAATGCTTCACATGAGCGGGCGAAAGGCTTATAATATTAATAAATGGTCACGCAAGGAGACACCGATGAATTTCGACAAGATAAAGGCGCCTACTGTGCGCGAGAGCTTTGTCCGCGAGCTGGAGAACAAGATACTCTCCGGCGAGCTCAAGCCCGGGGACAAGCTGCCCCCGGCCAAGGAGCTGTGCGAGCTCATGGGCGTGAGCCTGACGGTGGTGAACGCGGGCATGAGCGAGCTTGCCAACAACGGCTTTGTGGAGACTATCCCCCGCCGCGGGACCTACATCGCGGACTACAAGAAAAAAGGCAACGCGGGCACGCTGTCCGCCATCATGCGCTATAACGGCGGCAAGCTCTCCAGCAAGGAGATCCGCTCGCTGTGCGAGACCCGCATGGCGCTGGACCTGCTCGTGGCCCGGCTGGTGGTGGAGCGCGCGACGGATGCCGAGCTGCACGAGCTCGAGCCTCTGCTCGATGAGCTGCGCGCCGAGCGCGACCTGGAGCGCTGCTGCGAGCTTGTCACGGAGTTTTATCACCGCCTCGCGGAGATCAGCGGCAACATCTTCCTCTCCCTGCTCTATAACTCCACCTTCGAGCCGCAGAAGGGCATATACGTCCTCTTCTGCGAGAAAAACGGCACCGCGCCCGTGGTCGAACACGCCGTGGAGGTCTATGAGAGCCTCCTCGCCCGCGACGTAAAGCGCGCGCAAAACGACATGTTCGAGGCCGTGCGCTCCGCCATAATCGGCGATAACGCCATCATCTGAGCACATATCTGTTACAGAGCGGGCAGCTTGAGGCTGCCCGCTTTTCTTCTTGACAAATATGCTCTACACTTGTAGAATATACTTAGACTCTACAAATGTAGAAGGAGGACCGGCCATGAACACTGACAAGAACCGGCTGCCGGACGGCGAGCTGGAGGTAATGCAGGCGCTCTGGGACTGTGAGGTCCCGGCGTCGCGGGCGGACATAGAGGCCCGGCTGCACACGGCAAAGCCCATGGCGGCGACGACGCTGCTGACCTTTCTCTCCCGGCTGGCGGAGCGGGGCTATGTGAAGGCCGAGAGATCGGGCCGTAGCGCCATGTACACGCCGCTCGTGAGCCGCGAGGCGTATCTCGCGGGCCAGAGCCGCCGCTTTCTCGACAAGCTCTGCGGCGGGAAGCTCTCCGTCCTCGCCGCCGCGCTCTGCGACAGCGGGCTGAGCCGCGACGAGATAGAGGAGCTGCGCGGTCTGCTTGAGAGGGATGAGCTGTGATGGAAGGCATATTTCAGCGCAGCATAGTCGCCGCCATCTTCGCCCTGGCCATAGGCTGGGCCTCGGCGGAAAGGCTCCGCAAAGAATTTGAAGGCTCGGGAAAGGACGGGCGCAGGCTCTACTCCTCCTTTTCATATTACGCCGCACTGCCGCTCTTTCTGCTCATATACGCCGTGGCGGTGCTCATCGCGTTGCGCGATACGGCCCAAAACATGCTGCTGAGCATGTTTTTCTACGTTTTTCTCACGCTCTCGGTCTACTATATAGTTCTCGCTCCGCTGATCCCCCGGCTGAGGCGGCACATCAGCGCCTGGGCCTGCGCCGCGCTCTGGCTGCTGCCAAATCTGCTGTATATCACCATGACCAATTATATGTACCTCTCGGAGCCGCTCTTTGTCCTCGAGCTCAAGGGCGATCTCGCCATGACGCTGTTCTATGTCTGGTTCGCGGGGTTTGTGCTCGTCATGGCCTGGAAGATATGTGAGCACCTCTCCTTCCGCCGCCGCGTACTCAGAAACGCGGAGGAGGTAAAAAGCGAGCTCTGGGAGGAGGTCTTCCGGCACATCTGCGGCCTCAAGGCAAAGCTGCCGCCGCTCATGCGCTCGCATGATGTCACAACTCCGCTCTCAGTGGGGCTCTCGAGGGGCAAAATGGTCGTTCTGCTGCCCGTCAGGAGCTACACAGACGAGGAGCTCCGGCTGGTGCTCACGCACGAGGCGATACACATAGCGCGCAGTGACTCCTACTCCAAGTTCGCGCTGGTCAGCATAGCCGCGCTCTGCTGGTTCAATCCGCTGGTCTGGCTGGCGATGCGCAAGAGCGCCGAGGACATAGAGCTCTCCTGCGACGAGTCCGTCACCTTCGGCGCGGGCGCGGACGAGAGGCGGCGCTACGCCGACCTCATACTCGGCTCCGCAGGCGACGGGCGGGGCTTCACAACCTGCCTCTCGGCCAAGGCGTCCTCGCTCCGCTACCGGCTCAAGAACGTCATGCAGCCCGCGATGAAGAGCTCCGGCGCGCTGGTGATAGGTATCGCGACCTTCCTGCTCATCCTCAGCTGCGGGCAGGTGGCCCTCGCCTACGGCGGCGGCACGGGCGAGGAGCTGATCTTCAACTCCGACGACCCGGCGCGCTATGTTGTCGACGAGAGCGAGTGCACCGACCCGGATGGGCTGAAAGCCTACATCGCCGCCCTCGAGCTGCGCGAGCTCACCAGCGGCTACGACTTCGACTACGGCCCCGACATACAGCACAGGGGCATGCTCTTTGACACTCCCAACGGCCAGATATACGTCGGCTTCTTCGACAAGGTGCTGGAATACCTCGGCCCCGGAAGCCGTCGAATAGTCTACTACTACCTCCCCGAAGGCACGGACTGGGCGAGGCTCGACTCCTTTTTCGAGTCCTGACCCGTCCGGCAAGGGGACGGGCGCTCACCAGTTTTGAGGGGGAATGACCATGAATGACGGCATGATACAGCGCATTGCGACAGCTGCGCTATAAGTCTGGCGCTGGGACTTTTTTCGGCTTACAGCATACGCCGCGGGGTCTCCGGCAGGAAAAAGGACGGACGGCGGGTATATCTCCCCCTCTCCTACTACGGCGCGCTGCCCATCGTCCTGGTGGTGGGCGGCGCTGCAGCAAAGCTGATGCTGGGCGACGACGCGGACCCGATGCTGTTCACGAACCTCTTTTCCATTTTCGTATCGCTGACGATATACTACGTGATACTTGCGCTGCTGATGCCGTGGCTGCGGCGGCGCATCAACTCCTGGGCCTGCGCCGCGCTCTGGCTGGTGCCGAACGTGCTGTACATCTTCGGGAACGACTACATGCAGCTGACGGCGCCGCTGCTGATAATCAAGGCCAGCAGGGACCTGATGACGGCGCTGCTGGGCGTCTGGTTTGCAGGCTTCGTGCTGATAATGGCCTGGAAGGCCGAAGAGCACCTGCTCTTTCGCCGCCGCGTGCTGAAAAATGCCGAAAAGCTCACGAGCCCGCTCTGGGAGGAGATATTCGGGCATGTCTGCACGCACAGCGGCAACAGGCCGCCGCTCTATCGCTCGGCCGAGGTGTGGACGCCGCTGACTATCGGTCTCTTTGCCGGCGCGAGGGTTGTCGTGCTCCCCGAGCGGGACTATACCGACGAGGAGCTCAGGCTGGTGCTCACGCACGAGGCCGTACACATCGCGCGCTGCGACGCGGCCTCCAAGCTGGCGCTGGTGAGCGTGACGGCGCTCTTCTGGTTCGACCCACTGGTCTGGCTGGCCATGCGCCGCAGCGCCGATGACATCGAGCTCAGCTGCGACGAGTCCGTGACCCTGGGCGCCGACGAGGCGGAGCGGCGGCGCTACGCCGACCTCATACTCAGCTCCGCCGGAGACGAGCGCGGGTTCACGACCTGTCTCTCGGCCCGGGCCTCCTCCCTGCGCTACCGGCTCCGTCAGATAATGAAACCCGCCGCAAAGCGCTCCGGCGCGCTGCTCATAGGGTTTGCGGCCTTTTTCCTCATCCTCGGCTGCGGGCATATAGCCTTTGCCTACGGAGGCGGCACGGGGGAAGAGCTCATATTTGGTGGTCAGGACACGTCGCTTTATACGGTCAGCGACGGCTCGTGTACCGACCCGGAGGGCCTCAAGGACTACGTCGCCTCTCTGGAGCTCATGGAGCTCACCGAAGAATATGACTTTGACCTCGACGGAGTTCGGCACAGGGTCATCGTCTTCGACGCGCCGGGCGATCAGGGCAAGCAGATATCTGTGGACTTTTACGACAACATAGTCGAGTTCCGGCCCTTGTTCATCAAATTGGACCACTGGGCCGAATACTACTACCTCCCCGCGGGCACGGACTGGGCGAGGCTCGACTCCTTCTTCGAGCCCTAACCCGCGGGGCGGAGGGCGGAAAACTGTCGTAAGCATAAGTGGCATATCCAGCTTCATATAATTCACCACGACAAGCCGGGAGTGGTGAAAATGAAGACTGACATCGAGGAGCGGGCTGTCAAGCTCGCGGAGTACATTACCGAAAACCGCGCCACCGTCCGAGCCGCCGCCAAAGCTTTCGGCGTCTCCAAGTCAACCGTACACAAGGACATAACCGAGCGGCTGGAGGGCATCAGCCAGGACCTCTACAACGACGTCCGCAAGCTGCTCGACCAGAACAAGTCCGAGCGGCACATCCGGGGCGGCATGGCTACGCGCAAGAAATACAAGGGCATATGAAAAAGGCGGGGTCTCCGATTTGGAGACCCCGTCAGGCTTTTTCCGCCGCCTCGCGCAGCGCCTCATACCACTCGTCCGGCACGTTCAGCGCGCCGCGGCCGGTGCCGAGGCGGATGTCCGGCTTGTTCTCGCCGTGGAAGTCGCTGCCCCCGCTCGGCATCAGGCCGTATTTCTCCGCCGCCGCGTCCGCCGTGCGCTCGTCCGCTGCGTCAAAGAGCGGATAGCGTGTCTCGATGGCCAGCAGGCCGCACTCCACCGCGCGCGGCAGAAAGCGCTCCAGCCCCGCGGCGTCCAGTTTGAGCAGCGGGTGCGCCAGCACCGGCACCGCGCCGATGCCGCGCAGCAGAGTTATGGCCTCAAAGGCGTCCGTGCGCTCCGGCGGCACGTAAAAACCCGCGCCGGGGGCCAGCAGCGTCTTGAACGCCTCGGTGATGGAGCTCACATAGCCCAGGCGCATCAGCTCCGCGGCAAAGTGCGCGCGGTTTATCGCCGCGTCCGGGTGCGCCGCCCTTATATCCGACAGATGCACCGGATACCCTGCGGCGTTCAGCCTCCGCTCCAGCGCGAGATTGCTCTCCGCCTTGCTGCGGCGCATCCGCTCCGTGAGCGCCCGGACAGCGCCGTAACCGCTCTCGGGCACAAAGAGGCCCACGATGTGCAGCTCGGCGTCCTCGAACACCGTTGTGATCTCAGTCCCCGGCACGGCGGCGGTGCGTTTGCCCTCCGCGGCGCGCAGAAAGCGCGGCAGGCCGTCCACGTCGTTGTGGTCGCAGAGCGCCACGGCGGTGAGGCCCAGGGCCTCGGCGGCGGAGACTATCTCCTCCGGCGTGCAGGTGCCGTCCGAAAAGGTGGAATGTGTGTGCAGGTCGCAGCTCATGGGCTCCCCCCTATTTTCCGTATATGCGCAGGCTCACCCGCAGCCTGCCCTTGCGCGTCTCGCACAGCGCGCCCTCGAAGCGGAAGCGCCCCATGCCGCGCACGGACACCATGTCGCCCTCCTCGGGCCGCGATGAGGCGGAGTGCGCCGGCAGGCCGTTCACGAACACGCGCTCGGCCTCGAAGAGCCTGGCGCTCTCGGCGCGGGAGAGGTTGAACGCCGCGGAGACCAGGGCGTCCAGGCGCTCCGAGGCGGCGGTCAGCGTCGTCTCCTCCGGCGGGGCGGTGACGCTCTCGGGCAGGCTCTCAGCGCGCCTGACGCGGACGTTGGTGAGGCGCACCTGCGTGAGGCCGTCCTCGATGTGGCCCGCCACGCTCTCGAGGCAGAACACATAGGCCCGGCCCTCCGCGAGCACGATGTCGCCCAGCACGCTCCGGCGCAGGCCGAGGCCCATGAGCGAGCCGAGGTAGTCCCGGTGCGTCAGCTCCTCGGCAAATTTAGGCGCGGCGGGCGCTATCTCGAGGCAGCAGATGGGCGCGCTCTCGCCGCCGAACACCGCTGCGCGGCGTTCCGCCTCAGAGTATCCGCCGTCGAGCGTATACGGCTCGGCAAGGCGCATTCGGCCGAGCTCCGTCTGCTCGCCGGGCGTGAGAAACTCCGAGAACGTGCATATCCCGCGGTCATAGGCGCGGCGCGAGAGCTCGGCAAGACGCTTTTTTGTCAGTTCCAGTTCGTTATCCAAGCTGTATGCTCCTCTCCCCCGCTCCCAAGTCATGCCGCGCCGGGGACGGGCGTAGGCTTTACGGGAGGCGAGGCTTTTGCAGGCTTTCATATCCGCCGCGTCGGCGGCGCTCTGGGGCGCGCCCATGGCGGCGCTGCTCGCGGGTGCGGGCATATTCCTGAGCGTCCGCTGCGGCTTTGTGCAGCTCCGGCACTTTCCGGAGGCGATGCGCCGGACGCTTGGCGGCGTTTTCTCGCGCGAGGGCGCGGCCAAAGGCGCGGTGACGCCCGTGCAGGCCGTCTGCGCCGCGCTGGCGGGCACGGTCGGCACCGGCAACATCGCGGGCGTGGCTCTTGCGATAGCCCTCGGCGGGCCGGGCACACTCTTCTGGCTCTGGCTGACGGCCATACTCGGCATGGCAACCAAGTTTGCCGAGGTAACGCTCGCCGTGCGCTTCCGCGAGCGCGGAGAGGACGGCCAGTGGCTCGGCGGGCCGATGTACACCATCAAGAACGGCCTCGGCGCGCGGTTCATGCCGCTGGCCAGGGCCTTTGCCCTCTTCGGGACGCTGGCGGCCTTCGGCATGGGCAGCGCCGTGCAGGGCGCGGAGATATCCGGCGCGGCGCGCACGCTGGCGATGGAGCTGCTGCCCGGTCTGCCGGCCGAGCGGCGCATATTTGCCGTCACGGCCGGGGTGCTGGTGGCGCTCTTTGCGCTCTATGTCCTCTCCGGCGGCATGGGTCGGCTGGGGCGCGTCTGCGAGGCGCTGGTGCCGCTCATGGGGCTCATCTATATCCTCGCCTGCCTCGCCGTCATCGCGGCGAACGCGGGGAGGCTGCCCGGGGTGCTGCGGGATATCCTCGTCAGCGCCTTCAGGCCCGAGGCGGTCTGCGGCGGCATAGGGCTGCGCGCGTGCATCGGGTGGGGCGTGCGCCGCGGCGTGTTCTCAAACGAGGCAGGGCTCGGCTCCGCGCCCATAGCCCACGCCTCCAGCAGCGAGACCGACCCGGTGAGGCAGGGCTTTTTCGGCATATTCGAGGTTTTTGCGGACACCATCATCGTATGCACGCTGACGGGCCTCGCGATACTCTGCTCCGGCGCCGCCATACCCTACGGCACTCCGGCCACGTTCTCGCTGTGCGTCTCGGCCTTTGCGGGCGTGTTCGGCGGGGCGGGCGCGGCGGCGATACTCTCCGCGTGCATGCTGCTCTTTTCGCTCTCCTCGCTGCTCGGCTGGGGCATGTACGGGCTGCGCTGCTGCGGTTTTCTGCTCGGCGGGCGCTCGGCGCGAGGCTTTGTGCTGCTCTACGCCCTCTCCGCCGTGCTGGGCGCGGCAGGGGCGCGGAGCATGATCTGGGAGATTGCCGATCTGCTCAACGCCCTAATGGCTCTGCCAAACCTCATCTCGCTCTTTCTGCTCTCCGGCGAGGCCGCGAGGCTCACTCGGGGATATTTCGCTCAGAGGCAGAGGGAATAGATCTCGCGCACCTCGTCCAGGCCGAGGGGGATGACGCTAGGGAAGGTCTTTTTCCCGTCGTCCGTGCAGCGGCAGCTCATATACTCCGCGTCCTCCGCCGTGAGCCCGAAGTCCGAGAGGCGCTCAGGCATCCCGAGGCTGCGGAAATACTCGCGCGTGGCCTCTATGCCGCCCTCAACGGTGCGCTCGCCCCAGATCTTCTCCGCGTAGCGCTCCAGCCGCTCCGTGAACAGGCCGCGACGGGCGAAGAACTCCAGATACGCCGGCCACACCACGGCCAGCCCCGCGCCGTGGGCGATGCGGTCGTCCAGCGCGCTCATCTCGTGCTCGAGTTTGTGCGCCCAGAGCCCGCAGGCCCGGCCCGCGCCAGTCAGTCCGTTGTGTGAGAGGCTGCCCGCCAGCATCAGCGTCGCGCGGGCCTCATAGTCCCCCGGCTCGGCCATCACCCGGCGTCCGGCGTCTATGACCGAGGTCAGCAGGCCCTCGGAGATGCGGTCGATGAGCTCGTTATCCGGGTTGGTGCACATGTAGCGCTCCATTGTGTGCATGAGTATGTCCACTATGCCGCAGGCCGTCTGGTATGGCGGGAGCGTCATTGTGAGCTCAGGGTCCATTATCGCGAAGAGCGGGCGGTTTTTCTCGCTGCTGAGGCCGCGCTTGACGCCGGTGGCCGTGTTCGTGAGCACGGCGCTGTCGCTGGTCTCGCTGCCGGTCGCGGCGATCGTAAGCACCACGCCTACGGGCAGGCTGTCCGTGGGCTCGGCGCGGTGTTCGGTGTAGTCCCAGGGGTCGCGTCCGGTGCGGACGCAGTGCGCGGCCATCTTGGCCGTGTCGATGACGCTGCCGCCGCCGACGGCAAGCAGCAGGTCGCTCCCGCGCTCGCGTGCGAATCCGGCCATCCTGGCGCAGCATTCCGCGGTGGGGTTGGCCTGGATGCCGCCGAACTCGTCATGCTCCACCCCGGCCGCGTCCAGCGACGTCTTTATGCGCTCCAGCAGCCCCGAGCGCACCGCGCTGCCGCCGCCGTAGCATATGAGCGCCCGCCTGAACCCGCGCCCCGCCGCGATCTCCCCCACCCTGCCGCACTGCCCGCGTCCAAAGTAGAGCTTGGTGGGTATATAAAGTTCAAAATTGAGCATTTATTTCACCTCTGACCTGATTATATCGCAAACCGGCCCATGTTTAAAGCGTTTTCCCAAAACAAAAGGCGACGCCGCAGCGCCGCCTTTTTACTGTTATATGGCGTGTCCAACTGTTTTTATCTGCATCATGCCCTTGCCTTTGGGGCGGTTTCATGCGATAATAAGGTGAAGTACGATTAAATCAACATACGGAGGATGATATATGGACTTCATAAGCGAATACAAATCCAAGCTCGGCACGCCCGAGGATGCTGCTAAGCTCGTAAAGAGCGGCGACTGGGTAGAATACGGCAACGGCACCACCTTTGCCGTGGAGTGCGACAAGGCCCTGGCGAAGCGGCGCGACGAGCTCTTTGACGTCAAGTTCCGCGGTCAGATCATGTACGGCCCCATCGAGGTCGCCGAGTGCGACCCCAGCGGCGAGCACTTCTGCTACAACGCCTGGCACTGCTCCGGCTACGAGCGCAAGCTGCTCGACAAGGGTCAGGCCTACTTCTCCCCCATGATCTTCCGCAACCTGGCCTGGTATCATAGAGAGTTCCTGCACGTCAACGTGGCCTACGTCTGCGCCACGCCGATGGACAAGCACGGCTATTTCAACTTCTCCCTCTCCGCCGGCACGGCGCTGGACATGATAGGCCGCGCGGACGCCATAGTCATCGAGGTCAACGACAAGCTGCCGAAGATCTACGGCGCATACAACGAGTCCATCCACATCTCCGACGTCACCATGGTCGTCGAGTGCGAGCACGGCCCGGCGCCCACCGTTCCGGCCAAGAAGCCCTCGCCCGAGGACATACAGATCGCGCATAACATCATCCCCTACCTCGTCGACGGCGCGACGCTCCAGCTCGGCATCGGCGGCACGCCCGACGCGCTGGGCTCCATCATTGCGCAGAGCGACCTAAAGGACCTCGGCATGCACACCGAGCTCTGCACCGACGGTTTCCTGGACCTCTACAAGGCCGGCAAGCTCACAAACAAGCGCAAGAACATCTTCCCCGGCAAGGGCGTGCTCGGTCTCGCGACCGGCTCCCAGGCGCTCTACGACTGGCTGGACGAGAACCCCGGCGTCATCGCGCTGCCCATAGCCTACGTCAACGACCCCGCCGTCATCGGGTCCATGGACAACTTCATCTCCCTCAACAGCTGCGTCTCCATCGACCTCTACGGCCAGATAAACTCCGAGAGCGCCGGTCTCCGCCACATCTCCGGCACCGGCGGCCAGGTGGACTTCCTCACCGGCGCGGCCATGTCCAAGGGCGGCAAGAGCTTCATCTGCGTGGCCTCCTCCCGCGTCGGCAAGGACGGCGTGCGCACCTCCAACATCGTGCCGCACTTCAACGGCGAGATCGTCACCTCCCCGCGCAGCCAGGCTTATTACGTCGCCACCGAGCAGGGCGTTGCGAACCTCGCGGGCCGCACCACCTGGGAGCGGGCCGAGAGCCTCGTCTCCCTCGCCCACCCCGATTTCCGCGACGAGCTCATCAAGGCCGCAGAGGAGCAGAAGATCTGGAGAAGGTCCAACAAGCGGTAAACCGAATATGCACGACAAAAGGGGGCTCCTCTCGGAGCCCCCTTTTTGCGTCTTATTTCACTTGCCCAGGCTCTCATCCAGCGCGCGGCGGACGGCCCGGAAGATGTTCTCATAGCCCGTGCAGCGGCACAGGTGACCGGCCAGCTGCTTTCGCAGCTCCTCGTCCGTGAGGTCGCGGCCCCGGTTTATCAGCGCCTGCGCCGACAGTATGAGGCCCGGCGTGCAGAAGCCGCACTGTATCGCGGCCTCCTCCACAAAAGCCTGCTGCAGGGGCGAGATGCTGCCGTCCGGGTTCGTCAGGCCGTCCACGGTGAGGATGTCCTTCCCGTCCGCCCAGGCGGCGAGGTAGATGCAGGAGTTGTACGGCTCCCCGTCGATGAGCACCGTGCAGGCCCCGCACTCGCCCACGTTGCAGCCGCTCTTGACCGAGGTGAGCGAGAAGTCGTCCCGCAGGAGGTCGGTCAGCGAGGCGCGGATGTCCACCATCTTATCCACCGCTCTGCCGTTTATCGTACAGCGTATGTGCTTATACTGCCGCTCTGTCATATCGCGCCTCCCGCTCTCTCCACGCTCTCGCGCAGGGCCCTGTATGCGCACTCCTCCGCTATGTGCTGCCTGAACGCCTTACTGGCGCGCCAGGAGTCGCGCGGGTTTATCTCCGCCACTGCGGCCCTGGCAAAGGCGCGGGCCGTCTCGTCCGTGCAGGGCGCGCCGGCGAAGGCGGCCTCCGCCTCCGGGCAGCGGCAGGGCACCGGCCCGGCCACGCCGTAGGCTATGCGCACGCGCTCGATGCTCTCGCGGTCCGGCGCGAGGCGGACGTTCACGGAGCAGCCCAGCGTCGCGATGTCCAGCGCCGTGCGCATGGAATATTTGATGTAGCGTCCGGCTGTGCGCTCCCAGCTCTCGCGCGGGATGTATATACCGGTCAGCAGCTCATAGGGGCGCACGTCGGTGCGGCCGGGGCCGAGGTAGAAGTCCGCTATCGCGAGCCGCCGCGCGCCTTCCGGGCCGGTCAGCTCGACCTCGGCGTCGAAGGCGAAGAGAGTCGGCGCCGTGTCCGCAGAGGTGACGCCGTTGCAGATGTTGCCGCCGACGGTGCCTATGTTGCGTATCTGCGGGCTGCCCACCTCGTCCGCCGCCCGGCCCAGCGTGGGGACGTGCTCGCTGATGAGCGCGTCGGCCGTGAGCTCGGAAAACGTGGTCAGCGGGCCGATTTTGAGCGTCCCGGCGGCGTCCATGCTCACGCCGCGGAGAGGCGCGATGTCGCGGATGGAGATGAGCTCCGCGCCGGGCATCTTGCCCTCGCGCATCTTTATGAGCACGTCCGAGCCGCCCGCGATGACGACGGCCTCGGGGTGAGCGAGCCTCAGCTCCACCGCCTCGGCGACGGTGCGGGCCTCGTACAGCGCTTTTATGTCATACATCCGCCTCGCCTCCTTCCTGGGCGCGGAAGAGCGCCTCGGGCGTTATCGGTATCGCGTTGAAGGCTATGCCCGTGGCCTGCATGACGGCGTTGCGTATCGCCGGAGCGGGCGGGCAGGCCGGGGGCTCGCCGAGGGCCTTGGTGCCGAAGGGGCTGGTGGGCTCGGCGTTTTCGAGGAACAGCGCCTCGAGCCTCGGGTGGTCCGTGAAGGTCTGTATCTTGTAGTCGAGCAGGTTGCCGTTGAGCGGCCTGCCGGTCTTTTCGTCGAAGAGCAGCTTCTCAGCGAGGGCGTAGCCGAGGCCCATCGACATGCCGCCGTGCACCTGGGCCTCCGCGAGCTGGGGGTTCACCAGCTTGCCGCAGTCGTGGACGTTCATGAGGCGCAGGACCTTTATCTTGCACAGGCTCATGTCCACCTCGACCTCCGCAAAGGAGCAGCCGAAGGAGTAGGCGTTGGACTTTATCTGCGCCGTGGCCTCGGCGGTGATGTGGCGGCTGTCCTCCATCGAATAGAGCGCCTCAGTCGCGAGCTCGGCGAGGCTCATGAGCTGCTCTCCGTCCGTCGTGCGGACGATGCGGCCCTCGCGCAGGTCGAGGTTCGACACCGGCATCCGCGTGAGCTTGTGGGCGTAGTCGAGTATCTTCTCCCTGAGCAGCGCGCCGGTCTTGCTGATGGCAAAGCCGCCGACGTAGGTCTGGCGCGAGGCGTAGGCACCGCTGCCGTATGGCGTCACGTCCGTGTCCTGGGTCGAGACGACGTGCACGCTCCCCACCGGGATGCCGACGGCGTCCGCGGTCATCTGCGCATAGGCCGTGTCGCAGCCCTGGCCGATCTCCGTCTCGCCGGTCTGCACCTGCACGGAGCCGTCCTGGTTGAGCACCATGCGGCAGGAGGAGCTCTCCAGCGAAATGGGCCACACGCCGGTGTTGTACCAATATAGCGCCATGCCCACGCCGCGGCGGATATTGCCCGTCTGGGGCTTGGAATACTCCGCATACAGCCGCTCGAAATCCGTGGCCTTGGCCCCCGCCTCCATGCACTCGCGGAAGCTGTCGCTCCAGTTCACGTTCTTGGAATACTCGTCGCGGTAGCCCTTCGGCATGGCTATCTTGCGGCGCAGCGCGATGGGGCTCATGCCGAGCGCCTTGGCCACGTCGTCTATATGCGCCTCGCCCGCGAAGGTGGCCTGGGGTATGCCGTAGCCGCGCATCGCGCCCGCGGGCGGGAGGTTGGTGTAGGCCGTCCAGGCGTCGCACTCCAGGTTCTCGCAGGGGTAGATCTGCGGGAAGGAGTTCATACCCTTGGCGCAGATGCCGTGGCCGTGCGAGGCGTAGCCGCCCTGGTTCGACCAGCACTCGAGCTTGCGCGCGGCGAAGGTGCCGTCAGGCCGCACCCAGGAGATAATGTGGCTGCGTATGGCGTGGCGGACGCGGTTGCAGGTGAAGGTCTCCTCCCTGCTGCACTCGATCTTGACGGTACGGCCGCCGAGCTGGGTCGTCAGCCAGGCGCAGAGCGGCTCATAGAGCGCGTCCTGCTTGTTGCCGAAGCCGCCGCCTATGTAGGGCTTTATGATGCGCACCTCGCCCCAGGGCATGCCCAGGGCCTGGCCGACGATGCGGCGCACGATGTGCGGTATCTGCGTCGAGGTGACCACGACCACGCGGCCGTTCTCCATATAGGCCCAGCAGTTGTGGTTCTCGATGTGGCAGTGCTGGACGGTGGGCGTGTCGTACCAGCCCTCGACCTTGATGAGCCCCGGCTCCTTGATGGCCTCGGCGTAATTGCCCGTGCGGATGCTGCTGTGGCCGAGGACGTTGTGCTCAAAGCCCTCGTGCAGCTGCGGTGCGCCCTCGCGCATCGCCTCCTGCACGTCGAGGACGAAGGGCAGCTCCTCATACTCCACCTCTATCTCCCGCAGCGCCTTTTTCGCCGCGAGCTCGTCCGTGGCGACGACGACCGCCACGTCGTCGCCCCAGAAGCGGACGTGGTCGGTGAGCAGCAGCCGGTCGGCTATGTCCTGGTGGTCGATGTCCGTAGACCAGGGGTGGCCGGCGGTTGGAAAGTAGTTCTTCGGCACGTCGAAGCAGGTGAAAACGGCCTCGACCCCCTCAACTTTGAGGGCGGCCTCGGTGTTTATGCTCTTCACCAGCGCGTGGGCGTGCGGCGCGTGCAGCACCTTGGCCACAAGCGCGTTTTTGCCGCAGAGGTCGGCGGTGTACTTGGCCCGGCCCGCCGCCTTGTCGGGGGCGTCCACCCGGGGTACACGTTTTCCTACGTAGCTCATACTGCGCCTCCCTTCTTTCCCCTTATTATAGACGCAGTGCAGCCGCTGTGCAAGTCATTTGCGGCCCTTGACGCGGTGCTGCCATGCGGCATATACTTGTTGCATAAATTTCGAGGGGAGGCACGGCGTTTGGATGAACATGGCATAGGCTGTGTGCTCATGGCGGCGGGCGCTTCCTCGCGCTTCGGCGGCGACAAGCTCTCGGCGGAGCTCGGCGGGGTGAGCCTCCTGCGCCGGGCGGCGCTGGCCGTGCCGGCGGAGCGTCTCGGCTCCGTCGCGCTGGTGACGGCGCGGCGCGAGGGGCTCTCTCTGGCGGAGGAATTCGGCTTCACGCCCGTGATAAACGCCGAGCCGGAGCGCGGCGCGAGCCTGACGGTGCGGCTGGGGCTGGAGGCCGTGCGGCCCTGCGCCGCGGCGCTCTTCATGACGGCGGACCAGCCGCTGCTGCGGCGCGAGACCGTGGCGCGGCTCATCGACGCCTGGCTGGAGCAGCCGGAGCGCATAGCGGCTCTCGCCCACGGCGGCGTGCGCGGGAACCCCTGCCTCTTCCCCGCGCGGTTTTTCCCTGAGCTGCTGGCGCTCGAGGGCGACCGCGGCGGCTCGGCGGTGATAAGGCGGCACCCGGAGGCGCTGCTGCTCGTCGAGGCCCCGGCGGAGGAGCTTGCGGACGTGGACACCGCCCGTGACCTCGCGGAGCTTGCGGGGCTGTGAGCGCAGTTAAAGCAAAAGCGGGAGGCCCTTTCCGGGTCTCCCGTTTTTCGCATCAGAGCAAGAGCAGCGACAGCGGTATGAGCACGACGAGCGCGGCCACGTTGGCGGCGGTGAACCAGAGCAGGTACTTCCCCGCCCGGGCGCCCGGCGTGGCGCAGTAGAGCTTGAAGGAGATGAGGCTCGCGAGCGAGGCGATGAGCGTGCCGAGGCCGCCGACGTCCACGCCCAGGAGCAGGCCCTTCCAGTCGCTCGTGAAGCCCGCGAGCAGCACGGCGGCGGGCACGTTGCTTATCACCTGGCTCGCCAGCAGGCTGGTGAAGAAGGAGCTGTCGTCCAGCATCGCGGAGAGCGCGTCGTTCACCGCCGGGATGTTGCCTATGTTCCCGGCGAAGATGAAGAAGAACACAAAGGTCAGCAGCAGGCAGTAGTCCACCTGCTTGAGCGCCGCTCGGTCTGCCAGCAGCAGCGTCAGAAACACCACCGCCGTCACGGCCCCGTAGTGCACCACGCGCAGCACCGCGAGCAGGCAGAACACGAACAGCACTATGCACAGCGCGAGTCGCTTGTGGTGCGTTATCTCCGCCCTCTCACCGAAGTGGACCTCGATGCCGCCCTTCGGCCCGAAGGCCACGGCCAGCACCAGCAGCACGAGGCTCGCGAGCGCGACAGGCAGCACCGCGCCGAAAAATTCGCCCGTCGGCACCGAGTAGCGCGCGTATATAAAGAGGTTCTGCGGGTTCCCCACCGGCGTCGCCATGCTGCCGAGGTTCGCCGCGATGGTCTGCAGCGCGATTACGGGTATCAGCCGGTCCGTTCGGCCTATCGCGTTCAGAATCAGCACGGCAAAGGGCACGAAGGTGATGAGCGACACGTCGTTCGTCACGAGCATGGAGGTGAAAAACGGCAGCAGCACAAGTATCAGCGTGACCCGCAGCAGGCTACCACGCCCGGAGAGCAGCCGCTGTGCCAGAACGGCGAAGAGGCCGCAGCCCTTCAGCCCGTCCACGACCGCCATCAGGCAGAACAGCAGGCAGAGCACCCGCAGGTCTATGTAGTCCGCATACTCCGGCCCGGGCGGGACCGCCAGCATGGACAAAAGCGCCGCGGCGGCCGATATCACCAGCACCGGCTCGCGGCGGAAAAACGCAGTAACGCTCTTCAAAGCGCAGCCTCCCCACTCAAAATCCGCGTAAAATGATAACACGCAGGACGAAAATGTCAATAGTTATGCGCCTTTGCTTGAGTTTCAGCTCCAAAAGCGCTATAATCCCGCTTGGGAGGGATGCACCTTTGGCAGACGAGATGACCCTGCGCGCCATCGCCCATGTGAGGAGCGATTTTTCCAGCAAATTCGGGATACCGCGCCAGAGCGGCGTTGTGCCGGAGCTGGAGGCGGACATTGTATTCACGCCGGAGTTCCGCAATCCGGACGCCCTGCGCGGGCTTGAGGACTGCTCGCACATCTGGCTCATCTGGCAGTTTTCGGGCAATCTGCGCGAGGGCTGGCAGCCCACGGTGCGCCCGCCTAGGCTCGGCGGCAACGAGCGCCGGGGAGTTTTCGCCACGCGCTCGCCCTTCAGGCCGAACCCCCTCGGTCTCTCCTGCGTGCGCCTTGCGGGCATCGACCTGCACACGCCGGACGGCCCCGTGCTGCACATACTCGGCGCCGACCTCATGGACGGCACCCCGGTGTTCGACATCAAACCCTACGCACCGTACACCGACTGCATCCCGGACGCCTCGGGCGGCATCGCCCGCGCGGGCTGGGAGCGGGAGGTCGAGGTACAGTGCAGCGACGAGCTGCTGGCCGTGCTGCCCGAGGGCAAGCGCGCCGCCGCGCTTGCGGTGCTCGCCGAGGACCCGCGCCCGGCGTATCAATCCGCGCCCAACAGGGTCTACGGCATGACCTTTGCGGGCTATGACATCCGCTTTTCCGTGGCCGGGGGCGTGCTCACCGTGCGCGAGATAGTCCCCGCCCCGGCCGCACACAATACTAAGGAGGCCTGACATGAAAAGATTCGGCTTCGGCGCCATGCGCCTGCCCATGGTCAACGGCGAGGTTGACAAGGAACAGTTCAACGCCATGATAGACGAGTTCCTCGCCGCCGGTTTCACCTACTTCGACACCGCCCACGGCTACCTCGACGGCAAGAGCGAGACGGCCATACGCGACTGCCTCGCGGCGCGCTATCCGCGCGAGAGTTTCGTGCTGGCAAACAAGCTCTCCGCCGGCTTTTTTAAGACGCGTGAGGACGTGCTGCCGCTCTTTGAAGAGCAGCTGCGCTGCTGCGGCGTCGACTACTTCGACTACTACCTCATTCACGCCATGAGCGGCGAGCGCTACGACCTTTACCGCGATTGCGGCGCGTTCGAGATCATCCCCCAGCTCAAGCGCGAGGGCCGTGTGCGCCACTTCGGCATGTCCTTCCACGACAAGGCCGAGGTGCTCGACCGCATACTCACGGAGCAGCCGGAGCTCGAGTTCGTGCAGCTGCAGTTCAACTACCTCGACTACGAGGACCCCGTCGTCGAGAGCCGCAAGTGCTACGAGGTCTGCGTGAAGCACGGCAAGCGCGTCTCGGTCATGGAGCCTGTGAAGGGCGGCGCGCTGGCGGAGCTGCCCGCGGACGCCGGTGCGATACTCGACGCGCTGGGCGGCGGGAGCCACGCGAGCTACGCGCTGCGCTTTGCCGAGGGCTTTGAGAACGTCTACATGGTGCTCTCCGGAATGAGCAGCATAGAGCAGATGCGCGACAACCTCGCCACGATGTCGGATTTCCGCCCGCTGGACGAGACCGAGCTCGCCGCCGTGCGCAAGGTGGCGGAGACGCTGCGCGGCAAGGGCGCCATCCCCTGCACCGCCTGCCGCTACTGCACCTCCGGCTGCCCGATGGGCATCGACATCCCCTCCTTCTTCTCCTGCTACAACTCCAAGGTCATGTTCGGCCGCCCGCAGAGCTCGGAGCGCTATGCCGAGCTCATCAAAAACGGCACCGGTCCCAACGACTGCATGGCCTGTGGCCACTGCGAGGAGGTCTGTCCCCAGCACCTGAGGGTCCGCAGCCTGCTGCGCGACGTTGCCGAGGAGTTCGACGCCTGAGCGGCGCACTATTTTGAAAGGAAGTCTCACAATTGTACGACGAACTGACTGAAGTCGACGTCAAAAAGATGCAGGAGGAGCTGGAATACCGGCAGAACGTGCTGCGCCCCCAGCTCATCGACGACGTGAAGGTCGCCCGCGCGTTCGGCGACCTGAGCGAGAACTTCGAGTACAAGGCCGCCAAGCGCGAGAAAAACCGCAACGACAGCCGCATCCGCTATCTCGACCGCATGATAAAGACCGCGAAGGTCATCGAGGACAAGTCCGGCAGCGACGAGGTCGGGCTGTTCGACCGGGTGAAGATCTACATGGAGGACGACGACGAGGAGCGCGACATCCGGCTGGTCACGACGCTGCGGCAGAACGCGCCGCTGGGGCTCATCAGCAAGGAGTCGCCCGTCGGCGCGGCCATCATGGGCCACCACGTCGGCGACCGCGTCAAGGTGGACGTCAACGACGATTACAGCTATTACATCGTCATCCGCGAGATAGAAAAAGGCAGCGACGACGAGTCGCTGCCCATAAGAGGCTATTGAAAAACCGGGAGGGTTTCCCCTCCCGGTCTTATTTTTTTGCTTACGCCTCGAGGTAGCGCATGATGAGGGCCGCAGCCTGGGCGCGGGTCGCGGTGGCGGTCGGCGTGACCGCGCCGTTCTCGTCGCCCTCGACGAGGCCGATGTTCATCGCCCAGGTCATGGCGTCGGTTGCCCAAGTGCTCACGCTCGCCGCGTCGGGCGCGGTGATCGTGCCGCTCACCGCGGGCTCACCGGCCAGGCGGTAGAGCATGGTCACGAGCTCCTGACGGGTGATGGCCGCACTCGGGTTCTCGCCGTCGGAAATGCCCTTCGCCGTGACCCACTCCTGAGCCTTGGCATACCATGTAGCGCCGCCGGTGGTGTCCACGCCCTCGGCGCGGGCGATGATCGTCCACACCATCGCGCGGGTCAGCGTGTCGTTCGGCGCGAAGACGCCCACGTCAACGCCATCCATCAGGCCCTTCTCGTAGACATACTTCACCGCGCTGTAGTACCAGTCGCGGGCAGTCACGTCATAGAACGGGAACACCGGCGTCTCCGGCTCGGAAGGCTCGGAGGGCTTCACATCCGGCAGGTTGCCCCACACAGCCACGAAGGTGGTGTCAGCGGTGATGGTGACGGCTTCGCCGGCCTTGTGCGTGACGTTGTTGTTATCGCGCCAGCCGAGGAATATGTAGCCGCTGTTGGTGACATTGGGGAGGGTGTACTCAGTGCCGCTCTCAACGGTCGCTGCGTCGACAACAGTGTTCCCGGACATGACAGTAACGGTGTAATATCCAGTGCTGCCCGGCTTCTGGCCAACCTCGGCCGCAACAGGAACGCCGTTGTTGGTGTTGTTGTCGTCAATCAGCGTGCCGTTGAACGCGCCGTAGGTATTACCTGCGTCATCAGGATATCCTAAAAATATAGGAGTTCCTCCGCAGTAAAGCTCGTTGTCTTCAATAGTAACATAACCATTGAATCCATTGTCGCACTTCCAAGTGGTGACATAGATGCCGCCGCCGGCATTAGTGATTTCATTGTTGTCTACAACTACTTTAGCATTTTCGTCCAGTATCGATATGCTAATAGCTTCCAGCTCGTTGTTGCCTTCAAGCACAATCTTGTTGTTTTTCACAGTGGCACTGTTAACATGCCACAATTGGATAGGAATAATATTTGCTGCCGGGGTTCCAAAAATGTAGTTATCCTCAACCACAACCGCCGCGTAATTATCTTCAACGTCGTCACTTACCTTGACGAAGTAGTTGAGCAGGCCATATGGATTGCCGGGGTCAGAAGTCTTATTGCTTGCAAGCTCCATGGTGCAGTTCCGAACCACAAGAGTGCCAACAGAATTATAATTACTGTTGCCAACTTTTAGGCCATCGCCGGAAAAGGCAAAACCTTCAATTACAACCGTCTGGTTTGTATTGCAAATGTTGCTAGAATGATAAGTATTAAACGTGCCGGTAAACTTGCTGAGTTTGCTATCATCAGCCTGCTGGACACCATTCACATACGCCGGATACTGGGCCTTGATGGTCAGGCTCTTGCCGTCAAACTCCACCACGCCGTCGTAATTACCGGGCGCAACAACGATGGTATCGCCATCTTTTGCATTGCTTATAGCAGTCTTAAGGGCATCAACAGTATTGACATACTTTACATTGCCTTTGATGTGTTCGCCATTATCAAAGCTCTCAACGGTCTCATAGGTGTTGTCTACAAAATCCTCAGAGGTACTAACCTGGTTGTTAAACTTCTGAACCGCAAAGCCGTTCGGATTGATGACATTGTTGCCGCTGAATTTGAGAGAATTATCACCCGGCTGGCCTACAGTTATTGTGTCACAAGTATAGCTGACTGCGTAGAGGCTATCGGTAAAATCGCAGCCGGAAACAGTCATGTTGTAACCGTCAGCATGGCTATTCATGGTGAGTGCATACTGCCAACCATCAAAAGCACAATTGCTAATGTCTATGTTCAGGATAGACTTACTAGCAAGAACACCGCTTGCGCAAAACTGGATGCCCTGCACAGAGGAAGCTCCTGCTTCAAGCGTAAGGTCGCTTATTGAGATGGTCTTATTCATTTGGGGCTCAGTGAATTTATATTGAATGGTACCAACAAGTTTTGTTGCACCTGCGCCCGCGCCCTTTAGGCTGACACATTTGCTGAGAGATATGCTACCTATGTCATATGTACCAGCAGTGATCGCAATGGTGTCGCCGTCTTTTGCAGTCGCAAGCGCGGCAGTCAGTTCATCGACATCGCTCACAGTCTTTTCCTCTGCGAAGGCGCCAACGGTGAGGAGTGCCATCACCATTATCACGGCCAACGCGAGGGACAGGATCGACTTTTTCATTTGAGTTTCCTCCCCTTTATTTATTCCAGGTTTTACAGCGCTCATCATGGACAGGCTGTGCCTGTCCATGCAACAAGGGGTACCCCTTGTACACAGTGTATCATTTTAGCACTGTATGTTGGATATTTCAAGAAAATTCTTGCGGTATATTGCTCGCTTTTTTGTAAATTCTTGTGTGGCTGCCTGTCAGGCGGGCGGCGCGGTTCGCTTGACTTCCTTTCGGGGGCTTGTTACAATGTCAGCGTTCGACATACTACTATTTTAAAGGAGGCCCCGATGTGAGTCAGTCGGAAGCCGCTGTCCAATATTCCCTGGCCCTCAAGGCCGGGCAGAAGACATACCGCGAGTGCGTCCTCTCCGGACGCTACCCCTATCTCCAGATCCTTGACGAGATACTCGACGACTCCATGGTCGCCGGCGTCGTCGACCTCGGCGTCATCAACATCCCCGCCGACCAGATCGTCGGCACCAAGGGCGAGGGCCGCCGCACCGCCTTTGCGGCCGATTTCATGCCCCTGCTCGGGCCGGACACCGAGTTCGCCTTCAAGTGGATAGAGCTCTGCGCCGCCCACCTCAGCGACGAGGGCATACGCGACCCCATCCGCTGCTACGAGTACATGGGCCGCTTCTACGTCCAGGAGGGCAACAAGCGCGTCAGCGTGCTCAAGAGCTTCGGCGCCCCCTCCGTCCCCGGCTATGTCACCCGCGTCATCCCCGTCTACTCCGACGACGAGGCCGTCGCCATCTACTACGAGTTCATGGACTTCTACCGCCTCAGCGGCGTCTACCAGGTCTATTTCAGCCACCGCGGGGGCTTTGCCAAGCTCCAGGCCGACCTCGGCTACGACCCGGACCACGTCTGGACCGAGGAGGAGCGCCGCCGCTTTCAGTCCGCCTTCCACTTCTTCAAGGAGGCCTTCATCAAGCTCGGCGGCAAAAAGCTCGGCATCACCGTTGCCGACGCCCTGCTCGTCTGGCTCGACTTCTACCCCATTGGCACCATCAAGGTGCTCTCCGTCGCCGAGATAAGCAAGACGCTCTCCGCCATCTGGTCCGACCTCAAGGCCAAGACCCAGGCAGAGCCCATCGAGGTCAGCATCGACGACTCGGAAAAGGCCCCGTCCAAGGGCATACTCAACCGCATCTTCGGCTCCGTATTTCTGCCGAACCACATAAGCGTCGCCTTCATAAACCGGCCGGACCCCGTCCACAGCAACTGGATAGCCGGGCACGACCTGGGCCGCCGCACCATGGAGCAGGCCATGAGCCGCGAGGTCACCGTCCGCGTCTACAACCTGGAGCCCGACAGCGACGTCGACGCCGTCATGGAACAGGCCGTGGACGAGGGCGCGCAGGTCATCTTTGCCACCACAGCGCCGCTTATCTCCGCCTGCCGCAAGCTGGCCGCGAAGCACCCCGAGGTCAAGGTGCTCAACTGCTCCGTCGCCATGCCCTACCCCGGCGTGCGCACCTATTACAGCCGCATTTACGAGGGCAAGTTCATCACCGGCGCCATTGCCGGGGCGATGACGAAGTGCGACAACATCGGCTACATCGCCAGCAGCCCCATCTTCGGCGTGCCCGCGGGCATTAACGCCTTCGCCCTCGGCGCAAAGCTCACGAATCCCCGCGCGCGGATAAGCCTCGCCTGGTCCTGCGTCAGCGAGGACCCCATCAGCGAGCTGCTCGGCCGCGGCGTGGACCTCATCTCCAACCGCGACATCCCCACGCCTCAGCAGCCGCAGGGCAGCTGGGGCCTCTGCGCGGTTGAGCCGGGCCGTGTGCTCCGCCCCCTCGCCTCCCCCTACTGGGACTGGGGCAACTTCTACATCCGGCTCGTCTCCTCCATCCTCCACGGCGGCTGGGAGGCGCTCGACTACAAGAACAGCGGCAAGGCCGTCAACTACTGGTGGGGCATGCGCAGCGGCACCGTCGGCCTCAAGCTCACGGACGACCTGCCCGACGGCGTGCGCAGCCTCGCAAACATCCTCTGCGAGGGCATTATTGACGGTACCTTCACCGTTTTCCACCGGAAATACCGCTCTCAGGACGGCTCCGTCGAGAGCGACGGCAACCGCTGGCTCAGTCCCGAGGACGTGCTGCACATGGACTGGCTCTGCGACTGCGTGGACGGGAGCATCCCCTCCTACGACCAACTGCTGCCCATGGCGCGCTCCATCGTGCGGCTCCAGGGAGTATATCGCGACGCGCTGCCGCCCGAAAAGGAGGAGGTCAAGCTGTGAAGCTGCTGCTACTCTCCGACAAGGAGAGTCCCTATCTCTGGGACTACTATCAGCCCGGCAGGCTGAGCGACTACGACCTCATGCTCTCCTGCGGGGACCTATCCGCAAGGTACCTTACTTTTCTCGTCACCATGGGCCGGGCGCGGCTGCTCTATGTCCACGGCAACCACGACACGGGCTATGCCAAGACCCCGCCCGAGGGCTGCGAGTGCATAGAGGACAAGCTGGTCGTGGTGAACGGCCTGCGCATACTCGGCCTCGGCGGGAGCATCATGTACAGCGGCGGGCCGCACCAGTACACTGAGCGGCAGATGCGCTGGAGGCTCTTCAAGGCCGAGCTCGCGGTGCGCATGGCCGGGGGCGTGGACATACTGCTCACGCACGCGCCCCCGCGCGGCTACGGCGACGCCGAGGACTTCGCCCACCGCGGCTTCGAGGCCTTCTTCCCCTTCCTCGACCGCTTCAAGCCCAGATACCTCATCCACGGCCACGTCCACATGAACTACGGCCGCGACATCCCCCGTCAGGTCCAGCGCGGCGAGACCACGATTATCAACGCCTGGGAAAGATTCGTTTTGGAAGTGTAGAGGCAGAGAAAGCGGCCTTTCGGCCGCTTTTTTTGCTGTGCGGTGAATTATACTATCAAGTGCAACACTTTAGGGGGATAAAAAGAAGTTCATACA
>ERZ827478.71-NODE-71-length-106414-cov-16.752734_pt1 | contig 106414 bp, 89 predicted proteins | sample MGYA00519705_ERZ827478 | MGnify/ENA primary metagenome ERZ827478 (study PRJEB31778, sample SAMEA3449318) | human gut metagenome | biome: human gut; feature: human-associated habitat; material: faeces | place: United Kingdom | collected 2010/2012 ...
ACGACTCATAAATCTACCCTTAATCGTGTATTGGATGATAGTTGCGGATTTTAGGGCTAAATATTTTCTCCAGGCCAAGGGGACGGGAACACCGTGACAAATCACATCCACCGTCAACAAATTTTCGTAATCCTTTCTCAGGCTATTCTTCAAGCCGGCGATTTGGCAAGGAGTGCCGGAAAACAACACCTTACGCCCCTCCTGCAAGAACTGCTTGGCCTGCCGGAAGCAATCTCCCATGCGGCTTTGCACGTACTTGGAACCCCGGAAAGCTGCCAAGCCTTCCCGACTCTCTGCATAATCGTGCACCACTTCCCAATCCTTGTTGAACCGTGCCCCGAAAACCACTCCGCCTTCCTTGATGACATATTCTGCCAAGAGGGTGAAAATACCTCCGGACGAACTATGCAAACGAATCTGCCCGTCGGCATTCTTTGCAGCATAGACGGTTGAAGGTTCACGTCTGACACCCGGTTGCAAAACAGGACAAATCTTTTTGCACAATCCGCAATCAATGCACAAAGAAAGGTCAACTTGCGGATAAAGACAGCCTTCACTATCTTCCACCATCCTTATGCACCGCTTCGGGCAAACAGCGACACAAGCCGTGCAACCGCAACAACAAGATTTATCTGAGATGTGGATCATCTGACCAAAAACTTATTCTTTACTGCAACTATATGCTGACGTATGAAATGTCTTTCGTTACGGGAGCACCCCAGAAAATAAACAGAAGCAGAACTGCAGACAAGGCACACAAAAACCATCAACAAAAAATGTCCCCACCCGTGCAGATTCACCAAAGCCGAAACAGCCAAAGGTATAGCAACGGCCAAAGCCGTTACCTTTATGAGGTTCAGACAGACATTCTTCAAGAAACCCGACATAGACAACCCAGCCATGCGGCGCAAAAACAGCAGGCGAAGCAACAGGCAACAAATCGAAACAACCACTGCAATTATAAATACAGTCTCTGGAGATAAACCAACCTTAAGACAGAGATAGGATAAAGGGAAGTTCATCATCAACATGCCGCCAACCGCCAATTGGTAGTTGCGGATTCTGCCCGTAGAATTCTGAAGCACAATCAAGGTATTCGACACAATATTGCATAAAGACAATACTAACACCAACCGGACAAAATTGACCGTATGTTCCGGAAAATGTTTCAACCAGATTGTCAGTACAAACCCCGTTTCAAACAATATCGGCAATGCCAGTATCAACATAATGTAGAAAGAAAAACGGGAACCCCGTTCTACCAGTGAAAACGTATATCCCCGGTCGTCCGCCGCATACGACTTGATGATCTGGGGATTGACGGCTGCCATAAAATTTCCGGCAAATCCGGTCACTGCCGTATTGACGGAAAGCGCTATTCCGCGTGCTGCATTGACAACCGGTCCCAAAAAGAGGTTTAATAAGATGTTCACGCCTTGGCCTGACAACAGCCCAGCCGTACAGCCGATAAAATTCCACCCTGCAAACGCCCCCATTTCCTTCCAACACTTTTTGTTGAAATGCAGCCTGAACCGGCATTCCTCAAAATTCTTGCGGCAATACCACAAATAAATGCACTGAAGCGCCATCCCAACGCCCACTGTCAACAAGGAATACACAATCAATCTATCGAAACGAAAAGGCGCATAAGCGATGAACAATACAATCAACAACCGCAGAACCACATCCAACATGCCGATGTAGGCAAACGCGCTCATCCGCTCGTGGGAAGTGATGGAGGCGTTGTAGGGCACGCTGGACAGCCCAAACATGAACGACAGGATAGATGCCTGGAACACCCAATTGGCCGCATACAGCCTTCCGGCGGGGATGGTCATCTGCGTGTTGAGAAACCAAACGCCTACGCTTTCCGCCAAAATAAAGACAATGCCGGCAAGCACTAAATGAATCAGCAAAGAAGTGGAAAAAGTCTCCTTCAACCGTTCTATATCTCCCCGCCCCAACTCAAAAGTCAAAAAGCGGCTAACCGAATCTGACAAGGAATTGGAAATCAGCGAGAACATGGCCACAAGACCGCCTACTACATTATTTATACCGTAGTCTTCCACACCCAAGGCCTGCAATACCACTCTGGAAGTGTAGAGCGACACTAACATGCTGAACAGCATTCTGACGTAGAGCATCAGCGTGTTCTTGGCGATGCGTTTGGTATTTTCTCTGTGGTTATTCTCTATCATTTCTCCCACATCCGTCTCCAAAGAGATTTCTTTTTGTGTTTGGAATTAGAATCTGACTCATACAGCATACTTAAATACCGTCGGTAACTCCAACCCTCATGCAGCATTTCATAAATGGCGCCCCAATCCGGCAATTTCCCTACATTCCGGTCATCGATAAACAAATCAGCTTGTAATTTCCGACAAGGACAGGTAGGTTGAGAAGGAATAGGCTCGTCCGGATAGTTGGCATTGATGGCATAGAATTCCAATCCGCGCTTCCGGCAAAATTCCACCGCATTGTCCAGTAATACACCCTCCCGAACCGTCCACAATATCAGCAAATGCCGTTCTGCCTGTAATTTCTTCAGAGTGGCAATGGCAAAAGGGATTTCTTTACCGATTTGGGGATAACGATGCTCTACGATGGTTCCGTCAAAATCTACAGCAATGATCATAAAGCGGTTGTGTATGAATTCGTCATTTCACTATTTGGATAAATTCCGGCTGCACCTCTACAGCGGCGGTAAGCAGGTTAGGCAGTTCTACAAACAGTCGCTTCACCCGCGAGCCTTGCATTTTTTGCAGGTTTCCTTCATAACCGTTCAACGGGCCGCCTACGATGCGCACTTTCTTGCCTATCATGTCCGGCTTCACCTCTTGGGGGGTATAAAAGTAATGATTGTCCGTAACTTCCACGGCTTTCTTGAAGCGTTCCATGTCCGCTTCCCTTACGGTCATGGGAGTCCGTTTCCCGTCACGCAGGAAACGGTATTGGAAGGTAGGCACTTTCTCAACAATCGGGTCGATGTTCAAGCGCGAATCGTGTACGAAAATTAAATCGTGGATAAAAGGCACTTCAATGCGTTCCCGTTTCCCGCCTCGTACAACCAGTTTCTGCACTTTCGGTGTGAAGTTCTCTATTTTCAGCCCGTCCAGCATCTTATAGGCAGGCGACTTGGAATGGTAATGGGTCAAGTCGCGCATCACAAACCACAGTATATCGCTGTCCGTCATAGTGCGTGTTTTCTATAAAGACAATATCTTCTAATCCTTCAAGATTTTGTATCTTATTGAAAACCTTGAAGTTACCATGCTGTTATCTAAGAGTTCGGGCTTTCCACCCGGTTTCTCTTCATACATCATTATACCCCGTGAGGTATCTGTTTCCTTATTTTATACCAAACTTTTTCAAAGCCTGATACAAGTACATCTCTTTGCAAGAGATGCGCATCCCCGCATTACGAGTGCTAACGTATTATATATCAACCTCAAAATAACATTGGCAAAATTCCTTCGCTCAACAAACGTCAAACAAAGACAAACTTTGCCAAACATCAAATTGGCGGCAGATAAATTTTTTTTGCTCATTCTTACTGCTTTAATTGATATTTTTTATACCTTTGCACCTGCGTATATCTCTTGCAAAGAGATAGTTAGATTTGCTCAACAATTCAAGGATTTTATACCCCCTTAGTTAAGCCCAATCTTCCGACATCCTATACCACGATCGGTTTCTTGCCTCCATGCTATTCCGTTCCAAGATGAACATACTATGGTCTGAAGCCCTAAAACCTGTTCGTGATACCGAATCCGGTACAACTACCCCAAGTGCTCAGTTGTTCACTTTGGGGGTGTTCAGTTGACCACTTGGAAAGTCCTTCCCCGACAGCTTTCCGCAAGCCCATAGGGCCGCTTGTCAATGATGGTAATATTACGCGAATTCGACGAAAACTTGTAGAGACGCATTCTTGCGTCTCAGCAAGCAAGATTGCCGAATAAAATCGCCTGTCGCGAAGACTTGGCAGCTGGCTGAGACGCAAGAATGCGTCTCTACAGTTTGGCAATAACAGGGCTGCGCACATAAAGTGGAATTCGTCGAACTCAGGTTAATATTCCCATTCGCGGAAGGTGCGAAGATGTCAATGCTTTGATATATAGGGGGCTATCAAGAACCTGAAGAAGCATGCCGTAAAAAGAACAAAGCGCAAGATTTCCTTCCGCTGGAACTGTTGTTTTTCTCAGCAAAATAACTTATTTTCATTGGCAAAATAACTTGTTTTCCTCGACAAAATAACTTATTTCGCGACGCGAAACAACTTGTTTTGGAACCCCTAAAACAAGCCCTGCTTTTTTGGATTTAGAGACCGCCGGGAAAGTATCCTTACTTACTTGCCAAAGAACCCTTGGGTAAATGGCAAAGTATCCAATAATACTTGGCGAAGTATCCTTGCTTCCTTGAAAGAGGAACCATAGGCGTGCTTACGAACAAGCCCAGAAAGGGAGCGGGACACGCCTACCTGCCCAAGGAAAACCTCGCTATCCCTCGCGGAAGAAATCGAGCGCCTGCTTGATTTCCTCCGCCTCAGCGGTCTGGTCGAGACGAAGGTCACCGATATCTCCCAGCAGGGTGAAGTTGATGATGCCTCCCTTATTCTTCTTGTCGTGCGTCATCAGCTCCAACAACTCATCATAGTCGTCACAGGTGATGGGCAACGGGGCGTAATGTTCACGGATAAAGTTCACCGTCTGCCGCATGCGGTCGGTAGGGAAGCCACACTTGGTGACACTCAGGTAAAGCTCGGCGATGATGCCCAAGGCGACAGCGTCTCCATGGGGAATGGGTTGTCTACGCAACGCCCAGCTCTCGAAAGCGTGGCCTATGGTGTGCCCCACGTTGAGTGCCTTGCGAATGCCAGTCTCATGGGGGTCAGCCTTGACAATACGCTCTTTTACCGCCACGGAGTCGCCCACCATCTGGCGCAGCCAGTCCAGGGCTTCCGGGTCATGGGCCATTGCCTTGTCTAATGGGAATTCCAACAATTCCGCCCACATGGGCACGTTGGAGATAAGTCCGTGCTTGAGCATCTCCGCGTAACCCGAACGTATGTCTCCGGCGCCAAGCGTATGCAAGAAGGTGGTGTCAAGGATGACGAAAGCCGGTTCGTTGAACACGCCTATCTCGTTTTTCAGTCCCCTGAAGTTGACACCGGTCTTTCCTCCCACCGAAGCGTCCACCATGGCCAGCAGGGTGGTGGGAATATTGATGAAGTTGATGCCTCGCTTGAAGGTTGAGGCCGCGAAGCCCCCCAAGTCTGTCACCATACCCCCGCCCAAGTTGATAAGGCAAGAGTGGCGGGAAGCTCCGCCCTCCCCTAGTTGAGTCCACACCTGGGCCAGGCTGTCCAAAGTCTTGTGCTGGTCATTGGCTCCTATGGTGATAACGTTCGCTTTTCTTAAGCAAAAGAAACTGGCGACACGAGGCAAACAATGCCTGCGGGTGTTCTCGTCGGTGAGTATGAAAAGCTTGTCGTGTTCGCAATCAGCGAGAGCCATGGCCAATTCGCTCTCCAGATGCTGGGATATGATGATACGTTGTTGCATGCGCTATAACTTGGTAATTGATGCAAAGTTAATGAAAAAACCTGAAAATTCATGTCGGAAAGGCAAAGAAATGAAAAAAATGGGGGCATAGCGTTAAACTTGGCGGAAGCCATAGCGTCTAAACGGCAGACAAATACCAATAGAGCAGAAAATGAAACGACACGTATTGCTATTGTTTCTAATGGCATGGAGCTGCCTGGCAATAGCGCAAGAGAGAATGATCAGCGGCACACTAACTGACCGAGACACCAACGAACCCGCAGAGATGCTGACCGTGCAATTGCTACGTACAGACAGTACTTTCGTTACTGGTACGATAAGTAACGAGAAAGGCGCGTTCAAAGTGGCTGCCCCCGCAAATGGCAAATATATTTTGCGCATTACGGGAGTGGGCTACAATCCGCTATTGAAAAACGTAACCATAAGCAACGGGAAGAGCGTGGCGCTGGGAAAACTGGTGATAGGCGCCGACGCCATCATGTTGCAGGGAGCCGTAGTCACGGCGCAGGCCCAAAAGGTGACCCTGAAAGAAGACACCTTTGTCTATAATTCCGCGGCCTACCGCACCCCGGAAGGCTCGGTGGTGGAGGAACTGGTGAGACGCATACCAGGCGCGGAAATCAGCGATGACGGTACTATCACCATCAACGGCAAGGAAGTGAAGAAAATCATGGTAGACGGCAAGGAGTTCATGACGGGTGATACCCAAACAGCCTTGAAGAACCTGCCTACCAACGTGATAGAGAAAATAAAGGTATACGATGAGCAAAGCGACCTGGCCAGGGTGACTGGCATCGACGACGGAGAGGAAGAGACCGTGCTGGACTTCGGATTGAAAAAAGGCATGAATAGAGGTACCTTCTCTAACATCGACCTGGCCTATGGTACGCACAGTAGATATGCGGCCAGACTGATGGGCACTTACTTCACGGACAATCACCGCTTCATGCTGATGGGCTCAGCCAACAACACCAATGACATGGGCTTCGGCAGTGGAGGAAGAGGCCGCTTTGGAGGAGGAAGACAAGGACTGAACACTTCCAAGATGATAGGCGGAAACTATAACTACGAGAAAAAAGACAAGTTGAAGATAGATGCCAGCCTGCGTTGGAACCACAGAAATGGTGACACCTACACCAATACCAGCAGCGAGAACTTCGTGAGCACCGTGGGTTCATTCTCCAACTCAAGGCGGCAAAACTATTCCCGCAGCGATAGCTGGAATGCGAGAATGAGGCTGGAATGGCAACCTGACACGATGACCAACATCATGTTCCGCCCCAATTTCTCATGGTCTACCAGCGACGGACTCACCAACTCCCTTTCAGGAAGTTACGCGGAAGACCCCTACCTGCACGTGGAAGACCCCTTGGACCAAGAGGCCATCAAGACCTTGGCGGACGCTGGCGTGATGGTAAACACCAGCAACAGCAACTCCATCTCTTACAGTTCCTCGAAGCAAATCAGCGGAATGTTGCAATTCAACCGCAAGATAGGCAGCAAAGGACGTAACTTCACCCTGAGGGCAGACGGTAGCTACAACAAGCAAGACAGCAAAAGCCTGAGCACCAACGCCGTGCACCTTTATATGGTGCAAAACGCCATGGGACTGGACTCCACTTACCAAACCAACCGCTACAACCTGTCTCCCACCGACAACTACAGCTATAGCCTGCAGGCCACCTACAGCGAGCCGCTGTGGAAAGGCGCCTTCTTGCAACTAAGGTATAAATTCACCTACAATTACAGCAAGAGCGACCGCGACACCTACGATTTCAGCAACTTGGGCGAGGAGTTCTTCGCTGGCGTAACCCCTGCTTACAGGGCATGGAACAGCTACCTCGCCCTATTGCCCAAACCATGGGAGAGCTATCTGGACAGCGACCTGAGCCGATTCTCCGAATACAAGAACTACATACACGAGGTGCAGTTGATGTTGCGAATGATAAGGGAAAAATACAACCTGAACGTGGGCGTGATGTTCCAGCCCCAAACCTCGAAATACGTGCAAGACTACCAGGGCGTGTACGTAGACACCACCCGCCACGTGAGCAACTTCTCCCCCACACTCGATTTCCGCTACCGCTTCAGCAAGGTAAGCAACTTGCGCGTCAATTATAGGGGAAGCAGCTCACAACCCAGCATGACCGACCTGTTGGATATCGTAGATGACAGCGACCCTCTGAACATCACCATGGGTAACCCTGGACTGAAACCATCCTTCACCCACAGACTGCGCGTTTTCTACAATACTTATATCGAGAAACATCAAAGGTCGTTGATGACTTACTTGAATTTCTCGACCACGAACAACAGCATAAGCTCCAAAGTCAGCTACGACCCCAACACGGGCGGACGAACCACGAGACCAGAGAACATCAACGGCAACTGGAGCGCAAATGGAGCGTTTATGTTCAACACCGCCATTGACTCCGTAGGCTACTGGAACGTGAATACCTTCACCAACGTAAACTATAACAACTACGTAAGTTACCTGAGCCTGGACAACATGAGTGATTCGCAGAAGAATACCACTCGCACACTGTCCTTGATGGAAAGGCTGGCTGGTAGTTATCGCAACGAGTGGCTGGAAATAGAATTGGACGGCTCACTGAATTACACCCATGCCCGCAACAAGCTTCAACCTTCCAGCGATTTGGATACATGGCAGTTCTCGTATGGCGCCAACTTGAACATCAACGCGCCTTGGGGCATGAGCATCTCCACCGACATCCACCAGAACAGCAGAAGGGGATATAACGACAGCTCAATGAACACCGACGAATTGGTATGGAACGCCCAAGTGGCACAGAGCTTCTTGCCAGGCAATCCGCTCACGGTGACCCTGCAGTTCTACGACCTGCTGCACAACCAGAGCAACTTCAGCCGGGTCATCAACTCCATGTCACGTACCGATACGCAATATAACAGCATCAACAGTTACGCGATGCTGCACGTGATATACAGATTAAATATATTTGGAGGAAAGGAAGCCCGCAGGCAAATGCACCAAGGCCCAGACGGTAGAAGACCTGACTTCGGCAGACCAGAGTTCAGGGGCGGACGGCCACCCATGGGAGGACCTGGCGGTGGTAGAAGGTCTATGGGTTTTGGAGGACCTGCTTGATGACCAAGGGATAATATCTCATCTCCAAGAGATTCTCTTTCGCGGCGATATCCTCGGGCGTATCCTCGGGTGATATCGCCGTTTTGTATTGGGCTATTATCTCTCCGCCGTCGCACTCCCCTGTCACGTAATGCACGGTCATACCTGTCTCCGTCTCGCCAGCGGCCTTTACGGCCTCGTGCACACGGTGACCATACATTCCCTTGCCGCCAAACTTGGGCAGCAAGGAAGGATGCAAATTGATGATACGGCGGGGGTAGGCGGCTATCAGGTAGTCTGGTATCATGAGTAGGAAACCCGCCAAGACAATGAAGTGGATATCACGCTCCCGCAACAAGGGCAACATGAAAGAGTTGTCAGACAACTGCGACTTGGACACCACCTCTGTGGGCACTCCCAAGCGCCTGGCTTTCTCCAAGGCGGGAGCGTCCGACTTGTTGGACACCACCAAAGCTATATTTACCACTTCACTGCCTGCGAAGTAGCGTATGATATTCTCGCAATTGGTGCCAGTTCCTGACACGAAAATGGCCACTCGCTTCTGTGCTTCACTCATCATCCTCTTCGTCTAAATCATCATCAAAGTCGTCAAACCCAAAGAGGGCATAATCCCTGAAGGCTTCCAAGGCTCGTTGGTCTTTCTTGGTAGGCCTTCCCGTCCCTCTCGCCCTATCCACGAATCCACTGATACGGGTCATTTCCAATAGCTCATATTGCTTGGGATCAGTGACATTCTCGTAAATTGTCGGCAAGAGCTTGGCCCCCACACGTTGCTCTATGCAGGAGAGAACACGAAAGGAATAAGTGACAGGCGGCTTCTTCACATTGATTACCACACCCGCCTTGATAACATGAGAAGGCTTCACGTTCACTCCCCCTATGGTTACCCTGCCATTTTTGCAGGCGTTGGCTGCCAGGCTACGCGTCTTATATACCCGCGCCGCCCAAAGCCACTTGTCTATCCTTGCCGTTTCCGCCATATGCAAACGTTATTGTTTCTTGCCCAGTTTATTATATTGGTTCATGGTGATATCAATACCCGCCAGCACGAAGCTCTTGATAATATCCACCGCGGTATCCAGGCTGGGCTTCAGCACTTTGAGTTCTTCCTCATCATACTTGCCAAGCACCCATTCCACCTGCGCTCCGCGAGGATAATCATTGCCTATGCCCATCCTGAGGCGAGCGTAGTTCTGGCCTATCAACTGCTGGATATGGCCTAGCCCGTTGTGACCGCCATTGCTGCCCGACGCCTTCAGCCTGAAAGCCCCTAGCGGCAAAGCCACGTCATCGCTGACGACCAACAGCCGTTGCTGGTCTATTTTCTCCTGGTTGAGCCAATAGCGCACGGCATTGCCGCTCAGGTTCATATAGGTAGTAGGTTTCAGCAAGAACACTTTCCGCCCCTTGAGCGAAGTTTCTGCCACAAACCCATATCGCTTGTCCTCAAAATGAATGTTGGATGCCTCGGCAAAGGCATCCAACACCATATATCCAGTATTGTGGCGGGTACCCGCATACTCCGTGCCGGGATTACCCAAGCCACAAATCAAATACTTATCCATTATTCCTCAGTTGCGGCGGCAGCGGCAGCGGCCTGCTGTGCCTGACGGGTCATCTTGATAGAGCAAACCACTACGTCCTTGCTGGTAGCCATCTCCAGGCCCTCGTAATTCAACTGGCCAACCTTAATGCTCTTGCCGATGGTAAGGGAGGTAACGTCAACGTCAAGGTGCTCGGGGATGATTTGATAAGGAGCGGTAACATTGATCTTGCGGATAGAAAGATTCATGCGGCCACCATCACGCACACCTTGTGCCAGACCAACCAGCTTCACGGGGATGCCCACGGTGATTGGCTTCTCGTCGTTCACCTCGTAGAAGTCAACATGCAAGGGAGCGTCGGTTACGGGATGGAATTGTATTTCTCTCATCACGGCAGTATGAATCTCGCCATCGATAACCAACTTGATGACATACACGTGAGGAGTATAGATGATTTTACGGAGCTCGGTGAAAGGAGAAGCGAAAGCCAATGCCACGGGCTTGCCTTCAGCGTCCTTCAACTCACCATAAAGGTTACATGGAACCATACCCTCCTTGCGGAGAGCCTTAGAAGCTTTTTTTCCAAGGGCAGTGCGCTTCTTACCTGTTACTTCAATTTCTTTCATAACGATTAAGTTGTGTTACTCTAAATTAATATTGTTAATTCGCCATCACACACTCAGATGCGAAAAGCGGTGCAAAGTTAAGGCGTTTTTCCGAAATACGCAATGTTTTACCCTAAAAAAAAGGAAATTATTCCAAAATCACTTGCAACTTCCGAGTAAAATGTATAATTTTGCATTTTAGAACAAATGATTATTGGAGAATGATTAATCGCGAGCTAATACGTATCAAGATAGTCCAGTTAACCTACGCATACTATCAAAACGGAAACAAAAACATGGAAAACGCCGAGAAGGAGTTGCTGTTCAGTCTCTCAAAGGCGTATGACCTTTATAATTTCCTGCTGTCACTGATAGTGGCGGTAACCCGTGAGGCACGCAAGTACATAGACGTGGCCACGGCCAAGGCGCAACGCGAGGGTGGAGAAATGCCCTCCCAGAAATTCTCGCTTAACAGGTTTGCCCTGCAATTGGAGGAGAACAAAATGCTCAACGACTTCATTGAGGCCAAAGGCTTAAAATGGGATGAACAGGAAAAGCTGGTGCAAGACCTTTACCTGCGCATCACGGAAAGCGAGACCTACCAAGACTACATGAAGAGCGAGGAGGATTCTTACGAGGCCGACCGCGAATTGTGGCGCAAGCTCTACAAGAAATATATCATGAACAATGAGGCCATCGAGGATGCCCTCGAGGAAATGAGCCTCTACTGGAACGACGACAAAGAGGTGGTGGACACGTTTGTGCTGAAAACCATCAAGCGGTTTGACGCCTCCAATAAGGCGAACCAAGAATTGCTGCCCGAATACAAGGACGCGGAAGACCGCGAGTTCGCCCGCAAGCTCTTTAGGGCCACCATCCTCAATGCCGACCAATACCAGCGTTACATGAGTGACGCCAGCAGAAACTGGGATTTCTCCCGCTTGGCTTACATGGACGTAGTGCTGATGCAGATAGCCATCGCCGAGATGATGACTTTCCCCGCCATTCCCGTTTCTGTGACCATCAACGAATACGTGGAACTGGCCAAGGTATACAGCACGCCCCGCAGTGGCGGTTACATCAATGGCATGTTGGATGCCATTGCCCGTTACCTGAACGACACGGGCAAGATATTCAAGCCCATGACGACAAAAGAGAAAAGCGACAAGAGCGCCAACGCTCCCAAGGAAGAGAACCCGCAGGAATAATTCTCGCGAAATCATTAACCCTTATATACATTATTAATAATAGGTATGACAACATCTTTAGTATTACAAGCGCAATCTGGCGGCGGAAGCATCGGCTTCCTGGTGATGATGGTAGCCATCTTCGTGATAATGTGGCTCTTCATGATACGTCCGCAGCAAAAGAAACAAAAAGAGATACGCAATTTCCAAAACTCACTGCAACCTGGAGCCAAAGTGGTGACAGGCGGAGGTATCTATGGCACCGTAACCAAGGTGAACCTGGAAAACAACACCGTGGAATTGGAAATAGCACGTGGCGTGGTGATCACCGTGGCCAGGGGATATGTCTTCGCGGACGCTTCCCAGCAGCAAGGCAATGCGTAATGACTCACTGACAAAATCCATTATCAGGAACTTCCTTCTCTGTAACATGAACAAGGAGTTTCTGATTTTTTTGTTCTTTCTCGCCTTAAGCAGTAGTTTCTGGCTTCTCATGAGCCTCAACGAGACTTACGAGAAAGAATATTGCATTCCTGTGACCCTAACAGGCGTGCCCAACAACACCGTAATGACGGGCGAGCTCTCTGACACAGCGCATATTGTCGTGCGCGACAAGGGGTTCACGCTGCTCACCTACAGCTATGGCAAGAAGTTCCGCCCGCTGTCATTTCGCTTCGCCACCTACGCCAACACCCAAAAGGGGAAAGGCTATGTGCCCACGGCAGACATACAGCGGCAAGTGCTCGCCCAACTTTACGGCTCCAGCAAACTGGTGTCTATGAAGGTAGAGCACCAGGACTTCTTCTTCAATTTCGGACAATCAAAGCGCGTAGCGGTAAAAATGACGGGAAAGATCTCCACAAGCCAGACCTACTACCTGGCCAACACTTCCATATCGCCCAACACAGTAACCATCTACGCCCATAAATCTTTGCTGGACAGCATATCTGCCATCTATACGCTTCCCGTAAACCTGACAAACCTGCGGGACACCATTCATCAACAGGTGGAATTACAGCAAATAAGGGGTGTAAAGGTAGTGCCATCCACCGTAAAGATAAGTCTGTATCCCGACATCCTTACGGAAGAGAGCGTGGAGGTGCCCATCACGGCGGTCAACATGCCCGAGGGAAAGACCTTGAGAACTTTTCCCGCCAAGGTGAACGTCAGGTTTACCGTAGGTGCCAGGGTGTTCCGCTCCATCAAGCCAGAAATGTTCCGGGTGGTGGCAGACTACAAAGACATTGAGAAGCAAGCCGACGAGAAGTGCCCATTGCAGTTGGTGAAATGGCCGCGAAATGTGTCCAGGGCGCGACTAGAGATAAGCCAGGTGGACTATTTGATAGAGCAATGACAGATACGGCACACCTATTTGGCGCGATCACGGGTGGCATTGGCGCGGGAAAGAGCTATATATGCCAACAGCTTCGGGAAATGGGCGTTGAGGTCTATGACTGTGACGCTGCCGCCAAGCGGCTCATGCGTTCCGACAAGATATTGCGGGAACGGCTGACCGAACTGGTGGGAAAAGAAGTATACGAGGGTGACGCTCCCCGAAAAAACGTATTATCCGCCTTCCTTTTGGCAAGCGAGGAAAACAAGCAAGCCGTGAACGCCATCGTGCACCCAGCGGTTGCCCAAGACTTCATGGCAAGTGGCTGCGAGTGGCTGGAGAGCGCCATTCTCTTCGAAAGCGGTTTCCACCAGAGAGTGCCCCTCGCGTGCGTAACGTGCGTAGTGGCACCTTTAGAGACCAGGCTGCGAAGGGTAATGGAGCGGGACGGCATTAGCATGGAGCAAGCTTCCCGCTGGATAACCACACAGATGCCGCAAGAGGAGATAGCCAGTCGCAGTGACTATATCGTCCACAACGACGGCATCACTCCCCTGCTTCCGCAATTGCGGGGCATGCTGCAAGCCCTCGCCCAACGCAAGCATACATTATAATATATATTCTAACAATCAATCAGGAACATTCAAACATTAAAGACTGGATTATTTTATGGAGACAATTCTTTCTATCGCAGGCAAACCAGGCCTGTATAAACTGGTAAGCAGAAGTAAAGGCACGTTCATCGTAGAGATGCTTGACGAAAGCCACAAGCGCATGCCCGTATTCGCTACAGACAGGGTAACGAGCCTGGCCGACGTGGCCATGTATACCGACGCAGACGAAGTGCCCCTCTGGCAAGTACTGGAGAGCGTGGGTGTAAAAGAGGAAAAGAAAGTCAGCTCAATAGACTACCGCAAAGCCAGCTCTGCCGATTTGCGTTCCTATTTCGCGGAAGTGCTGCCCGACTTTGACCGTGACCGCGTACACGACAGCGATATCAAGAAGTTATTGCAATGGTATAACATTCTCGTCAAGGCGGGTATCACCGAGTTCCAGGATGCGTTGGCACCCACGGAAGGCGACAACGTAGCCGACCGCGCATAGCCTTCAGCTTTCCCCTCTTGAAGAGGAAACCTCCACGATGCGCCATATTGTCACTTTTCCTGACAATATGGCGCATTTTTCGGGTTTGGAACATTCCTTGCAGATGGGTAAGTGTAAACGTTAAACCATTAACAAACAACTAGGAGGTAAAAACTATGACACCCATCTACAGAAACAATTGGTTACCCGAGGTCTTCAACGACTTCTTCGATAACATCGCCCTTCCAAGAACCAACGCTACGGCACCTGCCATCAACGTGAAGGAAACCGAAAACGAATACGTGGTAGAAGTAGGCGCTCCCGGCTTGACAAAGGAAGACTTCAACGTTCATATCAACGATGAAGGAAACCTCACCATCAAGGTGGAGAAGCACAATGAGGAGAAGGAGGACAAGGCTCACTACCTGCGCAGGGAGTTCTATTACTCCAAGTACGAGCAGACGTTGATCTTGCCGGACGACGTGGACAAGGAACACATCGCGGCTAAAGTGGCCGACGGCGTTCTTTCCGTCCAACTGCCCAAACTGAAGAAGGAGGAGCAGAAAGTCAGCAGGCAGATCACCATTGGCTAATCTTTCAATAGGTAACCAAATACATCCCACATCAGCCCCCGCTAGAAGTTATTTTCTATGCGGGGGCTTTTCATTGTTATGGACATATTAGAGAATGGTAAAGAATGGTAAAATACGCGCTTTTCCGTAAAAAAAGTTGCGTATTTGAATTAAACTCATTAACTTCGCGCCCGATAAGTATAAGGATAATGTCTTCTTTTTGTAGTTGAAGCACTATCCGTTAAGGTATCTAACGGAACTGAGATTGCGCTCGCCTCGCGCCTTTATGCCCCAGGCCGCAATCGCGAAAATACCTGATGTTGTAGTTCAGCTTTTCAGGTTCCATAAAGAATATGTTATGAATAAGATTGTAAAAAGATTTGTAGTAGTAGTATTAGCGTTAATGATGACGGAGGCTGCGATAGCCTCGAGAAATGGCGGAGCCAAGCATGATTGGGAACCTGTGATAAAGGCCATCATCATGGTAGAGAGTGGCGGTGACGCCCGCGCCAAAAGTGGAAATTCTGTTGGGGCCATGCAAATTACCCCGATACTCGTAAAGGAGTGCAACAACATACTCCGCAAACGCAAGAGCAAGAAACGTTACACCTTGGCCGACAGGTACAGCGTGAAAAAATCCAAGGAGATGTTCCTGTTGATGCAATCGGAATTCAACAAGGAAAACAACGTGGAAAAAGCCATCAGGGCATGGAACGGTGGCAACAAGTATAGCAAGAAAGCTACACAGCGTTATTACGAGAAAGTGATGAAACACTTGAAATGAAAGCGATAAAGAGGCCTGGAACTTTGATGTTCCAGGCCTCTTCACGTTTCAACCCAGCAAAGAGGATGTTGGAATCTTGAAGTCGCAAAATGCGACCTCATGTTGGGATGGTGATAGAAGATTGCCCTACGCTTTCACGGAGCAAGGTATCGCCATGCTTAGCTCTGTCTTGAAATCACAAACTGCCATAGATGTGAATATCCGTATCATGCCTAAAGGCAACGATTTGGGTTAAAAAACTGTCAGGGATATAACCTCGGGGCGCAAAAAACAGACTGGCCGAGGAGACGAAGCCAGTATCCTTTTCAGTACCACCTAGCTGGTACTGGAGTTTCAACTAGCTGGTACTGCAGTACCACTAAGGTAAAACCGCAGTACCAGCTAAGTGGTATCGATTACGGTACCCAACGAGTTTCCTCTACATATTGGTCAAAGTCCATGGAGGAGTTTGCTCCTACCTGTTCGAGCACGTACTTGATGATGTCTTGCTCCTCTGGAGAAAGCAATATATCTCCTCTTCTGCGCTTGAAATATTGGTTACGACCGAAATGCTGTATGAGCGTGGTCATGAATCGCCCATACTGCTCGGGGTACATTTTCTTCTGGAAACCCGTGAAACCCTTGGCAAATCTCACGGGCTTGTCATCAGCGTAATGGGGACAGCCCGCCTGCTTTGTACACTTAGAAGGATTGAGCAAGCTTAAGTAAGTTCCCATTTCCTCTTGCCGGCGGAAAGCCAGCTGGTGGAGGCATTTCTCCGCCAACGGGCAGTCCCCATGCATACGGGATAATTTTTGGGGATGGTATTGGCAGACTTCATAGCGTCAAAGGTTCATAAGGCAAGCCAAACACGTCGGCCACGGCCTTGTATACCACTTTGCCCTCCACGATGTTCAGTCCCTCGGCCAAGGCGGGGTCATCTTGGCACGCTTTCTTCCAACCCTTGTCGGCCAAGGCCACAGCATAGCTTAAAGTAGCGTTAGCCAACGCTGAGGTGGAGGTATGGGGGATGGCGCCAGGGATATTGGCCACACAATAATGCAGGATGCCGTCTACCTCATAGACAGGGTCACTATGGGTGGTGGGACGGGAAGTCTCAAAACAACCTCCTTGGTCTATGGCCACGTCTACCATTACCGTACCAGGACGCATCTTGGCCAGCATGTCTCGGGTAACCAACTTGGGAGCCTTGTCGCCAGGCACGAGCACCGCGCCTATCACCACGTCGGCATCAGCGAGTTCCGACTCCACATGGTGGGGCGATGAATAGACCGTACGGACGTTGGCGGGCATCGTAATGGACAGCTCACGCAACTTTGGCAACGAGATATCCAGTATCACTACGTCGGCGCCCAAGCCTGCCGCCGTGCGAGCCGCGGCTTGTCCCACGATGCCTCCACCCAGCACAACCACCTTGGCGGGCCTTACTCCTGGCACGCCGCCTATCAACTTGCCCTTGCCTCCTTTTGTCTTTTGCAAGTAATACGCACCATTGATGGCAGCCATGCGACCTGCCACCTCGCTCATGGGAGTCAATAGCGGCAACGCTCCATCCGCCGTGCGCACGGTCTCGTAGGCCACGCATACACCTCCCGAAGCTATCATCGCGTCGGTGAGGGCCTTGTCGCAGGCGAAATGGAAATACGTGAAAACAATTTGCCCAAATTTAATCAAAGGATATTCCTGGGGCACAGGTTCCTTGACTTTCACTATCATATCGGCCTTCCCATACACCTCCTCGATGGTAGGCAACATGGTGGCGCCCACGGCCACATAGTCTTCATCCGCAAAGCCACTGCCAATACCCGCCGTGGCTTGCACGTAAACCTGATGGCCACGAGCCACCAACTGGGCAACGCCCGCGGGGGTCATACCCACCCGGTTCTCGTTGTTCTTAAGTTCTTTAGGAATTCCAATCTTCATCATACGCGTCAGGATTTAAGGTTTTACCTAACGCGAATATAGCGAAAATACCTCTAAGTTCCAAATTTTCAAGGCTTGATTTTATCCCTAGACTCACCTTTTTCCTTGTCCATTTCCACTCGCTTCACCTTGCGGAAGAGATCGGAGGCGAATACCAGGTCGTTGAGCTTCTCGTTGGTGGAACCCATCACCTCGTCCTTGGTGCCCTGCCACTCCTTGTGCCCTTGGTAGATAAAACAGATATTCTCTCCTATACCCATCACGGAGTTCATGTCGTGGGTATTGATGATAGTGGTGATGTCATACTCCTTGGTGATTCCTGAAAGCAACTCATCTATCACTAGCGAGGTCTTTGGGTCAAGTCCTGAGTTTGGCTCGTCACAAAACAAGTACTTGGGATTCATGACAATAGCCCTCGCGATGGCCACTCGCTTCTGCATGCCACCCGACAACTCTCCAGGGTATTTCAACTGCGCGTCTATCAAGTTGACCCTTCCCAGGCACTCCTGCGCCCTCTTTACACGTTCACGATAATTCATGGACGAGAACATGTCCAAAGGAAACATCACGTTCTCCAACACGCTCATGGAGTCGAAAAGGGCCGCTCCCTGGAAGATCATGCCCATCTCGCGGCGCATGGCCACCTTCTCCTTCTTGGACATGGAAGCGAAGTCACGACCGTCGTAGAGCACCTCGCCCGAAGTTGGGGTCAGAAGTCCCACCATATTCTTGATAAGCACGGTCTTTCCCGATCCGCTCTGCCCGATGACGAGATTGGTCTTCCCTTTCTCAAAGACCATATTGATGTCAGACAACACGACCTTGTCGCCAAAGACTTTAGTAAGATGCTTCACTTCTATCATGGTCAGGAAAGGATTTGGGTGAGAAACACGTCAGAACACAATATCAGCACACTGGAGTTAACCACTGCCGCGGTAGAAGCCTCGCCCACCTCCACGGAGCCCCCCTCCACGGTATAACCGAAATAGGAGGAGACACTGGCGATGATGAAAGCGAAGAAGAGGCTCTTGATGATGCTCATCCACACAAACCAGGAGTTGAACGCGTGCTGCAAGCCCAATGTCAGGTCAGAAGGCGACAAAATGTGCCCCACATAAGCCGTCCCGTATGCGCCAATGATTCCCATGGCGGAACTGAAGATAACCAGGAAAGGCATAATGGTGATGAGTCCCATGATTTTGGGCAATATCAAATAGCAAGCGGAATTCACGCCCATGATATCCAAGGCGTCTATCTGCTGGGTGACTCGCATGGTGCCCAATTCGGAAGCGATATTGGAACCCACCTTACCCGCTAAAATCAAGCACATGATACTGGAAGAGAACTCCAGCAACATAATCTCGCGGGTGGTATAGCCCGACACCCAGCGGGGCATCCAAGGACTCTGGATATTCAACTTCATCTGGATGCAAATCACCGCCCCGATGAAAAAAGAGATGAGCAGCACAATGCCGATGGAATCCACTCCCAACTGGGACATCTCCTTCACGTACCGCTTCAAAAACATCCTCAGTCGCTCTGGGCGGGAGAAAGCCCGACCCATCAACATCAAGTAACTGCCAAAGGTAGTCAACCACTTATATATCAACATGCGATAAACTTAATGCCACTTATATATATTACACGACGCGAAAGTAACTAAAATCCTCTAAAAACCGAAATATTATAAAGAGTTTTTAGGAATTATCAGCGGTATTCGGGCGAATTTTACTAATTTTGCAGCCAAATCATAAAGAGAAATGGAAGAGACCAACAATTCCACAAGCCAGACAAGGCAAGGCATGGTGCTGCGCACGGAAGGACTGGTGAAGCGTTACGGCAAAAGAACCGTGGCCAACGGAGTGACCATCAACGTAAGGCAGGGAGAAATCGTGGGGCTACTGGGCCCGAACGGAGCGGGTAAAACCACCTCTTTCTACATGACCACGGGGTTGGTGATACCCAACGCGGGGCACGTTTACCTGAACGACGAAGACATCACCGACTACCCTGTATATAAACGCGCGAGAGCGGGAATAGGCTATTTGCCACAGGAAGCCAGCGTTTTCCGCAAGCTGAGCGTAGAAGACAACATCTTGGCCGTACTGGAGATGACCGGGCTGAGCCGCCAAGAGCAGCTAGACAAGTTGGAAAGCCTCATCAGGGAGTTTAGGCTAGAGAAGGTGCGCAAGAACAAGGGCGACCAACTCTCCGGTGGAGAGCGCCGCCGAACGGAGATTGCCCGATGCCTGGCCATAGACCCCAAATTCATCATGCTTGACGAGCCTTTCGCGGGAGTCGACCCCATCGCCGTGGAAGACATCCAATATATCGTATGGCAGCTGAAATACCGTAACATCGGCATCCTCATCACCGACCATAACGTGCAGGAGACCTTGACCATCACCGACCGCGCCTACCTGCTCTTCGAGGGGAAAATACTCTTCCAAGGCCTGCCAGAGGAACTGGCGGCCAACAAAATCGTAAGGGAAAAGTATCTCAGCAACAGTTTCGTGCTCAGGAAAAAGGACTTCCAGCTCATAGATGAACAGAAGAGAGCCAAGGAAGCGGAGAAAGACGGTTAAGCCCAAATCGTCATTAGGCCGCATAAGACCCACTTTTCCTCTAAAGAGAAACTCTTTCGCATCTTGCCCGCTTCTGCCAGCCTTTTGTCTCGACGTAGCCCGCTACGCCTTCAGCAATCCGGAAAGCAAGCCTCAAGCCATAAAAGGGCAATCAGTCCAAAGCCTAATGGCCTATTTGCGTTAAAAAACACAATTTTTGCACACTCCATTAGGTAAATACGCAAAAAATATGTAATTTTGCACGCCCATCGCAAGAAACTCACAAGTTAGTATAAACATAACAAAACATAAAACACAAGAAGATGAACATTTCATTTGACATCCAAGACAAGGTGAATGGCCTGCTGACCATCACCGTGGAGGAAGAAGATTACAAGGCAGATGTCGAGAAGACATTGAAAGATTATCGCAAGCGGGCCAGCGTACCAGGCTTCCGCCCTGGCCAGGCTCCCATCGGCATGATAAAGCGTCAATACGGAACTGCCGTGAAGATGGATGCCATCAACAATCTGGTAGGCAGAAAAATCTATGATTACCTGACAGAAAACAACATACAATTCCTGGGTGAGCCCATGACCGCCAACGGCCAGGAGCCTATCGACGTGGAGAAGCCTGCGCCATATACCATGAAATTTGATATCGCCGTGGCTCCCGAGGTAAACGTTACCCTCAGCGACAAGGACACTTTGGACTATTACGACATCCAAGTAGATGACAAGATCATCGATGGGCAGGTAGACATGTACGCCTCTCGCATGGGTGAACACAAGACCGTGGAAGAATATCAAGACAACGACATATTGCGTGGCGACCTGCGCGAGCTGGATGCCGATGGCAACGTGAAGGAAGGCGGTATCACTACCGAGGGTGCCGTGATGATGCCCATGTACATCAAGGTTGAAGACCAAAAGAAGTTGTTTGACGGCGTGAAGATGGGTGACCTCATCACTTTCAATCCCCGTAAAGCTTATCCCGAAAACGACGGCGAGATAGCTTCCCTTTTGAAGATTGACCGCGAGGCGGCAAAAGACATCAACGCGGATTTCAGCTTCCACGTAACGGAAATCAGCCGCTTCTTCCCCCACGCTGTAGACCAGCAACTCTTTGACCAGGTATTTGGCGAAGGCAACGTGAAGGACGAGGCAGGTTTCCGTGCCAAGATTGCAGAGAACGTAAAGGAGCAACTGGCTACCCAGAGTGATTTCCGCTTCCTGCTCGACATGCGCAAGCATTATGAGGACGAGGTTGGCACGTTGACCTATCCCGATGAGTTGCTCAAGCGCATGATGAAAGCCAAGAACAAGGACAAGGGCGATGATTTTGTAGAGAAAAACTACAATGACAGCGTCAAGGAGCTCACTTGGCATCTCATCAAGGAGAAGTTGGTGAAGGACAATGACATCAAGATCAACGACGAGGACTTGAAAGAGACCGCCCGCGAGGCCGCACGTGCACAATTCGCGCAATACGGCATGTCAAATGTACCCGCTGAGTATATCGACAACTACGCACAGGAAATGCTCAAGAAGGGCGAGCAGAAAGACGCAATTATCGAGAGAAGCATAGACCGCAAGTTGGTGGAAGTGGCCAAAAACGTAGCCAAGATCAACAAGAAAGAAATCTCTCTCGATGACTTCAACAAACTAGCGTAAAGAATAATTTTTGTAAAAAATATACGTATTTATTTGGGGTTATCGACTTTTTTATTATCTTTGTTTCTAGAAACAAGATGAAAAGGGTCGATAACCCCATTTTCGTACCCTAAAAAATACCACAAAAGACATGAATGATTTTAGAAAATATGCCACAAAGCATTTAGGAATTAATGGCTTGACATTTGACGAGGTAATAAGCTCACAAGCCCAATACCTGAATCCTTACATCTTGGAAGAGCGGCAGCTGAACGTCACTCAAATGGACGTGTTCTCTCGCTTGATGATGGATCGCATCATCTTCTTGGGCACACAAATAGACGATTACACCGCCAACACACTGCAAGCCCAATTGCTCTACCTTGACTCAGTAGACAACGGCAAAGACATCTCCATATATATAAATAGTCCTGGCGGTAGCGTCACGGCGGGTCTCGGCATCTACGACACCATGCAATTCATAACCAGTGACGTGGCCACTATCTGCACAGGCATGGCAGCCTCGATGGCAGCCGTATTGCTCGTATCTGGCAAGGAAGGGAAGCGTTCTGCCCTACCCCATAGCAGGGTGATGATACACCAGCCGCTGGGTGGCGTACAGGGACAAGCTTCCGACATCGAGATAGAAGCCCAGGAAATCATGAAATTCAAGAAAGAACTCTATACCATCATCTCCGATCACTCTCACACACCCTACGAAAAAGTGTGGAAAGACAGTGACCGCAACTTCTGGATGACCGCTCAAGAAGCCAAGGAGTATGGCATGATAGACACTGTACTGGAAAGGAAGCGTTAAGGAAAGATGGCAAGAAAGAAATGCAGCTTTTGCGGGCGCGACGAAAAGGAAGTGCGCTTGCTGATAACGGGCATCGATGGTTTTATTTGCGAAGAATGCGCCAACCAGGCATATAACATCGCCAAGATGGCGGGAATGTACGCTCCCGCCAAGGCGGAGCAAGCGCAGGCAAATCCAGAGAGACTGAAACAGATACCCAAGCCCAAAGAGATAAAAGCGCACCTGGACGAATATGTCATTGGCCAAGACGAGGCCAAACGCACCCTGGCGGTGGCTGTCTACAACCACTACAAGCGACTGATGCAACCCGAAGCGCAAGACGGCGTGGAAATAGAGAAGAGCAATATCATCATGGTGGGAAGCACGGGCACTGGCAAGACTTTGCTGGCCCGTACTATCGCCAAGTTGCTCGACGTGCCTTTCACTATTGTCGACGCCACAGTGTTCACCGAGGCGGGATATGTGGGAGAAGATGTGGAGAGCATACTGAGCCGACTGCTGCAAGTGGCCGACTATGACGTGGAGGCCGCCCAAAGGGGCATCGTTTTCATAGACGAGATAGACAAGATAGCCCGCAAAAGCGACAATCCCTCTATCACTCGTGACGTAAGCGGAGAAGGCGTGCAACAGGGCTTGCTGAAACTGCTGGAAGGCACCATGGTCAACGTGCCGCCCCAGGGAGGCAGGAAGCATCCCGACCAAGAGTATATCCACGTGGATACGCGTAACATACTTTTCATCTGCGGCGGTGCGTTCGACGGCATAGAGCGCAAGATAGCGCAACGCATGAATACCCATGTGGTAGGTTACAACTCCGTGCAAAACGTAAACAAGATTGACAAGGCTGACCTGATGAAATATGTCTTGCCACAAGACCTGAAATCATTTGGCCTCATACCAGAGATTATCGGCAGGTTACCGGTGCTCACTTACCTAAAGCCACTTGACAAGGAAGCCTTGCGCATGATACTGGTGGAGCCCAAAAACTCTATCATCAAGCAATACATCAAGCTCTTCGAGATGGACAAGATAAAACTGACCTTCGAGCAAGACGCCCTTGACTACATCGTGGACAAGGCCGTGGAATACAAGCTAGGGGCAAGAGGTTTACGTTCCATTGTCGAAGCGGTGATGAGGGAGGCCATGTTTAATATGCCTTCCACCAAGGCTCGCACCTTCAAGGTGACTCGCGAATACGCGATGAGCCAGCTCGACAAAGCGCATTTCCACATAAAGGAATCGGCCTGACACCGAAGAGCCGGGCGGCGCTAGAGGCTTTGACCAAGGACAACAGCATCATAACGATATGGCGGAAAAGGTAAATCTAACCAAGCAATTAAAGCACTACTTCGGCTTTGACACGTTCAAGGGCGACCAGGAGTCTATCATCCGCAACCTGCTGGAAGGTAAAAACACGTTTGTGTTGATGCCTACGGGTGGCGGCAAGAGTCTCTGCTATCAGTTGCCCTCGTTAATCATGGAAGGCACGGCCATCGTCATCTCACCGCTCATAGCCTTGATGAAAAATCAAGTGGATGTCATCAACGGATTGAGCGAAAGTGATGGCGTGGCGCATTACCTGAACTCATCGCTCAACAAGTCAGCCATTGAGCAAGTAAAATCCGACATTCTCTCAGGTAAGACAAAGTTGCTCTACGTCGCCCCGGAATCGCTCACCAAGGAGGAGAACACAGACTTCCTCAAGACGGTGAAGATTTCCTTCTACGCCGTAGACGAGGCACATTGCATATCTGAATGGGGGCACGATTTCCGCCCGGAATATCGCCGCATCCGCCCCATCATCAATGAAATAGGGCAAGCGCCTGTTATCGCCCTCACGGCCACCGCCACCGACAAGGTGCGTACAGACATCAAGAAAAGCTTGGGTATCAACGACGCTGTTGAATTCAAGAGCTCTTTCAATCGTCCTAACCTCTACTACGAGGTGCGGCAGAAGACAAAGGACATTGACAAGCAAATCATCATGTTCATACGCCAGAATCCTGGCAAGAGCGGCATCATATACTGCCTGTCGCGCAAAAAGGTAGAGGAACTGGCTGAAGTGTTAAAGGCCAACGATATCAAAGCTGCCCCCTATCACGCGGGGCTTGACTCCGTGACCCGTTCACAGACACAAGACGATTTCCTGATGGAAAAGCTTGACGTGATTGTCGCTACTATCGCCTTTGGCATGGGCATTGACAAACCTGACGTGCGCTTTGTCATCCACTACGACATCCCCAAGAGCCTGGAAGGATATTATCAAGAGACTGGCAGAGCCGGGCGAGATGGCGGCGAGGGCAAATGCATCACATTCTATGCCAAGAACGACCTGCGCAAGCTGGAAAAGTTCATGGAAGGCAAGCCTGTATCCGAACAAGACATAGGAAGGCAACTATTACAAGAAACCGCGGCCTACGCGGAGTCTTCCGTGTGCCGCAGGAAAATGCTGCTCCACTATTTCGGAGAAGAGTATACCGAAGACAACTGCCATAATTGCGACAACTGCCTGCACCCCAAGACCAAGGTGGAAGCCCAAAACGCCCTGACCATGGTGCTGCAAGCCGTAGCCGCCGTGAAAGAGAACTTCCGGCAAGAATACATTATTGATTTCGTGAAAGGCAGGGCTACGGACGACATCGTCTCACACAAGCACCAAGAGCTAGAGGAGTTTGGAGCTGGCGAAGACGAGAATCCGAAACTATGGAATCCCGTGATAAGGCAAGCGCTGTTGGCAGGCTACTTGAAGAAAGACGTAGAGAACTATGGCCTCTTGAAACTTACGCCAGCTGGCAAGCGTTACTTAAAGGAGCCACATTCGTTCATGATTGTGGAAGACAATGAGTTCAACGAGAGTTGTGAAGAGGAGAACCATGAGGGAGGTGCCGCCTTGGACCCCACCTTGTTCAACATGTTGAAAGACCTGCGCAAAAGAATCGCCCAAAAAGCGAAATTGCCCAGCTACGTCATCTTCCAGGACATCTCCCTGGAACAGATGGCAACCATGTACCCCATTGATCTACAGGAACTGCAAAACATACAAGGTGTAGGCGCGGGAAAGGCCAAGCGTTACGGCAAGGAGTTTTGCGAGCTCATCAAGAAATATTGCGAGGAGAACGAAATAGAGCGGCCCGAGGAGTTGAGGGTGAGAACCGTGGCCAAGAAGTCTGCCCTCAAGGTGAACATCATCCACAGCATAGACCGCCAAATAGCTTTGGATGACATCGCGGAGGCTAAAGGACTGGAGTTCGAAGCCTTGCTCGACGAGATAGAGGCCATCGTCTATAGCGGCACCAAGCTGAACATAGACTATTTCCTGGACGAGGTGATGGACGAAGAACGCATAGATGAGGTATACGACTACTTCATGGAGAGCGAGACCGACGACCTGGATGCTGCCATCGAAGAGCTGGGAGACATCTGCACCGAAGACGAGATAAGATTGGTGCGCATCAAGTTCCTTTCCGAGCAGGCCAACTGATTCCGCAGACACAAGCCGTACCAGCACTACCTGGCGCGGCTTCCTGGTTGTCTGTTCCCCATGTGGGGCTTTTTAGGAAAACCCTTTACATTATCAAGCTAGGACGGGAATGCGTCTAGACCCAGACGAAAACGCAACTAGTTGCGATTCCCTGCGCAACTAGTTGCGTTGGCCTTTGAAACTAGTTTCGTTTTCGCGGCCTGTATATGGAGGCCGCGAGGTGCTTGCCTTTAAAAGGAAGGAGGGTGCGATTTCTTATATGTTGTTGTATATACTTCCACGTAGCTGAGACACGTAATTTTCCACTCCCTTTTAAAGCCAAGAACGCGGCCTTCAGCAACATGTCCGTCTTATTGAATGGGTAGAATTATACGCAAGCGCCATCATCCTATACATATCTACAGGAACTCTTTGTCACATCTTGCGGATTTCCGTCATATATTTATCGGTAATTGGCCCGGCCATACCATGATCATTGGAATCATCAAATTGTGTAAATCATGATTTGGGTTAAATTGCATTAATATCCCATGAAATTCGGGAAAAAGCACGGAAGTCTGAAAAATTATCGCTAAATTTGCACGCAATAAATTTTTAAGATATATCATTATGTCATCATTTGTTGCAGATAAAATTGTCATGGACGGCCTTACTTACGATGACGTCCTGCTGGTTCCAGCGTATTCTGAGGTGTTGCCAAAGACGGTACAGTTGAAAACGAAATTCTCACGCAACATCGAGTTAAACATTCCTTTTGTCACGGCTGCCATGGACACTGTTACCGAAGCGGCTATGGCCATCGCCATCGCGCGAGAGGGAGGTATCGGTGTCATCCACAAGAATATGTCTATCGAGGAACAAGCCAGGCAAGTGGCCATCGTGAAGCGTGCCGAGAACGGCATGATTTACGACCCCGTGACCATTTGCAAGGGGCGCACTGTCAAAGACGCATTGGACATGATGGCGGAATATCATATTGGAGGCATCCCTGTAGTTGACGAAGAGAACCACTTGGTAGGTATTGTCACCAATCGCGATTTGCGCTTCGAGCGCCGCCTGGACAAGAAGATAGACGAAGTGATGACCTCGGAGAACCTGGTCACCACACATATACAAACCGACTTGGTGGCCGCCGCGCAGATACTGCAAGAGAACAAGATAGAAAAGTTGCCTGTTGTTGACAACGACAACCACTTGGTAGGCTTGATTACTTACAAGGACATCACCAAGGCCAAAGACAAACCCATGGCATGCAAGGACGAAAAGGGTCGTTTGCGCGTGGCCGCTGGCGTGGGCGTGACGGTAGACACCTTGGAGCGGGCGCAAGCCTTGATAGAGGCTGGTGCCGATGCCATCGTGATAGACACCGCGCATGGCCATTCCAAGGGCGTTATAGACAAGCTGAAAGAAGTGAAGTCCGCTTTCCCAGGCATAGACATCGTGGTAGGCAACGTTGCCACGGGCGCGGCAGCCAAGATGCTCGTGGACAATGGAGCGGACAGCGTCAAGGTAGGTATAGGCCCAGGCTCTATTTGCACTACTCGCGTGGTTGCTGGCGTGGGCGTTCCCCAATTGAGCGCGATATATGATGTTTACTCCGCTTTGCGCGACACCGATGTTCCTCTTATCGCAGATGGCGGCTTGCGCTATTCTGGCGACGTGGTGAAGGCATTGGCCGCTGGCGGTAGCTGTGTGATGATAGGCTCTCTTGTGGCTGGCACCGAGGAAAGCCCAGGCGAAACCATCATCTTCAATGGCCGCAAATTCAAGAGCTATCGGGGTATGGGCTCATTGGAAGCCATGGAGCATGGCTCTAAAGACCGTTACTTCCAGAGCGACACCAAGGATGTGAAAAAACTGGTGCCAGAGGGTATCGCTGGCCGTGTGCCCTATAAGGGAACTGTACAGGAGGTGATTTATCAGCTCGTGGGAGGCTTACGCTCTGGTATGGGTTATTGTGGCGCTCCTACCATTCGCGAGTTGCATAACGCGAAGTTCACCCGCATCACCAACGCAGGCGTATTGGAGAGTCACCCACATGATATCGCCATTACGAGCGAGGCTCCAAATTACAGTCGCCCCGAGTAGTGTTTGCCCGATAGCACAACTATGAGACATACCCTGCTCCTGCTCTTTATTTTATTCACTTCGCTCATGACCAAGGCTCAAAACGACCCCGTGGTCATGAGAATAGGTGATAATGAGATAAGATTACGGGAGTTCATGTATGCCTACCATAAAAATTACCCTGAATCCGAGCGAGACAGAAAAAGCCTGGAAGCGTTTGCGGATAGTTACCTGGACTACCAGCTCAAGGTAAAAGCCGCGCTTGACGCAGGCTTAGACACAATTCAAGGCGTAAGGGAATCGGAAGTGTCTGGCGAGAGCTTTCCCGCCAGAATCTCTTTTGGCGTTGACCCCCAGGTGGAGAATGAGGCACATTTACTCTATAAGTCTGCCCGCGCGAAAGTAGAGGCAAGCGGAGGAATGGTGAAAGCAGCCCACATCTTATTGGCACTACCACAGAACGCTAATGAGCGACAACGTCGCAAAGCGCAGCGAAGAGCGGATTCGCTTTACCAAGCCATCAAGGCGGGGGCTGACTTTAACGAGTTGGCGAGCAAATATTCTGACGACAAGTCCACGGCCGCAAAGGGCGGAGAACTGCCTTGGCTATCCAAAGGACAGATTGTGGAGCTATTTGAACGGGTGGCGTACTCCTTGGAAGTTGGCGAAGTAAGTCGCCCTTTCCTTTCTGAGTTTGGTTATCATATCATCAAGCTGAAAGACAAGCAACCTTTCTACCCCTATGAAGCACAGCGGGACGAGCTGTACCGACATGTGGAGTTAAGCCTGATGAGAAAAAGCGTCACCCAAGACACCACAAGGTACTTTTCCCAGAATCGCTCCACACAAACGAAAGCCATAACTTTTGAAAGCACAAAAAGAAAAGCGAACGCGGGCAGAACAGAAAGCATTTCGCTTCAAGACAAAGAGTATCGTGACGCGGCTTTGGTGTATGAGATTACAGATAAAGTTGTTTGGCAAAAGGCACATGACGAAAAGGCTTTGGCCAGCTATTTCAAACGGCACAAGAAAAGCTTTCGATGGAAACAGCCACGTTTCAGTGGCGTTGCATTCTATGTAAGGACTTACGAAGACGTGAAAAAGGCTCGCCAATTGTTAAAAGACCAGCCCGCCACGCAGTGGAAAGACATCTTGGAGAATACCTTCAACCGAGACTCGGTAATAGGAATAAGAGTGGAAACGGGTCTTTTCTTGCCTGGTGACCATCCGCTGGTAGACAGGGACATTTACAAAAGAGCGGTACAACCTTCTCCTTACATCGGCTTGCACATAGGTACCACATATGGAAAATTGCTACGCAAAGGACCAAGTGAATATACGGAAGTGCGTGAGTTGGTGTTAGCGGACTACCAAGAACATCTGGAGAACGAATGGGTGGCCAACCTACGCAAGCACTATCGCCCCACGGTCTATTGGGAAGAATTGATAAAAGCATTATAATAATTAAAGTATTATATATATAATAAGGTATATGAGAAAAAAAACTCAGATATTAGCAAGCTTTTTGGCCATGCTGCTATTGGCTGGATTGAGCGCACATGCACACAAATCATTGTCCACGCCAGCAAACAATGACTCCGCGGTCAACGAGAATGATAGCGCCATAACCCAAATACCTCGCCCCGTATCAGGAAGTATTGTAGATGAGGTGATATGGGTAGTGGGTGATGAACCTATATTGAAATCAGACGTGGAGATGACACGCTTGCAAGCCGAGGCCGAGGGCGTGAAGTTCCGCGGCGACCCTGACTGCTCCATTCCCGAGCAGATTGCCGTACAGAAACTTTTCTTGCATCAAGCCGCTATAGACAGTATAGAAGTAACGGAATCGGAAGTGTTGAACAGTATAGACGAACAAATCAACTACTGGATACAGCTGATAGGTTCCAAGGAGAAACTGGAAGAGTATCGCAAGCAGACTGTAACGCAGATGCGCCAGCAGATGCACGACGATTTCAAGAACCGCCAGTTGATACAAAGAATGAAAGAGAAACTGGTGGAAGACATCAAGGTGTCTCCCGCCCAGGTAAGAGAGTACTTTCATGATCTTCCCGCTGACAGTATTCCCTTTGTACCTACGGAAGTGGAGGTGGAAATCATCACCATGCAACCCAGGATAAGCCAAGAGGAAATCAACCGCATAAAGGACGAACTACGTGAGTACACCGATCGCGTGAACAAGGGAGAGACAACTTTTGGAACCTTGGCTCGCCTTTACTCTGAAGACCCAGGCTCAGCCCGTTTGGGTGGAGAGCTGGACTACACGGGCCGCGGCATGTTGGATCCCGCGTTCGCCAATGTGGCCTTCAACCTCACAGATCCCAAGAAGATATCCAAAATAGTAGAATCAGAGTTTGGTTTCCATATCATACAGCTGATTGACAAGCGTGGAGACAAGATAAAGGTACGCCATATCTTGCGCAAGCCGCATGTAGACCCTGAAGCTATTGACATCTCCATGAACCGACTCGACTCACTCGCCAATTTCATCCGTGAAGGCAAAGTGACTTTCGAGGAAGCCGCTTCTCACGTATCCGATGATAAGGACACGAAAAACAACCGAGGACTAATGGCCAACACCTCCCAAACGGGCATGCGTACCTCAAAGTTCCAAATGAAAGATCTTCCTACCGAGGTAGCCCGTGTGGTAGACACCTTGAAAGTAAACCAGGTGTCCGCTCCTTTCCAAATGATTAACTCCAAAGGAAAAACCACTTGCGCCATAGTAAAACTTGTAAGCAGGGTGGAAGGCCACCGCGCCACTATCACCGAGGACTTCCAGGTGATGAAAGACATCGTAACCGACAAAGAACGGGAAAAAGTGCTTCACGACTGGGTGGTGGACAAGATAAAAAACACCTATGTACGGATGAATGACAACTACAAGGATTGCGAATTCGAATACCAAGGTTGGATAAAATGACGATAAAACGTTGGGCGGGGAAACATCTCAACGGGCACAGGATCATGCTAATAGTGTTCTTGTGCCTGTTTGGGCTATGCCTATCACAGGCTATGCGCCCCTCGAAAAAGCATCAGGAAACCCGTGAGAAGGGTGACCGCGTTTACCTGCTGCACGCCGATGAATTGTATTACGACCAATGGGGCGACAACCCTGAAGCACAGATACTCAAAGGCAAAGTGAAATTCAGCCATCAAGGAGGCATACTGGATTGCGATAGCGCTTACTTCTTTCAAGCATCCAACTCTTTCCAGGCTTTCGGCCACGTGCACTATTACCAAGGGGATACTCTCTCCTTGAATTGCGACCGTGCGGAATACGACGGCATGGTACAGATGATGCGCGCACGGCATCACGTTGTTTTGCGCCATCGCACGCAAACCCTGCGTACAGATAGCCTAGACTATGACCGCCTCTATAACTATGCTTACTTTTTCGAGGGTGGCACTCTGGTAGATGGCAAAGACAGACTAGTGGCCGATTGGGGAGAATATTACCTGGACACGAGACTGGCCAACTTCTATTACAACGTGAAATTAAGAAGCGGTGAGGATCTCATCACCACCGACACACTGTTTTACGACCTATCCAAATCGCTCGCCCATGTGACGGGGCCTTCCCGTATCGTTTCCAAGAACAGCGTTATCAATACCGACAATGGTTTTTATGATTCCGACAACAAGACCGCTCAACTATATCAACGCTCTACGGTTAATGACAATGGGAAGAACATCACGGCAGACACTCTCTTTTACGTGAAGAATGGCGAAAGTGAAGGCTTCGGCAACGTAGTCTACGAAGACACGATTAACAAGAACGGGCTCACATGCGAATATTTTCGCTATAATGACAGCACAGGGATAGGGTTCGCTACCAATAATCCCGTGATGATGGATTACTCTCAAGGTGACACGCTGTGGATGCACGCCGATACCCTAAGGCTGGAGACTTTCTTCATCAATACAGATTCCGCCTACCGCAAAGTGCACGCCTATCATAAGGTAAGGGCTTACCGTTCAGATATACAAGCGGTATGCGACTCCCTGGTAGCCAACTCGCAGGACTCATGCGCCACCATGTACAAAGACCCCATCTTATGGAATGGCCCTAGCAGGCAATTGCTAGGCGAGGTCATCAAGGTATACTCCAATGACAGCACGATACGCTTCGCACAAGTAATAGGGCAGGCCTTGGGACTGGAGCAACTGCCAGACAGCACCCACTTCAACCAACTAGCCGCAAGGGAAATGCGAGCATACTTCATAGACGGTAACCCCAGAATGGGCGAAGCCATTGGAAATGTCCAGTCCATATATTACCCCATCGATGAGAAAGACAGCGTGTTGATAGGCCACAACTATCTGGAAACGGACACCATGCGCATGTATATGTCGCCTGAAAGGAAACTGCAGAAGATATGGGCTTCTAAATCGGTGGCTACCATGTATCCAGTGACACAGATTCCAGCGCAACGGTTTAAGCTGCCTAGCTTTGCTTGGTTTCCGCAAATACGCCCCATAGATAAAAACGACATCTTCGTATGGCGTGGGAAAGGTAGCCAGTATGAGCTGAAAGCCATCAAGCGCAACGCGCCTCCATTGCAGAAGTTACGCCACAAGACCACTCCCCAAACCGTGACGGCAGACTCTACGCAAGCAGCTCCAATAGCCGCCTCTCAAGAAAGCACTATACCCCAAGAGGCCATCCCCGCGGCTAGCGAAGGACAAACAAGGAATATGGACAGTAGCGCTACCGCTATCCTGAAGGCAACCATCTCCACAGAGGAGAAGAAGTCCAAGACGAATCCGTAGGCGTCATGAAACTTTTCGCCAACCAACGACCCAAAGGTTTTCGCCACCGAGACTTACCTCATGCGGAAAAACACTTTGACTTCCACCGTGACCATCCCAGGGGAAGAAGTATGGGCAACGTGATAACCCTGATTGTCCTGCTGGCATTACTCTTGGCATTATGGAAAATTTTCAATTAAACCCATCATGAGCGACATCATACAATTATTACCGGATAGCGTAGCCAACCAGATAGCGGCGGGCGAGGTGATACAACGCCCCGCTTCCGTAGTGAAAGAATTGGTGGAAAACGCCGTAGACGCTGGCGCCAAGTGCATCCACGTACTTATAGAAGACGCTGGGCGCACCTCCATACAAGTCATAGATGATGGCAAGGGAATGTCGGAGACTGACGCTCGCCTGTCGTTCGAACGCCATTCCACCTCCAAGATACGCAAGGCAGAAGACCTCTTCGCGCTCCACACCATGGGATTCCGTGGAGAAGCGCTCGCCTCCATCGCCGCCGTGGCTCAAATAGAACTTCTTACGAGGCAAGCCAACGAGGAAGTCGGAACCCGTCTCAACATTGCCGGTTCAGTGTTCCAAGGCCAAGAGCCGTGCTCATGCCCTGTGGGGAGTAACTTTCGGGTAAGCAACCTATTCTATAATGTACCCGCCAGACGCAAGTTCCTGAAGTCGAACACCACGGAGATGAACAACATCCTCTGCGCTTTCGAGCGAGTGGCATTGGTCTATCCCGACATCATGTTTACCCTCCACAGCAACGGCACTGAGCTGCTACACCTTCCCGCGGACAATCTCATGAAACGCATCGTAGGCATATTTGGCAAGAAACTCAGCCAAGACCTGTTGCCCGTAAACGTGGAAACCGCCATGTGTAAACTCACTGGCTTTGTCGGCAAACCAGAAGCGGCGCGCAAGAAATGCCCGCATCAATACTTCTTCGTCAACGGCCGCTTCATGAAACATCCCTACTTCCACAAGGCCGTAATGAGCGCTTTCGACCGGCTTGTGCCCTTTGGAGAACAGGTGCCCTACTTCCTCTACTTCGAAGTGCCCGCACAAGACGTGGATGTCAACATCCATCCCACCAAGACCGAAATCAAGTTTGAGAACGAACAGGCTATCTGGCAAATACTGTTGGCTGCCGTAAAAGAGGCGGTAGGACTTTTCAATGACGTGCCCACTATAGATTTCGACACCGAAGGCAAGCCCGAGATTCCTTTATTTGACAATGCCCGTGGCGATATACACGCACCCCATATCGAGATAGACCCCAGCTATAATCCTTTCAAGACCGCTGGCAAAAGCGCGGGAAAGCCGTCCGCCCCCCTGCGCTCGTCCAAGATAAACATGGATTGGGAACAACTCTATGAGGGTATGAGGAACGAGGAGGAGGAAAAGCCAAATGAAGCCGCGAACCTTTTCGATGATTCGGTCGTGGTATCCAATTCCCACGAGATGCTCACGGAAAAGAGTCCCACCCATTACCAATATAAAGGCCGCTACTTGATGACCGCCGTGAAATCGGGACTGATGATTATAGACCAGCATCGGGCCCATGTCCGTATTCTCTTCGAACAATACTTGAGACAGACACAAGAGAAAACTTGGCATTCCCAACGTGTACTCTTCCCCGAGGTAATACAATTCAGCCCTTCCGAAAGAGTGGTTTTGGAAAAGATAATGCCCGAGTTGCGCACAGCGGGGTTTGACTTGAGCGACTTGGGAAGTGGCAGCTATGCCGTGAATGCCATTCCCGCGGGGTTGGAAGGAGTCGACATCACCCATCTGGCCTGCGACATCGTGGCCACAGCCATAGAGAAAGGCGTTTCCGCCACCGAGGAAGTCAACAGGATGTTAGCTCTTAGCCTAGCTCGCAACGCCGCCATCCCCTATGGCCAAGTACTGAGCAACGAAGAGATGGAAGGCATTGTCAACAACCTTTTCCAATGTGCGACCGTCAATTACACCCCCGACGGAAAAAGTATCTTATGCATCCTAAAACAAGACGAAATAGAGCATCTTTTAGGCTAAAAGACGAAAAAACGCACCATAATAAAGGGGATAACGTCATTTTTTGTGCTAAAAACTTGTATCGTATTAAAAAAAACATTACCTTTGCCCAATAAAAGAGATTCGATATTCGAAATTTTTAACATTCAAGGTTATGAAAAAGTTATTGTTCTTAATGGTATTCGCTGGTGTTTCTTTCACCAGCTTTGCCCAGAATGCTGTTCCCACGGAGCAGTACAGTGTGGCAACTAATTCCTTCTGGAGCAACTGGTTCATCCAGTTGGGCGTGGATTGGAATGCATTCTACAACGATGCAGAGCATGGCAACGACTACCAACGTGGTCCCTGGAGGTCTTTCCGCTCCAACCCCGGTCTGTCCGTAGCTGTTGGTAAGTGGTTCACTCCCGGCATTGGTCTGCGTACAAAGGTGCAGGGCATCTGGGGCAAGTCCGTGGGCGTGGACGACAACAACCGCAACAGCAACAAGTACTGGTTGGTAAACGAGCAGGTAATGTTCAACCTCAGCAACATGTTGTGCGGTTATAGCGAGACCCGCGTATGGAACGTAATTCCCTTCGCTGGTGTCGGTGTTGGTCGTAACATGACTTACAACCGTTACGCAATGGGCTTGAGCCTGGGCGTACAGTCTTCCTGGATGCTCTCCAAGAAGTGGAGAATCTACGCTGAGGGTGGCTGGAACGCTATGCAAGGCGAATTTGACGGCTTCGGCGCAGCCCGTCACCGCGGCTGGGACAACGCCGATAACAACCTCTACGCAGAGGTGGGTATCACCTACAACCTGGGTTCCGCAACCTGGAAGGCTTCTCCCGATGTTGACGCCATCATGGCACAGCACCAGGCTGAGCTTGACGCACTCAACGCTAAGTTGAATGACGCTAACTCTGAGAACGCTCGCCTGAAGGAGTTGCTGGCTAACCAGAAGGCCGTACAAGAAGGTCCAGACGTAGCCGCTGAGCTGGCCAAGATTCCTGTATCTGTATTCTTCAACATCAACAAGAGCGAAATCGCTGACGAGAAAGATCTCGTTAACGTACAGGTTTTGGCTGACTACGCTAAGGCAAACGACCTGAACATGGTTGTTACCGGTTACGCAGACAGCGAGACTGGTTCCGCAGAGTTCAACCAGAAGTTGTCTGAGGAGCGTGCTAACACCGTTGCTAACGAGTTGCAGAACATGGGCGTAAGCGCTTCCAAGATTACCGCAAAGGGTAATGGTGGCGTTGCTGACCTGACTCCTATCGCTAACAACCGTCGTGCTATCGTACAGATTTCCAAGTAAGCTTTTATTCAAACATTATCAAAAGGGTGCTCCTTCGAAAGAAGGGGCACTTTTTTTATGGTACAATTCCATCATGTCTTTTGGCAGATGGAACCATTTAACCCAAATTGATCATTAGGTTTGGGGTTAAGCCTGGCAAACCATCTGCCTAAATAGCGTAAGTTCGACGAAAAGTTATAGAGATGCCGTGACATATATAGCTTCATGTTACCGGAAGTATAGTATCCTTTCCAGTACCAGCCTACAGAAACTCCAGTACCAGTCTACTGGTACTGGAGTTTCTGTAGGCTGGTACTAAGCTTGCAATAGTACTGACTTTCAAAAGGAGTAGTATTGAATACTACCGCGAGGCGGCAACACTAAGCCCCCAGCCGTAGAGACGTGGCGTGGCCGAGTATATTGATTTTTTGACCATGAAGGTCAGCGGCTGTCTCTTATGATTTCACGCGGACTAATGCCCAATTTGGATTTAAGTTGTTTTCCCTATGAAATCAAGTTATTTCCGTAAGCGATTTAAATTGTTTTCATGGGCGATTTAAGTTGTTTTCCCAAGAGATATTCTTCCACAAACAACGCGGAGAACTACCTTGCGCAAATCAAAGAATCACAGTGTATTTACGCAAATCGAGTCTCAGCTTGTGCACATAATCAGCCATCTTGCTTGTAGAGACGCGAAAACGCGTCTCTACAACTTCTCGTCGAATTCACGTTACTCAGAGATCATTACACTTTGACTAGATTGCCCGCCTGGATTTACGCGAGACATGTAAGGAAAACGTAACTGTTTTCCTAAGATGTTGTCATACCCCTATCACCCCATTGTAACAAGAAGGGCGTACTTTTGCAGCGAGAAAACAAAGATGAAAATAAAGATGAGAAAAACGAGACAAACCAACAGGCATTGGCATCTTAGCGCATTGCTGTTCTTATTGAACATCCTGTGTTTGCCCGCATTGGCCCAAACAGGTACTATCACGGGCAAAGTCACGGACGCAAGGCTCAATGAGCCATTGATTGGGGCTTCCGTAATGATTGAGGGTTCAACGACTGGTGCCGTAACCGACATCGACGGACATTTCCGCATAGCGGGACTTAAGCCGGGAAACTATAATATCGTGGCTTCTTATGTATCGTATGAGAATCAAACCATCAAAAACGTGAGCATTTCCGGTGACAAGGAGACAACGCTCAACATAAAGATGAGGCAATCCGACATCTCCCTGGAAGGTGTCACCGTCACCGCGCGCAAGAACATGGAGAGCGAACGGGTCTTGCAAATGGAAAGACAAAATTCCTCTATCGCCATTGAGAATCTGGGCGCAAAGGAAATGGGCGTGAAGGGAATAGGTAACGTGGAGGAAGGCGTAAAGCAGATATCGGGCATCTCCATTGCCGATGCCGGGCAGTTGATAGTGCGCGGACTAGGCGACAGATACAGCACAACAACCCTGAATGGCCTGCCCATCGCCTCGCCCAACCCCGATAACAAGCTGATACCGTTGGATCTCTTCCCCTCCAGCACCGTGGAAAACATCACGGTGAGCAAGGTATATGACGCCAGCGTCTTCGCCGACTACAGCGGTGCGCATATAGACATCAGTACCAAGGAGAACGTGATGGACGATTTCTTCAACGTGAGTTTCAACGTGGGCAGCCGACTCAATATCCTAGGCAAGGACTTCTACAACATGGATCGCGAAGGCTCGCTCTTCAAGACTCCCTCCATGGACAAGAGCGTAATGAGCATGGGAACAGGAGACTTCAACGAGTACGTGAAGACCCACAACATATTCAACACCACTTTCGACGTGGAAAAAAGCACCGCCCTGCCCGAGTTCGGCGGCAACATAGGCTTCGGAAAAAACTTCAAGATAGGCAACCAGACGCTCAGCGCATTGGCTTCGGTGAGCCTGAGCAACGGCACCACTTTCACCGATGACGCTTTCCTCAAGATCATGGCAGCCACGGGAGGCACCCAGAGCGACTTCGACTATGACGAATACACCAGCTCGCTCAACATAGCCGCATTGGCCTCGCTCAGCATGACGCTGCGCAAGAACGACCGCGTGAGCTACTCCTTCTTCTACGCCCGCAACGCAGAGGATAGCTACCAGCGCAGAGAGGGCTATGACGCAGAAGGACACAACCTGATAGGCAGCAACAGCGTCACCCACATCTATACACTGCAAAACCACCAGCTCAGTGGATTCCACTACTTCGGCAAGCAGTGGGAATTCACGTGGGGTGGCTCCTACGGCATAACCAGCAGCGAGGAACCCGACCGCCGGCAGGTGATGTACAGCAAGAATGACGACGGCACGCTCTCGCTCTTTAAGCTCAATCAACAGGAGACCATGCGCTACTTCGGCAACCTGGATGAGAACGAGTGGGTGGGCAACGTGGCCATGAAATATCTTTGGAAAGAGCAAAACCACGTGAAGGTAGGCTTCAACTACAAGGACAAGACTCGCGACTACGCCGCCCGGCGGTACTACTACAGCCTCGGCAGGCTGAACCCAACCATAGAGGACATCTACACCCCCAGCGACTTCCTGAACCAAGAGAACCTGGCCAACGGCACGCTTGAGATAAGGCAGCGCATACAGAGCCACGATGCCTACAAGGCAGGTATGAACATACTGGCGGGATATGCCGTAGCCGACCTCTATCCCCTGCCCAGCCTGCTGGTGAACGTGGGCTTGCGCTATGAGTACGCCAGGCAGTGGGTGAAGTACGCCATAGAGGGAGAGGACTTCTACCAGAACAAGCGCGAGCTGAACAAGCACGACATCTTCCCCACCGTGAACGTGAAGTACACTTTCAATGGACAAGACAACCTGAGACTCTCGCTCTCGCGCACCATCACCCGCCCCTCATTCATTGAGATGGCTCCCTTTATCTACCAGGAGGCCTACGGAGCGCAGCTCATCAGAGGTAACGGAGACCTGAGGAACGGATACAACTACAATTTCGACCTGCGCTACGAGCGCTTCTGGAAAAACGGCGATATGTTCTCCGTGACCGCCTACTACAAGCACCTGGACCAGCCCATAGAGCGCGTGCAAATGTTGCAAGGCGGAGCCACCATCTTCTCCTTCCAGAACGCGGACCAGGGCATGGCCGCTGGTATAGAGGCCGAGGCGCGCAAGACGCTGGTGAAAGACCTCAGGGTGGGAGCCAACCTCTCCTATATGTACACCAATGTGAAGCTGCCCGAGGGCGGTGCCTACACCAACGACAAACGCGCGCTGCAGGGAGCCTCGCCTATACTACTCAACGCCGATCTCACGTACAGCCCACGCTTCGGTGAAGACAGCCAGCTCTCGCTCGCATTGCTCTACAACCTGCAAGGCCGACGCATCCATTCCGTGGGCGTGAGCCAGATGGGAGACATCAAGCAGCAGACCGTGCACACCATGAACTTCGCCGCCAGTTACGCCTTCAACAAGCACCTGAGCGTCAACCTGCGTGTGGAAGACCTGCTCAACAGACCCGTCATCTTCAAGCAAGACTTGCCCCTCACGGGACAGACCATAGAGGTGGAGCGATACAAGGAAGGCACCCGTTTGGAAGTGGGCGTAGCCTACAAACTATAACAACGAAAACATTATAATCACAACACATTATTTCATTATTCACTCAATTTTTTAAACAATGAAAATGAACATGAGAACAATGAGAAACTACTGGCTCTCCGTAGCCTTCTTAGGTGGAATGTCACTCTTGACCGCTTGCGGCGGTGACGACAACGGCCCCACTCCTCCTCCCGGTGGAGAAGGTGTTACGCTGCAGAGCGGAGCCACCCTGCAGGGAGACATTTCCGCTAACACCAGCTTGGTGGCCGACGGCACCTACAAACTCTCTGGCCGTTACACCGTGAAAGCTGGCGCCACGCTGACCATTCCCGCCGGTGTCACTATCGAGGCTGTAGACGACCAGACCATAGACTACATCCTCGTGGAGCAGGGTGGCAAGATTATCGCTCAAGGCACCGCCGAAAACCCCATCGTGATGACCGCCGAGCTGAAGCAGGCTGGCGCATGGGGCGGCATCCATATCTGCGGCAATGCCCCCACCAACGCTGAGGGTGGCGTGGGCAGCTCTGAGATAGGCGGTGCCACCTATGGCGGCAACATCACCGATGACAACTCTGGCATTCTGCAGTATGTACGCGTAGAATATGGTGGCTATACTATCACCGAGGACACCGAGGCCAATGGCTTCACCTTCTATGGCGTGGGTAGCGGAACCACCGTGGATCACTGCGTGGCTTACAAGGGCTCCGATGACGGCTTTGAGTGGTTTGGCGGCACAGTGAACGCTTCCAACCTGGTATCTATCAACAACAGCGACGACTCCTTTGACTGGACCGAGGGATGGAACGGCACCGTCACCAACCTCGTGGCTTACCAAGCACCCGCAAACGAACTGGGCTATGACTGCGACTGTCTGATAGAGGCCGACAACAACGAGAACAACTTCGAATCCACCCCCGTTTCTCACCCCACCCTGAACAACCTCGTGCTCGTGGGCAACGGCTCTGACAGCGAGGGTGTCCGTCTCCGCCGCGGCACTGGCGTGAACATCAACAACGGTGTATTCTGCAACAAGGGTGAAATACTCAAGGTGGAGAGTCCCCAGACACAGGCTTCCTTGACTGATGGTGGCTCCAAGATCACCAACACCACCATCAGCGGCACCATGATCAACGAGGCCATCACCGCAGAGAATGACCCTGACGGGAAGTATACAGGCAAGGAGTGGGACAACGCCGACTTCTTGGCATCCGCAGGCAACAGCGTAGACACCAACTTGAGCCTCAGCATCGATGACATCAAGGCTCAGTGCACCTGGCTTACTGGAGCTTGGGCAGAGGTAGAGTAACACAGTCCATATATATATACGTAACGTTAACCTACCTTAGCCGACTCGCGACACCGTTCGCGGGCCGGCTTTTATCGTTAACGCACCCCTAGCCATGATTGTTCGCCAATACCATGACTGCTTTGGCTACATCTTTCCTCGACTTTCGGCAATCTCCCCCGAGCTTGGCGTACTGCCCGTTTCCCGTTCCACGAGATAACGCGGACGCCGCTTCACCTCTATATATATCTTACCGACATACTCGCCTATAACGCCGCATGCCAATAAAATAGCACCTCCAATAAACCACATGGAAACCATGAGCGAAGCCCATCCTGGGATTGAGCGGCCACTCGTGTAGGAGAACAGGCCGTAGACAATCGCCAAAATTGACACTACGATACAAAACAATCCTATATAGCTAATGAAAAGAAGAGGGCGAATGGAGAACGAGGTGATACCCTCAATGGCAAAGGAGAGCATCTTGCGAAGCGGGTATTTCGACTTTCCCATGAGGCGCGGCTTGCGATCGTAATATACATTGGCCACGGGATAACCGAGCGTGCAAACCAGGCCACGCAAGAAAAGATTACGCTCAGGGTAAAGCAGCAAGGAACGGGTCGCCCGCTTACTCATCAAGCGGAAATCCGCATGGTTGTAAACCACCTCGCCACCCATTTTCTGGAACAACCTATAAAACCCCTGCGCTGTTGCCCGCTTAAAGAACGTGTCCGCCTCTCGAGCCTTTCTAACACCAAACACGATATCAATGCCCTTATCGAAAAGTTGCACCATCTGGAAAATGGCCGAAACGTCATCTTGAAGGTCTGCGTCTATCGTAATCATGGCGTCTGCCCAAGCCACAGAACGCTCCATGCCTGCCCAAAGGGCATGTTGGTGGCCTGCGTTATGAGCTAGCTTGATACCCATGACCAAGGGGGAGGCAATTGCCTGTTCCTCTATCAACTCCCAAGTGCGGTCACGGCTGCCGTCATCTACATACACTATCCTTCCCTCTTCTATCATCTTCTCGTTTCGCAACCGCTCAAGCGCGGCGATAAGCTGGCCAGTGGTATTGACTAACACTTCCTGCTCATTGTAGCAGGGAACTATAATAGCTAACCTCTTCATGGTGGCTTTCTTGTTAAAGGTTTGAAATTTAAGGCATACGCCGTTGGAAACGATAAAGCTGTATGACCTTGCGGTCGTCACAGCTTCTGTGTCCGCTATCATAAACAAGCTCGAGGCTATAGCCAGGATGTTCCTGAAGAAAACCCCTGGCATCTTCATCGCAGGCCAAGAGGTAGCCCTGGGCGGGTCTCGTCTTGTCAAATGGCTCCACGCGGTCTCCCAAATAGAAATTTACGCTAAAAGGACGGACAGGATCGCCTTCAAGTTCCGCGGTATGAGTAGAGTAAACTTTCCCTGCGGGCACAATCCGCGCGATGCGTTCAGCATAGGGCTTGTCTGATTTCACATTAAGGACAGCTGGCCCCAAATATCCATCTTGGACCATGAAGATGGAGAACACAATCGCGAAGATTGCATGAAGGCCCCACCGCTGGAATCTGTCACTCCCCCGAAGCGATAAAAAGAAAACCGCCGCAAACAACATGAAGGCCAGCAGCAATACACCTACCCCTAGAATGGGAACAGTTTCCAAGGCATGAAGAAAAGCCTGGTTCTGCGCGGCATGCTTACCTGTAAAGACTGTCTCCGGTATCATTCCCATACGAACTACGATAAAAGCCGCAAGCGTCAGCAAGGAAAGCGATGAAAGAATCGTGCCATAAACACGCAAAGCGGTGGGTTTATGCCTCCACAAATAAATGACATACTCCGCCAGGAAATATGCGATAAAAGGATAAATGGGCATCAGGTAGACACTGCGTTTGCTTTTCGGAATGCAGTAGAATACAAATATCACGACAATGCTCAGAAGTGAAAACAAACGGACATCGTCCATTTCACGGAAATAGCGCTTGAAGCGTTCCCACCATCCAGATGACAACAATCCCCGACGAGGACGTATCCAAAAGAGAGAGATAAGCACCAAGAGCGTATAAGGCAAGAAACCCGCCAAAACCGTCAATACATTATAGTATGCGGGGTTGTGATGGGAGGCATAAGACATCTTGCCCAAAAAGCGCAACAGGTTCTCCTCCATGACAAGCCGCAGAAAGTATTCCCCACCTTGCAGATAAGCCGCCACATACCAAAAAAGAGGCAACACACATGAGGCCAAGCCGATGAGGAGGAAGCGGAAGAATATACGCCTGAGGCCCATTCCTTTGCAAAGCTGAAAAACGGCCGTCACCAAGCAAGGCAGAAGCACGCCGACTGGCCCTTTAGTGAGAAAAGCGCCACTAAGGCAAAGAATGGCCAACCATGGAACACCCCGCATGCCACGTTCTGTCCAACGATAGAGCAGGAAGAGGGAAATGACCATCAAAGCGGTGAGCATCATATCCACGCGGCAATTAGTTCCCGCACGATGCAACTCGAAAGTGGTAAGCGTCAATAACGCAGCCACGAAAGCCACCTGCCTATTACCGCGGCGGGAGTAAAAGACATAACCTAGCATCACCATTGCCGCGAGCGCCAGGGCCGAGGGGAAACGGGCGGTGTATTCAGTCACCGTTCCCACGAGCAACGAGACAAGCGCAATGCACCAATGCAGGAAAGGAGGCTTATAAGGAATATCAACTCCATTATTAATGGGCAATATCCAATTGTCTTGTTGCAAGATGGAAAGGGCGACCGCCGCTTCTCGCGGTTCCCCTTTGGTATGGAAATCCGCCTCACCTAGAAACAAGAACAAAAACACGAAGATGATGGCGGCTAATCGCCAAAAAAGTTTGTCGTTCATTTCACTCACATTTATGGCGCAAATATACAATATAAATTTGGCGCAACCATAAAATTACGCGTTTTTTTCATCTGCAACGACCTTTTAACCCAAATCGTCATTAGAGTTTGAACTAATCGAGGCAATCCCTCAATCTCTCAGCGGAACAAGAGACTCCTAAGCTTTGGTAGCGTGAGTCCCAAGCTTTGGGAGTGTGAGTCCCAGGCTTTGGGAGCGTGAGTCCCAGGCTTTGGGAGCGTGAGTCCCAAGGCCTGGAACTGAGGCTGGTATTGAGGATACACAAAAAGAGAAACCTGCCTATTTCTCTCGTATACCAAAGCGAAAGGCATTCTACTTAACGTGAGTTCGACGGATTCCACTTTATGTGCGCAGCCCTGTTATTGCCAAACTGTAGAGACGCATTCTTGCGTCTCAGCCAGCTGCCAAGTCTTCGCGACAGGCGATTTTATTCGGCAATCTTGCTTGCCGAGACGCAAGAATGCGTCTCTACAAGTTTTCGTCGAACTCACGTTACTTATTAGCCATACCCAGTATTCCTGGGCATGGCCAATAAAAAGAGAATTCCCTACAGAAAGAGAAACTAGACGAAAAAGCTTCCTACTTGATAGACGATGGCAGAGACCACCCACGCGAGCAATGTGGTGTAGACCGCGGAGAAGACCGCCCAACGCCAACTTCCCGTTTCTCCCTTGATGGCCGCGATAGTCGCTATACAAGGGAAATAGATGACCACGAAGAGCAAGAAACAATAGGCGGCAAGGGGCGTAATGCCATCCGCTGTCATTTGGGCCAGCAATGTGTCGTACTTTCCACCTTCGTTGTTATAAGCTTCATCATCGCCAAAGGAATCATTGTTGGCATAAAGTACGCCCATTGTTGAGGCCACCACTTCCTTGGCGCCAATGCCTGCCACCAGGCCCACATCGAGTTTCCAGTCGAATCCTTGGGCTCGAAACACAGGTTCTATTGTCTTTCCAATACGGCCTATATAACTTTGCTCCTGTTGCTCACGCATGGACAGAGATTCATCATGGGGGAAATAACCCAAAGCCCACACAATGATACTCGCCACCAAGATGATGCCGCCCATTTTCTTTAGGTATTGCTTGCCCTTTTCCCAAGTGTGGCGTCCAATAGCCTTCCATGTAGGAAATCGATAAGGAGGCAGCTCCATAACGAAAGGAGTATCTTCTCCCTTTATGACAAACAAAGAAAGTACACGACTGACGACCACCGCCAAGAGAATACCCACGGCATAGAGCGAGAGCATCACCAACGAACGATAGTGGGCCGCAAAGAAAGTGCCTGTAATCATAATATAAATAGGCAAGCGGGCCGAACAGCTCATCAGTGGCAACACCAACATGGTGATAAGCCTCGACCGACGGCTTTCTATGGTACGGGTAGCCATCACCGCTGGCACATTGCAACCAAAGCCCATCACCAAGGGAATAAAGGACTTTCCATGAAGACCCATTTTGTGCATCAATTTATCCATGATAAACGCGGCACGAGCCATGTAGCCAGAATCTTCCATATAGGATATGAAGAAATAGAGGATGAGAATCTGTGGCAAGAAAACGATAACAGAACCGACACCGCCTATCACGCCATCTACCAACATAGCCTTCAAAGGACCATCGGGCATGGTAGTAGAAATAATCTCGCCCAACCAGGCGACACCCGCCTCTATCCAGTCCATGGGATACTGCCCTATATAGAATGTCACGCTGAACATCACAAAAAGAAGGAGCAAGAAGATGGGAAAACCGAGATAGCGGTTCGTGATGAAGCGATCTATCACGTGGGTTGTGCGATAGGTATCCTTGTCATGGCCCGTCTCATAACCCGCCTCTTTCAGGGCACCATGGATAAAACCATATTTGGCATCCATGATAGCCGTTTCACTGTCTTCCCCAGTTTCCTCCTTCACGCGTTGCTCCGCTTGGTCACGATGGGCGATAATCTCCTTGGCATCGGGGAAAGTGGCAATATAAGCTTCCACATCCTTATCATGCTCCAAAAGCTTGATGGCCAAATAACGGGTAGAATACCGCTGACGCAGATTGTCCTCCTGTTTCAGGTGCTCCTGCATCTCCTTGATGCCATGCTCCAGCTCGTGCCCGTGGTTGATATGTATGTGGCGATAGTTGCGCTGGCTGTTCTCTTGCCCTTCATACATGTCTATCACCACCTTGAAGAGCTCTTCAACGCCTCTTCCGTTAGTGAACACCGTAGGCACCATAGGCACACCGAACAACTCGCCTAGCTTATCGTAATCAACATGATCTCCCCTGCGCTCGGTTTCATCAAACATGTTTAGGGCGCAAACCATGCGCAAATGCATATCTATCAGTTGGGTGGTGAGATAGAGATTGCGTTCCAGGTTACTGGTATCTATCACGTTGATAACCACGTCTGGGGTCTTCTCCACGATTTGCTTGCGCACATACAGTTCCTCTGGTGAGTAAGCCGAAAGGGAATAAGTGCCAGGCAAATCCACCAAGTTGAATTCGTAACCAAAATAGCGAGCCTTACCTTCCTTGGCATCCACTGTCACGCCAGAATAATTACCCACACGCTCATGGGCGCCAGAGGCGAAATTGAACAAAGAGGTTTTACCGCAGTTGGGATTGCCCACCAATGCCACGTTGATGACATGGCGCCTGCGCTCCACTTCCTTGTCCAGTTGCAGGGAGTACGCGTCGTGATCCACGATGCCCGTTTGGTCTTCTGGGGTTTCACGAGACATCGCGGCTTCAGCTTCTGTCACCACTTCTATCATATCCGCCTCGCTATGCCTCAGCGACACCTCGTAGCCCATTATCTTATATTTCACGGGGTCTTGCAAAGGGGCGTTGAGCAGCACCTCCGCAGTCTGTCCTTTTATAAAACCCATTTCAACGATGCGCTTGCGAAAGCCACCATGGCCAGCCACCTTGACGATGACACCGCGCTCGCCTGTTTTCAGTTCCGATAATCTCATAATAATCTCAATTTAGCGCGAAATTACTAAATTCTTGCCTCAACCTCCCGAAGGGATAAGGGATTTCCGTTTTAAGTCTCTCAAAATACCCACTTATGGGGATATATCACTCCGTGGAAAGATCCGCCACAATTTTACGATACATAGTATACATACGGGTACGGCTGATATAGCCTATCAGCCTGCGATTAATGTCTACCACAGGCAACTGAGCCGCATCTGTCTTGTCGAATTTGGCCATAATCTCGTCCATGGGGTCATTCTCGCCGATGACGGCATCTGGTTCCTGCATCAATTGTCTAACGGTAAAACGCCTGTAAAACTCAGTGCGGAAGATAATATGCCTTATCTTGGTAATGTCAATAATACCCACCAAGGTACCGGCGTCATCGAGCACGGGCAGAAAGTTGTTATTGCTCCTGCTGATTTCCGCAACCAACTTACCCATTGGCAAGTCGGGGCTTATAGGGTGATAATCTTTCTCTATCACACTCTGCATGCTCATCAGGGTCAATGCCGACCTATCGGTATGGTGGGTCAGCAACTTTCCTTCACGAGCCAATCGCAGGGCATAAATGCTGTGACTCTCGAAGACGCTGATGGTAAGGAAACTGCAGATACATACTATCATGAGCGGCATAAACAGCTGATAGCCGCCTGTCAATTCCGCTATCAGGAAGATGCCTGTCAAGGGGGCATGCATCACGCCTGCCATCACACCAGCCATGCCTAAAAGGGTAAAATTTTGCTCTGGGACATAGACGCCAAACCCATAGTAATTCCATATACGGGAGAAGAAGAAGCCAGCGAAACCGCCAATGAACAGGGAAGGAGCGAAAGTACCGCCACAACCACCACTGCCGTTAGTGGCGGAAGTAGCGAAGGTCTTGGTGAAAAGCACTAACCCCACGTACAAGATCAGTAAGTCGGAGTGACCATAAAAAATAGAATGCCCCATCACTTGTTCCCAGTCAGCCTCGGTCTTGCCGCTCAAAAGGATGTTCACGGCGGAATAGCCTTCCCCGTAAAGAGAGGGGAAGAGGAAGATGAGCACGCTCAACATGAGTCCGCCACAAAGCAACTTGAGATAAGGCTTGTGGCTCATCTTGGCGAAAAGTCCCTCACAGAACGACATGGAACGCATGAAATAAAGGCTCACCAGACCGCAGAACACGCCCAGCAGAATACCTGCGGGAACCCGTTCCAGGCTCCAAGGGTTAGTCAGGGTGAAGGTAAAGAGAGAGTCATCACCCATCAAGATGTAGGTAACGCAAGTGGCAGTGACGCAGGATATCAATATGGGGAGCAATGAAGCCATGGAAAGATTGACCATCAACACCTCCAGCGTAAAGACCAGCCCCGCTATAGGAGCCTTGAAGACTCCCGCTATAGCCGCGCTCGCCCCGCATCCCACCAAAAGCATCAACGTCCGGCTATCCATGCGGAACAACTGTCCCAGATTACTTCCTATGGCAGAACCTGTCAGCACAATAGGTGCCTCCGCTCCCACCGAGCCTCCGAAGCCGATAGTGACACCAGAAGCCACCACGGAAGACCAGCAATTGTGTGCCCGCAATTTGGAGCGCTTGGTGGAAATGGCGTAAAGCACGCGAGTGATACCATGGGAAATGTTGTCACGCACCACATAGCGGATAAACAGTGACGTGAGATAAATGCCCACGATGGGGAACAGCAAGAAGAGCCAATTGAAACCAGGCTTGCGCAGGCCCAGGCTGAGAATCTGCTGTATCTCATGAATGATGCCATGGAGCACATATCCCGCTATTGAGGCCAGCACGCCGATAAAGAAAGAGAGTATCAGCGTCATCTGGCGATCTGAAAGATGCTTCAGTCGCCAATGGATAATCCTCTCCATCAGGCTTCCATGGTTTGCCTCGTCCATCTCCGCTCCTCCTTTCCTAGAACTCACTGGTGAAATGGAACTTGATATGCCCGAAATCTTGCTGCGCCATGCTCAGCACATAACCGGAGTCGGCCAGGAAGACATCCCTGCCCTCTATGTCCTTGGCCATATACTGGTATTTCCGCTTCTTGAAGTTCTCCAGCTCGGCGGGGTCATCAGCTTCTATCCAGCAAGCTTTGTGCAGGTGGACTGGCTCCCAACGGCACTTGGCGCTATACTCATTCTCCAACCGGTACTGGATGACCTCGAACTGCAACTGGCCCACGGTGCCCACGATACGGCGCCCGTTGAACTGGTTGACGAAAAGCTGGGCGACGCCCTCATTCATCAGCTGCTCCAATCCTTTTTGGAATTGCTTGCTCTTCATGGGGTCGTCGTTCTCTATATACTTGAACATCTCGGGGGAGAACGAGGGCAACCCGCGGAAATGCAATTGCTCTCCCTCCGTGAGCGTATCTCCTATCTTGAAGATGCCGTTGTCGGGCAGTCCCACGATGTCGCCAGGATAAGCCTCGTCGATAGTGCTCTTGCGCTGCGCCATGAACTGCGTGGGGCTGGAGAAGCGCACCGTCTTGCCCAGCCGCATGTGCTGGTAGGGCTGGTTGCGCACGAACTTGCCGCTGCACACCTTGCAGAAGGCTATGCAAGAGCGGTGGTTTGGGTCTATGTTGGCGGTAATCTTGAAGATGAAGCCCGTGAACTTGTCCTCCGACGGCTCCACCATGCGCTCCTCCGCCTTGGTGGGACGGGGGCTGGGGGCTATGCGCACGAAGCAGTCGAGCAGCTCCTGCACGCCGAAGTTGTTGAGGGCGGAGCCGAAGAAGACGGGGGCGGTCTCCCCCGCCAGGTAGCTATCCACGGAGAACTCGGGGTAAACGCCGTCTATCAGCTCCAGGTCATCGCGCAGCTGGGCGGCCTCGCGCTCCCCTACCCGCTCGTCCAGCTCAGCGGACTGTATGTCTACGGCCACCTTCTCCGTCACTCTCTGCTTGTTGGGGGTGAAGAGGTTGAGCTGCCGCTCGTAGATATTGTACACGCCCTTGAAGCGCAGCCCTTGGCCGATAGGCCAAGAGAGGGGGCGGACATGGATGTGGAGCTCCTCTTCCAGCTCGTCGAGCAGCTCGAAGGGGTCTCTTCCCTCGCGGTCCATCTTGTTGACGAAGATGATGACGGGGGTGTTCCTCATGCGGCACACCTCCATGAGCTTGCGGGTCTGCGTCTCCACGCCCTTGGCGGAGTCCACCACGATGATGGCGGAGTCCACGGCGGTAAGCGTGCGGTAGGTGTCCTCGGCGAAGTCCTGGTGGCCCGGGGTGTCCAGGATATTGACTTTGTATCCCTCGTAATCAAACTCCATCACGGAGGTGGAGACCGAGATGCCGCGTTGCTTCTCGATGTCCATCCAGTCGGAGGTGGCCGTCTTCCTTATCTTGTTGCTCTTCACGGCGCCCGCCACCTGTATCTGCCCGCCGAAGAGCAGGAACTTCTCGGTGAGCGTGGTCTTTCCAGCGTCGGGGTGGGATATGATGGCGAATGTCCTTCTTCTCTCTATCTCGTTCATGTCGTTTCTCTTGCTTGTCGTGTATATATATATATTAATAATGTATAGGGGGCGGGGTCAGTCCTCCCCGAAGTCGAGTCCCTCCGCGCGGTCCTTGACGTAGTAATCGCTCAGCATGCCCACGAAGGTGGATATCTCCTTGATGGCATGCTGGGTCTCCGGCGTGATGTCCTTGTGGCGCAGGCGCAGCAGCATCACGCCATAGAGGGCGTCCAGGCAGGTCTCTATCTCGTTGACCTCCTTGTCTCCTTTCTGCCTCAGCTCCACGATGAAGGGCAGCACCTTGTAGTACTCGGCGTTGTAGAAGGGGAACTTGGCGGACTGCAGCAGTCGGTTGTGCAGGTCTACCACGTCGCGCAGCAACACCTCGTTCACCTGCAGGTGGCCGCCCTCGCGCTTGCCCTCGCTGTTCATCATGGTGATGAGGTTGCCGAACCAGTCGGTCTCCTCCTCCAGCTGCTCCTCGGTGTAGTCGAATTTGCTGATGTACTCGCGCTGTATCACGGGCAGCGAGCAGCCGTAGGCCCTGATGATGTCTTCCACCTGCCACATGTAGAGCAGGTATTCCGCGATGCTTTTCTTCCTGAGTTCTTGCGCTACGAACATGTCTATGGGTTCCTTTCTCTAGAATTCGGGCAGGTGGTAGAGGTTGAATATCGTGCCCACGAGGGCTATCAGCGAGAAGATGACGACCACGCTGCCTATGATCTTGTTGATGATGACGATGCCGCCCACGTCGAACCTTCCCCTCACCTTGTCTATCAGCCAGGAGAGGCCGTACCACCACAGCAGGGCGCCGAAGATGATGCTCAGGAAGCCCACGCACATCTGCAGCGGGGCCTGGGGCACGATGAAGGCGAACTGGGCAAAGGTGGCCATGAAGAGGAAGATGATGAGCGGGTTGCTGAGCGTGACCAGGAAGGCCGTGAGGCCGTTGTGCCACAGCGTGCCCCGGCGGTTGCTGCTGCGGTGCATCTTCTTCATGGGGTTGCTCAGGAAGCAATACACGCCGAAGACGAGCAGCATCACGCCGCCGAAAATCTGCAGGTAGAACTTGTTCTGCGCGTTCTGGATGAAGTCCATCACAAAGCTCATGCCGAAGCCCGTCACCAGGGCGTATATCAAGTCGCTGCAGGCAGCGCCCACTCCCGTGACGAAGCCATACCAGCGCCCCTTGTTCAGCGTGCGCTGTATGCACAGGATGCCCACCGGCCCCATGGGGGCGGAGGCTATCACGCCGATGACGATACCCTTGAAGATGAAGTCCAGGATATCCAGCTGGAAGGGGAAGAGTTGGTTCAATTCGTTCAACTGGTTCATACAGAACGCGAAGATAAGCATTTTTCCCCTAAAGCGGGCATCCCGAGCCCATTTTTTTGGCATATTGACGCGGGGCCTATCCAACTGCCTGCGCGGGAAAGACGGCGGTATAGTGCGAAAAACACCGCCGTGCAGCGCGGAAAAGACCGCCGTGTAGCGCGAAAAACACCGCCGTGTAGCGCAGGAAAGACCAAGGGGTAGCGCAGGAAAGACCAAGGGGTAGCGCGGATTACCCCTGCGGACAGCGCGAAGAATCCCTGCGGGTAGCGCGGATTACCCCCTGCGGGCGGCGCGGACTACACCTGCGGGCGGCGCGAAAAAGAGGGCGAAAAAATGGAAAAATAATTTTGCAGTCTGCCCGAAACTCCCTATCTTTGCGAATACTTATCGTCTAGTCAATTAAACCAAACATACCATCATGACAGAGAATTTGCTGAAACCCTACGTCATCGGGTTGGACCTGGGAGGCACCAACTCCGTGTTCGGCATCGTGGATGCCCGTGGCGAAATCAAGGCGACCACCGCCATCAAGACCGGCGGCTACGACCGCGTGGAAGACTACGTGCGTGACGCCGTCAACGCCCTCATGCCCATCATCGAGACCGTGGGCGGACTCGACACCATCAAGGCCATGGGCATCGGCGCGCCCAACGCCAACTACTACCGGGGCACCATCGAGTACGCCCCCAACCTGCCCTGGGCGCACGACTGCGTGGTGCCGCTGGCCAAGCTCTTCAGCGACGCGCTGGGCGGGGTGCCCGTCGCCATCACCAACGACGCCAACGCCGCCGCCCTGGGCGAGATGACCTACGGCGTGGCCAGGGGCATGAAGAACTTCATCGACATCACCCTGGGCACGGGCGTGGGCTCTGGCATCGTGGCCAACGGGCAGATGGTCTACGGTTGCGACGGCTTCGCCGGCGAGCTGGGCCACACCACCATGGTGTGGGAGAACGGCCGCTCCTGCGGCTGCGGGCGGAAGGGCTGCCTGGAGGCCTACTGCTCCGCCACGGGCGTGGCACGCACCGCCCGAGAGTTCCTGCAGACCAGCGACGAGCCCTCCCTGCTGCGCGACTACAAGCCCAAGGACATCACCTCGCTGGAGGTGAGCCTCGCCGCCGCCAAGGGAGACGCGCTGGCCAAGCGCGTCTATGAGTTCACGGGCGACATGCTGGGCCGCGCCTGCGCTAACTTCACGGTCTTCTCCTCGCCCGAGGCCTTCGTCTTCTTCGGCGGACTCACCAAGGCGGGCGACCTGCTGATGGAACCCGTCAAGCGCTCCTACGACAAGCACGTGTTCCCCATCTTCCGGGGCAAGGCCAAGTTCCTCGTCTCCAGCCTAGATGGCAGCTCCGCCGCCGTGCTGGGAGCCTCCGCCGTGGGCTGGGAACTGTAAAGCCGCGGGGTCTCGCGGGACACCCCTCCCGCCAGGCCGTTCCCTCCCGGGCGACATCCCGCGTTGTCGCCGAGACGCGTTCCCATGTCTCGCCCGTCGAAGGGCAAGCACTGCGTCGCCACGGACATATAGAAAAGCCCGCGCTACGGGGAATCCCCTTAGCGCGGGCTTTTCTATATGTCTCCGCCCTAGGCAGGCGGACCCGTCCCGTCCCGCGGACGCGGAGCAGGGAGAAACGTTACTTCAGCACCTTGGCGGCGCACTGCCCCATCACCTTGTAGCCCTCGGCGTTGGGGTGGAGCCAGTCAGACTGCAGGTCTTGGCGCAAGGCCTCGGGGTCATTGGGGTCTCGCGTGGCCTTGTCGAAGTCTATGTATCCGTCATAGTCCGCAGAGGAACGCACCCACTCGTTCACCTTCTGGCGAGCCTGTTCCATGCTGGCGCCCTTCATGAAACTGTTCTTGAAAGGCATGATGGTGGCACCCCACACCCTCATGCCCCTCTCCTTGGCCTTCTTGGCGAAGAGGGCGTAATACTCCGTCAGCTTGGCCACGGTCTTCGAGCCGTCGTCCCTGATGCCGCCAATGTCGTTCACGCCCTCGAAGATAACCACGTCGGTCACTCCCCGCTGGGCGAGAATGTCGCGGTCAAAGCGCTGGGAAGCGGGGGCGGACAGTCCGCCGGCTATCACGCAGTTGCCACCAATGCCCAGGTTGATGACCGCCACCTTGCCCCCAAGCTCCTCCGCCAGCACGTCCGTCCAGCGGTTCTGCGCGTCGGTGGTGGTGCCGCGGCCGTCGGTGATGCTGTTTCCCAGGCAGGCTATGCAGCGCGTAGAGGCGGGAGCCTCCACCTCCAGGGCGGCTATGCTGTACCAGTGCTCAAACGTCTCCACAGGGGTAAACGCCGCGGCGGGCCGCGCCTCGCCCGCCATCAAGTAAGAAGTCGTGCGCGAGCCGCGGTGCGTGGTGGCCTTCTCGGGAGTCTTGCCGTAGTTGATGGTCACCGAGAGCCGCTGCAGGGGCTTCAGCTCGTAGGCGGCGATGTCCGTGTACACCGCCTCGCTGGGCTCTATGGTCACCGAGCGTTTTCCACCGAAAGTGAGATACTTGGCCGTCTTTGCCTCGATGTCCTTGCCGCCATCGGTGTCGGCGATGTACACCGACTTGATTTCCACAGGCTGCGCGCTCTTCTCGTTAGACAATTGCAGGCGGAGCTTCTCGCCGCCAATGCTCACGTGGATGACCTGCCTCAGGGAGTGATCCGTCATTGTCGTCTTGGGCATGTCGCTCTCCGCCAAGGGGGCTTCAATGGCCGTCGCCCACGTGGCCGTCCATTTTGTCTGCGCCTGGAGGCCAGCCACGGCCAGCAACGCGAGAGCGGATGATAGGATAAGTTTTTTCATAGCGTATTATTTTAATTTGATGATTTCCACGACAAAAATAATGAATAAAAGCGAAAAAATGACAAACGCCCGCAAAAAGCGTGCATTTGAGGAGCGAAAACGCGCCCACAGGGCAAAAGCGCGCCGTTTCCGCCCGCCTTGGAGAGATGAGGCCACAGCGGCATGACAAGTTTAAATAAGTTTAAAGCCAGGGCGGAAGTTTCCCCGTGAGCCACATTTTGAGTAACTTCGCGACAGGAAATGGCCATGGCAAGAGAAACGGAAGCCATGCTGGTTTTTAGCGATAACAGACTTATGGAAACAAGAAAGAGAAGCAAGGAAGAGTGGACACGGCGATACGTAGCCTTCATATTCATACTGTTCGTGATAGCGTTCGGCACCTCGCTGTCCATCAGGGCCAATCTCGGTTCTTCCCCCATCTCCGCCCCGCCCTATATCCTGTCGCTGGTGCCAGGCGTGACGCTCACCATGGGGCAACTCACCATCTGCATGCACGTGTTCTTCATCGCCACGCAAGTGGCCTTGCTGCGCCGCGGCTTCGAGCGCCGCCAGTGGCTGCAGATAGCCGTTTCGTTCCTCTTTGGCTTCTACACCGACCTCACGATGTGGCTCACGGGATTCCTGCAAGTGCCCGCCAGCCTCAGCCCCGCCATCGGCTACCCTTTGCGCTTCATGGAGCTATTGCTCGGCGGCGGCATACTCGCCTTCGGCATAGCCCTTGAGGTGCGCTGCGATTCCCTCATGCTGGCGGGCGAGGGCTTCCCGCTTGCCATCGCCAGGTTTACCCGCCGCGACTTCGGCAAGGTAAAGATATGCACCGACACGCTGCTCGTCACCATCGGGGCAATATTCATGTTCGCCAACTTCGGCCGTTGGGACTGGTCCATGGTAGGCATCGGCACGCTCATCTCCATGTTCTACGTGGGCATGATGGTGCGTGTGCTCGCTCCCCATATCAAGTGGCTCGACCAGCTGCTGATACCGCGGGCCGAACGGGAAAAGGACACCGTGGAGGAGAAAGACCAGTGGAGCGGGCACCATGTGATTACCATAGCCCGCGCTTACGGCAGCGGAGGCAACGACGTGGCGCATGCCGTGGCCGAGAAACTGGGATGGCCTTGCTACGACCGCCAACTGATAGACCTCACGGCGCGGCGCATGGGGTATTCCCCGGAGGTAGTGGAACGCAGCGAGCAAAACATCCCCACCTCGCGGCTGTGGGAGCTGGTGATGGAAGACAGCGGCATCCCCAGCTCCATGAACCCTTCCCGCGACGACGCCATCTTCGTCAGCCAGAGCCGCACCATACGTGAGCTGGCGCACGAGGGAGACTGTGTCATCGTGGGGCGACTGGCCAACTGGACACTGCGAGACCATCCCCACGCATTGCGGGTATTCATCACCTCCAGCCGCGACTCCGCCATCAAGCGCGTCGCCCAACGCCTGGGCATCGGCGAGGAAGAGGCCGCCCGCAAGCAGACACGGGTCAACACGGGCAGGGCCAACCACTGCCGCCGCTACACGGGAAAGGCATGGACTTCCCCCGAAAGCTATGACCTCATGCTCAATACCGACAGGCTGGGCATCGACGAAACCGCCGCCCTCATCGCGCAAGCGGCCAAAACCATGGGACGAGCCTGACTTCCCGCCCATCCCCAAAGGGACACGGCACGGAGACTCTTCCCATGGCTTTCCGACGCGACTTGAATGCCGCGACCATTTATTTCAAGATATTGCTCTCGCTGCCTTTTGCCTCAAACCATGCATTACAGGATGTCCGCCAAGTCACCTAAGGTGCATTGCCCGAGTCACCTATATTGAAACCGGAATCAACCAAGGTGAGTCGGGCAAATAAGCAAGGATACTTTTTAGGGGCATTTGGATGCCCGGAGACGAGGGGTTATTGAGGGTTTTCAAAACAAGTTATTTCGCGTCGCGATTTAACTTATTTTGCTGACGAAAACAAGTTATTTTGCAAAGGAAATCAAGTTGTTTTCCCCAGCAAAACAAGTTGATTTGAAAACAGCCTATAGCGCCCTGTCAATCAAGCCGTATCAATCATCTCTGTAGCGACGCGCCGTGGCACGCAGCTTGTCCTTGATGACGTTCCAGTTCTTATCAACAAAGGCGGTATCTTGCCAATATCTTGACAAGGTCATAGTAAGCTCCTTTTCTCGCTATCAGTGTTTCATGATTTCCTGTCTCCACCACCTTGCCTTGATGAAGCACGATTATCTGGTCAGCATCACGAACAGTGCTCAACCTGTGGGCAACCACCACCACTGTTTTACCTTGATAGAACTTGGCTAGATTTTCCACGATAGCACGTTCGTTATTGGCATCAAGAGAATTGGTCGCCTCATCCAAGAATATATAATCTGGATCCTTGTAGACCGCTCTGGCTATCAAGACGCGTCGCTTCTGTCCCAGGCTCAGCCCCACTCCATCTCTCCCTATCTTGGTATTGTACTTCAAAGGCAATGACATTACATAATCATGAATGCAGGCAATCCTTGCGGCTTGCGCCAATCTCTCCTTGTCTACCTCACTATCGTCTACGGCGATGTTCCTCGCGATACTCTCCGAGAATATCACGCCTTCTTGCATGACAACGCCACACTGTTGCCGCCACCAATCTTTGTTAACGTGAGTTCGACGAAAAGTTGTAGAGACGCATTCTTGCGTCTCGGCAAGCAAGATTGCCGAATAAAATCGCCAATCGCGAAGACTTGGCAGCTGGCTGAGACGCAAGAATGCGTCTCTACAGTTTGGTGATAACAGGGCTACGCACATAAAGTGGAATTCGTCGAACTCGCGTGTTAAGATCGTTGACATCTGTTCCGCCAACATTAATTTTGCCTTCCAAGACAGGATAGTATCCCAACATGAGCTTGACAAGCGTGGTCTTTCCGCTTCCCGACGCTCCGACGATAGCCGTCACCTTTCCTTTGGGGATATGTATACTCACAACATCCAATGTTTTCACAAGGGCATGAGGGTCATACATAAACACGACATGACTAATGTCAATACCCTTTTGGCTGTCCGCCAGCGACCATGGCGACTCCACACTCCTCACCGCCAAGATGCGTCAACATCCAATGGCCTACAAAGTCATCATGACTATAAGTAACAAGTCCTTTCGCCGGGTCAGCGACAAAGTATGCCCGCTTTCCCTTGATCTTGTAGAGAACGACAAAATGGTTCTGGTTCCAATAGAGTATGGCAGGTAACGTAGCTTGCGAAAGTACTGAAACGGCATTTGCCTATCCCACGGCCACAATCATATACCTCAAAAAAAGAAGACATACTTCCCTAGGCTAGGAAATATGTCTTCTTTTCCATGTAATGGCGGCGGCTTTCCGAACACGTTCGCGATGCCTCACCGCATCTTCCACTCACCCCGGCTCTCCACCATGGGCACCAAGACTTGCTCCTTCACGCTGTCGCCATAGACAAAGAGCAAGAAGACGTTGGCGGAACGGGTGGCCGTGTCGGCCTTGGCGGTAGTCACCTCTACACGCTTGATGCCCTTGTGCGCCTCCCGCTGGTTGGCGATAAACATGCGGGCGTTATCCAACAGCTGCCGGCGATAGGAAGCGGGAATGGAGTCGGGGTAATGGAAACCATCCACATAGGCTTCATAGTTGCCTTCCAGCAAAAGGTCGTAATAGCCCTTGGCGGCCACGGCCGCCATCTGGGCAGGATCTACTTGCTTGCGGCAAGCGGCAAGACTGAGCAGCAGGACGGCAAGCGAAAGGACAGGAAGAAAATATCTCATTTCTGCCGGATAAAGATATTGATGGGGCAACCCGTCATGGTCCAGTTCTCGCGGATCTTGTTCTCCAGGAAGCGGCGATAGTTCTCCTTCACGTATTGCGGCAGGTTGGCGTAAAACACGAAAGAGGGTATCTGCGTGTTAGGCAACTGCGTGCAATACTTTATCTTGATATACTTGCCCTTTACCGACTGAGGTGGATAGGCCTCGATGATAGGCAACATCACCTCGTTGAGCTTGGAGGTGCCGATGCGCAGCTTGCGGTTGAGATAGACTTGCTTGGCTGTCTCAAGTACCTTGAAGATGCGCTGCTTGGTGACAGCCGAGGCGAAGATGATGGGGAAGTCGGTAAAGGGAGCCATGCGCTCGCGTATGGCACTCTCGAAAGTCCTGATGGCCACGGGAGTCTTGTCTTCCACCAAGTCCCACTTGTTGACCACCACCACCAGGCTCTTGTTGTTTTTCTGTATCAGCTGGAAGATGTTCATGTCTTGCGCCTCTATGCCCCTGGTGGCATCTATCATGAGTATGCAGACATCGCTATTCTCTATGGCGCGGATGGAGCGCATCACAGAGTAGAACTCCAGGTCTTCCGTCACCTTGTTCTTGCGGCGGATGCCCGCGGTGTCCACCAGGTAGAAGTCGAAGCCGAACTTGTCATACCGGGTGTAGATGCTGTCTCGGGTGGTGCCCGCTATCTCGGTCACGATATTGCGATCCTCACCTATGAAGGCGTTGATGATGCTGCTCTTGCCCGCGTTGGGCCTGCCCACCACGGCGAAACGGGGAATGTCTTCCTCCAGGGTCTCTTCTTCCTGGGTGGCGAGTTTCTCCACCACCAGGTCAAGCAGCTCGCCTGTTCCTCCACCGTTGATGGAGCTGACACACATGGGATCGCCCAAGCCCAGCTTGTAGAACTCGGCTGCCTCATAATAAAGACCGCTATTGTCTACCTTGTTGGCCACGAGTATCACGGGCAACTTGGTGCGGCGAAGGATTTCGGCCACATCGGTGTCAAGATCGGTGACACCCGTCGCCACGTCCACAAGGAAGAGCAACAAGTCGGCTTCCTCCGTGGCCACCAACACTTGCTGGCGAATAGCCTCCTCGAAGATGTCGTCTGAATTGACCACCCATCCGCCCGTATCCACCACGGAGAACTGCTTGCCATTCCACGTGCACTTGCCATACTGGCGGTCGCGGGTAGTGCCGGCCGTGTCGCTGACGATGGCCCGGCGTGATTGGGTAAGACGGTTAAACAATGTACTCTTGCCCACGTTGGGGCGTCCTACGATAGCTACTAGATTTCCCATTGCTGTATTTGGTTGAGTTTGTCCCCCGCCTCATCGGCGGGAGTCAGGGAGAGGTCACGGCTCCCTGGTGGTTACTCTGTTTTGCCGAAGCGTGACCTTAAGGCTCCGGCTCTCTCCCTTGCCAGGAGAGGGTCTGTCCTCTTTTCTATTCAGGACGTATGTCTATGGACGGGCGCGCTATTCGGGATCGTAACCGAATTGCCTCAACTCCCGCTGAGAATTGCGCCAGTCTTTGTCTACCTTGACGAAAGTCTCCAGGTATATCTTCTTGCCGAAGAACTTTTCCAGCGCCTTGCGCGCCTCTGTGCTCACCTTTTTCAGTGCCACGCCCTGATGACCTATGATGATGCCCTTCTGGGAGTCTCGCTCCACGTAGATAACGGCGTTGATATGGATAAGACGATCCTCCTCCTTGAAACGCTCCACGCTTACCTCCACGGAGTAAGGCACCTCCTTATCATAATAGAGGAGTATCTTCTCGCGGATAATCTCCGAGACGAAGAACTTGGCGGGCTTGTCGGTGAGCTGCTCTTTGTCGAAATAGGCGGGTGACTCTGGCAGCAGCTCCTTAATACGCTTCAGGAGCATGTCCGTGCCAAACTTGTTCTTGGCGGAGATGGGAAGTATCTCGGCCTTCGGCAACAACCCGTGCCACTTGGTCACGATATCGTCCAGGGTCTTTTGGTCCGTCTGGTCTATCTTGTTCACCAGCAGCAGTACGGGGATGGTCATCTGCCGCACCTTGTCCAGGAAGTCCTTGTTCTTCTCGGGGTCTTCCACCACGTCAGTGACATAGAGCAAGACATCGGCATCAGCCAAGGCGCTCTCCGAGAAAGCGAGCATCATCTCCTGCATCTTGTAGTTGGGCTTCAACACGCCAGGCGTATCCGAAAACACAATCTGCACGTCATCAGTGTTGACTATGCCCATGATGCGGTGGCGTGTGGTCTGCGCCTTGAAGGTGGCAATACTGATGCGCTCGCCCACCAACTGGTTCATGAGCGTGCTCTTGCCCACGTTGGGATTACCCACAATGTTTACGAATCCTGCTTTGTGCATCTCTAACTATTTAAACGAAAAAACGCACACACTCATATCGGTATACGAGCGGTGCGTTGATGGGTTTTACATGTAGACGAGCGTCATTTCTTTGCGGCTGCCGCGGCACCGTCGTATGCCCACCTGTAATAGGAGGCTCCATGCACGAAGCCCGCTCCAAAGGCTGTGAACACGACGTTGTCACCTTTCTTGAGCTTCTCCTCATAGTCCCAAAGAGCCAAGGGAATGGTGGCCGCACTCGTATTGCCGTAATGGTCTATGTTCACCACGACCTTCTCCATGGGCACCCCGGCGCGCTTGGTCACTGCCTCTATGATGCGGAGATTGGCCTCGTGGGGTATCACCCAGTCCACGTCATCGGGAGTGAGATTGTTCATCTCCATGATTTTCAAGATATCATCACTCATATTGGTCACCGCATAGCGGAACACCGTGCGCCCCTCTTGGTAGAGATAATGCAGGCGATGGGAGACCGTGAACTGTGAGGCGGGACACACTGAGCCTCCCGCTTTCATGTGGAGGAAGGGCAATCCCATGCCATCCGTGCGCAGATAAGAGTTTTGAACGCCCAGGCTCTCATCCTCGCTGGCTTCCACGAGCACGGCTCCAGCTCCATCACCGAAGAGCACGCAAGTGGCACGGTCGGTATAGTCTACCAACGATGACATCTTGTCCGCACCTATCACGATGATTTTCTTGTATCGGCCACTCTCTATCATCGTGGCCGCCAAGTCGAGCGTATAGAGGAAACCGCAACATGCGGCCTCCAAGTCGAAGGCGAAAGCATTCTTGAGCCCGAGCTTGCCCACCACGATGGAAGCGGTGGAAGGAAACTTGTAATCAGGAGTGGTAGTGGTAACGATGAGCGCGTCTATCTCGTCGATGTTCACACCCGTCTTCTGGATGAGTTGCTTAGCGGCCTTGCGAGCCATATAGCTCGTGCCCAAGCCCTCCTCTGTCAAGATGCGTCTTTCCTTGATGCCGACGCGCGCCATGATCCACTCATCACTGGTGTCCACCATGCGCGACAACTCCTCGTTGTTGAGCACGTATTCGGGCACATAGCCCCCTACTCCAGCGATAACTGCCTTGATCTTTCCCATGATTACTCAGCGGCTTCCTTAACCACGGCAACCTTTCCCCTGTAGTAGCCACAAGTAGCGCATACGGTATGGTATACGTAGTAAGCGCCACAATTGGGGCATATTGCCAACGTGGGAACTACTGCCTTATCATGAGTTCTTCTTTTACGTGTACGAGTCTTTGACTGTCTTCTTTTAGGATGTGCCATAATTATTTTATGTTTAAATGTTAATCTTCCGTTCGCAACTGCTGAAGCTTGGCCCACCTGGGGTCTATGCTCTCAACCTTCCCAGATCTCTCCCCGTCAGCGGAGAGCTGCTGGAGTTTCGCCACCATGGCCGGATCACACTGTCCAGGCTCATGAACATGCTTGATGGGAATGGCCAAGGCGATAAGCTCATAGACATACCAAGAAGCATCGAGCACGCCATCTTCCTTGTCCACGATGGCCATGTCGCCATCCTCGACGTTCTCGTCACCGAGCCTCGCGGTCAGTTTTCCGTCGTTCCGGATGGGCAGCTCCATTTCTTCCAAGCAAATATCACAAGCCACATACACTACACCCTCCACATGGAAATCCAGCTCATAGAGGTCACCTGTGCGCCTCGCCTTGAAGCGGAGCCCAAGCGTTCCCTTCTGGACATCGGGAGCGGCTATCGCCTTGAAATAGGCATCGTCCAGCTCATAAACGGCAGTGTTTTCACCCTCGTGAAGAGCCTTCAAGTCTATTCGTAAAAGCGAAGTAGTGCACATATATGCCTTGTCCATTTGGTTTTACGGGCTGCAAAGTTACGATTTTTTTTTGAATCACGCACATTTTTCTACGAAAAAATGCTTTAAAATCAGCATCTTACTTTTTCCGAAGCTCTATGCGAAAAGTGGTTCCCTTGCCCATCTCGGAATATTTCACCCTTATCTTGCCATGATGATAAATCTCCACGATGCGCCAAGCCAGCGAAAGACCCAGCCCCCAGCCACGATCCTTGGTGGTGAAACCAGGGCGGAATACGTGGGGAATGTCTTTTTTCCGGATGCCCTTGCCCGTATCTGACACCTCGATGAGCGCACGCCTGCCGTCATCCCTCAGCTCTATTTTGATGGTGCCTCCGTCTTGCCCTATGGCATCCACAGAATTCTTCACCAGGTTTTCCACTACCCACTCAAAGAGAGAGGCGTTGGCATTGACCACCACGGGGCACTTCGGCAGGTCTCTCTCTATCCTTATCTTGCGGGAAATACGCCTTTCCATGTAGTCCGCCACATGATTGAGCAAGTCTTGCAGGTTGGTGGGGCGCAGCTCGGGGACGCTCCCTATCTTGGAGAAACGGTTAGCTATCACGCGAAGCCGTTCCACGTCTTTCTCCATCTCTTCCACCACGCTCTCGTCTTGCTGCCCTTCCTTGAGCAGCTCCATCCAAGCCATCATGCTGGAGATAGGCGTGCCCAACTGATGAGCCGTTTCCTTGGAGAGTCCTACCCAAACCTTGTTCTGCTCGGCGCGCTTGGCGGCCAACAGGGCGATGATGGCCACTATCACGAAAAGCATGACCACGCCCAACTGGACGAAAGGATAAACCGAGAGCCGCTTGAGCAGGGTAGACTCGTCGTAGCACACTCGCAAGTAGTCATGATGGATTGTGTCATCCAGCCATATAGTAACGCTCCGCCCTTCCTCCTCGCTCCACTTGTTGCCCAACCGGGAAGCGTGACGCAACTGAGCCTCATAGCTATCTCCCTCCACATCTACGTTGCGGAAGGTCTGGGCTTCACCCTTGGAGTCTAACACGATAACGGGGATAGTATGGTTTTCATTGATGACGCGTAGCACCAGGTTCATGTCCGTATTCTCATCGGCACTGTTCAGGCTTCTCATGGCCACGGCCCATGTCTCCATCTTGCTTTTCTCTTCCTGGGCAAGATCTTTCACCAGGAAATGGGAAACCACGAGTGAGACCACCGCTATAAGCACGGCGGCCACCACCAAGAAAACCTTGACTTGCCGAATGCGGTCTGTCCACTGCATATCTAAATAACGGAGAAGAGGGAAAGGTATTGCCAAAGAGGGAATATTTCCTTCCTGTATTCCCAAAAATCTATCCTCTTCTATACTTTATATATAATACGCGCGCGTGAAAGGGTAACTGGAGGAAGCAAGAAATAGCCCCAAGCGCCAAAAGACCGACTTGGGGCTATTCAGTATAAATATGAATGGGGTGAAAAACCACCACTTTCCCAAAGAGAAATCAATCGTTATAGTGGCCCGTGATTTCACATATCCGCACGATAGTCCGCACGGCCTTTTCCATTACCTGTATGCTGACGAACTCATGGGGACCATGGAAGTTGACACCACCAGCGAAGATGTTTGGACAAGGCAATCCCTTGAAACTAAGCTGCGCGCCATCTGTTCCGCCGCGGATAGGCTCCACGCGGGGAGGAACGCCACAATCCTGCATGGCCTGCAACACTATCTCCGTGACATGCATCACCGGGTCCAGCTTTTCCTTCATGTTGTAATACTGATCATGTATCTCCGCCTCGCAAGTGCCTTCGCCATACTTCTCGTTGATAAGCTTGGCGCACTCCTCTATATAGTCTTTCTTGTCCTCGAAGCGCCTGCGGTCATGATCCCGCAAGATGTACTGCAACGTAGCCTCCTCCACGTTAGCCTTGATGCCCGTCAGGTGATAGAATCCCTGATAGCCCTCAGTAGACTCCGGTGTCTCTTCCTCTGGTATCATGGACTGAAACTCCGTGGCCAACCTGCAGGCATTGATCATTTTTCCCTTGGCATATCCAGGATGCACGCTCACGCCTTTCAGCCTCACCTTGGCGGAAGCCGCGTTGAAATTCTCAAACTCCAGATTACCCAAGTCACTGCCATCCATGGTATAAGCCCACTCGCAGCCAAAACGCTCCACGTCAAAATGATGGGCACCTCGCCCTATCTCCTCATCCGGATTGAAAGCCACGCGTATATCACCATGCTTTATCTCGTCATGGTCTCTCAAATAGCACATGGCCTGCACGATTTCAGCCACGCCAGCCTTGTCATCGGCTCCCAACAGGGTAGTGCCATCTGTCACTATGATATCCTCGCCCTTGTGGAACTTCAATTCCGGGAACTTCTCCACGCTGGTCACTATACCGGGAGACAGCGTGATATCCTCGCCATCATAATTGCGTATGACCCTTGCCTTCACGTCTTTTCCGCTGCAATCGGGGCTGGTATCATAGTGGGCGATAAATCCGATGGTGGGAACTTCTTTCTTGGTATTTGATTTCAAGGTGGCGTAAACATAACCCATGTCGTCCATTTCCACGTCGTCAAGACCCTCGTCCTCCAATTGTTCTTTCAAGAATTTGGCGAAGACCAGTTGCTTCGCCGTACTAGGGACGGTATCAGAATCCTCGTCCGACTGAGTGTCGAACTGCGTGTAACCAATAAACCTTTCGGTAAGATCCATAAAATAAGAATGAGTGAGTTGGTAAACAAATCGTTTGAAAGTGACTCCGATGGGATTCAAACCCATGACCTTCAGAACCGGAATCTGACGCTCTATTCAGCTAAGCTACGGAGCCTTGTGGATATGTGGGTGCAAAGGTAATAATATTTCCTGATATAACAAAAGATTTATCCCAAAAGTTCCCAAACAATGACAATTCGTAAATAATTTGGGAAAAATGTTTGCACGTTCACACAAAATTGTTTATCTTTGCGGAGATTTTTCAAAATAACACCAAAGACTATGAGCAAACTGATAACGCCTAAAGGATATAAAGCCGCCCTCAGCAAGCGGCAAACCGAGCAAGGCATCAAATTGATAAAGGACTTTTTCCAGCAAAACCTTTCCACGGAACTGCGCTTGAGCAGGGTCACCGCACCCCTCTTCGTGCTCAAAGGACTGGGCATCAACGATGACCTGAATGGCGTGGAGAGACCTGTCACCTTCCCCATCAAGGACTTGGATGATGCCGAGGCGGAAGTAGTTCACTCCTTGGCGAAATGGAAAAGGCTGACCCTGGCCGAATATGAAGTGCAACAAGGCTACGGAATCTATACCGACATGAACGCCATCCGCGCTGACGAGGAGCTGGACAACCTGCACTCCCTCTACGTAGACCAATGGGACTGGGAAGCCGTGATAGGCGCGGAAGACCGCACGTTGGCCTTCCTGGAAGACGTGGTGCGCCGCATCTACGCGGTGATACGCCGCACGGAGTTCCTGGTATATGAGACTTATCCGCAGCTGAAGCCCTTCTTGCCCTCCAACATACATTTCGTGCACAGCGAAGACCTGCTGGCCATGTATCCAGACAAGAGCCCCAAGGAGCGCGAGGACGCCATCTGCCGGGAATATGGAGCCGTGTTCGTCATAGGCATAGGCGGCAAACTGGCCAACGGGAAGAAGCACGACGGCCGCGCTCCCGATTATGACGACTGGAGCACCATGGCCGAGAACGGGAAGGCGGGCCTCAACGGTGACATACTGATATGGTATCCCACTCTGGAACACTCGTTTGAGTTGAGTTCCATGGGTATCCGCGTCAACAAGGAAAGCCTAATCAGACAATTGGAACTGGAGGGGAAGCAGGAGCGCGAAAAACTATATTTCCACCAGAAGTTGCTCAATGGGGAGCTGCCGCTAACAATAGGAGGCGGCATAGGACAGAGCCGTCTCTGCATGGTGATGCTCCACAAAGCCCACATAGGAGAAATACAAGCCAGCATCTGGCCGCAAGACATGAGAGAGGAATGCGAAAAGGCTGGCATACCGCTCATCTAGCTTTTGGCGGAAACAAAAAAGTTCCCACGCGGAGAGCCTTGTAATCAAACGGAAAGAAAAAGGAAACTCACGTCAACGTGAGATCCAATGTCGCCCGCAATCGCTCGATGGCGGGCGATTTCTTTGTCATAGCCTCAAAGACTTCTTTCTTGGAAAGCGGCATCACTACCTCTTCGGGCTTGGCATGCCGCAAATTCAATCGCACGGAGGAGTTGTCCAGCCTCTCGACCAGGCCTGCCAACAACTCCTCCCGCATGGCCTTCATCTGCTCCAACAACATATTGTTGTCCACCACGACTTCCACCTCGGGATAACGCGTGATGGCGACATTCATGTTGCGCATACGAACCGCCAAGGCCACGCGGTCTTTGTCCTTGGCTATCTCATTGCAGATAATCGCCCATGCCCGCCTCAAGTCTTCTGGCTGGAAAGGCCGCTGCCGCTCCTCCGCCACGGTATGTGCCGTGACGGACTGAGCCTGCGGGGCTTGATAGGTTGATTGTCCTCCCTGGTCGGGATGGAGTATCTGGGAGAAAGACATCCCAAATTTCATGTCTGAGGGTTTAATCTCTCGGGAAGCAACCTTCTCCTCAGCCACCGCGGGTTGGCTGGGTCGCACCACCTCCGTCACCTGCTGAACGGATTGCCGTGGAACTGGTTGCTGTTTCTGGAACAGGATTTTCAATCTGTAGGGGCTACGCCCCGCGCCTGGCACGTCTTCATCCGCCGGTTGCGTGATTTGCGCCACTCTTATCAACGTCAGCTCCACCAACAGGCGCTTGTTAGAGCTCTGCCGATAGTTCACGTCACATTCGTTCAATATCCGCAAGGCTTTATAGAGGAAGGGAGTGGGGGCATTCTTGGCTTGCTCGGCATACTTCCGCCTCCTCTCTTGGCTCACTTCCAGCAGGGGCAAGGTTTGTTCGTCTTTCGCCATCATCACGTTGCGCACGTGGGCAGCCAACCCCTGCATCAGCAACGAGCCGTCGAACCCCTTCCCCAGCAACTGGTCCAGCAATACCATCATACCGCTTACCTTGTTCTCCAACGCCATGTCCACCAAACGGAAGTAATTGTCGGCATCGGGCACGTTAAGGTCTTCTGTCACCTTGGCATAAGTAATGTCTCCCTGACAGAAACTGGCCACTTGGTCAAAGATGGACAAAGCGTCACGCATACCGCCGTCCGCCTTCTCCGCGATTACGGCCAAAGCCTCATTCTCGTAGTGTATACCTTCCTTGTCGGCCACCATCTTCAAGTGATTGACCGTGTCTGCCACGGTCATTCTCTCAAAGTCATATATCTGGCAACGGCTCAAGATGGTGGGCAAAATCTTGTGCTTCTCCGTGGTGGCCAAGATGAACACCACGTGGGCAGGGGGCTCCTCCAGGGTTTTCAGGAAAGCGTTGAAGGCCGCGGTGGAAAGCATGTGCACCTCGTCTATGATAAACACCTTGTATTTTCCCACCTGCGGAGGGATGCGGGTCTGCTCCATCAAAGCCTTGATGTTCTCCACGGAATTGTTGCTGGCCGCGTCCAACTCGAAGATATTGTAGCTGCGCTGCTCGTTGAAAGCCTTGCAGCTCTCACACTCATTGCAAGCCTCTCCGTCTTCTCTTGGGCACTCGCAATTGATGGCTTTCGCGAAAATGCGGGCGCAAGTAGTCTTGCCCACCCCTCTAGGGCCGCAAAACAAATAAGCGTGTGCCAGCTTTCCGCTCCTCACGGCGTTCTTCAGCGTAGTGGTAAGCGCTTCCTGCCCCACCACAGAGTCGAACGACATCGGACGGTACTTCCGGGCCGATACGATATATTCTTCCATAATTTCCTATAAGTTTTGCGCGAAGATAAGAAAAAAATGCTATCTTTGCAACCAAATACCAATATTTAATTATGGCGACACGCATCCGGATGGTTTGGAATTTCCTGGCCCACTACAAGTATCTCATCACGATAGTAGGGGGCTTCTTGATTATTGGAGTGCTAGACGAGAACAGCTTCCGCCAGATGATGATCTACGAGATGGAAATAGCTGAGCTGGAAAAGGAGATAGCCACCTACCAAGCGCAATACGAGGCCGACAACAAGTTGCTGCGAGAGTTGCGCCACAACCCCAAGACCATAGAGAGAATTGCCAGGGAACGTTACTTCATGAAGCATGACGACGAGGACATCTTCGTGTTAAGCACCGACCTGCCTGCCGCCGAATAATCCAAAGACATGAAAGAACTGAGCAAGACGCAATTTGCCATATTCGCCATGGGAGGCATTCTCATGGCCGTGGGAGCGGGCTGCATGGCCATAGGCTTTATGGTGCCCAAGCTGGTGGGCGTTACCTCCTGGCTGTTTCTGCTAGGCACGGTGCTGTTCTCCGTGACACAAGCCACCCAAGTCTATGAAGGCAACAATCTCACCATCCGCCGATTGAAGAACATACAATACTTCGCCGACCTCTGCTTCATTCTCTCGGGCATCTCCATGGTGGACACGGTGCATGGCCTTTTCATCGACCTTTTTGACAACCGGGTGGCCTATCTCACCTATGTCTACAACAAGTGGGTGGTCTTCCTGCTCATCGCCGCCATCCTGGAGCTTTACACCGTACACCGCATCTCCAACGAACTGAAGAAGGAAGACTAAGAGATCTCGACCCTCACGCCCTTTCGCTTAAGCGCATTCGAGACGCGCTTAAGCGTGCATATCATGTTTTGCGTCCAGCGGGAGACCTTTCTCGGTTCTATGGAAATGGGGGGCACATGCAGCTGTTCCTTATCACACATTATATTTCTTGAAATTCTCTGCCTGCTCCAATATCTCCTTGAACACCTCATCATTCGTCACAGGGGGATAGCCATATTCTGCCAGAACCAAAATCAAATCCATTTTCAGTTCCGCCTTTATATCGTCACGAGTAGACCAATCCGTATATTTGGATTTATCCGCCACAATCTTCTTTATTTCGGCTGCAAGCACCAGCAATTTATCTTCAGGATACTCAAATCCGAACTGTTTGGCTATTGCTTTCAGTATGTCATAAAAGGCCTTTTCTTCATAACTTATGCCGAGACCTTTATACGAAGATTTTTCCTTGTTAATCTCTTTCAATAGCATAGCCATCTGGTTGGCGACTTCCGTCACCACTTCATCGGCAAACACAGCACTGTCGCGCCTGTCATTATATTTTTCGACAAGATCATTAAGCCTTTTTGAGAAGTCTACGCCCTGCATCTTGTTTACTTTCTTAAATTCGGTAATAACCATGCGCAACAGCCTTTCCATAAGTTTCACTTTGGTGTTGGGCATTTGCATCTTGGCCAGCCTTTCCATATATTCCTCGCTCAGCACATCAAGATTTTCCTTATCATTGCCTATGCGGATTATCTCTTCCACGCCTTCCGACTGTATTGCGTCTTCTATCATTGCCCTGACCCTTCTGTTCATTTGTGAGGCATCAGGAGCCTCGCCCTTTGTCAGCTTGTATATGACAGCCCGCACGCCGGTAAAGTAATGTATGTCTTCCCTGTCCGAGAAATTTATTTCCTCGCTGTTGCTACATAAGTTGAAAGCGGATTTCAGTTTCTTAGTATGCCCCATATACAGATTTTCCTGTTCTTTGGTGCGTTGCATGAATTCAGCTCCACGGTTAAGACATTCCAACTGTTCCAACGGACTGCCGCCTGTGAATTTCGAATAGTCAAAGCCGTTGAACATACGTCTTATGATGTCGAGCTCGTCTTTTACCATGACGATTGACTTTTCAAGGCTTTCAACCGAATCAGAGTCTGTTTCGCCTTGTGCGTACTGCTTCAAGGCTGTATTCATATTGTTCTTTATTCCGATATAGTCAACAATCAGTCCCTTGTCTTTTCCCGGATACACTCTATTTACGCGTGAAATGGTCTGTATGAGCGTATGTTGTTGCAGTGGCTTGTCTATATACATTGTGTCAAGACAAGGAACGTCGAAACCCGTAATCCACATATCTACCACGATGGCTATCTTGAAGTTTGATTTCGGATTCTTGAATGCTTCCGCGAAGTTCCTTCTGTCGTCGTCCGTTCCCAACAGATTATACAAGTCTGGTTCATCGTCTTTGGCGCGTGTCATTATAAGCTTCATCCGATCTATCGGCCGTTCCTTATTGCCGTATATAGCCATTGGTTCGGCAGCCATGGCATAGTCTTTCTTTTCTTCTTCCGGCAGCTTTACCCATTCAGGTCTTAGAGCCGCGATTTTCTTATAAAGACTATACGCTATTGTACGGTTAGAGCATACGAACATAGCCTTACCCACTACGGTGCTGCCTTCTTCAACGCGTTTCTCATAATGTGCGATGAAGTCCTCTGCCACGGCCTGCAAGCGGTCTGAATCGCCAAGTATGCTTTCCATCTTGGTTACGGCTTTCTTGCTTTCCTCTATCTGATGCTCGTTGCTGCCTTCCTCTGCACATTGCTTGTAGTATTCTTCTATTTCGTTCAGTTTCGCACTGTCGAGCAATACTTTTGCCGCGCGTCCTTCATACACGATGCGCCTTGTTATGTCGTCTGCCACCGATTCTGTCATGGTATAGGCGTCGACAACTTTCCCGAACACGTCGATAGTAGCGTCTATCGGTGTACCTGTAAAGCCTACGTATGTGGCGTTTGGCAGTGAGTCGCGCAGATATTTGGCAAAGCCGTAGCTTCTCTTCAGTCCGCGTTCGGTCTGCTTTATGTTCTGTTGCAGATTTGTCTGCGAACGGTGTGCTTCATCGGATATGCAAATAATGTTTGCCCTGTCTGACAGCAGCTTGGTGTCTTCGGTAAATTTATGAATTGTTGTAAGAAACACTCCGCCGCTTGTCCGTCCTTCCAGATACTCACGCAATTTGGCGCGGCTCTCCACTTCAACCACACAGTCGTCGCCGATGAATGTCTTCGCCTTGGCAAACTGTTCTGATAGTTGTACGTCAAGGTCGGTGCGGTCGGTTATAAGCACTATGGTAGGACTGGCAAAAGCCTTGCTGCGCATAAGCATACGGGTAAGAAAGAGCATCGTAAAGCTCTTTCCGCAGCCTGTCGCGCCGAAGTATGTACCGCCCTTTCCGTCGCCGCCTTCATGCAGGCGCGAGTGTTTAAGGATATTGTCAAACAGCTTATGCGTAGCAAAAAACTGCGGATAGCGGCATATTATCTTGCTCTCCGTCTTCGACGAGTCGGGCATGTATACAAAGTCTTTCAGTATGCTCAGCAGACGTTTCTTGCCGAACATGCCTTTCACCATTGTTATCAGCGAGTTTATGCCGTCGTCTGGCTTGTCCTCGCTGTTCACCTTACGCCATGAATAAAAGAATTCGTAAGGCGTAAACAGTGAGCCGTATTTGTTGTTCACGCCGTCGCTTATTACTATGAAGGCGTTATATTTAAACAGTTCGGGTATGTCGCGGCGGTATCTTACAGTCAGCTGTCTGTAAGCGTCCATTATAGTTGTGTCTTCCTTAACGGCGCTTTTAAATTCGAGCACTACTACCGGCAGACCGTTTACATAGACTATGCCGTCTGGAATACGCTTTACGTCGCCTTGTATTTCGAGCTGGTTCACTATTCGGAACGTGTTGTTGCTCTCGTTATCAAAGTCTATCGGCTCGATAAACAGGTCCGGCTGTGTCTTGTCTTCACGCTTCAACGAAAAGCCCTCTGTCATAAGGCGGTAGGTGTTAACATTCTTGTCGTAAAGCAGAAATCCGTTTGCTGCCGTAAGCTTTGCTATCACGCTTTCCACCTCAAGCTCCGTTATCCCGTCTTTCGCATAGCGGCTCCGCAGATATGTGCGCAGGTCTTCACGAAGAATAACATCGCTCGCTTCTTTGTTTATTTCTTCGCCGTTGGTATATATGTAGCCCTCTTGCTGAAACAGTTCCATAATGGACATTTCAAGGGCGTGTTCGTTGAAGTGTGACATAAGAATGAATTTATTAAATTTAGTCAGATTCTTATAGAATCATTAATTGGTACTTAATAATAAATATTTACATTTTATAATCTTTTGTCATCGAAATTAGAGATATTTTTATTATATCCTCCAAATTTTTGGAGCAGATCGATAACATTAGATGTAATTTTGAAAATATACATTATAGAGAAAAATCCGTCTAATAAAATTATAACCCGTCAACAAGAGTTGATGCTCTGCTCTGTTTTGAAATTATAGAATTTATTTTGTTTATTTCTTCTTTACATGCTTTATAATCAAAAACAGGGGTAAATTCAAGTTCAAGTTTATTGTTTCTCTGTAAATAAAAGTTTATTATTTCATATTCAATGCTATTATTTTCAAAACTATGTAGATTTATATTATAAATTTTTTCATTTTCCAATGATAATTCATTATTTGTAACAATATTTGTTTGTTTCTTAAATAAAAAAGGATATTTATTATATATCAACTTCATTAAAGTTCTAATTGGATAAATATAACTTGCAACAAAAATAGAGAGGCCGTGATAGAATGATATTCTATTAGCTTTTTTATATAAGAGTTCTTTTGTCTTATCAGTTAATAAAGAAAAAGGATTTTCATGTTTTTTATCTTTATTAGTAGTAATATGTTTTAGAATTAATGTATCATTCATAAATATATTTCCTATTCTATCTTCGATTTTATCATCTTCGATTTTCATTTCATTACAATCGAGTCTATTCTTTTCATAAAAATTGCAATAGTCTGTGCATATTAATTTAATGATGTTTTTTCTAAATCCCCAATTATCAATATCAGAATAAATATCTAATAAATTAATATATTTATCCACATTTTCACTTTTATACATTGCAGTAAGTATTACATCTTGATTCTCTTTAGAATCCTTATATATAAACTGAGCTGCAAAATATTCTTGAATTGATTTATGAACCCATTTGTAGTATTGACCATCATTACAAAATAAAGGTACGGCATGCAATATGTCTTGGAAAAAGTCAGATTCACTAAAATTTAAATCTGAACAATCATTTTTTACTTCGCTGATGATTTTAAGTAATGTATCTTTATCAAATTCTATTTTTTGATATTTTAAACACCTAAAACCAACATGCCGTAAGACTCTATCAAAATCGTCAATATCTAGACCTGATAATTTCTCATGCATATATCCACCTCCTTTAGACAAATCATGAGAATCAAAATAAGCATCATATACTTGTCTATAAAATACATGTTTCTTTAAAGGTATTGTTTGTTTATAATCAAATGCAGCAAATAAAAGTGAAACTAATAATGGATTCTTTAAAAATTCATTTATCATTTCATATTTTCCTTTTTTGAGTTCAGTTATTAATAATTTAGAAATCTCTCCTTGGTTATCATATTTTCTAAGCAATTCATATGCTTCACTTTTGGTAAGAGAACTAATTTTAAAACATTGAAAGTCACCAAAACAAGCAAGACTATCTTCAGGTCTTGATGTTAATATAAAAATATTATTGTTAGCTTTCGATATGAAATCTTGAATCTGATTTGTTACAGAACTTCTGTCTTTTAGTGAAATTTCATCGTAGCCATCAAAGATAAAAATAAATCCTCCTGTTTGAATAAAACGATATAAAAGATTTGGATCAAAATCTTTACTTAAAGAATCAACTTGTTCTTTTATTTCATTCAAAATAGAACGTGATTCACTTAATCTTCTCATTTCGATATATATTGGTATGCCAAATCCATTTTCAATGATATCAAGATAAATTCGTTTTGCTAAAGTGGATTTCCCCATTCCAGCTGTATCTGTAATAAGAATTTTATTGTATTTCTTTAAAAGACTTTCTGGATAGCCTGTAATCTTTATTTTTTCTTCTTCATTTTTATGAATAGTTTCTTTATATATAGTTAATGGTATATAGAGGTCTTTCAATAATCGTTGTTCGTTTTTTAATACGAGTGTATTTATTATGCTATATTTTTTGTATGTTCTATACAAATACTCTTCAAAATGTTCTCCTTTAGGAATTAACAATTCATTATATGTTAAATTTAAGTTTTTTACAAATGAATCTAATTTTGGATTAATTACATTTTTAATTAATTCGTTTATGACGGGCTTAATTGCGCTTATAATAAATGCTTCTGGTATCATAGTATACTCTTTTTTATTGTTCGATTTTCACTAACTGTAAAGACTGTAGTTTATTTAATTTTATATTTTCACTAGTAATTAAATCCTTTTGTTCATTAATTGGTGATATGAATAAATTGAATTTGTTATAATATTCATCTGATGGGATTATAATTTCATATGAAGACAAACTGTTTATTGTAACCTGTGCTTGGGCTGAACCTGAGCGTAGAGATGTCGTATCGGAATTCAATAGATGGTAATACAAATAATTTTTCATCTTGTCATCTTTTAACAAAACAGCGATTGCTAAATTAGTTAGGTAAAAAATATTTGGAGATAAAACCACCTTGCCTGATCCCGAGTCTCCTCTGGCAATAATTATAATAAGTTGCTTATCATACATAGGAGTATCTGTATACCCTACAATTCCGTATCCACTAAATATAGGAATATCACCTTTGGTCGCTTTATCCGGCATTTTCCCATATCCAAAATCCGCTATTTCTTTAAGTGTTCCCATTCTCCACCCTTCAGGCAAATTATTTTTGTCTATTCCGTCAACAAACATTTTGCGGTAAATGGTTTGGGCTGTTTCTTCCAATTTTACGATTAGCTGTTCATTGAGTTTTATACGTTGCTGAATAGCATTGTATTCTGCAACTATTTTTTGTTGTTGGTCAATCGGCGGAATTGGTAATTCAACATCGCACATTTCTTCCCAGCTGAAAATCTCACGTGCACTGCCGTGTGACTTGAAACGTGCATAGCGGTCAAATTCCGGACGACGGAACCACATCATCAGATATTCAGGGAGAAGTTCCAGCTTATTCGTAACCTCAAATATTGTATAGGCTTGTGAAACTATCGCTTTTTCACCGTCCTTATATAATGCAATAGAAACTTTATCTCCGTTACGTGATGTAACTGGACCGTATGCAAATTGCCGAGGCTCAACTATTTTATAAGAAGACATATCCGTTCCTATGGTATTTGCTATGGAAGTCATAAACTCTTTAGAGATACTGACACCCAATAGTTTCGTTACCTTCAAATTCCGATTTCTTACATCAACTTCGCGGATATAATCGCCCAAACGTTTGTATCCTGTCTTACTCATAATTGTTCTTGTTTATCAGGTTTACAACAACTTTCACCATCACGTCCTTTTCTTCTGTGCGGCTTTCGGCTATCATCAGCGTAAGGGCAACAAGAGTGTTGTCGGCAATGCGCTTCGTGCCGTCAGGATTATAGAGAATGCCGTTACCTGCCATAAACCATAAGAAGAGTGTTGCGGCAATGCGCTTGTTGCCGTCGCTGAACGAATGATTCTTAGTTACGAGGTAAAGCAACATGGCTGCTTTTTCCTCTACAGAAGGATAAAGATCTTGCCCGTCGAAAGTCTGATATATTTGTCCGATGGAACTTTTAAAAGAATCGTCTTTCTCAAGGGCGAACCACTGGCTGCCGCCAAACTTGGCCTTCAGTTTTTCGATAGCTTGCATGGCTCCTTCGTAGGTAGCACGGAACTTGGCTTCGTTTGTGGTCTGCTCCACAGCCAGTTGCTGGTAATCGTACTTGTCCAAAGTATCAAGAGCATAAGCATAGTCGGAAACCACTTCCACCAGATTGAGCGCATCATCGGAAGTCAATGCCTCCTGTGCCTTGACCGTCCTGCCCAAGACGGAAACCAATTGCTTCAGCTCCGTATAGCGTTGTTCTGTCAGAGCTTTATTGACGGCATAGCCTTTTATCAAATATTCTTTCAGCACCCTATTGGCCCATCGGCGAAAGTCCACACCTTTTTTTGATTTGACCCGATAACCAACAGAAATGATGACATCCAGGTTATAGAAACGTACCTCATGTGTCTGGCTTTTACCTTCTATCGCACCATGTTCCGTGGTTGTCGCAAAATTTGCGACAACCACTTCGCCAGCAAGTTCTTCTTTTATGGCATTGGCTATATGCTTACGGATTGTTTTTGAATCACGCCCAAACAGTTCGGCTATCTGATAGGCATTCAGCCATACCGTATCTTGGTCTATTCTGACCTCAAGCTGTGTTTCTCCGTCTTCTGAACGATAGATCATTATTTTATCATTCAAGTCCATACCCTAACTCTCTAAACAGGTTCAACAACTCCTTTCTGCTTTCCTCCTCCTGTTTCAGCAAATCTTTCATTTCAGCCTGCAGTTCTTTCATCTTGGAACCAAAATCTACGCCTTCGTCACGGCTCTTGAACTCAATGTATTTGCTGGGTACGAGCGACCAACCTTTAGCCTCAATCTCCTCGAGCGTTGCCGAATAGCAATATTCAGGCACATTCTTATAGGTCTGCTCATAACCTTCGCGCTGCCAGTTGTGGAAGTTGTCGGCTATCTGCGCTATCTGTTCTTTTGAGAACTGGATGTATTTCTTCTCGAACGGCTCACCCCACTGGCGCAGGTCAATAAACAGCACTTCATTTTCGCGATTACGGTATTTCACCAGTTCACCATTCTGTTCCACTGTGCGAGCTTTCCGGTTGCCTGCCAATATCCACAACGTTACGCTGATATCGGTAGAATAAAACATGTTGCGCGGAAGAATAACGATGGCTTCTATCAAGTGATTCTTCAGCAACTGTCGGCGGATGTTCAGTTCCGTGCCATCACCGCTCAATGCGCCGTTGGCAAGCAGGAAACCTGCCATACCATTAGCAGACAGTTTGGACACGATGTTCAGAATCCATCCGTAGTTGGCATTGCTTGTGGGCGGTACTTCATATCCCTGCCAGCGCGGGTCGTTGGTCAATTCATTTTCTGCTCGCCAAGACTTTTGGTTGAAAGGCGGATTTGCCATGATGAAGTCAGCTTTCAAGTCTTTATGTTGATCGTCATGGAAAGTATCGGCGGCTTTTTCACCCAAATTGCAGGCAATACCCCGAATAGCCAGATTCATCTTTGCCAGCTTATACGTGGTGTTGGTATATTCCTGACCATAGACAGAGATATCCTTTTTGCTGCCGTGGTGAGCCTCGATAAACTTCATGCTCTGCACAAACATGCCGCCTGAACCGCAGCAGGGGTCGTAAATCTTGCCGCGATAAGGCTCTATCATTTCGGCAATAAGGTTTACAATGGTCTTCGGCGTGTAATACTCGCCCTTACCCTTTCCTTCGGCTATGGCAAACTTGGCAAGGAAATATTCATATACACGGCCTATCAGGTCGTTTTCAGGATCTTTCAGAGTGTCAATGTCATTTATCACATCGAGCAGCGCAGCCAGCTTGTTGCGGTCGAGTCCCAGCCCTGAATAATAATTACTGGGCAGTGCGCCGCGCAGTGTGGGGTTGTCTTTCTCTACGGTCGCCAGCGCCTTGTCAATCTTGATGGCTATGTCGTTCTGTTTTGCATTCTCCATCAAGTAATCCCAACGACTAATTTCATTCAAATAAAAGACATTCTTGGCATTATAGAATACAGGCTGATCCACAAACGCTTCCTTATGGTCGGCTATCAGCTCGTCGCGCCGTTCCACAAAGCGATCGTAGGCGTATTTCAAAAATATCAGGCTCAACACTACGTGTTTGTATTCCGAAGGCTCAACCGACCCACGCAACTTGTTGGCAGACTCCCAAAGGTTTTCCTCTATGCTTTTTTCTTTCTGTTGTTTCTTTACCATGATGTTATTCTTCTATTCCGTTGTTAAATGCAAAATTAATGATTTTACACGATAAAAAGGCGTGGGAATCCTCCTTTAATATAATATAACAGACACGGGATTGCCGCAAGCGACTTCCTGTCAAATTCCGCCTCCGCGCGTTCACCTGAAGGGAAAGGCCGGGAACATAGCTCCAAAAACGCTTTTAGCATGGACAGTAACTTGTTTCATATAACTACAAAATCCATTCCACGTCGTGAAATAGCTGTTCCACGACGTGGAATGAGGTTGGGAACTAACCTTGCGGGGCTTTTCTCCTGGCTAAAAGAGATTTATAACCTATGAGGAAGGAAATCATCCGCCCAGCACGCGCGATTTGCGCGCACATTCCACAAACTTTCGGGAAAGATACGCGTAATTGGAAAAAAATGTGTAAGTTTGCAGCGGTTAACATTAAAGACTCATGCAATGACATACACTATCGAAAAAGTGACCACGCTCATTGGCGCGCGACGCTATGGCGACAGCGAGGGCAACATAGGCTTCCTGCTCGCCGACAGCCGCTCGCTGTGTTTCCCTGAGGAGACTTTGTTTTTCGCCCTGCAATCGGAACGCAACGACGGGCACAACTATATTCCGGAGCTTTACAGAAGAGGCGTGAGGAACTTCGTGGTTTCCCGCGTGCCCAAGGGCTATGCCTCCGACTATCCGGGAGCCAACTTCCTGAAGGTCGTCAGCACACTGGAAGCCCTGCAAAGACTGGCGGAACGACACCGCGACGAGTTTGACATCCCCATCGTGGGCATCACGGGCTCCAACGGCAAGACCATGGTCAAGGAGTGGCTCTATCAATTGCTCAGCCCAGGACAACGCGTGACCCGCTCTCCCCGCAGCTACAATTCCCAGATAGGCGTACCTCTCTCGGTGTGGCTATTGAATGAGCAGACCCAATTGGGCATCTTCGAGGCGGGCATCAGCCAACCAGGAGAGATGCTGGCCTTGAGAGACATCATGCAGCCCACTATCGCCGTGCTCACCAACCTAGGCGCCGCGCACCAGGAGAATTTTCCCTCTATGGAGGCCAAGTGCAAGGAGAAACTCACGCTGTTTCATGACGCGGAGGTGATGGTGTACCGCAAGGACAACGAACTGGTGAGCCGCATGGTGGACGAAGGACGCTATGCGGGCGAGAAGCTCTGTTGGTCTACCCAGGAGCGGGAAGCGCCCTTCTATGTGGAAGCGATAGAAAAAGAAGGCGATACCACCCACGTCTCTTATATATATAAAGGAGTGGCGGGGGAATACACCCTGCCCTTCATCGACGATGCCTCCGTGGCCAATTCCATCACCTGCGCCGTGGTGGCCAGGAGACTAGGCCTATCGGCCGAAGACCTCAACGCCCGCATGCGAAGCCTGGAGCCCGTGGCCATGAGGCTGGAGGTGAAGGAGGGGCAGCACGGATGCACGCTCATCAACGACAGCTACAACTCCGACATCAACTCACTGGACATAGCCCTCGACTTCATGAACCGCCGTCCAGACCACCAAGGACGCAGGCGCACGCTCATATTGAGCGACATCTTCCAGAGCGGGCTCTCGCCCGAGGAACTTTACGACGAGGTATCAAGCCTGGCCCGCAAACGAGGCGTGGTGAAGTTTATCGGCATTGGCCCCATGCTCTGCGCCCACAGGGAGCACATACAACTCTCCGAGAAATATTTCTTCCAGACCGTGGAAGACTTCATACACAGCGAGGTATTCCGCGGCCTGAGAGACGAGGTGGTGTTGCTGAAAGGCGCGAGACCATTCGGATTTGACCAGCTGACAGAGCTGTTGGTAAAGAAAGTGCACGAGACCACGCTGGAGGTAAACCTCAACGCCGTGGTGGCCAACCTGAATTACTATCGCTCTTTCATGAAGCCCACCACCAAGCTGGTGTGCATGATCAAGGCCGACGGCTATGGAGCGGGAGCCGTGGAAATAGCCAAGACACTGCAAGACCACCGCGTGGACTACCTGGCAGTGGCCGTGGCCGACGAGGGAGTGGCCTTGAGAAAGAGCGGCATCACCTCGAACATCATGATCATGAACCCTGAGATGAGTGCCTTCAAGACCATGTTCGACTATGACCTAGAGCCGGAAGTCTATTCATTCAGGTTGCTGGACGCGCTCGTCAACGCCGCCCGCAAGGAAGGCATCACTGGCTATCCCGTACACATCAAGCTGGACACGGGCATGCACCGATTGGGATTCCATCCCATAGACGACATGGACAAGCTGATAGACAAGCTGAAACATCAAAACGCCATTATCCCCCGTTCGGTGTTCAGCCATTTCGCGGGGTCGGACGATGACATCTTCGACAGCTTCAGCGACCAGCAGTTTGAGCTTTTCGACAACGGGAGCAAGAAATTGCAATCCGCTTTCGAGCACAAGATATTGCGCCACATAGACAACTCTGCGGGCATAGAGCACTTCCCCGAGAGGCAACTCGACATGTGCCGGCTAGGACTGGGACTTTATGGAGTCAACCCCAGGGACAATTCCATAATCCACAACGTATGCACGCTGAAGACCACCATCCTGCAGATGCGCCACGTACCGAAGGAAGAGACCGTAGGCTACTCCCGCAAAGGCGTGCTGACGAGGGACAGCGTGATAGCCGCCATACCCATAGGCTATGCCGATGGGCTCAACAGACATTTGGGCAACGGCCATTGCCACTGCCTGGTAAACGGGAAAGAAGCGCCCTACGTGGGCAACATCTGCATGGACGTGGCCATGATAGACGTGACAGGCATCGACTGCCAAGAGGGAGACTCCGTGGAAATATTTGGCGACCACCTGCCCGTGACCGTGTTAAGCGACGCGCTAGCCACCATCCCCTACGAGGTGCTGACAGGCATCTCCAACCGAGTGAAGCGCGTGTATTTCCAAGATTAACACTTCTTTTCACGCTTAAAGCCCCATAGAATGAAAAATTATTCGTATATTCGCGATTGACTATATTGAACAAACAAATCAAAGCGTTTTATGGAACAATTTTTCAGCTATATTATTAGCTTTGGGGCCAGCGTGATGATGCCTATACTCTTTACTGTCATAGGGCTGTGTATAGGCATGCGTTTCGGCAAGGCGCTCAAGTCCGGCCTCTTCGTGGGAGTGGGTTTCGTGGGCCTGGGCGTAGTGACAGCCCTGCTCACCACCAATTTCGACACGCCCCTGAACGCCATCTCCAGCTTCTACGACCTACAGCTGAAGGTGTTTGACATGGGCTGGCCCGCAGCGGCCGCCGTAGCCTATAACACGGCGGTAGGCGCGTTGATCATTCCCATCTGCCTGGGTGTCAACCTGCTGATGCTCTTCACCAAGACCACCCGCACGGTGAACATAGACCTATGGAACTACTGGCACTTCGCCTTCATAGGAGCCGTAGTCTACTTCGTGATGGGGCAAAGCCTGGCCTGGGGCTATTTCGCCGCCATCGTCTGCTACATCATCACCCTGGTATGCGCCGACCTCACGGCCGAGAAGTTCCAGGGCTACTACCAATTGGAGGGCATCTCCATCCCCCAGCCTTTCTGCCAGAGCTTCATGCCCTTGGCCATCGTCCTCAACAAGGCACTGGACAAGATTCCGGGCTTCAGCAAACTGGACATAGACGCTGACGGACTGAAAAAGAAGTTTGGAGAGCTGGGAGACCCCTTGGTGCTGGGTGTCATCGTGGGCGCGCTTATCGCCCTGTTCGGGCAAGCTAGCCACATCACCAACTTCGCCAGCTACGTGGAGGAGCTACGCCTTCAAGACCCCGCCACCACCAATACAGACGCGGTGATGAACATCGTGAAATCCGTCTTGTCACTGGGCATCATCATGGGAGCCGTGATGGAGCTGATACCCCGCATCACCAAGCTGTTCATCGACGGACTGATGCCTATCTCCGACAAGACAAAGGAATTGGTGAACCGCAAGTTCCAAGGCAAGAAGGTATACATCGGCATGAGTCCCGCCCTCGTGATAGGCCATCCCACCACGCTGGTGGTCTCCCTCTTCCTGATACCCACCATCCTGGCCGTGGCTGTTTTCCTGCCGGGTAACCAGTTTCTGCCATTGGCATCGCTGGCGGGCATGTTCTACGTGTTCCCCATCGTGCTGCCCTATACCAAGGGAAACGTGGTGAAAACCTTTATAGCAGGCCTCTTGACGCTTGTCATCGGCCTCTATTTCGTGACCGATATGGCTCCAGACTTCACCATGGCCGCCCACTCCGTCTACGAGATGACGCGAGACAGCGCCGCCCACATTCCCGAGGGATTCTCGGCGGGAGCCCTGGACTTCGCCAGCAGCCTCTTCGGATGGAGCATCTATAAACTCACCTGCTACGTAAAATATGTCGGCCCCGCCCTGTTGGTGCTCCTCACCCTGGGGCTTATGCTTTTTAACAGGCGCCGCATACTGCATGAGGAAAAAGAGGCAAGGCAATCCTTGAAACCATAAACCAAAAAAACAATATTATGAGAAAATCACTTTTAACCATCGCGTTCTGCCTCGTGGCAGGAATGGGCTTCGCGCAAAACGCCTATACGCACTACGAGGTGAGACAAACCCATCACCCCGATGACTTCAAGCACTACGACACCAAGCGCATCCGAAAGGAGTTCGCCGTAGAAAAGGTGTTCGCTCCCGGGGAAGTGAACTGGGTATACTCCCTTTATGACCGCTTCCTGCTGGGAGGCGCACAACCCATGGGCATCCCACTGGAACTGGCTTCCATCGCCCCGTTAGACACCGAACACTTGCTGGACAACCGAGAGCTGGGCATCATCAACATAGGCGGTGACGGCACCGTGACCGTAGGCGACAAGAGTTACGACCTCTCTTTCCAGGAAGCGCTCTACGTGGGCAGGGGTGACGCGAAGATTACCGTCTCCAGCAAAGATCCCGCCAATCCCGCCAAGTTCTACCTGAACAGCGCATGTGCCCACACTTCCTATCCCACGAAAAAGGTCACCCTCAAGGAAGCCAACAACATCAAGGCGGGAAGCCTGGAGGGCAGCAATGACCGCGTGATACACCAGGTCATCATCAACGGCGTGGCGGGCGTGCGCACCTGCCAACTGCAAATGGGCATCACCGAGCTGAAGACCGGCAGCGTTTGGAACACCATGCCCGCGCATACCCACTTGCGCCGCATGGAGGCTTATCTCTACTTCAACGTGCCCCAAGGCCAAAAGATACTCCACATGATGGGTGAGCCACAAGAAACAAGACCCGTATGGCTCAACAACGAACAGGCCGTCATCTCCCCCAACTGGAGCATCCACTGCGCCGCGGGCACCAGCAACTACACCTTCATATGGGGCATGGCGGGAGAAAACCTTATCTACGACGACATGCAGACCATTGACATACCTGATTTGAAATAGCGCCACCTTCAACTAATACCTAATAACTTAAAACCTAATAAATGGAATCTATCAAAACCAACAAAATGACCAACTACAGGTGGGTGATTTGCGCTATGCTTTTCTTCGCCACCACCGTGAATTATATGGATCGACAGGTGCTCTCGCTTACCTGGAAAGACTTCATCGCCCCAGAGTTTGAGTGGAACGACAACGACTATGGCACCATCACCGCCTATTTCTCCATCTTCTATGCCATCTTCATGCTCTTCGCGGGCAAGGTGGTAGACTGGATGGGCACCAAGCGAGGTTACCTCTGGGCAATCGGCATCTGGAGCACAGGCGCCGTACTTCACGCCTTCTGCGGCATTGCCACAAGCGGCATCGTGACAGGCCATTGGTTGGTGGGCTTTGAGGGAGCCAAGGAGCATCTGGCAGCCTATGCCAGCACGGCAGCCCATATAGGCTTGGCGGTATCCACGGTCAGCGTGTGGCTCTTCCTCTTCTGCCGCATCATCTTGGCTATGGGCGAGGCGGGCAACTTCCCCGCCGCCATCAAGGTGACCGCGGAATACTTCCCCAAGAAAGACCGCGCCTTCGCCACCTCCATCTTCAACAATGGCGCTTCCGTAGGAGCCTTGATAGCTCCCGTGACCATACCTATCATGGCTCGCCATTTCGGTTGGGAAATGGCGTTCATTGTCATTGGTGCCTTGGGCTATATATGGATGGGCTTTTGGCTCATACTCTATAAAAAACCAGGCGAGAACAAGCACGTGAACAAAGCGGAGCTGAACTACATCCACCAAGACGAAGACGACCTGGAGCAAGCCGCCAAGGAAGACGAAGGGCCGAAGATAGGCTTCCTGAAATGCTTCACCTACCGCCAGACCTGGGCGTTCATCGTGGGCAAGTTCATGACGGATGGCGTATGGTGGTTCTTCCTTTTCTGGACTCCCGCCTACATATCCGATGTCTATGGCTATACCTCCGACTCCCCCATGGGCATGCTGCTCATCTTCGTGCTCTATCTCATCACGATGCTCTCCGTGGCGGGCGGCTACCTGCCCACCTACTTCGTCAACAAACTGGGCATGAATCCCTACGCAGGCCGCATGCGGGCCATGTTGATATTCGCCTTCTTCCCCTTGCTGGGCATCTTCGCCCAACCCCTGGGCAGTGTCTCTCCCTGGTTGCCCGTTATCTTGATAGGCATACTGGGAGCCGCCCACCAGAGTTGGTCGGCAAACATCTTCTCCACCGTGGGAGACATGTTCCCCAAGTCTGCCATCGCCACCGTGACCGGCATCGGCGGCATGGCAGGCGGCATTGCCTCCTTCCTCATCAACAAATGCTCGGGCATGCTCTTCACCTACTCAGAGCAAGCGGGGTCGGCCTTCACATTCGCAGGCTTTGAGGGCAAGCCCGCCGGCTACATGATTATCTTCTGCGTGTGTGCCGTGGCCTACCTTGTGGGTTGGGTCATCATGAAGGCTCTGGTGCCCCGCTACTCGCCCATCACCGAGTAATCCGGGTTTCATTTCCTATAACATAACGTGAGTTCGACGGATTCCACTTTATGTGCGCAGCCCTGTTATTGCCAAACTGTAGAGACGCATTCTTGCGTCTCAGCCAGCTGCCAAGTCTTCGCGACAGGCGATTTTATTCGGCAATCTTGCTTGCCGAGACGCAAGAATGCGTCTCTACAAGTTTTCGTCGAACTCACGTTAACACACCCTTCGGATATGCCCGCCATCCGTGCGAGCATGCCCGAAGCTTTTTAGAGGCATTCCCTATACATTATATATGCGCGCGTGAGGCTCGCAGCCATTTATTTATTATTTCTGATTTTCGGGGAAAACATGATGCCAGTTCGAAATAAATGCGTAAATTTACGGGCGACCAATGGATACTAACCTTGATAGCGAGAACGTCTGCTATAACGGCATAACCTTCGGGCAAACGTAATTAACGGAACTTTGTAAAAAGACGAGAATGGATTATATATATTATAGAATGCATGTGTGGTACAAGAGAAAAAGGATTGTGCCAAAATAAATAGTGCATTATTCATAGCTTCTATTAGATTCTTTTTATATTTCCCGTTTATGGGGATTGCAATAAGTTTTTTCAATAATGGCAATAAGGATTTGACCTTAATGCTATATTTGGTATATGCTGTTTCAATACTTATGCATTCATTGATAAAATACAGTAGACAAACTAATTCTATATTAGAAAAGTACAAACATTCAAAATACAATAAAACAACGCACAACTATGTAATTTTTAGCACATTGCCTATAAGTGTAATTGGAGGGATTCTTTTTTATATTCTAGTTTACAAAACCGTTGTCATCCCATATGCATTAGAAGGAAAATTCTTTTATCTAATTAACCTTTTGTAAGAAGAGTACATATCTAAAATGAGGAACATAATATTAACAATAAATATCTTGAATTTTTATGTTTACCAGTTTGTCACTAAACATAAAAAGATTTCCCCACTTACCCCATAGATATAACATCAGAGAAAATCGTTGGTCTCTTATTTACCATCAACTGTTTATACACATTCAAGAATACAGTAAAAAGTTTAAGTCACTTCAACAATGAAGACACCCATATCTGTTGTACTATTTTTCAATTGCGCACTGCTGTTAAGCTGCGTATGGCAACTCTTCCGCCTATACAGAAACAGGGGGCGAAAGAACAGGGCGTTTTACGTGTATGGCATAACAGCGTTAATTGGCCTGTTCCTGGGAGTGGAAAGTTTCTTTCACCAAGAACATCACGCCTATTGCGCCATAATCCTTGGCCTGCTGCTTTTCATTGACACGCATAAAGAGCAAAAGGAGAAGCCCGTATCAAAATGGAGTTCCGCTTACGCCTCTGTCATTAGCGGCTATGGCTTCGGCATTGTCTGCATCATCTATGGACTAATCAGGATTTACGACATCTTTACAGGCTGTTATCAGTAGACCATGCGAGACACCAATATATAAAAACACATTCCCACCAAATGTTTTTCGCCATTTTGCCGATATCCACCAAATGTTTGGCCAACCATGCCCTCTCTCATGGGTTTCCAAACGCCTAACTAAAGGAGGGGCAGACAATCATGTAGATGAATTTCTTATGCCAAGCCCACGGCATAAGAAGGAATCAATAGGCGGAAAGACACATGCGCTTTCTTGCGTTTAAACGCATTAGAATGCGGTTTAATACGTTTTATTACGGCCGCCGAATTGCTCTATAGAGCACTTGCCATGGTTTCTATAGAGCACTTCACCTTATTTCTATAGATTAGTTCACCTCATTTCTATAGATCACTTGAAAAGCCTTCAGTAAGGCATTTTGGGTGTTTTTCAAAACAAGTTATTTCGCCAAGCAATTCAAGTTTTTTTGGTCGGCAAAACAAGTTATTTTCACGAGCAAAACAAGTTATTTTGCTGGCGGAAACAAGTTATTTTCCTCACGCATGTATTTGCTGGCGGAAGACAATGCTACCGCTATTGAAAAGCAGTAGTACTGAAACCCCAGTATCAGCTAGCTGAAACTGCAGTACCAATAGTGCTGGTACTGCAGTTTCATTTATACTGGTACAGGAAAGATACTATACTTACCTCCTTCAATAAGCTATATCCGCTCCCCCTTCCTCCCATACTTTCCACTGATTGACACGCGCTATCAGGCGGCGAACAACCCGCTCATATTCCTCGGGATAGACCAATCGCTGCACGAACCACAGCTTCCTATGGCGCACGTACTTGGCGTAATAAACATATCCCGCCATCTCTCCGCCATCCACATAGACTGGTCCCGAGATGGTAAAACAATCGTTTCCGAGCCGCTTCCTGGTGGCATGGGAGAGCGCGGCTATGCTGTCCATCCCCTGGGCGAGGGAATAGCCCTGGCGGTTGGGGAGGACAAACGCGGAGAGCTCTATCAGTTCCTCGTTCCAATAGCGGAAGCGAACAGCGGCGGTGTCTTTCATCATGGAATCCGGCACCCGCTCGAAGAAGGAGGGGTAAGTAATGGTGTAGCCCCAAAGGCTGTCAGTATAGCTGTCCATGAAGTCACGCTCTATCGCCTCCGCGAGCACATCCGTCCGCGTCACGTGGCTCTTCCGGACACACGTAAACACGATGCCCGCCACTATCAAGATGAATATCACGTACACGCTCTTTCTCATAGCCTGTCAACGCATGACACAAGAGCGTGATAAAGCGATAGGGGTCTTTTCCATACTTTGCCGTCTTGGTCTTGGCGGCAAAGTTAGGGCTATTCCGGGGAATGTCCGCTAACAAGGCACTGACATTTGGCTGACATTCCGCGGACAATTCACTGACTGTCGGCAGACTGGAGGGACAGGGCGTAATACCCACCCTTTTCCGCCACGAGCCGCAAGTTGCTGTGCCGCTCCAGGATGGGTTTCAGCCGGCGCACCAGCGTGTAGAGCGTCTCCCTGGCGTTTTCCTTCTTCGGCCACAGGTTGGCGCACAGCTCGTCCACGGATACTCTCTTGTTCTCGCTGGTCATCAGCATGCGCATCAATGAGAGTTGCATGGGGGTGAAATAGATTTCCTCATCGCGCTCTCCATAAAACCGTCCGTCGTCGACGGAGAAAGAAAGATTGCCGAGCGCAAGCACTTGCTTCGCAGGAGCGGCGGGCAACGTCTCGGTTCTTCCCCTGCGCAAACAAAGCCAGGAGAACATGGCCCAAAGCATGCTCATGGCCAGCAACGTGGCGGGCAGTGCCTGTTCCGAGAGGCTGAAGATGGTGGCGTTGGAGCAGTTGGGGTAAGCCCGGATGTACAACCGCTCGTTGCCCGTCTTGAAGCTGACCGTATCGCTGCAAAAAGAGAGCTTGCTGGGTTCCTCCGTGCACAGCGCCAAATAGGAGGTCGCTTTCAGGGAACTAATCCTCAGGTTGGATTTAAACACCCGCAACGTGTCGGCGGTAATCCTTTCGGGCTTGTTCAGCAAAACCGTTTTCACCAACGCCTGGTTTACGTCCGCTATGATTCTTTCTTTCGCGGTGACGAAATTCGTATAGCCCAGAAAAAGAGAGGGCAGCAAGAAAGAGAAAAACACCACAATGGCCACTATCGGTTTCATAAATGTATAAATGTATATATCTAAATATGTGTTCTACAACACACGGATGCCGTCTCTCAATCGGGCATCAGGAAATTGATGACACCTTCCTCTACCTGGATGGTGTAACGCCCCACGGGCGTGGAGATAAGCCTGCCGTCCACTCCCACTGGGGCATAGGGAGCTTCCTCTATGATTACCTCGCGGGTGCGATAGGGATGCACGCTGCGATGGTTGAGGAACTTACCCCGCCAAAACAGGTAAATGCCCTCGAAGAGCTGGGTCATCTTGGGGTGATAGACGAGCGAAACGTCCAACAGCCCATTGTAGGGCACGGCATTGGGCGTTTGCCCATAACCCAAGGCGTTGCCCACGCAAAGAGTCATCACCTTGCGGCGTATCACGTCGGTATTGATCTTGACGCGCATCCTATACTCCATGCGCTGGAATATCATGAGAATAAACGAGAAAAGGAACGACAAGGCGCGAGCGCCAAACAAATGGCGCATACGACGGCGCAACCCCATGATGGAGGCTATCAGGCCAATGTTTACGCAGTTGGCGAAATAACGATGGCAATGCTCCCCTTTCTTGTTGGTGTAACGCAAGCAACCAAGGTCTATCTTGCGCACCCGGCGCTTCTGGAGACCTGCCACCAGCGTGTCCCATTCTCCTTCCTTCATGCCCCAGAAGTGGGCGAAGTCATTCATCATGCCATTGGGAATAATGCCCAGCGCGACTTGTTCCCTGGTTTCCTGTCCCGCTTCCATTAAGCAATTGACCGCGTCATTGAGGGCGGAGTCTCCTCCCACCAGCACGATAGTCTTGTAACCATTGTTGATGAGCATCTTCACCAGCCTTTCCACGCTGTCCACGTTTTCGCTCTGCACGTAATCGTAGTCCACGCCATGGGCATCGAGCACCCTTCTTATCTTCGCCCAGCGGTTCTTGTCCCTCCAGCTGTGTTTGGGACAATAGAGCACGCCCCACTTATTCTCATTTACCGCCATAGTCTATCCCTTTATTGAGTTTGACAATCGTGTTCACTTTCTCTTCCATGGGCATAGCCGCCTCTATCCAATGTATATGGAAGCCTCGACGCTCCATGCCCCTAAACCAAGTCATCTGCCGCTTGGCGAACTGATGGATGGCTATCTCCAAATCCCGGAACATCTCCTGATAGGTGCGCCGCCCCAAGACATACTCGGTAACGTACTTGTATTCCAGCCCGTAATAAAGTATATCCTCCGCGGGTATTCCCCTTTGGAGCAGGCTCTTGACCTCTTCCACCATGCCTTGCTCCAGTCTTTGGCGCAGGCGGCGGGTAATCTTCTCCCGTCGGGCGTCCCTGTCTATGGCCACGCCGATAATCAAGGAAGGCACTGGGGGCAATTCTCTTTCCGGCAAAGGATGCTCCAGGTTGTAGGTCTCTATCTCTATGGCGCGGATGGCGCGCTGTGCCGTGTCCACGTCGGAACGGTTGTGCATGTGGGAGCCAGTCTTCCGCTTCAGTTCTTCCAGCATGGGTGTCAGCTCCTCCAGGCTTTTATTCTCCAGCTGACGGCGAAGCGTCTCGTTTTGCGGAACGGGAGAAAGCTGGTAGCCCTTGAGCACGGACTCTATATAAAGTCCTGTTCCTCCGCAGAGAATGGGCTGTTTTCCCCTGCGCAAGATGTCTTGATAAGCGTCGTGAAAATCTTGTTGATACTGGAAGAGATTATATTTGGTGCCTGGTTCGCGGATGTCTATCAAGTGATAGGGCACCGCATGGCCTTCCACCACATAATCGGCCAAATCCTTTCCCGTGCCGATGTCCATGCAGCGATATACCTGTCTGCTATCGGCACTGATAATCTCCCCGTCCAGGCGATGCGCCAATGCCGCCGCCAGGCTTGTCTTACCGCTCGCGGTAGGTCCCAATATCGTGATAAGTCGCTGCATAAGCGCGAATATACGAAAAAAAAAGCCGTCCGACAAATGTCGGACGGCCTATTTTTAAGTTTTGGGCTTACTATCTATAGATTAGCCGTTTACCTTCTTCATGTGGGCGATGAGCTCGAGCACCTTGTTGGAGTAGCCGATCTCATTGTCATACCAAGAAACCACCTTCACGAAAGTATCGGTGAGGTAAACACCTGCGTTAGCGTCGAAGATAGAAGTCATGGTGCAACCCAAGAAGTCAGAAGAAACAACTGCGTCCTCGGTGTAACCCAGAACACCCTTCAACTCACCCTCAGAAGCCTCCTTCATGGCTGCGCAGATAGCCTCCTTGGTAGCGGGCTTAGCCAAGTTTACGGTCAGGTCAACTACAGAAACGTCCAAGGTAGGAACACGCATAGAGATACCAGTCAACTTGCCGTTCAGCTCGGGAATAACCTTGCCTACTGCCTTTGCGGCACCAGTAGAAGAAGGAATGATGTTGCCAGATGCTGCGCGGCCACCACGCCAATCCTTCATAGAAGGACCATCAACGGTCTTCTGGGTAGCGGTGGTAGAGTGAACGGTGGTCATCAAACCGTTAACGATACCGAACTTGTCGTTCAACACCTTAGCGATAGGAGCCAAGCAGTTGGTGGTGCAAGAAGCGTTAGAAACGAACTGAGTACCCTTCTCGTACTTGTCGAAGTTCACGCCGCATACGAACATAGGAGTGTCGTCCTTGGAAGGAGCGGACATCACTACATATTTAGCGCCAGCCTGGATATGAGCCTGAGCCTTCTCCTTGGTCAGGAACAGACCGGTAGACTCCACTACATACTCAGCCTCAACCTCGTTCCACTTCAAATCAGCGGGGTTACGCTCTGCGGTGACACGAATCTTCTGACCGTTAACGATCAACTGGCTGTTCTCAACATCAGCCTCGATAGTGCCATCGAAAGCACCGTGCATAGTGTCATACTTCAGCATGTAAGCCAAGTAATCTACGGGGCAAAGGTCATTGATACCTACTACCTGGATGTCGTCGCGAGTCTGAGCTGCGCGGAAAACGAAACGACCGATACGGCCAAATCCGTTAATACCAATCTTAATCATTTGCTTTATAGTTTTAAAGGTAAATAATTCTCCAATATGCTTGCCCCACGGCGCTGAACATTCAAAATTGGCACCATAAAGGCACTTTTCTTTTTTCCGACCGCAAAGTTACGATTTTTTTTCTATATTTGCACGCTGACAACGTATTAATTTCGTTAAAAAGATTAAAGCCGCCTAAACTTTTACGGCTCTGAAACATGTTGCCCGCAAAGTGATAAGCGCGTATTGCAAAAAGAAACATTCACATTAAAAGCAAACAACAACTATGGGGAAATTCGTAAAGGAATTCAAGGAATTCGCAGTGAAAGGAAATGCCGTTGACATGGCTGTCGGCGTTATCATCGGTGGCGCTTTTGGCAAGATTGTCTCCTCTATCGTCAATGACATCATCATGCCTCCTATCGGATGGATCATCGGCGGCGTGAACTTCTCCGACTTAAAGGTCACATTGCCTGCCGTGAAGATACTTGACTCTGGAGAAATGGCTTCCGCCACTATTAATTATGGTATGTTCCTGCAGACCATTATCGACTTCACCATCATCGCCCTCTGCGTCTTCTTGCTGGTGAAGGGTATCAACAAGCTGGCCAAGAAAAAGGCAGAAGAGCCTGCCGCTCCTCCCACTCCTCCCGAGCCCAGCAATGAAGAGAAGTTGCTGATGGAGATACGCGACTTGTTGAAGGAAAAGAAGTAAGAAATAAAACATGTCTTTACCGCCCCTAAAAGAGGAACAAGACATAGCTCACGAAAAATGGCGCGCTGCCTAATGGACAGCACGCCATTTTCGTATATGCGGGAATCAATCACTCCCACTCTATCGTCGAAGGCGGCTTGGAGGAAATGTCATAGCAAACGCGGTTGACTCCTCGCACCTTGTTGATAATCTCGTTGCTTACCTTGGCCATGAAGTCATAAGGCAAATGCGCCCAGTCTGCCGTCATGGCATCTTGGCTGGTAACGGCGCGCAGAGCAACAGGATGCTCATAGGTGCGCTCGTCACCCATCACGCCCACGGAACGAATCGTGCTAAGCAAGACGGTGCCCGCCTGCCATACATGGTCGTAAAGCGAAGAGCCATCGGGCATGGTGTAATTGTGCATATGCTCAATGTAAATGTCATCGGCATCCTGCAAGATGCGTACCTTCTCACGGGTGATGTCGCCCAATATGCGCACGGCCAAGCCTGGTCCCGGGAAGGGATGGCGTTTGATAAGCCTTTCAGGCATCTGCAACTGGTAGCCCACACGACGCACCTCGTCCTTGAAAAGCCACTTCAGGGGCTCGCAAAGCTTCAGGTGCATCTCCTTGGGCAGTCCGCCCACGTTGTGATGGCTCTTGATGACCATGCCCGTAATACTGAGACTCTCAATGCGATCGGGATAGATGGTGCCCTGAGCCAACCACTTGGCATCGGTAATCTTCTTGGCCTCGGCGTTGAACACCTCCACGAAATCACGGCCAATAATCTTGCGTTTCTGCTCTGGGTCGCTCACGCCCTCCAAGTCCTTGAAGAACTTGTCGCTAGCGTCCACGCCTATCACGTTGAGTCCCAATCCTTGGTAAGCCTCCATTACCTTCTGGAACTCGTTCTTGCGCAACATGCCATGGTCTACGAAAATACACGTGAGATTGCTGCCAATAGCCTTGTTGAGCAGGGTGGCGCACACCGATGAGTCAACGCCGCCACTGAGACCAAGTATCACACGGTCGTTGCCCAGTTGTTCCTTCAACTCGGCCACGGTGCTTTCCACAAACGAAGCCGCGCTCCATTCCTGCTTGCTGCCGCAGATATCTACCACGAAGTTGCGCAACAGCGTGGTGCCTTGCGTGGTATGGAACACCTCCGGGTGGAACTGTACCGCCCACATGGGACAGGTATCACTGGCATAGGCGGCATACTTCACATCGGCCGTGCTGGCTATGACGTGGCAGTCAGCGGGCAGGGTAGTAATGGTGTCGCCATGGCTCATCCACACCTGGGAATCCTGTTCAAAGCCTTTGAAGAGCGGATTGGCATTGTCGAAAGACCGCAAATGGGCACGACCATACTCTCGGGTATTGGTCTTCTCCACCTTACCGCCCAAGGTGTTTGCCATAAACTGAGCGCCATAGCAAATGCCCAACACGGGCAACTTGCCCAGGAACTGCCCCAGGTCTACCTTGAAAGCCTCGGGATCATGCACGGAGTAAGGAGAGCCGCTCAAGATGACTCCTATCACCGAGGGGTCGTTCTTGGGGAACTTGTTGTACGGAAGAATCTCGCAGAATGTATCCAGCTCGCGCACTCGGCGACCTATGAGTTGCGTGGTCTGCGAACCGAAATCGAGAATGATAATCTTCTGTTGCATGTTGTTGATATTTAGGATTGATGTTATACCTTATTATATATAATAGGTGTCGCCAAGGCTTTCGGCGAACTTGTCCGCCTCGGCCAGGGTGTCCAGTTTCCCCACGTCCATCAAACGCAAGTCTTGACTCACATGAGCGCGAATGTCCGCCTTGTCACACGCTTGGAGATAGAAGTCCATGATGCCGAACTTCTCTGGAAAGTTTTCCATCAAGGGAAGCAAACGGGGAGAGACCACATGAATGCCGGAAAAAGCGTATCGATGGAGAGCGCCTATGTTCAGCGACGGATAGGGGGAACGTATCTCGCCCGTGGCGATATTCGTCCATCCCCTCAACCGGTAGTCTTCATCGAAGAGCAAATAACGTCGTGTTTTCCGCTCGCTCACCAGCAAGGTGGCGTCAAGCTCCCGGGATTGGTCGTAGAAACTCGTCAGGTCTACGTCGCTCAAGATATCCACGTTGTGGAGCAAGACGGGACTGTCCGCGTTGAAGAGCGGGAAAGCCTTGCGCAGTCCGCCCCCCGTGTCAAGTAAACAGGCTGTCTCATCCGAAACCGTCAAGTCGAGGCCAAAATTGTCGTTTGCCCGCAGGAAGTCGATGATTTGTTGAGAGAAGTGATGCACGTTGACCACCACCCGCTGGAAACCGCAAGCCCTCAACCGCAAGAGCACATGCTCCAGAAGTGGCCTGCCCGCCACGGGCACCATGGCCTTGGGCATGGTGTCGGTCAGGGGCTTGAGCCTGGTGCCCAAGCCCGCGGCGAAAATCATGGCTTGCCTCATCTCTTACGGGTTATAGGGTTTCCGTGCGCGAAGATAGTCATTTCCCGCGAGATACGCAACCCTACCCTTCCTTTTTCTGCTGCCGCTGGTCGAGATAGGCCTTGATGTCATGGCCATACCAACGAAACACACCGATGAAGGTCATCAGTGCCGCGAACAAAACTGCCCGGACATACACGTTTAAGGTGTAATCCAAATCAAAAAACAAGCGGCAAATGGCCTCAAGCACGAGATAGGTCAATCCACTGCCCAAGAAAACAGCCAAGACTTTTCTTATCACTTTCCATTTCCTCATTCTTCAGAAACCTCCATATACGTTTTCCAATATATACAACTAGAAGCACTCGTTTGCATTAACCTCCCCAACACAAATCCTTTTTATGAAGTGAAAATTTTCCGCAATGATAATTGGGGCTATTCCTTTTTATGCTGGCCGAGATGAGTTTTGATGTCATAACCACATTTCCTTTTTACACGTATCACGGTGACCAACACCGCAAAGACAATAGCCTTCACGCACACGTCTTTCCAATGAAGCTCATCTTCCAACAGGCGTGTCAAGAGGGCGATGATCATGAAACACACCACCCCGCTCTCCACAAACCAACGCAACAACTCCAGAACGATTCTCTTTTTTATCATACCTGTTTATTTCATTGACCAATTGATTTTTCCTGATAAGGTCAGAATTTCCAAATGGGATAGTCGAATACCTTCTCCCCTTTCATCTTGTGACAATAAACGGTGAGGGTAATCGCTAATGCGATGCTGGCGATCCGGGCAACGTTAGAAACCAATCCTCCCGCCGCTACTTCCGTACCTTCCATCGTAAAAATATGCCAAGCCCCGTTCATCAATACATGCAACCCAACAGGAATCCATATATTGAAATTCCACTCAACGTACATCCAGCTAAAGTACAGCGCACCTATAAAGGTCACACCAAAAGCGGCGAGCGCCGAAAGAACATCGTGCCCTTGATACAGATGCACGGAACCGAAATAAAGAGCTGGCAATATAACAGCCCAAAAGAAGCCTGTCTTGGCATAGCGGAAAAGTAAACCAAACATGAAAGCCCGGAATACCAATTCCTCCTTAAACCCCGTTAGGATACATTTGTCATAAATCACAGGAAAGGTCAACTTCGTATTGAAGTCCCCGAAGAAAGAGAGCCCAAGATACAAGGGCAATACACAAATGAGCGCGATTCCCAGCCCCTTGAAGATGTTGCCACTTAGTCCGAGAAAAGAAAATATCTCTTTCGGCTTCATGACTATCACCGCAAAAAACAAGGTAACAAGAGTAAGGAGCAAGGCTCGCATCGACAGGTTAAGGAATGAATCCGAAGAGCCGAAAAGCGTGGTTATCCTTCCAATGTTTCTCCAAAAGAACATAATTATCACGCTCACGATGATGGAATATAATATTCTCGTGGTTTTTGATGTAAGCGAAATCATCTCGGAAAAAGTTTGTTTTCAACCATAAATTCACGAAACATTAGCCAAGCCAAAATTGTTTTAGTTCATTCCACCGCGGGCAGCACTTGGTTGATATTTTGCTCGCGGTGGATGACATGCACCTCTATGCCAAACTTGTCATGGATATGCTCGGCCAGGTGTTGCGCGCTGTAGACACTGCGGTGCTGCCCGCCCGTGCAGCCAAAGCTGAACATCAGGCTGGTGAAGCCTCGCTGGATGTAGCGGCGCACGTGATGGTCGGCCAGCTTGTATACGCTGTCCAGGAACTGCAGTATCTCGCCATCATCTTCCAGAAAGCGGATGACGGGCGCGTCCAGTCCCGTGAGCTTCTTGTAGGGCTCATAGCGGCCAGGGTTGTGGGTGCTGCGGCAATCAAACACATAGCCACCACCATTGCCCGAAGGGTCTTCCGGTATGCCCTTGCGGAAGGAAAAGCTATATACCCTTACCACCAAGGGGCCTTTGCCGTCATACTTGGAATAGGTGGCGGGGCCGTCTTGCGGGTGGGCGGGATAGATGTTCTTCTCGGTGGTCTTATAGCCGTCGAAGCGATTGGCAGCCGGTTGCTCTATCAAGGCGAACTGCGGCAGTTCGGTGAGTCGCTTCAGCACTTCCATCAAGTAAGGATAGGGGAACACCTTCTCGCCCATAGTCAACAAATCCCGCAAATTCCTCATGGCGGGGGGAATGCTTTCCAGGAAGTGCCGCTTACGCTCGAAATAGCCTCTAAAGCCGTAAGCGCCCAACACCTGCAGCGTGCGGAAGAGCACGAAGAGGCTCAACCTGTTGACAAAATGGCGCACGGAAGGCACTTCCACGTAATGCTTCAGCGACTGATAGTATTCCCAAACCAGCTCGCGACGCAGCTTGAAGGAATAGTGGGCGGAAGCCTGCCAGAGGAAAGAGGCCAGGTCGTAATAGAAAGGTCCCTTCCTGCCACCCTGAAAGTCTATGAAATAAGGATTCCCAGCGGCGTCGAGCATGACGTTACGCGACTGGAAGTCCCTGTACATAAAGCTTTCCATGGACTCGGAAGTCAAGTCCTTGGCCAGGAGACGAAAGTTGGCTTCCAACTTCAACTCATGGAAATCCAACTCCGAAGGCTTCAGGAAACAATACTTGAAATAGTTGAGGTCGAAGAGCACGCTGTCCGCGTCAAACTCCGGCTGCGGATAGCAGTTGCTCCAATCCAGCCCGCGGGCGCCTCTTATCTGCAAGTTGGGCAATTCACGGATAACCCTCGCCAAGAGTGCCTTCTCTCGCTGGTTGTATCGGCCTCCCGCCTCACGGCCCCCCTTGATAGCGTCAAAAAGCGACAAACTGCCAAGGTCTGTCTGCAAATAGCACAATTCATCCTCGCTCACCGCCAATATCTTGGGCACAGGCAACTGACGCAGGGAGAAATGATTGGACAAATACACAAAGGCGTGGTCTTCCTCCACGCTCGTGCCCAACACGCCTATCACGGTAGACCCGTCATGCCCCGTCAAGCGATAATACTTGCGATTACTGCCCTGCAAGGGGAGCGGAGCCACCTGGGCAGGCTCCTGGCCCGCCCACTGGGCATAGAGTTTCAGCAGCCTATTCATCCCCGCGCCTCTCCTTGCGCCGCTTGAGCTTATTGTCTAAACCTTGCGCGAAATGATCGCCCAGCAAGAGCAGCAACATAACACCTGCCGTAAACAGCAAAGAACCAAGAGCCGTCATGCCCAACAACCGCGAAATGATGACCAGTCCCGCTATGACCAACAGGAACACAAAGGCCTTTTTCCAGTCTATTTCTACTTTCATATCGCGAACTTACGAAAAATCAGCGGAATATTTGCCTAATTTCGCCTTTATATCCTCAAATTTGCTTAAATTCGCAAGAGAATCCACATTCACTCAGGACAATATATGAAGTTTAACATAAAAAGCTCAGAAAAAAGCAAGAGAAGCCCAGAACTGACAGCCAAGCTGTTGAGCGTGTGGGAAGCGTCTGTGCGTGCCTCCCACCACTTCCTGACGAAAACGGACATCACCAGGCTGGCCCCGCAAGCCGAGGAAGCCTTGCGGCAAATAGAGACCTTATGGATAGTGGAGGACGGGCAACACCCCGTCGGGTTCATGGGCGTGCAAGAGCGGAAGATAGAGATGCTCTTTCTCCATCCCGACTATTTCCGCAAGGGACTGGGCAAAGAGCTCGCGCGAAGGGCGTTTGACGAATTGGGCGTTGAATTCGTAGACGTAAACGAGCAAAATCCCGCCGCCAGGATGTTTTACGAACGAATGGGCTTCAAGGTATTCAAGCGCGACGAGACGGACAGCGAGGGCAACCTGTTCCCGATATTGGAAATGAAAAGATGAAAAGGCAAAAAAACATGCTTGCAAAACAAGTTATTTTGCCCATGAAAACAAGTTATTTCGGTCAGCAAAACAAGTTATTTTAATCGGCAAAACAAGTTGAATCGAAAAGCGAAACAACTTGTCTTGAAAAGCGCCCTTGGAATCCCGACCCGTGACGCATAACTTATCGGCGAGCAAACGGAAAAGCAAGAAGCCCCGTAAATCCCGCAGTCCGCGAAAGAAGCGTATAGAGAGACATGGCGCATGGTGTTGCCGCCTCGCGGCAATATCGCGGGGGGCTTCCAGCACTACTCCTTTTGAAAGTCAATACGACTGCTCTCCCAGTACCAGCCTAGTGAAACTCCAGTACCAGCCTGCTGAAACTCCAGTACCAGCTAACTGAAACTCCAGTACCAGTAAGCCGGTATTCGAAAGGATACTGTACTTCCGGCAGCATGATACTATATGATAAAAGGCTTTTCCACTCTTGCCTTGAGCGCAAAGGACAAAAAAAATCGGTTGTCGTCACGACAGCCGATTTTCAAAAAACAAACTACTTAAAAACTAATCTACTAAAACAAATCAAAATATCATTGTTGGCCATTAGCCAATTATCTTCTTGCCTAATATCGTTTGCAAATTTAGGACTTTTACGGAAACCTTCCAAAGAAAAGCTGTAAAAAAATGCCAATATCGCTAAAATACAAAAAAAAAGGAGATGGCCTACACGAGCCATCCCCTCTTTTGTTATGTTAAGTTTACAAAACTACATCATTCCACCCATTCCGGCTTGACCTGCGGGCATAGCGGGAGCAGGCTCGGGTTTGTCTACCAAAACGCACTCGGTCGTGAGGAACAAGCCCGCGATAGAGGCGGCGTTCTCCAAAGCGACGCGTGCCACCTTGGCCGGGTCTACGATACCAGCTTGGCGCAAGTCCTCATACTCGTCGGTGCGGGCATTATAGCCGAAGTCGCCCTCGCCCTCGCTTACCTTGTTGACCACCACGGAGCCTTCACCTCCAGCGTTGGCTACAATCTGGCGCAGGGGTTCCTCAATGGCGCGCTCCACGATCTTGATACCTGTCTGCTCATCGGCGTTAGCGCCCTTCAAGTCCTTCAAGGCAGCCAAGGCGCGGATGTAAGTGGTACCACCACCCGCTACGACACCTTCCTCGATAGCGGCGCGGGTAGCGCAAAGAGCGTCGTCTACACGATCTTTCTTCTCTTTCATCTCCACTTCGCTGTTGGCGCCAACGTAGAGCACGGCAACGCCGCCTGCCAATTTGGCCAGACGCTCCTGCAACTTCTCCTTGTCATAAGAGCTCTTGGTGTTGGCTATCTCATTCTTGATTTGGGCAACACGCTCCTGGATGTTCTCCTTGGAGCCGCCACCGTTGACGATAGTGGTGTTATCCTTGGTCACGGTCACCTTCTCGGCACTGCCCAGCATGTCAAGCGTAGCCTGGTCAAGCTTCAAACCCTTCTCCTCGCTGATAACGACACCGCCTGTCAGCACGGCGATATCCTCGAGCATAGCCTTACGGCGGTCACCAAATCCAGGTGCTTTCACGGCGCAAATCTTCAAGCCGCCACGCAGACGGTTTACCACCAAGGTGGTCAATGCCTCTGAGTCAACATCCTCGGCTATCACCAAGAGAGGACGGCCAGACTCGGCCGCTGGCTGCAAAATAGGCAAGAAATCCTTCAGGTTGCTAATCTTCTTGTCGTAAATCAAGATGTAGGGGTTGTCCATCACGCACTCCATCTTGTCCGCGTCGGTCATGAAATAGCCGCTCAGGTAGCCACGATCAAACTGCATTCCCTCTACCACGCCAATGTAAGTATCACGGCTCTTGCTCTCCTCGATAGTGATTACGCCATCCTTGCTTACCTTGCGCATGGCATCTGCCAGCAACTTGCCAATCTCCGGGTCATTGTTGGCGGAAACGGTAGCCACCTGCTCTATCTTGTCATAATTATCACCTACCTGCTCCGCGCTACCCTTGATAAAGTCTACCACAGCGCTCACGGCCTTGTCAATACCACGTTTCAAGTCCATGGGGTTTGCTCCCGCTGTCACGTTCTTCAAGCCCTCGTTCACGATGGCCTGCGTCAAGATGGTGGCGGTAGTGGTGCCATCACCCGCGTCATCACCAGTCTTGCTGGCTACGCTCTTTACCAATTGGGCGCCTGTGTTCTCGAACTTGTCCTCAAGTTCCACCTCCTTGGCCACGGTCACACCATCCTTGGTGATTTGGGGTGCGCCAAACTTCTTCTCGATAACTACGTTGCGTCCCTTCGGGCCAAGAGTTACCTTCACCGCGTTAGCCAACTGGTCTACGCCCTGCTTCATCAAGTCGCGGGCTTCCAAATTATATTTAATGATTTTTGCCATGATTTATTTCCTTGTTTAAGTTTGTTTCTTTATGACTATATATTAATAATGTGTTGGAAGGGTTAGCCTACCACGGCGAGCACATCGCTCTGGCGCATGATGAGATATTTCTCGCCATCCACCTCCAGCTCTGTACCAGCATATTTGCCATAGAGCACGGTGTCGCCTTCCTTCAATATCATCTCCTCATCCTTTGTGCCGTTTCCTACAGCCACTACCTTGCCACGCTGCGGTTTCTCCTTAGCCGTGTCAGGGATGATGATACCACCTACTTTTTCCTCAGCCTGTGCCGGAAGCACCAGGACTCTGTCTGCTAATGGTTTGATGTTCATAGTTGTATTGTTTTAAGTTGTCAATTGTTTCTATATCGCACCTCTATATATGCAAACAACATGCCAAAAACAAATATTGGCAGTACATGCGGACACCGTTATGTGACAATTATGGCAGTGACAAAGGTGCTTGTCGTCCAAATGATATTGAATGCGCTCCCACTCAAAAAAACATTAGAAGATAAGAGATTCTCGGAAAAATACCCTATTTTTGTAAACGGATTGAGGCAACTCTCTCCGTACATATCAGAATAAAGTAGAAGCGTTATGCTTATCTTATGGCTTGAAAACGCAGGAAACTTTCAAGTTTAGCACAAGGGAAAGGCATTGCAGTTCCACGCTCTCGCATTTTATAACCGCCTATAAAGGGACTGACAGGCATTGAGAATAGGACACAACGTATATGGAACAACTATTTTGTCAAAGCTGCGGTATGCCCATGACTGATGAGAACAGGGGATCCAATGTCGATGGAAGCCGTAGCGAGGATTATTGCGCCTATTGCTACAAAAACGGCGAGTTCACCCAAGAGTTCACGATGAACCAGATGATTGAGTTCTGCCTGCAATTCTTAGACCAATGGAATGTGCAGACGGGACGTAAGTTGACTCCCATACAAGCGAAAGAAGAAATGCTCCAGCACTTTCCGCACTTGAAACGGTGGAAAATGAAAGATGAACGGACACTGACGGAAAAAGCAACTCGCTTGCTTTCCCAATGCGAGAACGTGACCGTTGCTTCCATTGACGCCAACGGCTATCCTCGTCCCGTACAGATGTCTAAAATTGGCGCGAAGGGATTCCATGAGGTTTGGATGGCTACAAGCGCTGATTCCGTAAAAGTAAATGATTTTAAGGCGAACAACAAGGCGGGGCTTTGCTACGACCATTACGGAGATGGTGTTGCCCTGCGCGGTACGGTAGAGATTGTCACGGACGATGCCATCCGCAAGGAAATGTGGCAAGACTGGTTCATATATCATTTCCCTGGCGGACCGAGCGACCCAAATTATGTGCTTCTGCATTTCATTGGTACTGAAGCCACCTTTTGGATAAATGGCGAATTTTCTCACTCCAACATCTGATGTTTATGAAAACAATCGTAGTTGACACTCAAAACATAGCCGCTTGTGGTCTTTATTGCGGAGCCTGCCGTAAGTTCTTGTCGGAGAAATGCCCCGGATGCAAGCAAAATGAAAAGGCGACTTGGTGTAAAATCCGCTCATGCTGCCAAGAAAACAAGTTCAATACTTGTGCTGAATGCTCCCATGATGTCAAGGAATGCAAGGTGTTTTCCAACTGGATAGGCAAAGTATTCGCATTCCTGTTTAATTCAGACCGTCCCGCTTGCATTCGCTATATCAAGGAACAAGGCGAGCAAGCCTTCGCCGAAGAGATGGCCAAACGTAAATGTCAAACCATCAAAAGAAAATAAATATGAAGAACGAGGTATTATATCTGTTGTTAAACAATTATGCCGACCATGAGCCTGTGTTCTTGGCATCGGCTATTGCTTGTGACGAACGCTGTATAAAAGAGAATCCCAAATACACGAACAAAGTCGTAGCCCCTACATTGGATGCAGTGCGCTCATGCAGTGGTTTCCACGCTTTACCCGACTATTCTTTTGATACGATGCCCGATGACTATGCCGCATTGGTGTTAATTGGAGGTTTCGGTTGGCTTGACGAACAAGAAGCGGATAAAGTCGTGCCTATTGTCCGACATGCCATAGAGAAAGGAATTATTGTAGGAGCTATCTGCAATGCGACTTCTTTCCTTGCCAAACACGGTTTCTTGAATGATATTAAACATACGGGAAACGGCTTGCAACAGCTACAATTATGGGGAGGAGACAATTATACCAATAAGACTGGTTATATGAACGAACAAGCCGTATCCGACAATCGTATCGTAACGGCCAACGGCACTGGTTATTTGGAATTTGCCAAAGAATTATTGTTGTTGCTGGAGAATGATACTCCTGAACAGATTGATATGTTCTACCGCTTCAACAAAGTGGGATTTGTGGCCATGATGCAGGAAATGCAACAAAAATAACAAGAATTCAAAAAAATGGAACTATCTGATTGGTTTAATGGATTTCAGAATGGCATAGCTCGACTCTCACCGAAGCAACGGGCTGGATACATCATCTTGTTAATTGAATAATTGCATACACAAAGCAAATAAAAACATTAGAAGATAGGAGATTATTGAAAATTAGACAAAGAACATGGAAATAGTCACAGACCGACTTATGTTGCGTCCTTGGCAAGAATCCGATGCCGAGTCGCTGTACAAATACGCCCAAGACCCGAGAATCGGGCCTATTGCGGGTTGGCCTCCTCATACTTCCGTGGAAGACAGCCTGAACATCATCCGTACTGTGTTTGCCGCTCCTGAAACTTACGCAGTAGTCTTGAAAGAAACAGGTGAACCAGTCGGGAGCATAGGTGTCATGTTCGGGGATGGCCTGCACAGTGCTGAAATGCAGGCGGATGAGGCGGAGATAGGCTATTGGCTAGGTGTGCCTTATTGGGGACAAGGACTGATACCCGAAGCCGTGCGTTGCCTGCAGAAAAGATGTTTTGAGGATTTGGGAATGACTGCCGTCTGGTGCGGATATTATGATGGCAATGCGAAGTCCCGCCGAGTGATGGAGAAGTGTGGTTTCCGTTTTCATCATACGGAAGAAGGCAAGACGTCTCCGCTTGGCGATATCCGCACGGAGCATTTCATGCGAATAACAAAGGGGGAATGGGAGGCAAATCAAGTATGGATTCAGCCCGTTATAAGCGATAAGAAATGTTATCTGCCTCTTTTGCTACTTGGGGATGAACAGGAATCCATGATTGACAGATATTTGGAGCGGGGCAAAATGTTCGTCATGCAGAATCAAGCAGCAACACCCATAGCCATAGCTGTGGTTACTGATGAGGGGAACGGCGTATTGGAATTGAAAAACTTGGCAGTTCATCCTCTCTTTCAACGGAAAGGGTATGGGCGAAGAATGATTGCGTATGTACGCGAACACTATAAAGACCAGTTTCATACGTTGCTTGCGGGTACGGGCGACAGCGGGCAAACCTTCTCTTTCTACAAGAGCTGCGGCTTCATGTATTCGCATACTGTAGCCAACTTTTTCTTAAAGAATTATGACCATCCAATTATGGAAAATGGTAAGGTGCTGAAAGATATGATTTATTTCAAGCGTAAGATATAAAAGGTATATGGTAACAAATCTGGGTATACGTCGGTTGGCTGCACAAGACATTCCGGAAATGCGGAAATTGTTCCGCGCCACCGTTCTTACTGTCAATTCCAAGGACTATACGAAGGAGGAAGTAGAAGACTGGGCTTCGTGCGGAGACAGCGTAGAGCACTGGAAGGAGCTGCTTGCAAAGAACGATTACATAGGTGCGCTTGACGGACAAGGCGGAATCGTAGGCTTTTCCTCTATGAACGCCGAAGGCTATTTGCACTCCATGTTTGTCCACAAGGATTGGCAAGGAAAGGGCGTGGCAACCTTGTTGCTTTCGGAAGTGGAAAAAAATCGCTCGTAGATACGGGGTGCACAAAATAAGTGTTGAAGTCAGCGTCACCGCACGGCCTTTCTTCGAGAAACATGGCTACAAAGTGGTGAAGGAACAGAAAGCAAAAGCTAATCGACTTTATCTGACAAACTATGTAATGGAGAAAACATCATGAACATATTGAAATCTCTCATAATATGGTTTTACTTTATTCCCATAGCCATTCTCAATGGAGGGTTGAGGGAATATGTATTGGTGAAGACTATCGGAGCGGAATGGGCTTTGCCTGTTAGCGGGATTACATTAAGCGTGTGTATTTTCCTGATAACTTGGCTGCTGCTTCCCCGAATGACAAAAACCTTTACCTCCAAAGATGGCTGGTTGATTGGGACTGGCTGGGTATTGTTGACTATTGTTTTTGAATTTGCCGCAGGAGTGGCGGGAGGCAGTAATGTTTCGGAACTCTTAGCCGCTTATAATCCGTTGTCCGGCAATTTGTGGCTGCTGGTTCTAGCGACTACTTTATTATCGCCAGTCATAACAAAGAATTGCCGATTAGCTTGAAAGAAATTGTATGAAATGAACATTTATAGAACCATCGAATTGCTTCAAAGGGACTGAGAAAAGTATAGTCCAACTCACACAGGAACAACAGGTTGCTTTCTTTTTGGAATGTGACAAGAATTGCGTGAATAGCAGTACGCTTACCATTTACAGAAAACTCCACGAAGACGCGAATGAGGATATGGATGCCTTCTTCAGATGGCAAATGAATTGCCAGGAGTGAAGGGCGAGTCATTGAAAAAGGCCGTGTCTATCATCTTACCTTCTTGGAATGCACCTGCAATTTGAGCAAGAAAGGTATGTTACTACGCCTTTACTCTGCGAACGCTTGCGTCAGAGCGACATTTATTCCATGCAAAGCCTATGAAAAATCTGGAATTTAATTTCACGCTCTGTCATTTCGTTTTGCAAGGCGGACAAAATTGCAAGATAAAAATAGAAGTGATATAAAATTCATCTTTCACGAAGGAAGACGCTTTGCCCGCCAACGGAGAGCCCCACGGCAGGCAGCTCCATGGAAGGCAAAAAAGCAGGAGTCCCCCTCCCGGAAGCCAAGGGCTCCAGGAGGGGGACTCCAAAAAAGGGGGCGGCTACCTACTCTCCCGCATTGCGGCGCAGTACCATCGGCGCG